>JAEEGJ010030339.1_pt1 | contig 10574 bp, 1 predicted proteins | sample 8958761 | NCBI WGS metagenome assembly JAEEGJ01 (sample SAMN16246546, study PRJNA631951) | gut metagenome | biome: gut microbiome; feature: rumen; material: RS-attached | host: Bos | place: Iran: Karaj | collected 2018-10
TTCTGTCTGTCAGCATAATTATATATTTATGCCGATTTTAGTTATCATAATTTTCTCTGCCATTCGTTTACCGGCTTCGAGGTCCACCGGACTTTTTGTCCGGTTAGTGGTAGACCGTAGGTAATTGACAAAAAAAAGAGACGGATCACGATGTTCGTGAACCGCCTCTTGGCTGATTTCTGACAGCTGAATGCTGACAGCTATGATTTATTTCTCAGACACTCTCTTGCCGGTGGCATCGTATTTCTCTCCGTTGCGGAGGATGTAGAGGATGCCGTCCTCAAAGACTTTCTGAACCTTTATACCTTGTACATTGCCTTGTACATCCTCGATACCTTCTGCCACATTGAGTTGGATGATGTATGGCTCATCAAGCGACCCGAGGGTGGCATCATCGGCGTAGGTTAGAGTCTGCTGAACGGTGATGGTCTCACCTGTAGCCGGGTCATAGACCTTGATGGTGAGCGGAGCGGCTTCGTCGCCTGCTACAGTCAGGAACCAATATCCGTCGGTAGTATTGACGCTGCTAAACTCTTCCGTAGCCGCACCTCGGCATTCGTCTCCGGCAAAGATACCGACCTCTACGCCATGTACCGCCTCGTCACCGTTCATCACACGTGCTACGATAGACATATTGCCGCTGTACGGGTCGGTGACAGGGATGAAGACATTTGCCATTTGGTCATTTGTTCTCATGGGTGCACGTAAGTATTGCAATGCCGATACCTCGGGGTAACGGAAAGTGAAACCGTTAGCGGCATGGGATTGGTACATATATCCTTCGCCCGGCGTCATGCGAGTGAGCGTGCCTACCCATTGCGCCCCGTCATAGACGGCAAAGGCGGTCTTGCTCTTGACGAGGTCTCCGGATGCAGGGGCTATATCCGCCAATGCGTCGGAGACAGACATCGTCTGCAGCGGCAGATAGCCTATCCACGTCCATCCCTTGTTGATGATGATCGGCGTTTGGGCACAGTTGATGGCTGTTCCCTCGACAGCGAACGTAGTTGCACGGTTCGCCTTAACGCGGTAGGATGAGGTGACACCCATCACCTTGAGCGTACCGCCATAGGTAGTGGCATTGCTGATACTGAAGACGCTGTTCTTGTCCTTGACGTACGAAATATCGCCGAGGACAGGCCGGAACACATTCTCCGTGCGGGCGGAGACGGGATTGACATTGAGACTGATCCAGTTCCATGAGGGCTGGAGCGCGAGCGTCTGTTGCAGATGGTTCGTTACCTCCAATACAACGGGGTCAGCAAGCGTACCCTTGACCATGTTCGGCGAGAACCGGAAGGGTGCAGGACGTACGTTGACCGACGAATAGGTGATACCCGACTCGGCATTCCAAAGCCGGAACTGAATAGGCGTTTGGGCAGGGGTTTCTTCATTGCCATAGACAGTCATCATCACATACCATGCATCGTAGTTGCCGATGTACTGCGGACGGGCGATACCGATGCACTCGGCGTTGACAAAGGCGGCGATGATATCATGCTCGCTCTGCGCCACACCTGCCGGCAGCGAGAGTTTGGCGATGATATTGCCGGTTGCTTCATATGTATTGACGTTGACTTTCCAGTCCGGTTCGGGTGCAAGAACGGCAGCTTCTATGAGACACGGCTCTGCGATACCGTCATTGCCGGTAAGCAAGAGTATGTCTGCATAGTAGCCGGCAGCGAGCGATGCAGGCAGCGTAGCTGTAAGCGTCAGTTCGGACTGCGGTCTGATTACGCCGGAGGTGGCATTGAGTTGCAGCCATGCCGGGATATTCGTAATCTGCCAGTTCTGTATCTCACTACCGGTATTAACCATGGTCAGTTCAAACGATTGCTCGTCCAATTCGCCCTTGGTGACAGACGCATAATTGTCTTCCCAAAGCAGGGAGTTGCGCTGCACATAGATATTCCAGCAGACAGGCGCAGAGTAATTACCATGCTCATCCACCACATTCTGGATCTCCACCTTCAGGTTGCATCCCTCAACACGTGCCGGCGCCATCTTTTGGTCATTGAGTTTGATGGTAATCTGCCGATCGGAAGCAGTGAAGGTAAACGGCACCGGCTCTACAGGGCGGGCCTCCACCAAGGCGGGATGGTTCGTGTTTGAGAATTGAGAATTAACCCATTGTGCGGAGTGCTTATTCAGCGCATTCTTGCAGCGGTCCTCCAGCGTAGGAACAGTCATATGCTGGTTGCCGCTATCGATAGAGTCTTTCTCAAACGGATAGTACGCCACGAGGCCAGTCTCGTTGCCATGGAGGCGGAAATGCGCGCTTAAGAGCAGTAGTTCGTTGGTATAGGACGCGCGGGCTATACGCAGTTCGTCAAACGCTCCTGTGAGCCCTTCACCGATAGTGACGAAATCGCCAAGACGCGGAGTCGTATTACCGTCCACGTTCTGATATACGACGCGTTCGTCCAAGATGACGGAGGTAAAGCCGCTGCGACGCACATTGAGCGCAATATAATGCCATGTGCCGAGCGCAAACGGAATGGTTTTGCGTGTCACCCCGTTAATGGCAACGGAAAGTTGTGCATCTTTGACGGAGAAGACAAGGGTGGTGTCTCCGTTTCTCAAGATTGTGCCGTCCGAATTGGCATTTACCCAGAAATCAAGCTCATAGTCATCTTCGGCAGCAATACCCACTTCGCTGACAGGAACACGCAGTGCGTTAGTGCCGTCCAGCACAGCGGAGTAGTTCTCGCCGGCTATCCACCATGCGTTGTTGCCTGTAGCAATATGACGGGCGTGGACGTGCTCCATAGCCATTGATCCGTATCCCTCGTTCATCGGCCAATAAGCCATTAAGCCCGGCGTAGAAGGTACTTTGGATCGGCTGCGCTCACTGAGCGAGGTAATCATCCGGCGTGCTACAGACCAAATCGTCAGATCGTGCATCATCGCTATTGCAGAACCACCTCCCAGTTGGAGAGCGGCTTTGGTGTTGATATTAGGCACGGTAATATCGGTCATCAGCGAATCCGTCACCTCGTCGTAAGCGATTGATGCGTTTAACTTATTACCGGTAGTGGCGCGTGAATAACTGAGCGCGAGGAATACCCACTTGTTCTTCGGCAGCGAGCCGGTTGTGGTGATGACGGTTGTATCCATCTGTACGGCGAGTTTGCCGTCCTCAGTAAGCGAGAGGCGGAACTTGTCGCCGCCGATGTTCATCAGTTCACCGGCTTCGGAATAGTTGAGCCATGTCTCGATGGTGAAGTCGGATGCGCCGAGCCGCAGCGTAGCCTGAGTGGCGGCTTTCTGTCCGCCGAGTTGCAATCCGACAGCGTGACGCAGGTCATGCCCGTTCAGTTCGCCCTTGACGGATATATTGGTCGCCAGCACGCGGGCGGGCTGTATGTCCTTGGTAAAGGTGACAGATATATCATTGCCGTTACGCAATACCCCGTCAGCAGGTGTAGGCGTACTGATCGGCTCGGGACGGACCACATCTTTGATGACGGTGAAGGTCTCGGACTCGTGGCAAACCTCCTCTTCGGCAGCAGGCTTGCAGACGGTGACCGCACGAACCTGATAAGTGCCGTCGGTATAGTCTTTGTCGGGCATTGGTATATTGAAGCGGAAGTGCTCGGCATGCGGCATCGGGTAGTTACCTTCTTTGTCACGCACGGTTATACCCTTTCGCCATGTGCGGAGCGTACTCCATTCGCCTTCGCCGCGTTTGTATTGCAGGCGGACGCCGTAGAGCGCACTGTAATCCGGCAGCAGGCCGCTTATCTCGCCGCTCAGTTCCACCGTGTCCTTACCAAGAATAGACTTCGTCTGGGTGTTGAGGAGCGTGTTGTCGAGCGTGAGGTTGATGTCCGAGCAAGAATAGCGGTAGCTGACGGTGAGCCATTTCTCCGAGCGTCGGGTCGGGTCGCAGTCGCTGATGAGCTCCAGACCGATACTGTCGTAGCGCATCACCTCGGGGTTGGACTGATAGACGCGCAGGGAGACGAAGGTGGAGTCGCCTGCCGGCAGCGAATAGGTAATACCTTCGGAGGTAAGCGGCGTGCCGTTAACCTCAAGGACTGCGCCTAATTGCTCGCCCGAATGTTTGTCTATCGGGCGGAGTTTATAGACTCCGGCACTATTGGAGACAGACGACTGGTTGGTCATGCCGAGTGTGAAGTACGCCGAAGCACCTACGGGCAAGTCGTTCTGCATGGAGCTGCTGCCCTGACGGAGATAGAGGTAGGGCTTGTCTATCGCCGTCGTTTGGGTAGCCAGTAAATATCGTCCGGGCTCGTAATATTTCGTCCGCTCCTCGTCAATGTAGGGACAAGAGGTAGCACCGCCGCGGATGAAGAAAATCGGTGCAAAGCCGTCCGGCGATGCGTACATGTCGAACGACATCGACGAGGTGGCGTTCATCGCCAGGGTGATGTTGGTGGCGAAAGATTCGTTTGTATCCGAACCACTTGCAGCCGTTGTGCCGCCGCCGGCATTGGCATTGCCTTCGAACACCATACCGAACTTGGCAAACTTGTGAACAAAACCGCCACCAAAGGTGAATGCGCCGTCATGTGTGACGGATACATTGTCGCCATGCGATACGGCGTTGGTCTTACCTAACACTACGGACGCGCCCGGACTGAGCGACAGGTTCTGCATCAGATAGCCGCCGCCGTAGTAGTCGGAGATGTTCAGACGAAGCGTGTCCAGGCTTTCCAGTTTGAGTGTATCCAGCAGCTTTTTCTCCTTCTTCTCGTTATCCTCATAGGTCTTGATGAGGCGCTCTACCTCGCCTTTGCTAAAGCCCATGTATTGCTTTCCGTCGCCGTACGAGGTGCGATTGTTGAAGGCCTTGAGGCTGTCGATGTTGTATTGCTCCACACCTGCCTTCTTGTCGCGTGCCTCGGTCAGCGCGCTCATCACTTCACGCAGACGAGCTACTTTCTGTACCGCCGCCTCATATTGGTCGGCCTTGAACGATCCGCTTCGCTGCAGACACATTACTTTCATCTTCTCGTTGTGCGCCAACAGTTTCTTCCACTGCTTGACTTGCTCGTTGTAGTAGTGCACCATATCTTTCAACACGTGCAGTTGTCCGTCCTCAGGCAGTTTCGGCGGTACGGCCACATAGGTGCTGTCTGCACCAAAGTTCGGATCAGCAGCCGTCAGTGCGGTATAGTACTGCATCTTGTCGGTGGTGTTGACAATGGCCGTTGAGTCGCCGCTTCTGTAGCGCTCAATAGTGGCGGCATCGATGGTCTGCAGCAGCGCGTTGCGCATACGCAGGTAGTCCGGCATCACTTTGTTCTCTATATGGCTCTGCGTATAAGCGAACTGCGTACCAAACTTCTTGCCCAATACAAATCCGTCAAAATCGCCGATGATATAGCGTGTCGAGTCAGCCGGGTCACGCTGTATATCCACGCGGCGGGAGTTGGAGAAGACATCATTGGTGGCTTGACCTACAAACACATCGCCGCCGGCACCTTCCGAACCAGGCGTGGTGCTCACGGTCTGCGTGAGGGTATTTACAGTGGTCTGTGTTTTCGACCATGATTTATTACCGGTGTAGTTAGCATTGCCTCCCAAGTGGAATTTCTCGCCCATGAACAACAGTGAAACAAATCCGATTGCGGTCGGATTCGCCATCAGATCAGCCGTCGCGGTACCGATTGAGAACTTTAAATCAACCGTTGTGCCCCAGTGTGCGGTCGAGGTGTTGTTGCTGGTTCGGGTGAAGGTCGTACCGGCGGTGGCCGCCACAGTGGAGGCTCCGCCCGGAGCGTTACGGAGGATATAGAAAATATCGTCCGGCCCGCTGGTCAGAATATCCGATCCGTTGGTGATCGAGCCGAGCACCACACCATAGAACTTGCCGTTCTCCGACCACGAATAGGTACGTGTGCCATAGACGTTGCGGTAACTGATATTCACACCAAGCGTATAGGGCTTGGTCAGGTTCGGGTCAGAAGCGCGGAACTGGTATATACCCATTCCTGTGGAATCGAGGGCAATCTGGTTCTCGCCCAGAACAATAGTTTCTCCTCTCTTGAAGTGGATCATCTCCGTCGAGTCTTCGCCTAACGGCATGATGGTATCACGCTCAGCGGCTATACGGTTGCCCAGTTCACTTTTGACAGTGACTATACCATTCTTCCATGGCAAAACGGTGGTGACAGGGTGTCCGGAGTTATCTTTATTAATGTAGGTCTCGGTTATCTTAAGTCGCCAGCGATAAGCCGAACCTTGACGGAAGAGCGGATAGGTCATGCGGTAGTCCGGTTTGCCCGTAGCCGAATCGACGGTGAAGGATGGCACCATGTGCTGTTTCTCCTGTTCGTCCACCCATTGCAGCCACTCTTCGCCGAAGGCAAGGTCATGGCGCATGGCGTCTGTGACGGTGAGCACAGGCTGTACATAGTATGGTGCATCAAACGCCAAGTGGTAGTTGACGCGACGGACGGTGGTACTATCGAGCCGCAGGGAGTCCTGCATCATCGGCTGACCGGCGCATGCGCCTAACTCAATCGGGTTGTACGACAGCGGGTTGAAGCTGTACTCGTCGTCGGACGGAATGACGATACTCTTCACCTTGTAGGTCAGCGGCGGCAGCAGGGCGGTATATTCGCCCGTTACGGAGTCGGTGTAGATGACTACGTTGTGGCTGAGGTCGGTGCCCGAAGCGGCGGTCGTGACGCGTCCTGCGGCTACGATGCTATCGGTCGGCATGGGCCATACGCGCTCGACGGAGTCGGTGTTGAGCGAATAAATCTCCGAGGCCTGCAGCGTAATGATGGCGCGGCGTATAGTAGCTTTGCCAAGATGCATACCGTGCGGCTTGTGCATTTCTTCGTCACCACCGGCTACACGGCCTACGAGCAGCAGCTTGGTGTTGTCGTAGAAACGGAGGTCGTTTATGTCATGCAGGAACTCATGGGTTACGCCCGCGTTGCCGGGATCCTCGGGGTAGCGGCCGTTATACAGGAAGGTATGCCCCTTCTTCGTCGCAGTGATATAATGTTCGCCCATCGGCACGAGTATGGAGAACTCACCGTCTGCATTGGTGAGCACAGGCACACCGCCTACGAGACACGGAGCGCCATCGACACTGAGCAATGCACCCTCTACAGGGTAGTCCGTGCCCTCGTAATAGACAGCACCCGACACCTTGACCGACGTCTGGTCGGTGAAGTTGACATTGTTGTGGGTGTTGGTGTTGTTGTTGAAATAGAGCGGACGGTTAGCCGGCGCGAACTCGTGTGTGCCAAGCGTGGGCACGATCTTGTAGTACGTACCCGCCTCGCGGTAAGGAATACCGGTGATGACGTATGTACCGTCGGCTTTGGTGTACGCCGTGTAGTTAGCGCGCGTTGAGTCAGTCTCCACGCGGACATTCACTTTCTCAGGAATCGAATCCGTATTGATGATTTTATTGAAACTCAAACCAGTATTTGGGAGGTCTCTGCTGTGACCGGACAAGTCGTGTACTTCATCTCCATCCTCGCAGGCTGAATAATAGATTTCAAGCCCTGTCTCGTTGCCCTTGAGAGGAATCTGCACGGCGATGGTTTTCACCTCCGTCGAGTCCATACAATAGTTGTAAAGGCGGAAATCTGCCAGTTCGCAATTTAAATCATTGTCTCCAAATGTGAACTCCTGGAGATACCCTGACCTTCCGTACTTATGGTGTGCCACTTCTTGCCCATTGAGATAAAGGCGCATAGTATCCGCTGTATAGCACACAGCAACGTGATACCATTCATTCTGCGTGAGAGGTGAGGATATTACCTGTTGCCAATAGTCATCTCTAACTCTGACAGAACCGTCTTCTGCCATGTACACCAGAAGCGTTTTCGGTAGCCTGAGTATATATGATTTGTTGGTTCTGTTGCTCGCCAAATTACGCATCCAGAACATGGCCGTTCCTGTTTGGCCTGTATATTGGGGTCCGTTGATACCATTTCGCTGTGTAGGTTTCAATGTGCGGAAATAAGTGGCTTTCTGTGCATGCTGTACCGTATCAAAATAAACTTTCTGCGGGTAAGGCACTTCCTCGTCGGTGGTGGCAGTGACGAGCACGCCCGGTACGCCTTGGCGACCGTCGTAGGTGATCTGGCCTGTTACGACACCGTAGGGCAGAGCAAAACCTGTCTCAGTGAGCGAAGACATAGGCGACACATCGCCGTCGCACTCGCGGTAGCCCGTTACGGTATAGTTGTAATACGTACCGAGTTCCATCGAGTTATCTTCGTAACTAAACGTTGTGAGCGACTTGTTCATCGGCATCTGCGGCACGAGTGTGGTACCCACGCTATCCCCGCGCACGCCGCGCGTGATACTGAAATAGGAGAAGTCGTTCTTGTCCTTCGGTACCGTCCATTGGAGCCGCACGCGGTTGTTGGAATCGCCCTTGGTAGCCGTGAGCGAAGTGATAACCGCCTCACGGGTGGGAGCCATACTGATAGGCGCACTGGTCATCGTACTGATTGTACGCATTGCCGTGCACACCTGGACGGTGTATTCAATACGTTGGCAGGTAGGTATTCCTTCTGTCAGTTCGACGGATGTGAGGTTGCGGTCCGAGTAGTCCTTTTGATAGGGCGTGCCGTTCACATTATACTGCACGCGGTAGAACATATCCGAGGTCCATATACCTTTGAAATCGCCTGCATGCGACCAGTTCACTTGAATCTTACCGCCTATATCGGTTGCCGATACCGAACCAATCTTTCTGAGGTCGGTATTGATTTTAATCTCTTGCGTTATGCAGGTGGTGGCGTGATTCACGAACTCACGGCTAAAACGCACGTAGAACGTCTTGCGTCCTTGATTGAACATTCTCTGCGGTATGGGGAGCCCGACCTTATAGGCAGTTTCCTGAATGCGGTTGGTGGTGTTAAAATCCTCGCGCACCGTTTCAAACGAGCCGAAGCTCGGATCGGTCGAATACTCAATGATGATGGCGGATTGGTCCTCTTCTTCTCCGTACGCTTTCTTGGGGATTTTGAAGGTCGTATAAATGGTGTCGCCACCCTCATGAAACAAATCGATCTCCTGGGGCAGATAAAGCGCCGGAATACGTATCGTTTTCCAGTCTGATTGCGGTCCTACAAAGGGCGAACGGGGACCTCCGTGTGTACCGTCATAGTACGAGGAATTGAGATCGGCATAAGCGCGGCGTGATACTTTGAGTACATAGGGAGGGGTTTCCCGACCCATGAGATTGAGTTGGGCGTGCGTGAGATCGGCTACATCGGTGCGCTCACGGTTGAGAATACCGTTTCGTGGCACAAACGAAGATATACTATCATTGACACCACGCCCCGTAGCGCGCTCATAATACTGGCTATTATATACATCACCTACAGTAAATGAGATTGCGGTCTTGCCGTCATTGCTCCTCGTCCAACGGAAATTATCAAGAGTCGGGTCGAGTACCGCCGGTAAGATGTCGTTCAACTCGCCCTGTTCAAAGCGACGGGAGTTGTCATAGTTATTACCATCCCACCACACATTCAAACGCAGACCGAGGCCTTTGTCCTTGTTGTTGTGGATATAGTTAAACACCGTCTGGCTATATACGATATTGAAATAGGCGTACTGGTCGTCGCCATCATTCACTTGCCGTTTCTGCAAGAAATAGGCGGTACAGTCGTTAAAGGGCTCCACACGGTCGAAATGACACTCATACTCGAAGGTCTTTTTCCATCTCTTGTAATTGCTTGCGTCCTTCATGTGAATGGTTACCAAGGGCATATCATTCTGTCCGTTGGCGGTCAGATAGACCGTCACCGCTCCGGCAAGGTAGTTGTCACCGGTAGGCAGATTGAACTCGTTCCACGCACGGAAACTGAAAGCAATGATACCTTGTGCTCGCTGAAAGCCAACCATACCATCTCCGTACGTGTTATCATACGCGCCGGCGTTATAAAACTCAAAGGCATGGTCAAACCGGAAGTTGTCGCCCCACTTACAATACTTGTCGTTGGGTGTCCAGCCGTTGCCGGCATACAGGGTTCCCGCTGCACATACCAGTGCAAGGAGAAGAGAGAAGATCTTTTTCATTGTATAGCGATTTTAGGGATTTACTTTTGTCAGTTTCAGGTTGGTAGCGACTACGTACTCGCCCGCAATGAGTCGAGCCGTAGCGGTGCCGGTGTATGTATCCGTGCCGCTTTCGAGGCGGAAGGAGTACGTTGTGGCAGTTGCTTCCGGCAAGAGCGCCACATAGACCTCCATCGGGTTGCCGGTAGGGGCAACGGTGAGAGGGTAGCCGCTTTCCGCTGTGCTTTTCTTTATTGGCGTTACTGTTGCCGTGCAGGGCGTGCCCTGCGTCACAGTTACGGTCGCCGTCTCCGGGTAGGTGTTGGCATACGTGCCGTCGCCGTAACTGATACTAAGCGAGGTTATCGGCAGCAGTGTCCCAAGGTGGTCTTTGTCCACAAAAGAGAACTTGCAGACCGTCAGCAGGTTCTGCATCTCTGCCAACTCCGCATTAGCCACTGTGGGGGTCACCTCGGTTATCGTGGCGATACCGTAGCTGTGGTGATACGTATTGGCGATGGTCGCCAGCGTGCCGTCCTGCCCGGTAAGAGAAATAGAGTATGTAG
>JAEEGJ010030340.1_pt1 | contig 10573 bp, 10 predicted proteins | sample 8958761 | NCBI WGS metagenome assembly JAEEGJ01 (sample SAMN16246546, study PRJNA631951) | gut metagenome | biome: gut microbiome; feature: rumen; material: RS-attached | host: Bos | place: Iran: Karaj | collected 2018-10
ACTCAGTAGCCTCGATAGATGTAGGCATGTTAGCACCCTCACATACAGCCTGAACGCCGTTAGCAACAAGCTGCTTAGCATCCTCAAGAAGGAGCTCGTTCTGTGTAGCGCAAGGAAGAGATACATCACACTTAACTGACCATACACCCTTACCTTCGTGGTACTCAGCTGACTTTCTAGCAGCAGCGTACTCAGTAAGACGTGCTCTCTTAACTTCCTTAACTTCCTTAAGAAGTTCAACATCGATTCCTTCGGGATCATAGATCCAACCTGTTGAATCAGAACATGTAACAGGCTTAGCACCAAGCTGCTGTGCCTTCTCGATAGCGTAGATAGCAACGTTACCTGCACCTGAAACTGCAACTGTCTTGCCCTTGATATCAGAGCCGTTGCACTTAAGAAGCTCTTCTGTGATGTAAAGAAGGCCATATCCTGTAGCCTGTGTACGAGCGAGTGATCCGCCGTATGTAAGACCCTTACCTGTAAGAACGCCTTCGTATGTATCTCTGATCTTCTTATACTGACCAAAGAGGAATCCGATCTCACGTCCGCCTACACCGATATCTCCGGCAGGAACGTCTGTATCAGCACCGATGTGTCTGTAAAGCTCTGTCATGAAGCTCTGGCAGAATGCCATAACTTCTCTGTCTGACTTACCCTTAGGATCGAAGTCAGAACCACCCTTACCGCCACCGATAGGAAGGCTTGTAAGTGAATTCTTAAAGATCTGCTCGAAACCAAGGAACTTGATGATACCAAGGTTTACTGAAGGATGGAAACGAAGTCCTCCCTTGTAAGGTCCGATAGCTGAGTTGAACTGGATACGGAAACCGTTGTTAACCTGTACCTGTCCCTTGTCATCTACCCAAGGAACTCTGAAGAGGATCTGTCTCTCGGGAGTTACAAGTCTCTCAAGAAGAGCATCTCTACGATACTCGTCCTCATTAGCTTCAATAACAACACGAAGTGACTCAAGCACTTCCTTTACTGCCTGATGGAACTCAGGCTGAGCGGGGTTCTTTGCTACGACATAGTCGTAGATCTCGTCAACGTATGACATTTTTGTTTCTCCTTCCTGTGCTGATAGCACAAAACAATATTTGCCTTTTTAAAAACTAGTATGAAAAAAGGGCGTAAGAAACCAACTGGTCTCTACGCCCCATTGCGCAGACATCACTGCCTGAATGAGATTATACACTTTACCATTTTAAAGTGCAAGAGTTTTTTTTATGATATAGGCGTCACAATCCAAAAAGCCCATCTCATGCTTGCATGAAGATGGGCTTTTGGATTCGTGAATCATTTATTCATCATCGTCGTCATCGTCATCTTCATCATCATGATCATCTTCATCGTCGTTATCTTCATCTTCATGATGTTCCTCTTCCTGCTCTTCTTCCTGTGGTTCCTCCTGCAGCTCCTGCGCAGGTGCTTCCTCTTCGTGGTTCTCAGATTCTGCTTCGGCAGCCTCCTCCGGAGGTGCCTCTTTGGTCTGCCATCTGTAGAAGAATGCATGGTTACCGATCATGGTATATTCGCTTATGCGATAGTAATCCGCCCACTTCTGCGTCATAAAGAACAAGTAGTCTCCGACACGGGCTCCCGCAAGCACTTCCTGGGCTGCCCTTATACAAGTGGAATTGGGACCGTTTGCAATAATAAATTCAACCTTACCGGATCTGTAAGGAGCAAACTGGTTGGGCTGGGTTATTACACTGATAACATCATTGGGGAAAGCCGAGCTCTTAACTCTGTTCATAATAACAGAACCGACACCGAGCTTACCTGTATATGATTCACCGTCAGACTCCGCCTGTATTGTAGCCGCAAGCCATATAAGCTCGTTATCGCTCGCAGAATAAGATCCCGAAGTATCTTCCTTGGTGCGCGCAAGTCTCTCGGCGATCTGCTGAGCGAGAGCAGCCTGTGCGGCAGCGGTCTTGGCTTCCAGAGCCTTCATCTTCTTATCGAGTTCGGCAAGCTTCTTATCATAATCATCAAGCTTGGTCTTTTCGGAAGAAAGAGAACTGTTCGTTGTATTAAGCTGTCCCTTTACCACACTTGTAAGTCCGGCGATCTCATCATGCTTTTCATCAAGCTGAGACTGATATGCATCAAGCTCTGCTTCTTTTTGTTCAACGACCGCACTCTTGGCCTCTATATCATCCTGAATGGCCTTAAGCTCTGAGATTTTTCTTTTATCATAAGCCACTATGGCATTGATATATTCAAATTTGGTAAGGAGCTCTTTCATCGTACCCGATTCAAGCATAAGTCTCAAAAGGCCCTTACTTCCGCCGTTCTCATAAGTTGATTGCATACGAAGCTTAAGGAGCTCATAACGTTCCTTTTCCTCTTGTCTGGCCTCCTGAAGCTGCTTATCAAGCTCTACTATCTCTGCGGAAACTACGGCAAGCTTCTCTTCTGTAGCGGAGATCTCGGAGTCTATTGTGTTTAGTTTGTTGGAATATCCATTGATCGTAGATTGCAGAGCACTGCTCTGATCTTGCAGATTCTTTACATTGGATTTGGTCTGCTCCTTTTCGCCCTGGAGCTGCTTGATAGCGTCCTTGGTCTCCTTACTCTCTTTCTCAAGATTGGAGATGGTCGCTCTGGTCTCTTCTTCCGTACCAAGCCCATCTGTCTCATCGGCATAGGAACTAAGCGGAATATTACCCCATATTATGGCAAAAAGAAGCATCCATACAAGAAATTTTTTCTTCATAATAATCATCATGCTATCAGCTTAGTATTATTCTGTAGTCTGCTCATTGGCAGCGTCTGAACCGTTATCCGTCTGATCATTGCTTTCGGAAACCTGAACATCATTGCTTTCGATGGCCGGAGCTTCTAAAGAAGCGTCAGTAATAACATCTTCATCGGGGAACTTGATGTTATTGCTGTTACGGATAAAGTCCATCATATTGAGTATCTTAAGAGTCTCTTCATGCGGCATCTGAGGGCACTCAAGCCACTTCTCGGAAATAGCCTTAACGCATGCCTCAACCTCGTACTCATATCCTGTCTTTTGCTTGGGTCTCTTGTAATACGCCAGCTTCTTGTATTCGCTGTCATATACGGTGATACCCTCTATATTGTTGATATTGTCAACAACAATAAATCCCTTACTTCCGTAGATAACGCCTCTTCTGTCACTGACAGAAAGTGCGGAAGCATTAAGGACAGCCATCTTGCCGTTCTTATAGCGAAGTGTGATGCTGTCGTGAAGATCCATTCCATACTCGTTAAAAGAGCACATGGAAACAATATCGGTAACATCATTACCAAATACCATTGATGCAAAATTAAGTGTATATACACCAAGATCAAGAAGTGCTCCGCCTCCGAGCTCCGGAAGCTTGATCCTGTCTTTCTCCCTGATGTTATATCCGAGATTGGCAGTCAGCATTGTGGGCTCACCAATGACATTGCTTGCCATGATCTCTTCGAGCTTGGCTCTCATCGGATGGAATCTTGTCCACATAGCCTCAACAACAAGAAGTTTCTTCTCCTCTGCGAGCTTGAAAACTTCCTCTGCCTGGCGTTCGTTTAACATAAATGCTTTCTCGCAAAGAACGTTCTTTCCGTTCATAAGCGCAAGCTTTACATTCTTGTAATGCTCTGAATGAGGTGTAGCAACGTACACAAGATCTATCTTGGGATCGGCAAGAAGCTCCTCATAACTGCCGTAAGCTTTTTTGATTCCATAGGCCTGTGCAAATCTGTCGGCGTTTTCCTTGGTCCTGGAACCAACCGCATAGCACACGGCACCTCTTACATTCTTAAGAGTTTCTGCCATGATTCCGGCAATCTTTCCGGTTCCCATAATAGCAACCTTAACACGTCCAAACATAAGCTATACCTCCCCTAATAATATCTTGACGAAATGTGCACAGCGGCGCATTTCCAATGTAAGCATCTCTCTTACTCTTTTATGAATTCAGTCTTGATATATCCGGTCTTATTCTTGAACTCAACCTTGGACCACTCAGAACCAACTTCAACAACATTGACGGTCTCAGCCTTGTAGATCGTTGCAAGAACGTCACAGTCTGTATTCTGCTCTTTTCTTAGTTTAACGGTATCTGTTACTTCGTGTTTACCCTTTGATATAGAAGAAGATTTACCTTCGGCCTTATTGTCAGAAGTATCTTCAGCCTTTTCATCCTTATTCTCGGATGTATCGGTATTCTCGGCCTTCTCCTCCGTATCGGCTTCCTGAGTATCGGAATCATCATTCTTGGGAGCCTCTATTGTTTCTTCTCCTACAACCTCAAAGAATTCAGTCTTAACAAAAGCCTCTTTGCCTTCGTACTCAATCTTACTCCATCCGTTGGCACGAGCCTCAAGCTGCTTGAACTCCTGGTTTGTCTCGGTCTTACCGATAACTTCCGCTGTCTCGGAATCTGAACTTCTGATATTGATAACGCTTGTAGCCTTGATCGTATACTGTGTGATTGTCTCAGGCTCTTCCTCTTTTTCCTCGGAAGAAGCTTCCGCAGCACTTTCTTCACTCTCGTTAGCTGCCTGTGCCGATGCAAGAGCCTCACCGACTGAGATCTGAAGACCGGATCTCATATTGTTAAGGATCTCGGCAAGCTTCTCATCGCCCTGAACCATCTCATTGTACTGAGTAGCGACCTTGTTGTTGAGATCGATAACATCGGCCTGTACATTGACCTGCTTGATATACTGAAGCACAGCCTCATCCGCGATGTCTCTGCTCATATACAAAGAGCCGTCTTCGGCGGTACAGATATAAAATGTCTCAAGTCCGGGTACCGGCTTATCATAATCGTAAAGCTTAACTTCATTGTAAACATAAGTAATGCAGCTTCCCTCTACCGGGCCGGGTTTGGAATATACTTTGATATTCTCAAATGTCTCGATGTAATCGGAAGCGGCAACCGCTTTTAATACCTCTGTATCATCAAGTCCCTTGTATATCTGCTTGATAGTATCCGCATCACCATCGGCTGAAGCCTTATAGTACTTCTCGATAAGAGCGTTTACTTCGGGATTCTCTTCCTCACTCATTGTTGCATCTGTTACGGCATACAGCTCTTCCTGCTTGGCATTCTCATCTGTCGCTGCCGCCTTCACAGCTCTGTGATTGGCGCTAAGTGCTATTGCTACGGTAACTATTACTGCTACTCCAAGTATTATAGGCATAAGCAATTTCTTATTATCTTCAAGAAATGCGATTATACTCTTCTTCTCATTACGCCAGTTTAATAGATCATTTTTGTTGTTCTTTTTTTTCATAACCAAAACCTCTATATTTCCCCGTTCAAGAGGGTATTTCTTGTATTTCTCGATGCACCCGACAGGAATCGAACCTGCATTAAAGGCGTCGGAGGCCTCCGTTCTATCCATTAGACTACGGGTGCATGCATACTTCACTATCATACCACAAGATGCCCAAAAACGGAAGCCGCCCATACGGGCTTAGCTACGCATGATGCGGTCCCATGGGCTTTATCTTACTTATCTCCTTTGCAAATGCTGAGTTTATCAGACTTGCGATCATATAAATACACGTTGTTACTTAGGATATCCATAGGCGGGATATCATGTGCATTGACGTCCTCCAATATCTCATGAATGATATCGTAACCATTCTCCTTGCCCTTAGCCGAGACGACGATGACTTCATGTACCGATGCGGGAACAACATATAAATCCGTGCCAAATCGTCTTGCCAGGTCTTTAAGTACTCCGGGATAAAAAATTGCCCCCGCACCGAAAAAGTTATCCTCATTACTCACAACGAGCATCCTGTCCGGATTCTCGTATCCGATTATCCTGATATTTCGGATTTCCTCAAGAGTCTGTATTATGTTGCGGATCTTGACGGGAGCAATCTTCACTGCGTTCTCCATCACATTTTCCCAAAGCTCTTTTCTCGTTATATCCCAATATCTTAAATGATTGTTCTTGATAATGACATTTCCGTTTCCGCCGTCATCATCAAAAACATATATCGGAACAAGAGCCAGATCCTCAAATTGCCTGTATGGAACATCGGACAATACCCATTTGTTTTTCTTTAAATTTAAAAGCTTAAAGGAAAGCCTGTCAGCGACTTCGGAAAAGTCCGTGTATATTTTTTCTATTATTTTTTCAAATTCTTCTGTATTCATAAAGTCCTCTTTTCATAATTTTGGTAAAAGAAAAAGCAATAGAGACATACATCTCTATTGCCTATATTAGTTTCTTTATGAATAAGTATGACTTTACCAAGCGTCAGTAAGGTCGTCAGATTAAACTCTTGAAAGATACTCGCCTGTTCTTGTATCGATCTTGATAACGTCTCCCTCGTTAACGAAGAGAGGAACTGCTACTGTAGCACCGGTCTCAACTGTAGCGGGCTTTGTAGCACCTGTAGCTGTGTCACCCTTGAATCCGGGCTCTGTCTCAGAGATTGCAAGCTCTACGAACATAGGAGGCTCAACAGCGAATACGCTTCCGTTATAAGACATAACCTTGCATACTTCGTTCTCTTTAACGAACTTGAGAGAGTCACCGATCTGGTCTGATGTAAGACCGATCTGCTCATAAGTCTCTGAATCCATGAAGTTAAAGATATCTCCATCCTGATAAAGATACTGCATATCCTTCTTGTCGATACGAGCTGCAGGGAACTTCTCAGTGGGACGGAAAGTTGTCTCCTTAACACCACCATTGATGATATCCTTGAGCTTAGTTCTTACGAAAGCAGCGCCTTTACCGGGCTTAACATGCTGAAATTCAATAATCTGACATACATTGCCATCAATCTCGATGGTCATACCATTTCTGAAATCACTTGCAGAAATCATATAAAAATCCTCCTAAATTACATCACATCAAACAACTAGTTTATATTAAACTATAAGATTTGATTTTTCAACTGTTTTTTTTGGTTAATATACACGGATCACCAATCGGAATCCCAATCGGTATATCCCGAATCCCAGTTACCCGAATCCCAATCGGAGTGAGAACCGGAATCCCAATGCGAATCATAACTGTCGTATCCGCCATAGCTGCTTCGTCCGCTGCTACCGCCGTGATACCCGCCTCCGCCGCCTAAAAGAAGCGATAAAATGATCGCGATAATTCCTATTATAATTCCCAGTGGATTATATTCTCTAGAATCGTTCCTGTCATATCCGCCGCGTCCGAAAGTCCTGTCGTTATCAACTTTGAAAGAGTCGTTGTTATCCGGAGTAAAATTCGAAAAACCACTGCTTTCATATTCATCCATTCTGCTGAAGCTGTTTAAAAATCTGCGACCGTCACCGACCTCGTATTTATTTCTTTCTCTCTCTGCCATGTCGGCGGCATATTGAAGTTTTTGATTGGTAATCTCAGACTGAAGACGATCGTACAGTTCAACAACCGCAAACTCCTCGTCTTTTCCCTTATATCGAACGGCTCTGGTCCCGTCGGCTTTATTCTTGTAGACTACAAACTCTCCCGTAGCCTCGTCCTTGTATATACCAAAAGCCTTAGGTCCTTCATAATTATAGCCTATAAAGAATCTTGTCTTACTCTCGGTAAAACCGTTTCTCTCACAATAATCTTTCAGTTCCTCAATTGTCTTGGGTATTCCACCCTCTGCATAACTTGTACTCATGTATCACTTTCCTTTATAGAGCTCTTTATCATATTTGAATAATATGGATCTATCCCCTTTGCGGATATTTCTCTCTGAGCCGTGTGCTCCGCTCCCGAAAAAATATCCGTGCTGAATCTGTTGTGTGAAGCTATATTATCAGCTATCATGCTCCCTATATCAAACTTGGGAAACGGAATCGAAGTGTCGACCCTCTGTACATTCGCAGTCCCCATAGCTTTTGTCTGCGGAGCGTCTACCGCCGCAACCTGCTTTGCCTGCGTAATCTGTTTCGTAGGCGATATATCAGATCTTATATATTTCAAAAGATCGTCTTCCGTAATCCCATATTTCGATGCAATCTCTTTTACCGTGGTATCTGATGTTATGTCATCGAGACTCTTCCCCGTCTCGTCTGAAATAGCCTTATCAAGATACTTTTGGAATATCCCGCTTAAGCCTGTATCAAACGCATTCTCGCTCTCTTTCTGAGTAAGAAGCTTGCTTGTATCCGATATTGAGCTTAAGTAATTGTTTACCGCACCTGTTATCGAAGAAATATCAAATGCCATTTCATCCCCCTCAAAAAAGTTTGTCTTTCCCTCATATATTCAAACATTCAAATATTCTTATATTCAAAACGATCAGTGCACGATCACCGCCGTACCGATCTCAATCATGTCATAAAGCTGATACGCCACATCTTTGGGAAGATTGACGCATCCGTGTGATCCGTTCTTCTTGTATATCTGTCCGCCGAACTTACCTCTCCAGCTTGCATCGTGAAGTCCGCAGAAGGTAGTAAATCTCATCCATCTGTCGACCCAGACGTTCCATGTGGGACCAACAAGATTTTTGCCGGGAACCTTGGCGCGAAGCACAAATCTTCCTCTGGGAGTCGAATTGCCGGTGCTCTCTTTACCGGTAACGCAGGGCGATGTAAGCACAGCCTCACCGTCAACATAATAAGTCATTGTCTGATTCTCGATATCAACGTCAACGTATGTATCGATCGTGGTCGCCGGCACACCTGCCGCCTCTTCTTCCGCGTTTTTAAACCGTCCCTCATCCATACCGAAATTGAGGTAGTGATTATACAGCTCAAGTACATCGTCGCCAAACACCTCATGAACATCGGGATATTTGGCCGCATAATATGCCGCATCAAAACCGCTCGCGTAAGCGGGGGTTGCGGTCGCAAAGCTCAAAATAAAAGCCGCGAAAATAATTGTGCTTACTTTAATAATAATCTTTCTCATGCCAAGCTCCTTTGGCACATGCAAGCATGTACGCATTTTGCACTTATGACACCTATATCATATCAACATTATAAGCCAATTCTTCGCGGTTTTACATCATTTTTTTATATAATCCATTGCTTCGAGGTAGCCGTTTAACCCATGTCCGTATATCTGCTTGTCACAAGCAGGCGCCGTTACTGAAATCTTGCGGAATTCCTCCCTGGAACTGATGTCGGAAATGTGCACCTCAACCTTGGTGATATTCTCTATACTCTTAAGCGCATCGTGGATCGCATAGCTGTAATGTGTATACGCACCGGGATTAATTACGATTCCTTCGGTTCCGTCGCTGTAGGCAGCCTGAATCCTGTCGATTATGGCACCCTCATGGTTGGACTGATAGAGCTCAACCTCATCACCGTCCGCCTTCGCTTTTTCTTTTATCATATTGCAAAGATAGTCATAGTCCTGATTGCCGTAGACCGCCTTTTCTCTGATTCCGAGGAAATTGAGGTTCGGTCCGTTTATAACCAAAATTTTCATACGCTTCTCCCATTATTAATATCTTTAGTCAAAAGATCTTTTGACACCGTATCATATCCATGTGACTTTGAGATTTCTGTACTGCGCAGCCATCGCGCCTTCCTGTTTAAATCCGATCCGTCCGCCCGTAAGAAGCTCTCCGCACTTAAGGCCGTCATCGGCAAAACCGAGGATATCCATGTCATTTATGGCAAAAGAGACTTTGTCTTTATTCTTTACAACAGTCATCTTGTACCAAAATCCGTCGCTATCCCCTGATTCTTTTGCGCCGCTATAAGCCTGCGCTACAGCATCGGGAAGAGGATCTGCTCCGGAAGCGACTTCCCACGTCTGCACGGGATCGCTCTTAAAAAGCTTACTCACATGAAAAGCCTTGGACGCCGCGCCTTTTCTTCTATAAAAAGAAAGCTCAAAGAAACTTCCGCTGCCGGGTTCTTCCTTAGCAGCATCGTCACTTTGCGCGTTCTTACAAGCAAATATCAAAGACGCTCTTCCGCCTGACGAAAGAGGCATAAATTCCCACTCAATACGGACATCAGAAGGAAAAGAGCCTGTGCATAAAAACGCAGCCTCGCCTTCCTTATCCTTTGTCTCTATCTTAAGCGCCCCTTCCGGAAAAGATATATCGGCGTTTCCGTATAACTCGAAGTCCCGAGCAATATCTTTTTCCGAAAGAGAATTGTCTAAAATCAGCTTAGCCATAGTGTTTCCTCATAAAGTAATACCATGTCTAATTCATCCGCATACGCGGATTAGCGTCATCTGTTACATTAAAGCTTTGCGATATCCACAAGCTCAAGTCCTTCTTCAGAATTGGTTGTCTCAAGGCTTGTTACAAGAGCCTTGGCTGTGTCGAGAGCAGTGATAACGTTAACACCTGTCTCGATCGCAGTTCTTCTGATAAGGAATCCGTCACGTGTCTTATCTCTTCCCTGTGTAGGTGTATCGATTACAAGGTCAATCTTGTGACCTAATATAAGGTCGATGACCGTAGGTGATTCCTGAGAAAGCTTGTTGATCTTTCTTGCCTTTACTCCGTTGTCGTTAAGAGTAGCGGCTGTGGATCTTGTCGCGTAAATGATATATCCGAGCTTCTCATAACGTCTTGCGATGTCGATGATCTCGCCCTTATCGGAATCCTTAACGGTGATGATCATCTGCTTATATTTCGGAAGCTTAACTCCTGCTC
>JAEEGJ010030342.1_pt1 | contig 10573 bp, 6 predicted proteins | sample 8958761 | NCBI WGS metagenome assembly JAEEGJ01 (sample SAMN16246546, study PRJNA631951) | gut metagenome | biome: gut microbiome; feature: rumen; material: RS-attached | host: Bos | place: Iran: Karaj | collected 2018-10
GCAACGAGAGTTTGAAGTAAAGGAATGAACATTGCATTTCCAACTAAACCAAATGGAATATTTAAAATTTCTAATATCCATCTTTTATTAAATTTATTATTTTTAAATAAAATGCATGTATAAAAAAATAATCCCATATAAATTAATAATACCATTATAAATATGTAATAAACTATTAATAAAATTTCTTTATTTCCTTCTAAAAAAGGTGATAAACGAACAAAACTTAAATTTTGACTTATTTTTTCATAAAATTTTCCTCCTTTCCATAATTTAGTATACTAAAAAATAATAAAATAAAAATTACCCTATGTTGAATTGGAAATGTTAAAATTTCTAAAAACTCTAAAATAACACAAATAATATCAACTTTTATACTGTTTAATTTACTTTGAAAAATATAATAAACTAATGGAAATGCTGAAATATTTAATTCTTTTCCTATTTTTTGATATATATTTGTATATGTTGATTGACTTGAAGGGGAAAATTTTATTAAATCTGAATATTGTTGATCTTCATCTTTTTTTCCCATATTAAATTATAAATTTAAATAATATTTTTATTATATATTTCTAACGATAGTTAATTATTATTTTATAAACTGTTGATTTTTTAATTAAAGTATTTTTATTTTAATGTACATTTTCAATAAATATATTGATTGTAAAATATTTATAGTAATATATATTTTAATATAATAAAAATATAACTAATATAAATAAAAAAATTATAATAAAAAAACAAGTTTTAAAATGTCCATTTTTAATATAAAACAAATAAAAAAACTAAAAAACCAAAAAAAAATTTTAAATATTAATAGGCCAATAATAAGGATAAACCAAATCATTATCAAACTCAATATCAACTTCATTTAAATACATATCAATAAACTCATCTAAATTTTGAAAATCTTTACCTTCAAAAATTTGTACTTCATTCATAGTAGGTAAATATTTAACATATTTAACTTCTTCATCAGTAATAGCTTTTTTAGCATTATCAAAATCACTTTCAGTTTTAATAATACCTCTTAAAGTTTTCCCATAATTACAAAAAAAATTATCATAAAGTGTCCATGCTTTTTCAGGAATAATAACATCTTTATAAGTTTGACTTTCTTTTTCATATACTTCACCTTCATATTTATACCAAACTGGAAAAGTTGGATAAGGACATTCTTCATTAAATGTTATTATATGTGCACTTTTTGTCATTTTTGATTCATTTTTTAAAAATTTCATTAAATCCATTATATTTTCTGTTGTGTTTTCTATTCCGACAAAACAATATATTGAACCTACAAATATTAACATAATATTTGATGGAGTAGAAAAAGTATTTAATTTGCCTTTTAAGTCAGTTATAAAATTGGGAATTATTTCTTTTGTTAATTCTTTTTCTTTTTCTTTGTCTCTTTTTCCTTTCTTTGTTTCTTCAAATACTGGTTGAACTATCTTTGCCATATATACTATTCTGCATATTGGATTTTTGCCTTTGTATATTTTATTCATAGTATTATATAAAGAAGGTTCATCTATTATTTTGGGTTCTGACATTTTAAGTTATTTATAAATTAAATTATATTTCATGAATAATTTTGCATATATTATAAATTCTAATTTTATTCAAAAAATAATTTATTGAAAGAATAATTAACTTAATTTACTCTTATTTTTCATAAAATAATAAATAATTAATAAATAAAAAAATGATACCTTTATTAATATTATTAACATTCTTTCCATTATCATTACAAAAAACAGATTTAAATCATTCAAAAATATCACTTCAATCAACAATAATTCAGACACCAAATTCATTATCAGATTACACAATTCAAAAAGGAAATAAAAATTATTTGATTGGAAATCCAAATAATTATATAAGTTCTAATCAGGATTTATCTTCTTCAAATTCATTTTTATATGATATATATTCTGAAAAAAACATTAAAACTTTTATTTATATTGTTAATGATATGAGTTTTTATTCTTCTGATTTTTTATCAAATGTTGCTCATTCAATTGGATATAAATTTGATTTAGATAGTACTGCTAAAAATTATTTATTAATTATTTTTGCAATTAAGCCAAGAAAATATTTTTACAGTTTAGGTGAAAATGTGAAAAAAAAAATAAGTGAATCTACTGTAGCTAATATTATTCAAAATCAAAAATATTATTTACAAATTGCAAATTACAATAATTTAATTTATTATCTTACATACAATTTAAAAAATTCAATAATAAATAATATTAGTGTAAATGTAAAGTCGACTTCTAAAACAAATCCAGATGGAAGTACAATAGCAGCAGTCGTTTTTCTTATCATAATTTTATGTGTTTGTGTATCATTTTGTCCAAAATCAAGCGGTAGTTATAGAGGTGGTTATAGTTCAACTTATAGTTCAACAAATTCATATTCTAGTTCTGAGAGTAGTAGTGTATGATGAGGAGGAAGTTGGTAATAAAGAGTTCATCTAAAAATTAATATTTTTTAAAATCTAGTTTAACATAAATAATTATTAATTAATAAACAAAAAAAAAATATAAGAGAAGGGAATGTAAGATATAGTCATAGGAGTTATGGAGAATGCTTTGAATTAGGGGACTTATTTATATAAGGCGAATATTAATCCTAGTGAAAGGTGTATCTTTGATTTCTTTGCTCAATTTTATTAAATTCCCTTTAATGATAATATATTTCTTTTTCTGTTGGTCATTTCATTAAATCATTCTCTTAAAGTTTTGATTATAATTTGTTTTAGGATAATAAGAGCCATAACTTCTGACATCCCAACAATTATCCAATCTGAATAATCTTTTAAAAATCCCTTCAATTATCTAAACATAACTTAATACCATAAAAAAATTCAAATTAAATGATTATTCTTATCAAAACGAACAAAAGGACCTTATTCCAGTGACAATAATATTTGGAAACTCAAAAAATTCGAAAAACAAGATCCAACCTACAAAAGAATCTGAATATCAACAATTCCCATCTTCAGAATCTCCTTCCCTCAGTCCCTATATTCTCCTAATCTTTTTTTAATAAAATCTCACTCTTACTTGCTCTTTCAATATTATCTTTTTTTATCAAAAATTTTATTTTAATTTATCCTTTATTTCTTTCTTTATACTTTTTTTAATAAATATTCAATTTTATTTTTAAAGTTATATAATATATTTTATTTAATATTTAATTGTTTTAAAAATAAAATGTAATTCTTTTGAAAATTTTTAAACAAAAATGATAGAACCAAAATTAATAGATTGGGTTGAATTAGGAGATTCAATTCAAAAAATGTATATATATACTTCTTCCTATATAAAATTATTTTCATTTTTTCGAATTATGTTGAAATATAAACTAGATAAACTTTTGCTAATATTTTTTTTAAAAGCATATTTTTATATTCAATTTATGATGCTCCCTGTAATTAAAACACCACAAGAAAAAGTTAAATATGATACTTTACTTAAATTTTTAACTTCAATAAAAAAAATAATATTTGTTCAAGATATTATAGATTCAAAAAGAAGTTTTTTAATTTTAATATCTATAGTTTTTATATATTGTTCATTTCTGATTGTTCTTCTTATTTATTTAATGTTTAATATCAATAATCCAAAAATTCGGCAAGCACCTATAAAATTTTTAAATTTATTAAATTTATTCTTCATAGATGCTTTTTTATGAGAATGAAAAAAAAAAAGAAAAAGAAGAGAAGAAAATGATGAAAAAGAAAGTGAGAAATAATAAAAAAATATAAAAAACAATTAAACAAAGTATTATTAGAATTATTTAAAGAAGAAAATAGAGAAAAAAAATTAGAAAAATTAGATATGAATGAATTTCAAAGAGATATTTTAGAAATAAAATTTAAAGAAGAAAGAACTAAAAATCATTTAATGATAACTCAAAAAAATTTAGAAAAGAAATTAAAATTAAAAGAATATGAAAATAAAATAAAAAAAGAAACATTAAATATTATATATAAAATATTTTAAATTATATTTTTTTTAATATTTAAAGTGATATAAAAAATTTTTAATTTATAAAAAATGAATGATAGAAAAGCAAGAACACATCATAATTCAAAGCAAATATCAGATAAAATTCAAATGTATGTGAAAGAATTATTTAAAGGTTTAAATTATAAAAATCAAATAGTAGAAATAGAAATAGATTCAATAATATCTCAAGTAAAAAAAATACAAAACAAATATGATAAAGAATTATTTGATTTATTAGATTTATCAATAAAATTAAATTATCAACATAAAATTTTACCTAAAATTTCCTGTTTTTTAAAAGCAAAAAATAATGTTTCTCCAATTCATAAATTTATATTTTCAAATCCTAAAAATTTAAGAGCTGAAAAATTAAATGAATTAGTTAATTGTTTAATAGAAAAAGTGCTTTTATTAAAAAATTTAAAAAAAGATGAAAGCTTTGATAATTTTTATAATAATTTATTAAAATATATATTAAAGAATTTAAGAGTTTTAATTATAATTTCAATTGGAGATCAAAAAATGTTTGATAATATTATTTCATATTTTAATAAAATAATAGCTGATTATAAAAAAGAAATTAAAGGGAATTCTAAAATTTCAATTTCTCTCAGAAAAACAATATATTTAATTTTTTTAAGTAATAATTATTTATCTTTCTATAATAAAATTTTTAATAATAAAGAAGATAATAATTTAAGTTTTGAAAATAATGTTTTCAATGAAAATTTGTATGATTATATTTTTAATGAAATTGACAAAGCAGAAATTTGTTTTCATAACAGAGAATTTTTAGAATTAGTTTTAAGTGAATATGATGGTTTTTCAAATTCAATAAAACAACTTTCTCAATTTAAAGATTTAGGTTTTATAATTGAAAATAAAAATTTAATCAGAGAAAATCCAAAAAATTTATTAGAACAATTAAATTTAAAAACAAATTTTGATTTAATTGAAAATCAAGTTAATCTTTTCAATAATTACTTAACTAAATTTGAAAAATCAAGATTTACTATTGAAAAAGAAATTATTGATTATTTAAATTCTATATATGATCTTATTAATGATAGTTTAAAAGATAAAGAAAATAAAAAAAAAATTCAATTAGTTTTATTTAAAAGAGATATTGTAAATGAATTGATTAATTTTATTGTTTTTTTTGATTCAAATTTTGAAGAAATAAAAGAAAAAGAAATATTAATAAAATCAAAAACAATAATTTTTAATTGTTTATATAAATTAGTAGAAGACAATATTTTTTTAATTCCATTATATTTTAATAAAGGAATATATAAAAGATTATTAAAAGAAGATATTCCTTCAATAGAAAATTTAAATTTTTATAATCATTTAATGGAAGAATTAATAAAGTTTAATTTTAAAATAGATTCAATCGATTTATTGCAAAAAATTTCTTTTTCTAAAATAGAAGGTTTAATTCCTTCTTCAGATAAATTAATTGTTGATAAATTTATTCCAAAAAAAAGTATATTTGAAATGAGTGTTATTCCAGAAGAATCAATAGAAAATATTTTAAAAAATGAACCTGAAATTATTTCTCATTATCTTATAATTTATAAAAAGTTAATTGATATTTCTAATGAACATAGTATTTTATTAGTCAATCAAACTTTAGTTAATAATTTAATTATTTTATATCAAATCCAAGATTTTAATTTAGAAAAAGATATGGAAAAAGAAAATATGAAAAATTTTTATAAAAATTTAATTAAACTTATTAATAAATTAGAAACTTCCTTTTTTCAAAAAGTAATGCATTTAATTGATATTAATTTTATTGAAAATATTATTAAAGATAAAATCAATGATGAAAAAAAATATATTCAATATGAAGAAATTAATATTTTTTCAGAAATTATTTTATTTTATTTTAAATATCATTTCCAATCAATTTCTTATTGGTGTGAATTTAAATTAATGAATACTTCCTTAAGGATAATAGAAAAAGAAAAAATAGATTTATTTATAGAAATAATAAAATTATCTAGAAATTATATTGATGAAATAGATGATGTGTATAATAATAAAAATAATATAAATAAAATTCATGATTTATTTTCTTTTTTTTGTAAAGTAGTTTGTATTCCTCTTTATTTAATTTTATGGAAAATTACTTATTATACTTTATTAACTGGAGAAGAAAAATATGAAGTTTATTCTTTAGTTTTTTTATTTTTACAAAGTTATAAAGATTTAATTGCAAAAATTGAAGAATTAAAAAATAAAGATGAAGAAACTAAATCTCTTTATGGTTTTATTCAAAATAAATTTTTTATTGAAGAATTACAAATAACAGATGTTAAATTAATATTAGATGATAAAATTAATCAAGAAAAAAATTCAAATTTAGATATTTTAAATGTTAAAAAGTGGGTGAATCTTTTTATGTCTTTAATTAAAAATTTTAAATTTTATGATAATATTAAAAATTATTATGAGCAGATTGAAGAAGAAATGAATGAAGAAAAAAAAGAAAAAGAAAATAAAAATAAAAATAAATCAGAAATAGATTTAATTTTAGAAAGATTAGATAATTATTATGAATATTATACATCTAATAAAATGGATAACAGTAAAAATATAATAATGAAATATTTTGATGAAGGAAATGAAAAATTATATGAAATAAAAGTGATAAAAATTTTTAAAACAATTATATATCATTTTAATGAGTCATTAACCTGTGAAAAAATATATCCAACAAATTTTTCTTTTTTATTAGAAGAAAATTTCAAATGTGAAACAAAAATTGATCTTGAATCGAAAATATTAAATAATAATGTGATAAAATTTCAAAATAATTTTATGTTATATTCAAACAAATTAGTAATTGAAGTTGGACATAGAATATTTATGCATAATCCAAAATTATTTCAAAATCTTTTAGTTAAATATTATGAATTTGGAAAATCAATAATAATTCCTTTGTTATCATATCAAATTTATTATTTAATTCAATCTTTCTTATTTTCAATAGGAGAAATTTTTTCTATCTCAAAAGAAAATTTAAATATATTAATTAATTCTTTAGATTTTTTAAGATTATTATGTGAAGATCATAATCCTTTATTTCAAACTATTTATTTTGGAAATTATATTACAAAAGGTTTAAATCAGAATTTTAATTTTATTAAATTAATATATTCTAGTTCTTATAATATTTTAAAAATATTTACTCATTTTCAAAAACAAAAATTTTATGTTGAAAATTTATCTTTTCTAACTCCTTATAAATATTTATTAGAATTAGAAATTGAATTAAATGAATTTAAAATTGAATTAATTCAAGGAACTTCTCAAAATAATTTAGAAAATATTCAAAAATTTAATTATTTTTATAATTTCATTGAATCATATTTTGAATTTTCAGATTTAATTTTAATAGATGAATTATTTGCAAATTTATTTGCTAACTTTTTAAAATTTATAAATTGTTTTATTGATGAATGTTTACTTTATTCTAATACTGATATATCAATAATAACAAATGAATTACCTATTTTAAAATTAATTTTAAAAGCTGAAAGTTCTTTTTTATTTTTATTATCTAAATTCCAAATAAAAATAAATAATGAAGTTCAATTATTTCAAATTTTTAAAGATGAATCAAATAAAGAAATAAATAGAGAAGAATTACAAAGAAAATTTGATGCTTTAAGAGAAAATTTATATGAACATTATGATGATTTAGTAGAATCACCATATTTTAAAATATCATTTATGATATTTATTCATTTAGTTCAAATATCAGAAAGTAATAATGAGAAGAAAATATATTATATAAATAATTTAGAAGAATTGAAAATAAATAATTATAATGATTTAGGTCCAAATTCAAATTTTATTGGAAAATTATATTATGATTTATGTAACGATTTAATGGTAAAAAATGAAATAGTTTATTTTAAAGAATATAAACAATGGAAAGGATTAAGTGAACTTTATGCTAAATTAATTCCTGAAGGAGGAATTCCTAATCAATCTTTAAAATATAAAAGTTATATTAAATTAATTGATGATGATGGAGCATTAACTTTAAAAGGTACATTTGTTGATGAAATTAATTCTATATTAAATCCTGAAAATAATAATGATAATGAAGGTTTAAGAATATTAATTTATTTTTTGAGAGATAAAAAAACTTTATTAATTTTAGGAAGAGATGTTTCAGTTTTTTTATCTAATACTGATTATAATGATGCATATATTAAATTAGTTAGAATTATTAATTATTATGATGAATTAAATTATCTAAGTCTATTAAGGGAAAAATATAGAAGTCAACCTAAAATTGCTTATTTATCAGAATTAAAATTTGATGAATTAGAATATTATAATGTTGTCTTATTAATAATTCCAAATTTTTTATTGATTTTTGTTTCTCCTTTTAATTATGTTGATACTTTTATTTTTTATTATGTAATATTACAATTAATATTTTTGTTCTTAATAATATTAGATTTCTTATATTTTAAATATATAAAATTAAGAGATATTATTGGAATAAAAGATATTTCAATTTGGAAAATGAGTGAATATTTAAGTGATGGAACAATTCTTCCTTTTGTTTGGACTTTTTTTTTTGGTTTATTAAGTTTAAAATATAGATTTTTTTTATCATGTCAATTATTTACAGTTTTTACAATATCACAAACAATGAAAAGTGTATTAGAAGCAATTCAACATAGATATAAACAATTTTTTGCCACTGCATTTTTATTAATAATATTAATATTATTTTATGCTGCTTTAACATTATATTTCTTTAATATTAATGATGATGGATCAATATTATGTAATAGTTATTTAGAATGTTTCTTATATTTATTTAATAATGGAATGAGACAAGGAGGATTAAATTTTGAAATAAAAATAAATAGTCAAAGTGGTTTTTATGGTGAATTTATTTATTCTTGGATTTTTTACTTTTTAATTATTTTAATAATATTAAATATTGTTAATGGTATTATTGTTGATACTTTCCAAGAAATAAGAGAAAATAATGAAGCTTATAATACTGAAATACTAAATACTTGTTATATTTGTCAATTAAAAAGTACTGATTTTGAAGGGAAAGATATTTCTTTTGAAGGTCATCTTCTTGAAGTACATAATCTTTTTGATTATTTTTTCTACTTGTTTAAAATACATAATACTGACCCTCATGATTTAAATTCTGTTGATTTTCAAGTTTATAATTGTATTAAAAATGAGAAAATTACCTTTTTCCCTATTAATAAAGAAGAAGAAGAAGATTAAGGTTTGGCTTATTATTTAAAATTGTTTAAATTAATGTTTTTTAAATATTATTTTTTTATTATTTCCCAAATTTTGTTTAATTAAACTTTTTAAGTTTATATGAAAGTTAGATGTTAAAAAAATAATGAAAATTATTAATGAAAGTGAGATAAAAATAAGAAATATTATTTAGAAAATGAAGAAATATCTATTACTTATTATTTATGTTTATTTATACAATAAAAAATGATTGTTTTATATTTAATCTAAATATTTATTATTGTTTATGAATTAAATCATTTTTATGTTTTCATTCTCTAAAAAATATAAAAAATACAATTTAATTATTTTTTTTACGAACATAAGTTGTATTTGACTTTAATAATTAAAAAATTATAAAATAAATGTTTAAACTTGAAGTTGATTCTCCAACAGGAGAAAAAGATTATTTATATATTTCAAATTTAAATAATTCAGAAAAAGAAATTTATAATTATTGTCTAAGCAAAAAATATGATTATGAAAAAGTAAAAGAACTAAAATCTCAATTTCAAAATTATTATTCTCCAAAAAGTAAAAGCAATAGAAAAGGAAGTGAAAATAAATCAGTAAATAAAACTTTAACAACAAGTTATTCTTCTTATCAAAAACCAAGTATTAGTTATGAAAAAAAATCATTTTCTCTTTTTCCTTTTCAAATATTTGTAACATCGAATAAAAAAGAAAAAAAAAAGAATTCAAGAAATTTATCAATGTCAAAAGAAAAAAAGAAGAAAAAAATTTTGAAAAAGAATAAATCAATTTCATTTGAACATTCATTTAAAAAAAATGCTTCAAATTCAAATTTAAATTATGATAATAATATAAATTATGATACTTTTAATAAAAAATTAGATAAATTTTTATTGAGAGTAAAAGGAGTTACTGAAGAATTTAAAAAAGAAAAAAAAAAATTTAATGAAAGATATTCAACAATGAAAACACGAAGTGAAAAATATAATAAAGGAAAAAATTATGGAATTTTATTATATAATAGAGGAATAAATTATTTAAATAAATCAAAAGAAAAAACTGAAAAATTAAAAAATAGTTTATCTAAAAAAGAAATGGATTTTCCTTTTAAACCTTATTTAAATGAACCTAATGAATTATTATTAAAATCTAGAAAAGAAAAAAATTATTGTCATAATAATGAAGATATGCTATTACATTATGATAAATATAAAGAAGATATTAAAAACAAAGATTTGATCAAAATCAAAAAAGATAAAGAAAAAACAAAGAAATATTAT
>JAEEGJ010030345.1_pt1 | contig 10572 bp, 8 predicted proteins | sample 8958761 | NCBI WGS metagenome assembly JAEEGJ01 (sample SAMN16246546, study PRJNA631951) | gut metagenome | biome: gut microbiome; feature: rumen; material: RS-attached | host: Bos | place: Iran: Karaj | collected 2018-10
TAGAATGGCACAATTTTTAGATGTCTTTAATAGTGTTAAGGAGGTGAAATAGCATGTCTATTTGTCCAAAGAACAAATCTTCTAAGGGAAGAAGAGATAAAAGAAGAGCAAACTGGAAGATGAGCAACCCTACACTCGTTAAGTGCAGCAAGTGCGGTGAGCTTATGGTTCCACACAGAGTTTGCAAGAACTGTGGATCATACAACAAGAAAGAGATCATTACAGTAGAGTAATTTATATTGGCTGTTAATTACGGCAGGTTAGAGAGTGAAATCGAAAGGTTTCACTCTTTTTTTGTTGTAAATAAATAAAAACAGAGTATAAGTTTTGGCTATTTTTATTTTTTTAAAATGGAAAAAATTAATATTTTTTTGTGAATTATTAATAGGTGATAAATATAGATTTAACTTTTAGGAGGGAAAAGAAATGGCAAGAAAAGATAAAGAAAGAGTACAAAGTAGGATATGGAATATAATTGGAAAGAACCTATATGATAGAAGAATTAATAAAGGGGCAATTAAAAATCTGAATCAATTCTCAAAAGAGATGTCTGAAAATAATATAATACCTGAGGGATATAAAAAACGTTTTAAAGAGAATACTGAGCAAATAATTAACGATATTAAGAATGAGAAATTATCAATATGGAGAGAATTAAAAAATTTTTATCATAAAAAACCGACAGAGCGAAGTACGCTTTACAAAAATGCTATACGTTTAGCTAGTGGAGTTGCTGCGTATTATTCGAATGTTGAGCTTTTTAATGTCTTTAATAATAATGAGAATTATGATTTTGTAGAATTTAACGATGTTTCAAAAAATGCTGATGATTTAGAAACTATAATTAAAATTGCAATTTTAGAACGCAATAGCGAAGAAAAATATAATTGTATAGTAGAAGATTTTAGCCATAATCTTTATGATTATTATAATAAAGATAGAACCATTATTCATAATAAGAAAGATATTAAAAAACTTAGTGAAAATTTAAAAAATAAAAAAGTAAATGATTATATATATAAACCGCCATTGAAGCAACCTTCTTCTACTGTGTACTATTATAATTATATAGATGAAACAAAAAACCTTCGATTGGAGCAACTTTATCCTAGTGTGCGCTATAATAATTTAAATAAAAAAACTAATAAACCGTTAATAGAAAATTCCTCGCTTACTATTGATAAAAAACGTAAACGCGAAGGAAACGATGAAGTGCCTGTTGCTAAGAAGCTGCGTTTCAAATAGAATTCTATAAAAATCTAAATAGCAAGTATTTTACACACATTCATTTTGCAGATATCAATTGCAAGATGAATGTGTTTTTAAATTATTTACGTAAATTATTGCATACTAATGACTTGTCTGATCATCCTACAAATCCATATTTACCAAAAAGCTTTAATCCAATTTCCAATTATGGAAAAATAAATAATAATGGCTCCCCAATACATAATATGAAAAGAGGATAATTATATTTATTTTTTTAAGAGTGAAATCAAAGAAAGATTTCACTCTTTTTTTTCAAAATGGAAAAAAGTAGATGGATTTTTTTGAATAGTAAATAGATGATAAGCTACAACATACATTAGACTAAAATATTTAGGAGGACCAATTATGAGAATTAATGTAGAAGAAGTGGAAAAATTTATAAAAAAACAAAGCAATAGCACTAGATTTCGTTACAGAAAAGCGTGGAATGCATTTAAAAATAATGCTAATAATGTGACTGCTGAAGAGTTGAAAGAACTTGCGATTGATTTCTGCAAAGATACATTGGAGGATAAGATTTCAGCTGTTGGATATAATGAAATTAGTAATGAGAGTATAAGAGAGATAGTTAAAGAAACAGCTAGAATAATGACTGCGCTAAAATCAATTAATGATAAAGTGATAAAAATAGATGGACTTTTAGATGAATTATTCATCAAAACTAATAGAGGAACAAGCTTTACTGATGGTATTGTAAAAAAGAAATTAAGAGAGATAGTGTCAGAGGAAAAAATAAGTTTATCACCTCAAGATAAAGGAATAGTTTTAGATTATCTTTCTAATAGTAAACAAAATATTGTAAGATTTTTTGGTGAAGATATAAATACATATTTCAGTGAAAAAAGTTCTGTGAAAAAAAGTAACGTGAATTCTTTTCTAAATTATGTTTCGCCCCTAAGAACAGAAGCTATAAAAATACTGGCTCGTGACCCGAAGGCTTCTGTAATTTATAAATCGGACTCAGAGACGTTAAAAAATGTAAACACAGATGATGTATATAATGTTTGTAAAAAAATTATATTTGAAATAATGGATGGGAAAGATATAAGAAAAATAAACACTGATGATAAAAATAGAACAATTAGTAAGATTCAAGATGTTTTAAGACACACGAGTGATGTGTATGATGAGTTTTTTAAAAATAAAAATCCGATAAAGGGGTTACAAGAGAGTCGTAAATGTAAAAAGCTTAAAACATTATGCAATAATGTTTTTGAATCGATTACCAAAGAAATGAGTGCAGAAGAAGTAAAGAAAAATAAAGCGGGGTCGACAAATGAAAAAAAGTCTTCGGAAGAATGTATTTACCTAAGAAAGCGTTTTAGGGATGATGATATTGAAGAATATTCAATAGCATCCTCTTCTTCTGTGGCTTCAGATATACCGTCGAATTATAGCTATGTTAGCGGGAGAATGTCTCCCTATTATCCTAATAATAATTTAGGTGAAGGAAATCATAAGACTTTATCTAAAGCCTCTGAACATGCTACAAAGAAGATGCGTCTGAATTCGACTTTTGGACCTAAATAATTATATATACACATTCATTTTGTATATAATATGCGAGATGAATGTGTTTTTTTTATTTTTTTGCTTGAAATGGAAAAAAATAGGTAAATCTTTTTGAATTAATAATATAGAAAGTAATAAAAAGATAATTTATTGGAGAATTAAGATATGAGTAATTCAAATGAAATGATTTCAAATAAAGAAATGTGGGAAAATTTAATAACATATTATGATGATGTTTGCACGTTAATGAATAAGAAAAGGGATCAATGCCAGGACATTTATAATAGTGTTCTAAGAATTGATGACTTATCACTTAAAAAAGATTTTTTTGAAGAAAATACTCGTGTGATTGCTAAATTAAACAAAGTTCAATGGAATTTAGGCAATATAATAAAGAGACTTTCCAATGTATATCCAGAATCAATTTCAAAGAATGATTATAATCTTTTTCTAGAGAATATTAAAAATAATACACTAACGGATATTCAAAAAGCTGATGAGATAATTGAGGAACATCAACTGAAAGCTAATAAACTAATTGATATTAATAAACCCAAAAATGAAATAAGCAAATCTCATAGTGAGGATGTTATTGACCATAAGCAGGAATTAATATCAAATTTAGAAAAATATAGGTCTGATATCGAAAATAAGATTAATAAAAAATATGTAGAGTTAAAAAATCTATATTGGGATAATAAATGCGGAGAGAAGCCGTTTGATGAATTATCAATTGAATTAGCAGAGATAAAGAGTTTATGTACCAAAGACATAGACGATGCTATCAATCGTATTAAAAAAATGGATGCTTCTACTGTTGATAAGAGTGAGATAGACAGAGACTATATTGACACGATTAGTGCGGTTGAATTTTCATTCAAACATGATATTGCAAATTATGATAATAAATTAGCTGTAAAGACAAACAATGATAATAAACAAGGTGTAAAGTTAAAAGAAAAGGAAGAGATAGTTATTCCTTCTTATAAATCTGCCTATAGTGATTCTTATCCCCAAAATTCATGGATGCAGAGAAGTATTCAAGTGAGCAATGGGCAAAAAAATCAACAGGTAAATATTCAGAGAAATACTGGTCTAAAATTTAAATAATTTATTATAGAGTTATACTGTGGATATTAAAAATTAAATATAAGCTTATAGAAAACAATATATACACATTCATTTTACTTATAACACATGTAAAATGAATGTGTAATTTTTTTACCTTTTTTTGTTTGAATTATCCCCCTATATAAAGTATACTTTAGTGAGTATGTAAAGCTAGATTATGATAGATATAAGTGTGAGTTTTATCTGTCAGGAAGGGGCAAACATGAGTGAATATACAGTAGTTGCACTTGATGCAATGGGCGGAGATAACGCGCCTAAGGCTATGGTTCTTGGTGCAGTCAATGCAGTCAGTGCAAATGATAAGATAAAGGTTATTCTTGTGGGAAATGAGTCTGCGATTCAAAGCGAGTTAGCACAGTACAAGTACCCACAGGAGCAGATAGAGATTAAGAATGCCACAGAGGTTATCGAGACCGCTGAGCATCCAGTTATGGCCATCAAGAAGAAGAAGGATTCTTCAATGGTTGTAGGCTTGCATTTAGTTAAGGACGGCACCGCTGATGCCTTTGTTTCTGCGGGCAATTCAGGTGCTCTTTTAGTAGGTAGCCTTGGTATTGTAGGTCGTATCCGTGGTATTGAGAGAGCTCCATTTGGTACACTCTTTCCAGTTAAGAATGGCGTTGCCCTTTTAGCTGATTCTGGAGCAAATGTAGATTGTAGAGCAAGTCATCTGGTTCAGTTTGCCAAGATGGGTAGCATTTATATGGAAAAGGTTGTTGGTATCAAGAATCCTAAGGTGGCCATTGTCAATATTGGCGCCGAGGAGGAAAAGGGCAATGCACTTGTTAAGGAGACTATGCCTCTATTAAAGGAGTGTCAGGATATCAACTTTATCGGTAGCATCGAGGCTAGGGAGATTCCTTCTGGCTATGCTGATGTCATCGTATGCGACGGCTTCGTAGGAAACGTTATTTTGAAATTATTCGAGGGTCTTGCAAAGACTCTGTTTTCAGTAGTTAAGGAAGGCTTCATGACCAATATTCGTTCTAAGATTGGTGCAGTACTTGCCCTTCCAGCTCTCAAGAATAAGCTTAAGACATTTGACGCCTCTGAATACGGCGGGGCGCCTCTTCTCGGCTTAAACGGTCTTGTGGTCAAGACACACGGCAGCGCCGAGGACAAGGAGGTTACTAATACAATTATTCAGTGTCTTACTTTCAAAGAGCAAAAGATTAATGAGTTTATTAGAGAAAATATTGTGATAGAAAAACAAAAGGAGGAATAACAATGGAATTCGATTTATTGAAGGAAATTATTGCTGAGGTTTTAAATGTAGATGCGGCAGAAATCAAGTTAAGCACAACTTTCGTTGATGACCTTGGTGCTGATTCTCTTGATGTATTCCAGATTATCATGGGCGTTGAAGAAAAGCTTAACATCGAAGTTGACACAGACGCAGCTGAGAAGCTTTCTACTGTTGGTGATGCTGTTGATTTGATCAAGAAGACAGTCGCTGAAAATTAATTAAACCACATTTTGAGTACCCAGTTAATCTGGGTGCTCTCTTTAAACTCAGGAGGTTTATTTTGAAGGATTTAAAGGAGTTTCAAAAGACTATTGGTTATGAGTTTAGAGACGAAAGCTTACTAAGGCAGGCGCTTACCCATAGCAGCTATGCCAATGAGCATCACATGAAGAAGCTCTCCGACAACGAGAGACTTGAGTTTTTAGGTGATGCTGTTCTTGAAATAGTTTCTAGTGAGTTTTTGTATCTAAATTATACCGATTTAAATGAGGGCAAGCTTTCAAGGCTTAGAGCAAGCATTGTTTGTGAGCCTACACTTGCATACATTTGCAAAGAGATTAATCTTGGGGACTATGTGTTGCTTTCAAAGGGCGAGGACATGACTGGTGGCCGTGAGCGCAAGTCAATTCTTTCTGATGCCTTTGAGGCTACTATAGGGGCTATTTTTCTTGACGGTGGAATGGAGCCTGCTTCCAAGTATATTCATCGTTTCGTGTTAAACGATATTGAGCATAAGCAGCTATTTCATGACAGCAAGACTAGACTCCAAGAGGTTATTCAGGCTAATTTCAAGGAGCCACTTGTTTACAACCTTATTTCAGAGACTGGCCCAGATCACGCTAAGGAGTTTAAGGTTGAGGCTGTTGTAGGTGGTCGTGTCCTTGGTTCAGGAGTAGGTAGGACTAAAAAGGCTGCAGAGCAGGAGGCCGCTTACGAAGGCCTTATGAAGCTTCACAAGGAAGATTCAATTAAAATCATTTAGGGAGTTTACAATGTATCTTAAAAGTATCGAATTGTACGGATTTAAGTCATTTGCACACAAGATGAAATTCGAATTTCATAATGGAATCACTGGTATCGTTGGACCAAACGGTTCAGGAAAGAGTAACGTTGCAGATGCGGTTCGTTGGGTATTAGGTGAGCAGTCTGCAAAGCAGCTTCGTGGAGCTTCTATGCAGGATGTTATTTTCGCAGGTACAGAGGCTAGAAAGCCTCTTAGCTACGCCTATGTAGCACTTACTATGGACAATTCAGACCATGTTCTTCCTGTTGATTACGAGGAAGTTACAATTGCGCGTCGTGTTTATCGTTCAGGTGAAAGTGAATATCTTTTAAACGGTAGTCCTTGTCGTCTCAAGGATGTTTCAGAGTTATTTTATGATACCGGTGTTGGTAAAGAGGGTTACTCTATCATTGGACAGGGCCAGATTGAAAAAATCCTTTCTGGTAAGCCTGAGGATAGACGTGAGCTTTTTGATGAGGCTGTTGGTATCGTTAAATTTAAAAAGAGAAAGGCTGCTTCTGTTAAGAAGCTTGAAAGCGAGCGCGAAAATCTCGTTCGTGTAAATGATATTTTGTCTGAGCAGGAGCGTAGAATTGGGCCTTTGGAAAAGCAGTCTGAGGATGCCAAGCAGTACTTAAAGTACAAGGAGGAGTTAAAGCGTATCGACGTTAATTCCTTCATGCTTGAGGTTGATAGGCTTCAGGGCGAGTTAGAAAAGGTTGAGAGCAATGTTAATATCGCATCTGAGCAGATGGCTTCAAGCAAGTCAGCCCAGGATGAAATTCGGCAGAAGTATGATTCTTTAGAGCAGGAGATTACAGAGCTTGATGAGCACATCGAGACTTTAAAGCAGAATCAATCTGATTCAACCCTTTTAAAGGGCAAGCTTGAAAATGAAATCGCTCTTTTAGAGGAGCAGATTCGTTCAGCTAATGCCACTGACGAGAACTTGGCAAGCCGTGTTGCTGAGATTCAGGCTGAAATTGATGATAAGAACAAGCAATTAGATGAATACAAGGAAGAAAAGGTTAGTCTTGATAAGACTTTAGAGGAGGCTGTTGAGCGTCTTGCTTCTGTAAAGAACAATTACAGTGAGTTGCAATCAGCCATCGTTTCTAACAACGAAAAGATTGAGCAGAATAACCAGGCTATTATGGAACTTCTCAACAACAGAGCTTCTATCAAGTCTAAGGAGCAGCGTCTTGAGACAATGCTTGAGCAGACCAACATTCGCAAGGCTAAGCTCAACCAGCGTCTCTTAGAGCGCAAAACTAAGGAAGAGGATTTAGACGTTGCAGTTTCCTTAGCCGAGGATGAGTTTAAGAATGCTCAGACTCTCCTTTTAGATTTACAGGAAAAGGACAAGGAGTTTTCTGAGAAGGCAGCTGAGTGGAAAGAGAAAAGTCGCAAGACTTTTGATGAGTTGCAGGCCAAAAAGGACGAGTTTGCTAGAGTCCAGACCAAGCTTGAGTCTGTTAAGAATATTGCTGAGCGATACGAGGGATATGGAAATTCAACTCGTAGAGTTATGGAGCAAAAGGGCAAGGTTAAAGGCATTGAAGGTGTAGTATCTGACCTTATCCATGTTGAAAAGAAATACGAGATGGCCATCGAGACAGCTCTTGGTGGCAACATTCAAAATATTGTTACAGCTGATGAGGCTTGCGCCAAGACCCTTATCAACTTCCTCAAGGAAAACAAGCTTGGTAGAGCTACATTCCTTCCACTTACATCTGTAGATGGCAGAGGTAACTTCAAAAAGACTGAGGTTCTCAAGGAAAAGGGAGTTCTTGGCTTAGCATCAGAGCTTGTTGAATGCGATAGCAAGTTTGATGGTGTTATTGCTTATCTTCTTGGCAGAGTGGTTGTTACTGACCATATTGATTCTGCTATTGCACTTGCAAAGAAGAATAGCTACAGCATCCATATAGTTACACTTGACGGCGAGTACTTAGCTCCAGGTGGCTCTATGGCAGGTGGTCACTTCAAGAACAAGTCAAATCTTCTTGGTCGTAACCGTGAGATTGAGGAGCTTGAGAGCAAGCTTGATGTCATCTCAAAGGAGATGGATGAGCTTAATAGCAGGGCTTCTGATATTGAGGCTGCAGCTGCGTTACTTGAGTCTGACAGAGAGGACAATACTACTAAGCTTAACGAGGCAGCTATTGCCTTAAATACTGCTAAGCTTGGTCTTGATAGGGCCAACGAGCAAAAGAAGGAAAGTCTCACTGCCTACGAGGGACTTTCAAAAGAAAGCGAAGAGCTGGAGACACAGCTTCTTGAAATTGCATCAGGCAAGAAGGAAATCGAGCTTGAAAAGCAGGAAAGCGACACCAAGGAAGCGGAGCTTCGAGAAGAGATTCAAAAGCTCAATGACGAGGTGGATGAAAAGACCTACATGGAGACTTCTGTTAACAGAACCATGTCTGAGGTTCAGATTGAGGAGGCAAATGCTAGAAATAAGGTTGATTTCGTTCAGCAAAATATTGACCGTATTTTAGCAGAAATCGAAAAGTCTCAGGGGGATATTGAGTCTCTCAATGAAAATGCTCGCTCAACCAAGGAAGAGACTGAGGCCAAGAAGGCTCGCATCGAGGAAATCAAGGAGACTATCTCAGCTTCTGATGAGTCCTTTGGTCAGCTTGAAAGCGAGATTAAGGAGACAGTTGCAAAAAGAGAGGCACTTAATAATTCTCACAAGAATTTCTTTGAGCAGCGCCAGGAGATTTCTGATAGAATCACTGAGCTTGACAAGGAAATCTATCGTTTAGAGTCTCAAAAAGAAAAGATTAATGATGCCATTTCATATCAGAATAATTACATGTGGAATGAGTACGAGCTTACATATCATAGTGCTGAGGAGCTTAAGGATCCAGAGTACAATGATTTAGATCAGATGAAAAAGGATGCAAGCAAGATTAAGAATGCTATTCGTGCAATGGGCAACGTCAATGTCAACGCCATTGAGGAGTACAAGGAGCTTTCGGAGCGTTACAACTTCCTTAAGGGACAGCATGACGATTTGGTTGAGGCTGAGGCTTCACTTGTACGTATCATTGATGAGTTGGACGAAGGTATGCGTCGCCAGTTTGAGGCAGGATTTAAGGATATTAAGGTGCAGTTTGATAAGGCCTTTAAGGAACTTTTCGGAGGTGGTCACGGTACCTTAGAGCTTGTTGATGATAACGACCTTCTTGAGACAGGTATTATTATCAATGCACAGCCACCAGGAAAGAAGCTTATTAACATGATGCAAATGTCCGGTGGTGAGAAATCGCTTACAGCTATTGCATTGTTGTTTGCAATTCAAAATCTTAAGCCTTCTCCATTCTGTCTTCTCGACGAGATTGAGGCGGCCCTTGATGATGCAAACGTTGATAGATTCGCAACTTATTTACACAAGCTTACAAAGAATACTCAGTTTATTGTTATCACACACCGTCGTGGTACTATGAATGCCGCAGACAGACTGTTTGGTATTACCATGCAGGAAAAGGGTGTATCAGCCCTTGTTTCGGTTAACTTAATTGAGTCACAGTTGGATGATTAGTTATGGCAGAAAAGATTACATTTTGGCAGCGCCTTATTAAAGGCTTGACCAAGACTAGAGACAATTTTATAAAGTCCATGGATTATGTTTTTAATGGATTTACCAATATTGATGATGATTTTTATGAGGAGCTTGAAGAGGTCCTTATAATGGGAGACATTGGTGTTCGTACTACTGAAAACATTATCGATGATTTAAAGGATGCAGTTAAAAAAGAGCACATCAAAGAGCCGCAGGAGTGCAAGGATTTCCTTATTAACGAGATTAAGCAGCAGATGGCTCTTGATGAAACATCATACGATTTTGAGAACAAGACTAGTGTTGTTCTTGTAATTGGAGTTAACGGTGTTGGAAAGACTACAACCATAGGAAAGCTTGCTGGCAAGCTAAAGGCAAATGGCAAGAAGGTTATGGTTGCAGGTGCGGATACATTTAGAGCTGCCGCTTCAGACCAGCTTAAAGAGTGGGCTGAAAGAGCAGGGGTAGATTTTGTTGGTGGCCCTGAGGGTTCTGATCCCGCTGCAGTAGTTTATGATGCAGTTCATGCTGCTAAGGCTAGGGGTGTAGACGTGCTTTTAGTTGATACAGCAGGGCGCCTTCACAACAAAAAGAACCTTATGAATGAGCTTTCTAAAATAGGCAACACAATTTCCAAAGAATTTCCAGAGGCATATAGAGAGACTTTAATCGTGCTTGATGGCACAACAGGTCAAAATGCTCTTGTTCAAGCAAAGGAATTTTCAGAGGTTACAGATATATCTGGTATTGTTTTGACAAAACTTGACGGAACAGCCAAAGGTGGTATTGCAATCGCTATACAATCTGAGTTAAAATTGCCAGTAAAATATATTGGTGTTGGCG
>JAEEGJ010030346.1_pt1 | contig 10572 bp, 8 predicted proteins | sample 8958761 | NCBI WGS metagenome assembly JAEEGJ01 (sample SAMN16246546, study PRJNA631951) | gut metagenome | biome: gut microbiome; feature: rumen; material: RS-attached | host: Bos | place: Iran: Karaj | collected 2018-10
GAGGTGGTCGGCGTGCGCCTGCGCGCGGACGGCGGCGCACATCCGGGCGTACAGCTCCGGATAGTGCCGCTCGCGCGGGCACAGCAGATAGGCGGCCGTACCCCAGAGCTGGTAGTAGGCGTCGCGCCAGCCGGTCTTCATCACGGGCGAATCATCGGCCGTGATGACGCTCTCGGAGGCCATGATATCCTCCCAGGCGCGGTCGCCGGTCACGTTGTACAGATAGGCCGCCGCCATCTGGCGGAAATCCCGGCCGCGCATCCGCTCGTTGCCGATGCCCTGCAGCTCGTCCAGCTGGAGGTCTTCCTGCTTCTCCGCATAGCGGAAAGCCTTGACGGCCTCGTCCTTATAGTAGTCGCGCAGCGCGGCGTCGCCCTGCACGCGGAACGCGTCCGCGAGCATCGCGCAGTTGGCCGCGTTGGCCCAGGCGGCCATCGTGGTGCAGCCGGCCTGGAACATCACCGTCCAGTTGCGGTCGGGGTTGGTCACGCCCTGCGAGTAGCCTTCGCCGTCGCGGATGCTCAGGAAGAAGTCCACTTCGTTGCGCGCCTCGTCGATCAGGTCGGGGATGCCGTTGCCGCTCTCGCGGATGCCCAGGGCGTCCTCCGACAGGCGGCCGCCCGTCATCAGGTACGGCAGCAGCATGTCATAGATGTTGACCACGTGGGCCAGGTGGCGGTCCCAGTCGAAGGCGTCGGAATGCCCGCCGCGCACGTCCATGTTGACCGGATTGCCGGGCAGGCGGTGCTGCCAGAAGGCGGACGCCTGCGCGTCCTTGAAATGCGGCTCGTCCCAGACGTCGCCGCGCAGCTTGCGCCAGTCGGGGTGCCAGGGCTGCAGGTCCGTCTTGTAGACCACGAAGCCCGCCGGATCCTCGCCCGGCGCGAAGCGCGGCTGGCGCGGCACCGGCACGACGCGCGGGTCGATGGGCTCGCCCAGGCGCATATAGTAGTATCCGCGTACGGAGTAGCGGTACGGCTCATAATAGACGTCGGAAGAGATGTCGAAATCCATGCTGCAGCCCACGTCCTCCACCACCAGGCGGTAGCGGCCGGGCGCGGACTCACTGAAATCGACGTTCCACACGGCCGAGCCGGTCAGGTCCTTGGCGCCCGCCTCCTTGGCGCTCTCGGAAGCGGCCTTCCAGGGCTTCACTTCGCCGACCTGGCGGGACTTGCCGGTCTCCACATTGAGCAGATAGACTTTCCGGCCCTCATAGGCAGTGTAGTCGCGGGCGCCGCCGTCGCCGAGCCAGAGATACAGGTCGGCGGCCTTGACGGCCTCCTGCGGGGCATAACCCAGGATATTGACATGGACCGCCTCGGACTGCGCGGACCAGCAGTCAAACTTGACCGAGACCTCGCGTACGTCGGCGCCGAGCGCCTCCGGGATTGTGACCGTGTAGGTGCAGCCCTGCTGCATCGGCTGCGCCAGGCGCAGGAAGATCCAGTGGTCCAGCTCGCTGGTGAGGGTGTGGTCGGTGTTCATCGGCTTGCTCTTGCGCCAGGCGGCGCCGGGCGCGGCAGGCTTGAAGCGCCTGTCGTCCGCGGAGGAGACGCGCCAGCCGGAGGCGTCGGCCGCCGCGGCCACGTCCAGCCGGGGCAGGAACACCAGCAGGGAGTCGTCACCGTCGGCGAACGAGTGGCCCAGGTAGGCGCTCGGGCCCGTGGCGTCGTCACGGTAGCGCACCTCGCCGTCGCGGAAGTGCAGCATCAGGTATTCGTTGTCCACGACCTGGATGCCCAGGTAGTGCGTCGCGCCGGCCGACAGACAGGCCAGCAGGCTCAGAGCCGAGAGGATGAGACGTTTCATATCGTTTCTTTAAGCAGGTATTCGATCACTTTCTTCTGCGGGTCGAAGGGTTTGAGGTCGTCCAGGCCCATCGCCCGGACGGCGGTCTGCACCAGCGTGGCTTCGTCGGCGTCCGCCTCCAGGAAGTGGCGGCCGGCGTCCACCAGCACGCGGCGCGGCACCAGGCCGATGATCTCCGTGCCGGTGACGCGCAGCCCGCGCGCCGCGGCGGAGCGGCAGACCGTCTCATAGGCCACGTGCAGGGGCGTGGCGTCGATGTCGGTGACGTTCATCGACACCTGGGCGATGCCATACTCTTCGATGTACCAGCCGATGGCCTTGCAGCCCCTGAGCAGGCCGGGGATCCAGCGGCCGTCGGGGCCCTTGCGGCCCTTCTGGCGCACGTCGCAGGCAATTTCGGTCGCCAGGTCGGCGGAAGTGGTATTGAGGTTGAAATTGACGGCGATGAGGAAGTTGCGCGCGCCGACATTGGAGGCGCCGCTGCGGGCGGCCCTTTCGTCCCAGCCGCCGCAGAAATCCGGCCGCTTGTCGGGGTCGGCCATCCGGGCCTGCAGGCCCTCGTATTCGCCGATCCGGCACACCGCGAGATTCTGCCGCTCCGGCCGGAAGGCGGCCGCCTCATAGCAGAAGCAGGGGATGCCGAGCTCCCGGAACATCCGCTCCGCGAGCCCGCGCGCCAGGACGGCGCACTCGGCGAGCGTGACCCCGGACACGGGGACCAGCGGCAGCACGTCGATCGCGCCCGTGCGAGGGTGCGTGCCGTGGTGCAGGCGCATGTCGATGCGCTCCTGCGCGGTCGCGCTGCCGCGGAACGCGGCCTCCACGACCGCCTCCGGCGCGCCGGCGAACGTCACGACAGTGCGGTTGGCGGCCTCGCCCCGGTCCACGTGCAGGACCTGCACGCCGGGCACGGAGCCGATGGCGGATACGATGGCGTCGATCACGGCCGGGTCACGGCCTTCGCTGTAATTGGGGACACATTCGATGATGCGGTTCATGGACAGAGCGGGTTGTGTCCTCAAATATACCAATTTTTTCGTATCTTCGGGGTCATTATGACCACAGGAAAACACTTTCTCGCCTGCCTTCTGCTGTTCGCGGCTCCCGTCTGCCGCGTCGCCGCGCAGGAATTCCCCGCATCCGACAGCCGCATCACCTGGGTAGGCCGCACCGCCGTGCAGGGCGCCGACGTCTCCTTCGACTGGAGCGGCGTCTACGCCCTCGTCCGGTTCAGCGGCGACACCCTCCGGCTGCGCGCCTCCGACACCGGCAAGGACTATTTCAACGTCTGGTACGACCGCGACGCCATGACCGCGCTCCCCGACGCCACCTTCTGCCTGAGCAGCAGGGACACCACCCTCACGCTTTTCGCGGGCGCGCCCGGCGAGCACCGCCTGATCGTGCAGAAGCGCACGGAGGGCGAGCAGGGCTGCGCCACGTTCCACGCCTTCTGCGCCGACTCGCTCGGGCAGGCGCGTCCCGTGCGCGAGCGCGTGATTGAATTTGTCGGAGACTCCTACACCTGTGGCTACGGCACGCTGAGCGACAGCGCCCGCGACCCCTTCACCCCCGAGACGGAAGACTGCAACCGCACCTACGCGGCCGTCATCGCGCGGCACTTCGGCGCCGATTTCTGGCTCGTGGCGCATTCCGGGATGGGCATCGCGCGCAACTACGGCGACATGCTCCCCGGCTATTACATGCCGGACCGCTACCTGCAGACCTTCGACGAGCGGAAGCAGCCCGCCTGGTCGGCGGACAAATACGGCGTCAAGCCGGCCCTGACGGTCATCTACCTGGCCACCAACGACGCCTCCAGCCGCAAGCAGCCCACGCGCGAGGCCTTCGTGAACAACTACCTCACGCTCATCCGCCGCATCAAGGACAACTACGGCGAGGCGCATCCCGTGCTCTGCGTCGTGCCCAAGGGGCGCGACATCATGTTCGACTACATCAAGGCGGCGATGCTCGCCTGCCAGATGAAGCAGGTCACCTATATGGTGCTGACCAGCAGCGTCCACGACAGCGAGGGCGAGCTCGGCGCCAGCTACCATCCCAACTGGCGGGGCCAGCTCAAGAAGGCCTACGCCATCATTCCCTATGTCTCCACGCTGACCGGATGGCCGCTGGAGGATGAACCTTTGCGCTAGCCGATGAGACATTCCCTGTCGGCTTTCGCCGTCCTCGCGTCCGCACTCCTGTGCATCCTGGCCTTCGCCCGGTTCTGCCCGGCGCAGGACCCGGAGCGCGGGCTCCGGCGCGTCGACCTGGGGCCGCTGAGGGCCCGCCCGGCCGACACGCTGGTCCTTCCCGCCATCCCGGAGCCGGCGCCCCTTCCGGAGCCCGCCGGGCCCGACACCACCGCCCACCGCATCCTGTTCGTGGGCGACTCGATGGTGGAGGGCCTGCGCTACCGCCTCTCGCAGTATGCCGTGGCCAACGGCCACACGATGCAGTGTGTGATCTGGTACAGCTCTTCGTCGAAATACTGGGCCAAGTCCGACACGCTGACCCACTTCATCGAGAAGTTCGACCCGACCTACATCTTCCTCTGCATCGGCGCCAACGAGCTGTTCGTCCGCAACCTGGACGAGCGTGACGCGGCGGTCGGCGAGGTCATCCGCGAGATCGGCGACCGCCCCTTCATCTGGATCGGGCCGCCCAACTGGAAGCCCGACACGGGCATCAACGACATCCTGCTGCGGCACTGCGGCCGGAAGCGCTACTATCCCAGCCTGCGGCTCAAATACGAGCGCGCCAAGGACGGCGCGCACCCGGTGCTGAAGTCCTACAACATGTGGGCGGACTCCGTCTCCACCTGGCTGCGCGACTCCTGCGCGCACCCCATCCGGTGGGACGTGCCGGCCAAGGACACTCCCAAGACCCACGGCGTGACCCTCCTCTCGCCGCCCAAAGACTGACGCCCGATGAGTTTCCTCAGCATCAGCTTCTGGGCGGCATTCTGCGCCTTTTTCCTGATCTACATCTTCGTCAGGAAGTGGTCGCGCGCGGCAATGCTCATCTGGGTGGTCGCCTTCGACCTGTTCTTCTTCTGGCAGGCCAACGGCTGGCTGATGTTGCTGCTGCCCGCCACCGCCGCCGTCAACTTCTACCTGACCGAGCTGCTTCGCCGCCCGGCGGGTGCTGTGGGTTGGCGTTGTGGAGGACGGAGCGGGAATTGGTTTTTCGGCAAACTTGTCCGAAAAATAATTCCCGTCCGGCCGCGAGGGGGCACCCGCCGGGCAGGCTGGATCCTGGGGCTGATCGTGCTGCTGGACCTCGGGACGCTGGCGTTCTTCAAATACGGCGGCGCCTTCGACAGCGGCATCATCCTGCCCATCGGCATCTCGTTCTACACCTTCCAGGCCATCAGCTACTCGGTGGACGTCTACCGCGGCAAGTATGACGGCCGCCCGGACTTCCTCGAATTCTGCTTCTACCTGTCCTTCTTCCCGCTGCTGCTCGCCGGCCCGATCACGCGCGCCGGACGCTTCCTGCCGCAGATCCGCCGCGCCGAGCCCGCCACGCGCCACGAGCTGCGCCTGGGCCTCTGGCTCATCGTGTGCGGCCTGCTGAAGAAAGGCGTGCTGGCCGACTACCTGGCCGTCTACAACAACCTCGCATTCGACTCCCCCGCCGCCTATTCCGGCTACGAACTGCTGATGGCGGCGCTGGGCTACACGATGCAGATCTACCTCGATTTCTCGGGCTACAGCGACCTCTCCATCGGCATCGCCTCGCTGATGGGATTCCGCCTCGACGACAACTTCCGCTTCCCCTACCGCGCGCTCAACCTCACGGAGTTCTGGCGGCGCTGGCACATCTCCCTCTCGACCTGGTTCCGCGACTACGTCTACATCCCGCTGGGCGGCAACCGCAAAGGCGAAGCGCGCACCCTGCTCAACAACTTCCTGACGATGGTCGTGGCAGGCGTCTGGCACGGCTCCACCTGGATGTTCGTGCTCTGGGGCGCGCTGCACGGCGCGGGCCTGGCGGTCCACAAGCTCTGCCGCGGGTGGCTCAAGAGGATTCCCGACAGCTGGCCGGTCAAGGCCGCCAGCTGGCTGCTCACAATGCTCTTCGTGATGGCTTGCTGGATCTTCTTCCGGGCCGGGAGCCTGCAGGACGTCGGAGAGATCTTCCGACGGATCTTCACGGAGTTCGACTTCGCCTACGCGGCCCCGTTCTGGGGCGCCCGCAAGCTCTGGTGCGTGGTGCTGGCCGTCGCGATGGCCGGCCTGCTGATACCGGAGCGGGCCTACAATCGCTTGCAGGCCCGCTTTGTACGGCTACCGTGGATCGCCATTTTCGTGGTCTTCCTCCTGGCTGTCCAGCTGGTCATCCAGCTGCGCAGCGGAGACATCCAGCCGTTTATCTATTATCAGTTCTGACCGCTCGCCCACGCGGCGTTGACGATGCCGTCGTGGGTGACGAACGCCACCACGCGGTACGGCTTCGTCCCGTAGCCGGGGACGGAGTAGGTGCGCGTCACGGGCACGCCGGCCTCAAGGACGCCCAGCGGATCGCCCCAGAGCTGCTCCTGCAGGAAGCCGCGGAAGACGTTGTCGTGGACATAGCTCTCCGAGGCGCCCGTCTGGGCGGCCACGAGGCCGTCTTCGAGCAGCGCGACAGAGAGGCTGTAGCCGGCCGCTTCCTGCGCCGTGACGGACACGGTGAGCGTCCCGTCGTCCTGCAGCCGGCCTTCGACGGCGCAAGGCTTCTTGGCAGAAGCCGCCGCGTCGAGTTTGGCCAGCAGGAGCTCCGCGGAAGTGGCGGTGGTCAGGGACTTCGCGTCCATGTTCGCGACGACGGTCGGATAAGCCGCCACCTCGAAATGATTGATCAGCGCCTTGCCGTCGTCGCACATCATCTCGTCCTGGAAGTGGACGCTGATGGGGATGATCTTGCCCGGGCGGGCCTCCTGGACCTGCCCGATGGCCTCGTGCATCCGCGGGCAGTTCACGCACCAGGTGGCGGTGAAGTCCAGGAAGATGCCGGCCCCTTCGGAGACCGCGGACGAGCCGCCGCCCCCGTTGGGTTCGTCGTCGTCCAGCTGTCCCACGCAGGAGACGGCCGCGAACGCAACAAGTATGGGGAGTAAGAATCTTTTCATCGCTAGAATGACCATTGCGCCCGCAGGGACGCGCCTTTATATTCGGGTTGATAGCGGCACACGCCGCCGGAGCACACCATGCCCGCGCGGTTGCGGCCGTAGCCGGCCAGGATCTTGAGGGCGCCGCTGCTGTAGGACACGGTGGCGTTCCAGTAGTGGTCGCCCGTGCTGCCGTGGTTGTACATGTCGCTCAGCGAGAAGCTCCAGTGCGGGGCCAGGCCCAGTTCGACCAGGCCGGCCATCCAGTCTTTGGTAAGCTCCTGCGAGTAGAGGTATTGCAGCTCCCAGCGCAGCGAGACGGCGCCGGAGAACTTGTAGAGGCCCTCGAACACGAAGACGTTCTGCGCGTTGGTGGCCTTGCGGTTGCCGTGCGTGGGGGAATTCTCCTGGATGGAGACGAAGAGTGTCGTCTTGAATTTGCGGCTCCAGCGCCGCTCCAGGTCGATGTTGATGTCGCGGTACGCGAGCCAGTCGGTGTCGCGGCGCGGCAGGACGTCGGCGAGCGCGTTGATCCAGGAGCCGCCCACGTGGAGGGTCATGCCGTAGCGGCCGCCCAGCGCCGATCCGTTGCGGAAGCGGTAGTAGACATCGCCGCGCAGGCCGGATTCGCCCTCGGCGTAGGTCTCGTAGGGGTTCAGGCAGGCGAGCATGTAGGTCTGCTGCTGGCAGAGCGCCGGCAGGTAGCTGAGCGTGTTGGAAATGCTGCGCGTGCCCAGCGTGCGCTGGGCGGCGAAGCCCATGTTGTCGAGGTGGCGCCAGGTGACGGTGGCGGAGAAGCCGCCGTGCGAATAGGCCGCCTCGGCCGTGAAGGCGTGGCCCGGCAGGAGATAATACTTGTCGCCGCCGGACAGCTGATGGATGCCGGTCACGTCCGGGCCCTTGCCCACGAACTCGGCGCTGAGGCGCAGGCCGCCGTGCTCCCAGGCGGCGCGGCCGGAGTACTGGAACACGGAGGCGGGCGCAGGCTCGCCGACCAGCAGGGCCAGGTCGGCGGAAGGCGCCCATTCCCAGCGGTTCACGACGGCGCCGCCCAGCGTGAACGCGCCCAGCGACAGGTCCACGTCGGCGCCGCTCACCAGCGAGCTGGCGTAGCCGAGGCCCGCGCGGGGCACGCCGGACAGCACGGTCACGGAGAGCGCCTCGTCGAAGAAGGACGACGACACGCGGACGCCGCCCAGCGAATTGCCGAGGCCGAGGTCGCGGTCCTCCCAGCTGCGCAGGACGATGCCGGTGCCGAACTGCTCGTAGAAATCGCCGGCCGTCACCTTCCAGGTGTCGTTCTGCCAGGAAATGTATTTCAGCGGCACGCCAAACCCCTGCAACGCCGGGTCGAAGCCCGGCAGCGGCGAAGGGTACCATTCCGCCTGCACCCCGGCGGAAAAGCCGCCGAGCGTGTAGTCCAGCTTCAGGTAGTTGTTGGAGTGGAAGCCGTTGTAGGCAGAGCCCGGCAGGACGTCATAGATGGAGCTGCTCTCGACGCTGCCGGTCAGGACGCCCTGCGCGGAGAGCGTTCCGCCTCCCAGCAGGGCGCACGCGAGCAGCGTCGCGGTCCTCAGATTTCTCATTTGGCCTCCAGCAGTTTCTTCAGGATCTCCTCCTCGTTGCCCGGGATGTACCCGACGTGGTAGTAGACCTGCTTGCCGTCCTTGTCATAGATGACCACGTGCGGGATGGACACGACGTCCAGGGTCCGCATCATCTCCTGCTTGGTGTCATAGAGCACCGTCGCGGGCCAGCCGCCGGCCGCGGCCATCGACTTGGCGCGGGACAGGCCGCGGCTGTCGTCCACGCTCACGGCGTAGATGCGCAGGGGGAAATCCCCTTCCCAGTCGGGCGCGGCTTCGGTCAGCGCGGCGAGTTCCTTCTGGCAAGGCTTGCACCAGGAGGCCCAGAAAGTCACGACGAACGGCGTCTTGCCGTCGATCATCGTCTGGGTGCTGACGGCCTTTCCGGCAGCATCCGTCAATTTTAAAACGGGAAGAGTCTGGGCGTTCAGGCCCAGACTCATCACCAGTGCGGCCACGGCCGCAAGGATCCATTTATTTCTCATACTTCATCTCGACGGACTTCCCGACGGGCGCCAGAGCGGCGTTTGCGACGTAGTAGTCCGGATACTTCTTGTTGTTCTTCTTGACGTCGCCATAGGCGCGGTGCACCAGCACGGCCACGGAGAGGTTCTTCGCGTTCCAGGACTTGTCCGGGGTCACCGACCAGGTGAAACTGGTCTTCTCGCCGGCGACAGCGTCGAACGCGTCACCGAGCGCGCTCGCCGTGAGGGTCGCGCGGGCCACGTTGTCGTGGACGAAGTTCTTGAGCTCCGTGGTGGGGCCGTTGTCCGGGAAGTAGGTCTGCGCCTCCACGATGCCGCTCTCCAGCAGGAAAGCGCTGACCTGGTATTTACCGCTGATGGAGGTCTCCACCTCAGCGTCGACCTTAATCTGGCCGTCCGCCACCGTGGATTTCACGGAGACGCCCGCCACGCAGGAGAACGTCTTCTCGAACGCATCCAGCTCGTTCTCAAGATTGTCGGCGTTGGCGCTCACGTTGTGGCTGTTGCTGAATTCTTTCCAGCCGTTGATGATGCCGGTCGGGAAACCGCTGACCTGGAAGGCGGACATCAGGGAATTGGAGTCGTTGAAATACAGCGGATAGCCCGCGGAGCCGTGGATGGTCACGAAATCGAAGTCATCCCGGCGCTCCTTGACCATGTGGAACGTCTCGTCCATATACGGGCAGTGGCCGCACCAGGTCGCGGTATAGCGGAACGCGACATTGAGGTGCTCGTAGGTGGCGCCCGCGAAAGCGGCCTGGTTCACCGTCACAGGATTGCAAGTGCCGCTCTTGGTGCAGATGGAGACCACGCCGGTGCGGGCTTCCTTCTTCTCGTTGGGAGCGACGCTGAACGTCAGCGTCTCACCGTCGTAGCGGTTGCCCTTGCGGGACACGGACGTGATCCACTTGGTGTTGATCTCGACGTCATAATCAGCAGCGTCCGAGACGACATTCACGGAGAACTCACCGCCCTCGGAACCGACCTCGACACTGCTCTGGCTGAGCTGGAAGACCGGCTCGCCCTCGCCGTGGGCCTGGTTCACATTCACGCGGATCTGGTTACCTTCATAGTTGATGACCAGCTCGACATTGCGGTCCTGGTCCTTCATCTTGTTGGCAGAAGCAGTCACGGTCACATCCGCAGAGGACGTACCGGACTTCGGGCTGACACTCAGCCAGTTCAGGTCAGCAGGGACATTGATCTCCCAGGCGGTGCCCGCCTTGACCTTCAGCGTTTGCGTACCACCCTCGCCAGGGAAAGAAAGATTGGTGGAATCGACGCGGACGCCGGTGATTGCCGGCTCGCAGGAAATCAGCGCTGCAGAAACAGCTGCAAGCGCAAGCAAAAGGTAATACTTCATGTGTTTAAGATTCTAAAGCAATTGCAAAAATAGCAAAAATGCCGTCGGTTGTACCCCCCACCCCCACATTTCCTCACCCAAAACCGCCTTTTTCCCCTCCTCCACCACGTTTTTCCCCACCCCCACCACGTTATTCCCCCCCACCCACACACCATTTGCCCTTTCCCCCACACCCATTTCCCGCCCCATCCTCCGCAAATTGTTCCCTCCCACCCCCATCCTCTCCACCTTCCA
>JAEEGJ010030350.1_pt1 | contig 10571 bp, 5 predicted proteins | sample 8958761 | NCBI WGS metagenome assembly JAEEGJ01 (sample SAMN16246546, study PRJNA631951) | gut metagenome | biome: gut microbiome; feature: rumen; material: RS-attached | host: Bos | place: Iran: Karaj | collected 2018-10
GCCGTCGTGACGAACGTCGTCCTCCCGCCGCTCGACGGCGTCTCCGTCTACACCAACATCGTCTGGTCCTGCGCCACGAACCGCACGCCGGTTCCGCCCGGCTTCTTCCGCCTCGGCACGCGCCACGACACCGACGGCGACGGGCTCTTCGACTCCTTCGAGCTCCTCGTCCTCGGCACCTCGACGAACGCCGTCGACACCGATCTCGACGGCCTCTCCGACGGCGAAGAATTCGTGCTTGGAACCGACCCGCTTGATTCCGACACCGATGACGATGGCCTCTCCGACGGCGCCGAGACTCCGCGCATCCTCCGCACCGCCGCGGTCCCGTGGTTCGACGTTCTCGCCGGTTCCGCCGTCGTCGCGAGCGGCAGCCAGGACGACACGCTGTTTTCCATCGGCGTGGAACCGGTCCGACTCGGAGGGCTTCTCTCCACGAATCTGAGCGCCGACTCCAACGGCCGCGTCTTCTTCCGCGACGCCTTTCACGCTTCTTCCGTTTCGTCCAGTCGCCAGAACGCGACCTCGTCCAACGCCGTGTTCCACTCCGTCCACGCCTGCGTCGCCGCCTACTGGACGGACCTGTGCCTCCGTTCCGAACTCGGCTCGAAGATCCGGACCGGAACGCACGGACCGTTCCGCGTCGTCCAGTACGAGGATGTCGGGTTCCGCGCCAACGCCACGAACCGCGTCTCCTTCCAGCTCGCCGCCGCGTCGAACGCGGTCTTCGCCACATACGCCGCAATCGAGGATGCGCGCCCGGACAAGACCACCACCTTCGCCGCGCAGGGGCCCGGCGCCAACCCGAACCTCTGGTACGGCGTCGGCGCACCGACGCTCCCGCTCGCCGGCCGGACGATCGGCTACCACTTCGGGACGGGCTCCTCGCCCTTCCTCGCCGACACCGACGGCGACGGCGTTCCGGACGGGACCGAAGTCGCGCTCGGCCTCCATCCCGGCCGGGCGGACACCGACCGCGACGGCCTTCCCGACGCGTGGGAACTCGCTGTCGGCCTCGACCCGCTCGATTCCACGGGCGACGGCGGCGGATCCGGCGACCCCGACGGCGACGGCCGCAGCAACGCGCAGGAGCGCTCCGCCGGAACGGACCCCTTCCTCGCCGACACCGACGGCGACGGCTTTCCCGACGGCTCGACGACCAATTCCTGGACGCATCATTCCCTCCAGGCGTCCTACTGCGGCGAAACGAACCTCGTCGTCGTCGCCATCGCCTCCGTCCCGACGAACGCCTCCGCCTGTCTCCGGATCGACACGCTGTCCATTCCGCTCCCCGACGGCGAAAGCGTCATCGCGTTGCTTCTCCCGACCGGACAGGTCGAGAACTTCACGCTTCGCTGCACCCGCGGCGCGTCCGTTTCCCTCGTTCCGCTCCCGCCGTCCGCCCTTGCGCCCCGGCTCCGTTCCCCCGCCGATTCGCTTCCGCCCTGGACCGATTCGGGCGCCGTGTTCTTCCTCGACGACCCGGACGGCGTCTTTTCCGGCGGCGCCGCCACCCGCGGAAGCGGACGTCTCGGCTTTCCGCGCTTCTTCATCGCCCCGGCGCCCGGAACGACCGACGTGCCCTGCGTCCACGGCGATCCCGGCACCGCGTACTACGACGTTTCCTCCGTTCCGTCCTCCGCTTCGTCCCTGCTCGGCGCCGCAGAGATCGTGCACGACTTCGTCCGCGAGGACCTCGACACGTTCTCCCTCACGCCGAACCCGCTCCCGACGTCGATCAAGACCGGCATCGTCCGCATCCCCGCCGCCTCGCCGGACTTCGAAGACCTGCACCTCGGCGCCACGGTCCACCGCTGCCAGGGGACCGACCATTCCCTCTGCGACCTCTGCGGCCCCGTCAACCTCGCTCCCGACATCATCGATTCCGGCGACCGGTTCCGGCTCGTGAACAGCCCGAACCGCGCGGCGTTCTCGCTCGCCACGAACTGCGCGCAGGAGGCGGTCTGGACCGTCGAGCCGGCGACCTCAGGCGCGCCGTTCCTGCATTCCGCGGCGGCCGGCGGCTCCTCCGGGCGGACGCTCCGCACGACCTCGGGAACCGTCTGGGCGCGCGCGGGCTCGGCGCCCGGCGTCTACACGATCCGCGCCACGCATCCCGACTGCTCGCAGTCCACGGCGACCGCGACGTTCACCGTCGGAAAGGTCCAGCTCGAGGCCGTCCGGTTCAACTGGGACTTCGATGCCGCCACGAACGACGCGATCAACCTCCGCGGCGGACCGAAGACGAACGAGGTCTTCGACCTCTCCGTCGGCGAGTGGATCCGCGGAGGGCAGAACCTTCCCGCGTGCTACGTCACGAACGTCTCCCCCGTCCTCCGGACCCGCTTCACAATCCAGCCCGCCTCGCTCTCCAACTGCACGGTCCACGCCGCCGGCGGTCCCTTCGGCGGCGTTCTCTCGACCAACCTCTCCTTCTCCGGCGGCGACTCCGGCTTCGTCCCCCTCGCCGCGGTCGGAAACGTGGGCGACGAGGTCGACCGGGCCGTGCATAATCTGGATTGGATGGCGACGGAGCTGAACGGGGACGCTTTCCCGGAAGAACGGTTCCAGCGAACCACAGGTCACGTCTTCTACACGATCCTCGGCGAACCCGTTGAACCGTGGATTAATGCCTACGGCAACAAAGCGAACGCTTGGGTCTCGGCACTCGAAGTCGTCTGCTCGAACGGTTGGGCGAAAGGGATGTCTTCGTGTGATGACGCGGCCGATGCCATCGCAAAAGCAATCTTTAATGCTGGTTGCTTTCACTATGAAACAAATCGAGGAGCTCCTCAATTGACTACAGGAAAAGGGCGGTTTCGTTTGTCTCGGGCGATTAACCGTATCGTCAAGAACAAGGACCAAGAGGTCAATTGTTCCGATTGTGCCAGGCTGACAACATCTTTCGCCAATCTTTTGGGCTGTTCCCTTTTCAGTTCAAAGATGAGACAGGATTTTCAATTGAACCCGATTTCGGCGATTGGGCGCGATCCGTGGACGCCGCCAGGATGGGGATGGAGTTTTTCATTTCACGAAGTTGCGTGGGCAAACGATTGCTTGTCGTCTGACAAAGTGTTTGACGCCTGCCTTCTCTTGGATGGAGATGCATCCCCTTCTACTGCACCACATTCGTCGATGCATGCAACCAACATCCCGTTTTCCGACGGAAATCCGGCAGCGCCTTTCGTTTACAAAGAACGGTTGACGGCTCCGGGTTCAAACGGATACGACAAATGTCATCCTTCTCCTTACGAAAAAATCAGAGTTCCAATCCAATGAAAACGATCGTCCTTTTTTGGGTCCTTTTGATGACGTCTTTTGCCGAAGACGTGTTTTTGGAATCGACGAAAACCGTTTATGGTTTTTCGGATTGGCCGCTGTCTTCGTCAACCAATCTCGTTCTGGAGAGTTGGGAGCCTTCGGTGCAGTGGAGTTTGGATGTCGGAATGGTCGTGGAAACGAATCGTGAGCCGGATTGCCTGGAATTGTCCGTCGTCCAAGGAAAAACCGTCATGGCTACGGTCAGAACCGAACACTTCGAGACAAGAGAAGATGCGAGATACGGCCTTTTGGAATATCTGTCACAATGCACCTCTACCATTCCGTTTCATCAAGCCACGAATTCATGGAATCAAGCCGGCGATCGTTGCTATGTTGACGCCGAATCCATGACAAATTCAATTTCCCTGTTCTACGTAGGAAACGTTTTCGTTTCCGTGTTTTCCCGGAACGGACATTTCAACGCCAATTCAATCGCGCAAGAAATTGACGAACAACTGAGAAATTGCTTGCAATGAAACGAGTCTTTCTTTCCTTTGCCGTTATGTTTTGCTTCGCCGCCACTTCGTTCGGCGACGTCGGAACGTTTTTCGCGCAGGAATCGGCAAAGTATTTCGCAGCACACGGCGCGACTTTTCCCGACGAAAGCGAAACGGTTTCGCTTTCGGACTGGAGTCCGCCGCAGGCTGTCTCCGTTTCGAACATCGCTTGTCAAGTCCGGCTTCCGGACGGGGCGACCATCCCGACGAACGTCACTCCCGACGCCGTTTCGATTCTAGCGTCTTCGGGAAGTCAAATCGGTTTCGCCAAAATCACCCGATTCGGAACCGCAAGGGACGCATGGTTGGGCTTTACCTGGGAAATGGTTGTCGGTTCATGTTCCGGAAACGGCAGGAGATTGCCAAGCCATGACTAAAGCTCTTTTCGCCATCGCGACGATTGTCTTCTTCGAAGCCGTTGCCAGAGGAGAATCTCAGGAACATTTCCACACGCAAATATCGGCTTCGGCCATTTCCACCTCCAACACGGAACCACCAGTCGCCATTTCCGACGCAGACTCTCTCATCCGCGCATCTCTCGGCGGAGAACACCAGTCCGCTGACGACATCAAACGTCTTTCCAAAAATCTGGAACGTTCATTCGGCATGGGACCTGAAGATGTTCTTGAATCGTTCATCTCAATCGCCGAATCGCCGAGCGAACGGAAAGAAACGAGAACAGCTGCCATTTTCGCTTTTTGTTCGCTTTCCGACGGAACCGAAAACGAAAGACTCAAACGGTTTTTCGGAGATGAAGACGATTGGATCCGCGAAACGTCCCTTGCCGCGACCATGGGTGCGCTTCCAACGGTATCTTCCCAACTGGTCTTTCTTGACGACCGTCTGCGCGACTGGCAAAAGAATGCTCGTTTCCAGAACGATGTGCTTGTTTTGATTGGCCGATTCCATCAGATTCTCCGGTACAAATCCGGAACGGAAACCGAACGGGAGAAAGTCCTCGCCTACTTCCGGGAACATGCCCGGACCCCCTTGTCCGCAGCTTTCGCTTTCGGCTCCGACACCATTCTCGCCCGGTTCGATCCTCAATGGCCGGCGAGTCCGGAACGCCGCGAGTTGCTCCGGCGCTGGAAAGACGATCCTTCCCTGCCCGAATACGCCCGGACGAAAATGAACGAAGCGTGGACGTCTTGTCCGCCGGATTCCGTCTTTTCGGCGGACGCCGTTCCCGATTCCGAAACGGTTCGTCCGAAACCGGAGCCGTCGGAGACCGGATTCGGCGACGGCGGTCTGGACTCGCGGGGCGGTTCTCCGCAGTCGGCGGATCCCGGAAAGAATGGGGCGAGTCCCGCAGTCTGGATTGTCGGCACGGCGGCGCTTGCGCTCGCCGCCGCGTTGGTCGGTCTCGTCCTTCGGAGGAATCGGCGCCGGTGACCGCTCGCCCGCTTGCCGCACGCGCGGGCGTGTGGTAGACTTTGCCGCACACGCAACCCCACGGAGAAATCCGCCACAACCCATCTGACGAACCCACAAACGAACCCTTAGCGAACTGCTAACGACGCCATCTCGGAAACCTAGGAACTTTTCGGAAGTCGTTTCTTCTTTCAAGGCTGACGAAGCTTTGTTCGATTCCATCAGCAGGACACGCCCAACCGGGCGCGTTCTTGAACCATGTGAATCGAACAGGCTACCTAGGGCCTCCGAGATGGGCATGGACCGAGGACGCGCTCTTTTATTCGGCGTCCGACTTCCGGCCCCGCTCGCGATGCAGAACGCGTCGCGAGAAAATGAACACGGAACAGGACCAACGGACGCAGGAGCGCGAGCGCGCGGAACTGCACAAGACCATCTGGGGCATCGCGGACAAGCTCCGCGGCGCCGTGAGCGGCTGGGACTTCAAGCAATACGTCCTCGGCACCCTTTTCTACCGCTTCCTTTCGGAGAAGATCGCCCGCGTCGCCGACGAGGAGCAGCGGGCCGCCGGCGACGCCGGCTTCTCCTACGCCTCGCTCCCGGACGAGGACGCCCTCCCGGCCAAGGACATCCTCGTCCGCAAGATCGGGTTCTTCCTGCGCCCCTCCCACCTCTTCTCCCGCGTCCACGCCGCCGCCGCGAAGGACGACAACCTCAACGTCACGCTCGAGAATGTCTTCCGCGAGATCGAGAACTCCGCGAAGGGCACGGAGAGCGAGGACGATTTCAAGGACATCTTCTCGGCCATCGACTTCGGCGACGCCCGCAAGCTCGGCGCCACGGTGGACAAGCAGAACAAGACGCTCCGCGCGCTCCTCGACGGCGTGGCTCAGATGCGGTTCGGCGACTTCCAGGGCGGCGCGATCGACCTGTTCGGCGACGCCTACGAGTTCCTTCTGACGATGTACGCCTCCAGCGCGGGCAAGTCGGGCGGCGAGTTCTTCACGCCGCAGGAGGTCTCGCGCCTCCTCGCCCGCCTCGCCACACGCGGCCGGACGCGCGTGAACCGGGTCTACGACCCGGCCTGCGGCTCGGGCTCGCTCCTGATGCAGGTCGCGAAGGTCCTCGGGCGCGAGAACGTCCTCGGCGGCTTTTTCGGGCAGGAGAAGGAGCCGACCACGCACAACCTCTGCCGCATCAACCTCTTCCTGCACGACATCGACCCGCGCAAGTTCGACATCGCGCTCGGCGACACGCTGCTCGACCCGGCCGAGTCCCACGCGGACGCGGAGCCGTTCGACGTGGTGGTCTCGAATCCGCCCTATTCGCTGGAATGGGAGGGAGACTCCAATCCGCTGCTCGTCGCGGACCCGCGCTTCGCGCCGGCGGGCGTCCTCGCGCCGAAGAAGGCCGCGGATTTCGCGTTCATCCTCCACGCGCTTTCGTGGCTCGCGCCGGACGGCGCCGCCGCCATCGTCTGCTTCCCCGGCATCTTCTACCGCCGCGGCGCGGAGCAGAAGATCCGTCAGTACCTGGTGGACAACAACTATGTCGACGCCGTGATCGCGCTCCCGCCGAACCTCTTCTTCAGCGTGGGCATCGCCACGACGATCCTCGTCCTGCGCAAGAACAAGCGCAACGACACGGGCGTCCTCTTCGTGGACGGGACGCGCGAGTTCGTGAAGGCGGGCAACAAGAACAAGCTCGCGCCGGAGAACATCGACGCGCTCTTCTCGCTCTACGACGAGCGTCGCGACGCGCCCCACCGCGCCCGTCTCGTCCCGTTCGGGGAGATCGCCGCGAACGGCTACAACCTATCCGTCTCCACCTACGTCGAGCCGGAGGATACGCGGGAGGCGGTGGACCTCGCCGCCCTCAACGCCGAGATCAACGCCGCCTCCGCGCGCGTGGACGCCCTCCGCGCCGAGGCGGACGCCATCGCCGCCGAAGCGGCCGGGAAAGGAAGTCCGTGAATTCGCTCGATTCCCTCCTCCGCGAACTCTGCCCCGACGGCGTCGAACACAAGACGCTGGGGGAAATTGCCAGGTGCCGCCGTGGCACTGCCATAACCGCAAAACAGTCAAAACCCGGAAGTGTGCCGGTTGTGTCGGGCGGTCAGAAGCCCGCGTTTTTCCATGCTGAATCCAATCGTCCTTCCGGGTCCGTAACAGTCGCGGGATCGGGCGCATATGCTGGATATGTTCAGTATTGGAATGTTCCCATTTTCTGTGCGGATTCTTTCACGGTGGAGCCGATCGATCCAACAACCATATCGACCCGCTATATTTTCCATATCTTGAAAAGCAAACAAGAACGCCTTTATTCCTTCAAATCCGAAGGCGGCGTTCCGCATGTTTACGGGAAAGACGTCGCTACCCTTTCCATTCCAGTCCCTCCTCTTCCCGTCCAGGAAGAAATCGTGCGACGACTGGATGCGTTACAAGGGTTGGTGGACGCGCTCGAAATCGAGCTTGCGCTCCGCCGCAAGCAATACGAGGCAGTGCGCGAGAAATTGCTCGGCGATCTCGAAAGGAAGGAATCGTGAACTACGACCGGATCGCGGAGACCGAGTCGTTCACGGTGGTGAACGAATATGAGGCCGAGGCCGGGGAGGCCGGCGGCGCGTGGGAGACGGAGGCGCAGCTGGAGGCGCATTTCGTCCGGCAGCTGGAGGCGCAGGGATACGAATACTTCAAGCCCGGGGACGAGGCGGGGCTCGTGGCGAACCTGCGCGCGAAAATGGAGGAGTTGAACGGCCTGCGCTTCACGGACGGGGAGTGGGAGCGGTTCTTCCGCGGCGTGCTGGCGGCGCCGAACGACGGGATTCCGGAGAAGACGCGCAAGTTCCAGGAGGAGTGGCGGCAGAGCTTCGTGATGGACGACGGGACGCGCCGGAACCTGCTGCTCTTCGACCGGCGGAACCCGAACCGCAACGCGCTGCAGGTGATGAACCAGTACGCGGAGCACGGCGGGGCGCGGGAGGTGCGCTACGACGTGACGGTCCTCGTGAACGGGCTGCCGCTCGTGCATGTGGAGCTCAAGCGGCGCGGCGTGGCGCTGCGGGAGGCGTTCAACCAGATCAAGCGCTACAACCGGGACGGGTTCTGGGGCGGGGCGGCGCTCTTCGAGTGGGTGCAGATCTTCGTGATCTCGAACGGGACGGAGACGAAATACTACGCGAACACGACGCGCGAGAGGCATATCGCGGAAGCGCGGGGCGGACGGCGCGGCGGGAAGAAGACGTCGGACAGCTTCGAGTTCGCGAGCGGGTGGGCCGACGCGCGCAACGTGCCGATCCCCGACCTCAAGGACTTCGCGCGGACGTTCTTCGCGCAGCGGACGCTGCGGCAGATCCTGGCGCGCTACTGCGTGCTGACGGTCGACGGGGCGCTCCTGGCGATGCGTCCCTACCAGATCGCCGCGACGGAGCGGATCCTGGAGCGCATCCGGATCTCGTCCAACATGCGCGCGGAGGGCACGATGGCGGCGGGCGGCTACGTATGGCACTCGACGGGGAGCGGCAAGACGCTCACGTCGTTCAAGACCGCCGTCCTCGCCACGGAGATGGAGGACCTCGACAAGGTCCTGTTCGTGGTGGACCGGCAGGACCTCGACAACCAGACGCAGCGCGAATACAACCGCTTCCAGAAGGACTGCGTGAAGGGGACCGCCGACACGAAGGCGCTCCGCGCGCAGCTGCGCGACCCGAACGCGAAGATCGTCATCACGACCATCCAGAAGCTCTCGATCTTCGTGAAGACCACGAAGCGCGGGAGCGAGGACGCGGCGATCTACGACCGGCACGTGGCGATCGTCTTCGACGAATGCCACCGCAGCCAGTTCGGGGAGATGCACGACGCCATCGTCCGGGCGTTCCGGCGCTACCACCTCTTCGGCTTCACGGGGACGCCGATCTTCGCCGCGAACGCGGTCGGGACGGGGGTCGTGCGGACGACGCAGCAGCGCTTCGGCGACCGGCTCCACGCCTACACGATCGTCGACGCCATCCGCGACGGCAACGTGCTGCCGTTCCGCGTGGAGACGGTGGGGCGCGTGAGGGCGTCGGGGCCGATCGGCGGCGGCAAGGTCGCCGCGATCGACACCGAGGCGGCACTGGTGCAGGAGGACCGCATCCGCGGCAACGTGGCCTACCTGCTCGAGAACTTCGACCGGAAGACCTACCGCGGCACGGGCTACGTCCACAAGGGCGTGCGGCTGCGCGGCTTCAACGCCATCCTCGCCTGCGCCTCGGTCCCGGCGGCGATGCGCTACTACGCCGAGATCCGGCGCCAGCTCGCGGCGGCGGGGCGCACGGACCTCAAGGTCGCGACGATCTTCACGTATTCGGCGAACGAGGACGACCCGGACGACAACCCCTTCAACAACGCCGCCGGGGTGGAGAGGCTCGACGCCACGGCGCGGGAGTTCCTCGAACGGGCGATCGACGACTACAACGCGATGTTCCCGGGCGAGGGGCGCAAGAACTTCTCCGCGCGCGACAACGACGCCTTCCACGCCTACTACATGGACGTGTCGGAGCAGATGAAGTCGCGCAAGCTCGATCTGCTCGTCGTGGTGAACATGTTCCTCACGGGATTCGACGCCACCACGCTCAACACGCTCTGGGTCGACAAGCCGCTGCGGCAGCACGGGCTGCTGCAGGCGTTCTCGCGCACCAACCGCATCCTCAACTCCGTCAAGGCGTTCGGGAACATCGTCTGCTTCCGGGACCTGGAGGAGGAGACGGAGAAGGCGATCGCGCTCTTCGGCGACCGGGAGGCCGGCGGCATCGTCCGCATCCGGACCTTCGCGGAATACTACGAGGGATGGGAGGACGAGAAGGGCGTCCGGCACGAGGGATACCGGCCGCTCGTCGGGGACCTGCTGGCGGAATTCCCGCTCGGGAACCCGATCGTCGGGGAGGAGCGGACGAAGGGCTTCGTCCGGCTCTTCGGCCGCATCCTGCGGCTGCGCAACCTGCTGCGCGTCTTCGACGAGTTCGAGGGGCGGCAGATCCTTTCGCCGCTCGACTTCCAGAACTACATGAGCCTGTATCTGGATTTCTACGACCGGCTGCGGAGCCCGGCCGCGCCGGATCGGGAGAACGTGAACGACGACCTCGTCTTCGAGGTGGACGTCGTGAAGCAGTTCGACGTGGACATCGACTACATCCTGCGGATGGTCGAGCGCTACCGGGCCGGGCGCGGGCGCGACAAGGAGCTGCGCGCCGACATCCTGCGGCAGGTCGACGCGAGCGTCCGGCTGCGCCCGAAGAAGGAGCTGGTGGAGGCGTTCATCGACGCCTACAACCCCGACGGCACGGCGGAGACCTGGGCGAGGTTCGTCCGTCGGCGGCTCGCCGCCGATCTCGACGCGCTGTGC
>JAEEGJ010030361.1_pt1 | contig 10569 bp, 5 predicted proteins | sample 8958761 | NCBI WGS metagenome assembly JAEEGJ01 (sample SAMN16246546, study PRJNA631951) | gut metagenome | biome: gut microbiome; feature: rumen; material: RS-attached | host: Bos | place: Iran: Karaj | collected 2018-10
CGCTAAAATAGGAAAAAGTAACAAGCGAATAAAAAAGAAACAACTTTTTCCCTATTTTCGCCGTTTGAAAACGGCATGGGAAACAAAGACCTCCCTTTGCCGTCATTGCGGGCTTGACCCGCAATCCCCTAAACGAAAAGTGCCTTCTTTGCGTTCAGGAGATGGCGGATGTACCTCCGCCATGACGGCAATAAGCGCAGGATGGTGATACCCAGCACGGCAAAAAACACCAAAATGAAAATCGTCAGCTACAACGTAAACGGCATCCGCGCAGCCATCAACAAAGGCCTGCTGCAATGGATCAACGACTACCAACCCGATGTGCTCTGCTTCCAAGAGCTGAAAGCCACGCCCGATCAAATCCCCTTGATGGACTTTGAGATGATGGGCTACCACCACTATTGGTTCCCTGCGCAAAAAAAAGGCTATAGTGGCGTGGGCCTCATCACGAAACAAGAACCCGACAACGTGGTCTACGGCATGAACGAACCGTTGTATGACAACGAAGGCCGCTTCCTCCGTGCCGACTTCGGCGATCTCTCGGTGGTGAGCGTCTACCATCCTTCAGGCACCACGGGCGACGAACGCCAAGCCTTCAAGATGGTGTGGCTCGACTTCTTCCGCAAGTATGTCAATGCGTTGAGGAAAGAACGCCCGCAGTTGGTGCTTTCGGGTGACTATAACATCTGCCACGAGGACATCGACATCAACAACCCAAGGAAACATGACACTTCTTCGGGCTTCCTGCCCGAAGAGCGGCAGTGGATGACCGATTTCCTCAGCGACGGCTACATCGACAGCTTCCGCCACCTGGTGAAAGAGCCCAACCAATACAGTTGGTGGAGTTTCCGCGCTGGTGCCCGTGCCAAGAACCTCGGCTGGCGCATCGACTACCATATGGTAACCGAGAATCTGAAAGACCGCATTGCAGGTGTGGGCATCCTGCCCGACGTGATGCAGTCGGACCACTGCCCTATTGTGCTCGATTTGAAATAAAGATTTTCCTATTTCAGAAAAAAAACGTACTTTTGCAGCGTTTTCATGGCCTAATAGTTCAAGGGATAGAACGGAAGTTTCCTAAACTTTAAATCTAGGTTCGAGTCCTAGTTGGGCTACAGCACAACGAAAATCCCTAATTGATTATCAATCAGTTAGGGATTTTTATTTTCCAAAACCTTCATGTTCATTCTGTGAAGAATGACTTTATTCCTTTCTAGGGTTGAAGCACGTCGTTGGGATCATCGGAATGGTATCGGGCCGTGGGGTCGTAGCTCTGCGGCTGGGGCTGGCGACCATATCCGTCGGCGTACCACCCCGTTGGGTCGGTGTAGCGCAGCGGGTTATAGCCGCAATAGGCATAGCGGTTGAAGGCTTGGGCACTTGTCGGATCCTGCACGTAGGCATCCACCGAGAGGAAGCTGCTCGTCAAGGGATCGTAGCAGCGGCCGTTCATGTTAATCAGGCCGAAGGCCGTCATGTGCTCATGGCCCGTGAAGCCGCGGTCGAACATGGGCGTGCCAGAATAACTCCCTCTCCATGTCTCTGGGTCGCGCAGGTTGCCCCAGGCATCGAAGGAAAGTTCCTGCTCAACCGTGCCTTCGGCATCTGTTATCGTGGTCCAGCTGCCGAGATGGTCTTTCAGGATGAATCGAAGGGTCTTATCTTTACCTGTGTTTTCCATCACAACGAACGTACATCGTTTCAGCAAAAATGCAATCATATAATGTCTTTTCTATTTCCCATTATCGATCTTAATAAGACGGCGAAGCAAAAACCACTCTTCCTAAACCATGTTCGGTACAAAAACCATACAAATAACCCTCTACGTCATGAAACCATTCTGTATCTAAAGCTATACTATCGTTTTTGCAAAGCAATATCAATCCATCATCAGGTTCGTATCTCAGAAGGTGGTATTTTGACATTTCAACCTGTTCCTCTTTATATTTATTGCAAATTGCTTTTAGGCCCCGTTTGAAGACATTTCCCAATTCTTCATCTGGAATAAAAACAATATCCTTATCATAGAACAAATACACTAACTTTTCTCTCCAATAATTTGACGAACAAATAGAATTCCTCAGAGAAGGCCCTATACGATAATCGATAGTATCACTATCTGAAATCATAAGAAACAATGTGTCGTTACTCATCCAAGTGATTTGATTATCAACTTTTTCAAGGTATTCCAATGTGTGTATAATACATCTATCAAACACTTCTTCCTTTGTTCCCTTCGTAGCCTTATCATAATTAATCAAATCTTTCAACGAGCGTGGATACTCCAAATAATTCCTTTCGTAACTATCAATTAAGTCGTCAAGAAAAGAAAAGTGTTTCTTCCCTAAATGATGAAACAACACTTTCCCTTTTATTTTAATTGTCAATTCTTCTTGAACAACACTTGGATTGGAAAGACTCCATTTTATATCCCTTTTGTTATTTTCAATATATGAAACTATGAAGGTTGTACTGTCTTGTGTTTCATAATAAGACAAGAATTTATCTACCGAGGATGGGTATTCTCCATTATAATAGAAATAACTATCAAGCAAAGAAGACAAAGCGGCTTTGTCTTCAGTATCAATCGTAGTATTGCATGAAAAGAATGTAACGCAAAACACTATTGATAGTAAAGTGTGATATTTTTTTTTATTTACCATGGCCGAAAACTTGATTATATCTTCCAATAAATTCGTCACGTACAAGAGCCGTCGGAAAAACTATCATAGCCCTCCAACATCTTGAATTGGCATATGGATTGTTGAAGTAAATATTATATCCTGATTGAAAGGTTGTATGAGCAGAATGTCCCCAATTGGAATTTGGATTAAATCTATCCGCATCATCAAAACCTCGAAAACAAGCATCCATACTGTTTTGTTTCAATCCTAATGACTCATTAAATACTTGTAAATACAAAGTCATGTGATTAGTTTTGAAATAATAAAGATTGTCTTTGCCTTGGTTATAATTCCTTACCCCCAAATTAATAGTGCTTGATTCCTGAACAAAAACATCTTGAGGGTCCGTTGGAATAAAACTTCGATCGGCATTATACTTACAAAAAGCTTCATCCAGCAAAGGTATTAAATCTCCCGCTAAATCATCACCAGCGGTCATGTCAATCTTATATCCAAGTAGACTGTAATAAATACTATTTTCTTTATCAATATATGTTTGACCGAGGTATTCGATGCCCAACTTTTCCAATTGTTCAGAAGAATCTATATAAGGATACCAAACAATTTGACCATTCTTAAGTTTATACCACGCTCTGTTTGGATTATTATTGTTTCCACTCAAATCATTGTTCCCCTCCGTATACCCCGTGCACGTAACCGCAGTTCCATTGACAAACCCCGAAGAACTATTTTCCCAAGGATGCACGCTCCTTCCCCATAGCACGTCGTTGGGGTCGTCGGAATGGTATCGGGCCGTGGGGTCGTAGCTCTGCGGCTGGGGTTGGCGACCATATCCGTCGGCGTACCACCCCGTCGGGTCGGTGTAGCGCAAGGGGTTATAGCCGCAATAGGCATATCGGTTGAAGGCTTGGGCACTTGTCGGGTCCTGCACGTAGGCATCCACCGAGAGGAAGCTGCTAGTCAAGGGGTCATAGCAGCGGCCGTTCATATTTATCAGGCCGAAGGCCGATATATGCTCGTGCCCGGTGAAGCCCCTGTCAAACATCGGGGCTTCGACAGGCTCAGCCACCGAATAGTTCTGCCATGTCACGGGATTGCGGAGGTTTCCCCAGGCGTCGAATGAGAGCTCTTGCTCAACTGTGCCTTCGACATCTGTAATCGTGGTCCACGAGCCGAGATGGTCTTTCAGGATGTAGTGTACGCTTCCCTCGTTGTCCTGCTTTTCCACTATGGCAAACACGCCGAAGGGGCCCACGAGGTAAGTAAGCGTCTTCGTCGTTGTGTTTTCCCCGTCGTCTTCTGCAATGTATTCGCATACGCCCACATAGTCCTTTGTTCGCGTCATGTCTCCTACATTTTCCACCATGCGAATGCGCTGCTGGTCGTAGCCGTAGGTGTAGGCAAGCGTGTTGCCACCTTCGGCGATGGTCTTCACCTTGTCGAAGCCCGTGTACGTAATCTCCTGGGTGGCCGAGGGGAACACGCCTTCCACCGTCTCGGCGCTCGTCATGGCGTGAGGCCGTGAAGGCTGCCCTTGGGCTGCGGCGAATGCGGCATTGGCAAACACGGTCTCCCCGTCGGTCTGCTTGTCGGTCATGCGGCCCAGTGGGTCGTAGACGATCTGGCTGTGCGTCGTGCCAAGGTATATGTCGGTCAGGCGGTTCATCTTGTCGTAGTGGAAGGTCTCCTCAAGGTTGCGGAGGTTGTCCTTCCGGCTGGCTAAATTACCAAATTTATCGTATTCGTATGACAAATTCTGCAAATTATTTGAGGTGACGATGCTGTCGATATAATGCATGTCCTCCTTATAGGCACGGTGGGTGGCCGTCCCGTTACCTAAAGTGGCATCAACAAGTTGCCCGTAGGCATTGGCCTTGTCGGTCCTCCACAACACGTTGTTGCCTTCATCCTTGACGGTCTGCAAATATCCGTTACGGTATTCGTAGTTGACGGTCACACCCGTCGGGAATACGGTCTGGCAAACCCGCGAATATTCGTCATAAGAGGTATTGGTTTCATAAGTGCCGGAAGGCCGTGTCTCGACAGTCTTTATGTTTCGGCCAAGGTTGTCGTAATCATAGTTAATGCGTTGGATGGGGTGGTAGTCATAGGTATGGTGGAGCACCTCAGCCAAAGTGCCTTTGGCAGGGCCGTCCGCCTCGTTGTAGGTGTAGCGGGTATAGGTGCTTTCCATGTCGCACATCTCGACCTTGAGACGCCCTAAGCCATCGTATTGGTAATGGGTCTCGTTGCCATCCGCCAGCTCTTTGGGCGACACGCGTTTGCGGAGCTCTCCATAGGCGTTGTAGGTGGTGGTGAGGGTGCCGTAGTTCGGGTCCGTGAGGGTGAGGCGATTGCGGGCGTTGTCGTATGTGGCAGTGATAGACGTTGTCGCGTCGTTGTTCACCTTGGCCTCGGTCAAGAGGCCGTCGGCATAATGGTCGTAGGTAACGTAGGAGTTGCCCGAAGCGTCGTCGCTTCTCACGGTCCAGCCCATCGCATTGGTGGTGACGGTACTGGATTGCGGTTGGCCTGCCGTGGGAGTGACGACGGTTGTCACTTGGTTGCCGAGGTAGTCCGTGGCCGTCTCGGTGCCGTCGGGAGTGATGACACTGACAGGCCGGTCTAGATTGTCGTATTGATATGACGTCTCTTGCAGCGCATCGCCAAGGTGATATGGGTTGAACACTTTTCCCAGCCTGCCCCTGTCGTCGTAAGTCTTGTCGGCAAAGATAGCTTCGCCGTCAAGCCCAAAACTGACGGTACGGAGCTCGACGCCAGTCTTGTGGTAATAGGTCAGCGTTTTTTGGTTGCCTGACGAACGGCTCCATTTGAGATAAGAGGCGTCTCTTGGAGCGTAAGGATCTCCCTCTTCAACCCAACGCAGGGCCGTGCACGTCTGTATTTGGTCGGGGCCAATGCTCTTCGCTTTGGTGCCCAGCGGATCTGTCTCATAAGCGGTAACGAGACCGTTGCTGCCGACCAGGGTGTCCAAGTTGTCGTAATTGTCATAGGCATAGTTTGTCTCATACTGCAGGTCTCCACTGATGGTGACTTTTTTGGTGACCAAGCGCCTTTGGTTTTCGACACCTTCTCCCGGACCATATTCGTATTTCTCCATCCGGTCATGTTCACCCAAGGTGCCGTTGGGCACCTTGATGGTCTTCTTCTTCAGGTTGCCTTCCTCATAATACTCGAAGTCTGTCCTTGTCATCAGAGGGTTCTGGTCGATGCACATCGGGTTGTCGTACAAACGGCTCACGAGATAAGAGTCTGGAGCTGTATATTCATAGGTCCAGCGGCGGCTCACGTCCGGCTTGCCGTCACGTTTTTGGGTGACGGTTTTACGGTGAGGCCGGTTGACCGTCCAGGTATAGTAATTGTTGCTTGTGAATTCTATGTTTTCCTCAGTTTTGAACTCGCATTGGCTGTAACTGGTGACGTTTTGAGCATCTGTTCCTGTACGTGTTTCGGTGCAGTTGTAGGTGTTATAATAAATGTTGCTTGTTCCGAAACTATAATCATACTCGACTATTTCCTTGCGCAAGAGATCGTTAGGATTGGATGTGTCATAGTTGAAGAAGAGAGTTGATTGTCTTGTCATGGCGGGTTTCACAACTTTTGGGTTGCGTGTGCTGGTTACCTTACAAAACTCATAGTCTCGCTCCATTGATATGCGCCATTCCCCGTTGATATAGACTTTGGCGATTTCCTTTTCCGGAAGGGAAAAGGCGTGGCTGCCCATTGTCCCAATTTCATAGTGAATTGAGGTACTACCGACAGGTTCATCGTTGACTTTGCTTAGGGTTTCTTGTTTCAGAAAACCGAGATAGCCGTGGCCGTCCTTATGGAACAAGGCATTCCAGAAGGAATAAAAGATGGTGTATGCCGCATTGTGGATCTTGTACTCTGTTACCGTGTAGAGCGTTCGGAAAGGCATATTGATGTTGCAAATGCCGTTACCCAATTCAGTCCTCCGCATGCCGGCAATGGCAGGATAGCGGTATGACATCCGGGTATCGTTGCCCAAGCCGTCGGTCACACAAGTTACGCTGTTGTACTCATGAAGTGAATACAGGGAGCAAAGCACGGGTTTCTTCTGTTGCACCCTATCGCTCTCTGGCGCTTCGTTGCCGAGGAAGGACATGTTGTCCTTGTTGTGGAAATTGCCCACGTGAATGTATTGGCTTCGTGTCCTAATACCGGAAATGGTCGCTTTGGCCAATGGGTTGAAACCGCCTAGATATTCGTATTGGCCGTATTGGTCTAATTGTACTATCGTGCATGGAACGAACTTGGAATGTACACGGATGGAATACTCTCCGTTGATCCAACATGACAGAGCAATGTCGCAGAGACCATCGCCGTCGAAGTCGGATGCGAACATGGCAAAGCCGCCTCCCTCGTCCACCTTCTCCAACGAGTAAGTGTAAAGTTTCTCTGGCGGAGAAAAGCTCAATCCCGCAAAAGATGATGTGGGTTGATAATCGAAGGAATTGCCTTTCGAATAAAGGAAAAACCACTTCAATTGTTCGGCTTCACCATGGCGCCCGTAGCATAACAGGTCAGTCTTGCCGTCACCATTGTAGTCTCCAGGGAAAAGATTGAGTTCGGAAACATACTTTATTTCGTAACAACTATGCATGGGTTCGAACGAATACCCTCCATTGTTATGACCAATACGATACATCCAACCATAGCTGTGGTTCACTATAATGATCTCGGTTTTCCCGTCACCGGTAAAGTCTCCCGATACAATGTCGTTGGCTATGATTGTTTCCAAATTGGAGATAGTGTCATATGAACAGGTTCCATTGTCACAATGTATGTAATATGCTGGAACCATGGTTGGCGTGTCGTTATTAAAATCATAATGCAAAAAGGCCAGAGCGCTTTGTTTCCCTTCTCCTAAGAAGTCTCCGAATGTCAGATACAGCTTTAAGGGGGTCACCAAAGGTGAGTCCCAAGCGGCAACGAACCTTTCCCCTGATTGGTTGACGAACAAGGCCAAAGATGTCGTCGCATTTATTGGGTGCAATTCATCTGGAGTATAGTAATGCAGGATGATGTCATCAAACCCGTCGTCGTTGATGTCGAGCACGTGTATCCAGTCAAGATTAGAAGCTAGGGGATTCCCATTGGCTGTGTTCATTGACAGGCCTGAGTCGAGTTCAAAACTACCATCGCCTTGGTTGAGGAGTACATTCATATCAACGGGGCCTGGATAGGTGCTACATCCTTTCCCCTTATAGGGAACGGTGATGACGTCGGAAAAACCGTCCGCATTGAAGTCGCCGACAAAGATGAAGTTATTGAGATAGGTTGTGTCCAATTCACTTTTGTATGAGGTATTGTGTTGATAAGAAGGTGTTTCGTCCTTCTCCCAGATAATCCTTGTGGGATTCAGGGTATTACCTTCTTTCTCCAAACTTATGCCAATGAGACGGTTGTACATCTTGTTGTTGCTATAGTTTGACATGGCATGGGCACTTGTCCCTGAATACTCCATGGTGTATCTCATCAATTCCCCACGGTTACGTTTGTCAACCCTTATGTTTGTCAAAAGTCTCTTTTGCTGAACGATGTTGCCGGCAATGTACCCAAATTCATAATCCATTCTGTTTTTGTATCCGAATCTTACTGTAAACTCAGGATCGATGGAAAACTTTCCGTTTGAGGTGTATTGGATGGAATCGATATAGTATTCCCCCGTTTCCTGCATCTCTGTATAATAGTATTCGATGCTGTTGCCGTTGCGGTCAGAAACTTTGTTCAGAAGCCAACACAAAGCCATGACATTCCCGTTCTGTGGCTCTATTCGAGCATTGTCTGTAAAGCCGTATTCAAGAATAGTCCCATCGGGATTCCATACTTTGAAGTTGTTTATATACTGAAAGGTAATACTGTTTCCGAAAATAATAATTGTCATTTCCTCGACATAAGCCCTTATTTTTGCAAAGCCATCCTGTTCAGTCTTGTAGTCAATGCTATCGCCGTAGTTGCTCACTTCAATAAGCCGTTGCCCGTCAAGCATAAAGCGGTCTGTTTCGTCGTTGATGGTCACTCCGCCTTTTGCACCATCATGGTAAAGAGTCTTCCCCGTTCTAGTTATGGACGAAAGGCCCGACAAATCCCATTTCCAGCCCGCAAGCCCGTTACCGCCTTGGCTATTGTAGGTTAGTGCCAACGACGGTTGCATCCCGTTAATGCCCGCCGGCAGCTCAATGGGTATGGAATAAGAGACACCACCTATTGCCCCAACATCAACACTGCCGCCCAGTGCGCCCACATAGCCCTGGTCACCTTCATTTGGTCCTCCTTGCTCACCGTTGCTGGGCGGGAAAATGGCATAATCGTCTACAACAAGTTCCGTATTGAATACATGGTGTGGAAAAATGTGTGAAATACGTCTGAATCCCGGATTGAGCACGATAGAGTCGCCAGCCAAAAACCGATAGTCGACAGTATCATTAAGATTGGTGTCGAGGACAATCACCTCGTCTTGGACTACCACCGGTGACTGGGCGTATGCAATGGTGGCCGATAGCCACACTAAAACCGTAAGTATTGTTTTTTTCATCTTTTTGGAAATTGGTTATTTGTGGTTTATCTTTTGACCACCTTCCAGGTCTGCTTCTCTTGCTCGGATGACAGTTGCAGGAAATAGACACCGGCTGACCTTTCACCTAAGTTGAATTCCTCGTTCATGTCGGAAAGAATGCGCTGTTCGATCAAGATGCCATTGGCTGTGTATAGTGAAGCTTCAATAGGGAGTGTGGCGGTGCCAGACTGTCGGATCGTAAATCTGCTTTGGGTCGGGTTGGGGTAAACCGAAACGTGAAGACCGCCCCAAGTCTCTCGTTGCCCGTCAAGCGTAGGAACCAAATCCATATTATCCTCTCCAGCAAGGAAATCGTCGCTTTGTATACGCCTGATTTCCAAAATGCGGCTTATTCGGTTTCCATTGGCATCGTAACCGAAATGCACAGTCGTGTTTTGCGCCAAGGCCGATGCCGATAGTAGCAACAGCAAGCAAACTGGTATGTATAGTATCTTCTTCATGACAGTTTTACTTGTTTTTCAACGCGTTGATTTCCGTTTGCATCGATTCAATTTGCTCTTGCAGTTGGATGGTATAGAGTGTCAGTTCCTCAATCTTCTTAAGTAGAAGGCTCTGCATCTCATAGACCTCCACTCCATTGTCAACCACTTCCTTCTCTGAAGGAATGTCGGGCAGGTGGCGCTTTTCCGAGACATATTCTTTCAGTTGCCATAGAGGCATGAGCTCATAGTCTGGTGCAAACACACAGTCAAACCAATCGACTTGTCTTTTGATGATTATTCTATCTGTCAAGATCCCCTCTCTGACCCACAAGCCGTATGTGTCCGTCAAGTCGTCGTAACGGTTCGGGGAGATATTAATACCCACAATGCCATTGAGAACAAGTGGCTTTTTCACATCACTGCCGTTATAGGTGTTGGTAGTCAAGCTCTTTAATATCATAACACCATCTTTATCCACCTCAACCCCATGCTTTTCGTCACGCATCATAATAAAAGTGTTTTCGGTTGAAGGGTCCTTGGGCTCAAGGATAATGCCCGCGTCTTCCCCATAGTCGGAGCGGATGTGCAGCTTGGCTGCAATATCGGGCACGGGCACGTCGCCGATGGCCACCTTGCCCGTTTTGCACAGCGTGTCGCCCTGTGGATAATCGTTGGGCGACGGGCCGACGGTAAGCGTGGGATGTATGCTCTTGAAACCAATCATCAGGCTGTGGCTGTACTCGTTTTCAAGAAACTGTTTCGGCTTGAGTCCCGAACCGGGAAAGCCACTTCCGATGACCATGCAGTTTTCTTCTCCCATTACTTTCAAAAAGCGGCCAATACCAAGTCCGTGGCTATACATTACCTTCACGTCTTGTCC
>JAEEGJ010030366.1_pt1 | contig 10568 bp, 8 predicted proteins | sample 8958761 | NCBI WGS metagenome assembly JAEEGJ01 (sample SAMN16246546, study PRJNA631951) | gut metagenome | biome: gut microbiome; feature: rumen; material: RS-attached | host: Bos | place: Iran: Karaj | collected 2018-10
ACCACGACGGCCGAGATGCCGAAGAGCATGATGATGCCCTGAATAAAGTCGTTGATCGCGGTCGCCATGTAGCCGCCGGCGATCACGTAGATGCCGGTCAGGACGGACATGATCACGACGCACCAGATATAGTCGATCCCGAACGCGGATTCAAACAGCCGGGACAGACCGTTGTACAGGGAGGCGGTATACGGTACGAGGAAGATGAACACGATCAGCGAGGATACGATGCGGAGCGCGTTCGAGTCGAAGCGCGTGCCGAAATAGTCCGGCATGGTCTTCGAGTCCAGCTTCTGGGTGAGAAGCCTCGTGCGGCGGCCCAGGATGACCCAGGCGAGCAGCGAGCCGATCACGGCGTTGCCGAGACCGATCCAGGTCGTGGACAGACCGAACTTCCAGCCGAACTGGCCGGCGTACCCGATGAAGATGACGGCGGAGAAATAGGAGGTGCCGTAGGCGAAGGCGCTGAGCCAGGGGCCAACGCTTCTGGAGCCGAGAACGAAGCCGTTTACGTCGGATGCGTGTTTTCTCGAGCGTACGCCGATGATCATCATGACAGCGAAGAATACGATGATCAGGATGCCCGAAATGATGGAAGTCGGATTCATGCCTTTAGTTACCTTTCTTCTTTCGTAATAAAAAAACTATGCGGTGCAGATCGATCTGCACCGCATTGGATTTATGCTCTCATAAAACCGCGCAACAAATCGACCTTACTACCTACATAGTAAAGTAAAACCAGAACCAGTAGCGATTTGCGGCGGTCTTCAAGGTCTTCATTGTCCTTCTCCGGATCCGCGGCGAAATGGCTTGCAAACGCCGCGATTTGTGTTATATTTTTTCTTGTTGTGCAGTATAGCACCGGCTTTTTCTCTTGTCAACTATTTTTTTACAAATTTATCGAAATAAAGCGCGCCGCCCTTTTCGGAAGACTTTCGCGGCGCGCGGAGGAAGAAATGCCCGTCCGTAAAATGACAGCCGTCGCGCTCGGCGCGGTGCTTATTATAATATGTTCGTGGCTGACGGTCCCGTTCGCCGTGCCCTTCACGATGCAGACCTTTGCCGTCTTCTGCGTCCTGATCCTGCTCGGCGGCAAGTACGGGACGGCGGCGATAGGCCTCTACGTCTTCATGGGCATCGTCGGGCTGCCAGTCTTTTCCGGCTTCAAGGGCGGGATAGGGCATATACTCGGCCCGACGGGCGGGTACATAGTCGGCTTCGTCTTCGCTGGGGTCCTGTATATGGTCCTCGAGACCCTCGCCGAAAAAAACAGGTGGCTCCGCGCCGCGGTCCTCGCGGGCGGGCTCGTCCTCTGCTACGCCGTGGGGACGCTGTGGTTCCTCGTCGTGGCCAACCGCGCCGGAGCGGGATACGGAGTGGGCGCCGTGCTCGGCATATGCGTGCTGCCCTATATCCTGCCGGACCTCGCCAAGCTCTGGCTCGCCATTCTCGTCGGCGGCAGGCTGAAGGGGAAGATAAAGCTCCCCTGAGAGAGTATATAAACGGCAATATATATCGGCGGGGAGATCTTCTCCCCGCCGTTTTTGTGCACTTTTTCAAAGCTTGAAAAAACTTATTGACAACGCCGAAAAAACGCCTATAGTAGAGCCGTTGCGGAAATTTCTCCGTAGTCTGTTTTTAAGGGTATTTTTCGGATGAACGAAGCAAAAAGACTTTACGGGCGCCTCGGCCGCGCTCCCTCGCCCATAAGGCGCGGGCTGCCCCGTCTGCGCGGCTTTCTGAAAAAGAACGCCGTCATGGTCATAGCGTTTTTCGCCGCCGCCGTGACGACCGTCATAGTCCCCGTCGACAAGGCATACCTCGGCTACTTCGACTTCAAGACGCTGACCTGCCTTTTCTGCGTGCTCGCCGTCGTCTGCGCGCTGCGCGATATCCATTTCTTCTACGCTCTGGCCCGCCGTGTCGTCCGCGTCTTCAAGAATGCGCGCATGAGCGTCCTCGGCCTTGTGTATATAACTTTTATAGGCTCCATGCTCATCGCCAACGATATGGCGCTTCTGACCTTCCTGCCGCTGGGCTATATCGTCCTGAGCTCGACGGGCAAGCGCAAGTACATGGCCTTCACCTTTATAATGCAGAACATAGCCGCCAACCTCGGCGGCATGCTGACGCCCTTCGGCAATCCCCAGAACCTCTATCTCTATTCCGCGTTCGACATCCCCAACGGGGAGTTTCTGCGCGTCATGGCCCCGCCGTTCGCCCTCAGCGTCGCGCTCATAACGCTCTGCTGCGTCGTCTTCGTCAAGCCCGAGCCGCTCTCCCTGCCCGAGGAGGAGCTGAAGGTCGATAAAAAGCGCGCCGCGCTCTATCTTGCACTCTTCGCGCTCGCCATAGCGATAGTCTTCCGCGGCATACCCTACTGGATAGGGCTCGCCGTCATTCCCGCCGTGCTGATATTTGCCGACAGGAAGGCGCTCGCCGCCGTGGATTATCCGCTGCTGCTGACGTTCGTCTTCTTCTTCGTCTTCGCGGGAAACATGGGCCGCATCGGGGCCGTCCGGGAGTTCTTCTCCGGCCTTCTGGGGAAAAACACGCTCGTATTCAGCGTGCTGAGCTGCCAGTGCATCAGCAACGTCCCCAGCGCGATACTGCTCTCGCAGTTCACGGACAACTGGCGCGAGCTGCTCGTCGGAGTGAACATCGGCGGCGCGGGGACGCTCATCGCCTCCCTCGCGAGCCTGATCACCTTCCGGGAATACTGCAGAAACGAGCCCGGGAAGACGCTTGCCTACGTCGCGAAGTTCTCGGCGTTCAACTTCGGCTTCCTCGCCGTGCTGACGGCGTTCATGTCGCTGATAAAACTGACGTACTGAGCCATAATAATATCGGAGGCGTCCTGCCGGACGCCTCCGTTTGGGTTTATTGCCCGGAAAAATACCTCTCGTACGCCCTGCGGCAGTATCTTATCGGCCCGGCCTTCGCCGGGTCGCGGGCGAAGTCGTAGGGGCCGTTGACGCGCATGAAGTCGATGATCCCGATATGTATCGCGTCGGCGGGGCAGGAAAAGGCGCAGCGCGTGCAGCAGGCGCACTTCCCGCCGAAGCTGAAGCGCCCGTCCTTATATTTTATATTCCCGACGGGGCAGGCCTCGACGCACTTCATGCAGCGCAGGCACTTTTTCGCGTCCACGCGGAAGAGCCGCCCGTTGAGCGGGTAAAAGCCGTGCTCAATGCGGCAGAGGGCGGACATGAGCTTCGCCCCGGCTCCCGGCCTCGGCGCCGCGCCCTCGCCGGCGGCTATCATCCGCGCCGCGGCGGGGATGCGCCTCTTCGCCGTCTCCCACATGAGGGACGCGGCCTCGTCGGAGTGGCGGAAAAGGATATTGTAGGGCATGACGTAGCCGAATTCGCCGGCGATCTCATAGCCTTTCCGGCGCAGCGGCCGCGCCAGCTCCGCGGAGGAAGCGTCGTTGAGCCTCAGCGGCTCGCCCGAGGTCTTCATAAACCAGACGCGCCCGCCCTCCGTCCCTTCGAGACCGCGGCAGAATCTCAGCACGGGAGTCGGCGCGTTGAAGCCGTAGACGGGGTAGCAGACGACGAGGTCGCCCTCGGAGGCCTTCTCCGAGCCGTCCCTTATCATGCGCAGCGCTGCGCCGCGGCCGAGCTCCGCGAGAGCGTCCCGCAGTGCCTCGGCGCATCTGAGCGTATTCCCCGTCCCCGAAAAGACGTATATCCCGACCGTTTCCATGGCTCCTTCTTCCTTTTCCGGGTTTATGCGGCCATTATAGCACAGAAATAAGCCCGCGCGCTTTTTTTCGCGGGCGCGCGCGGGTATTTATTATTATTGAAATGCGGCGCTCGGAATGGTATAATTATCTTTATTGCAGAGCAAAATGGCTTCCCAAGGGAAAAAAGTTCAAATCCGGGCCATCCTTTTTTCAAAAAGGCTTCAAGCGTCGGCCACAATTGCGGAGGATAATGCTCCCAAATCCAAAAGGGAGGTATCCACGATGAAGATACTCAGAAATATCGGCATATTCGCTCTCTGCGCGGCGCTGCTGCTCCTTTCCGGATGCTCGGCGAAGGTCGCGCAGACCCCAGATCAGACCACTGTGCAGACGCAAGCGCAGCAGGGGACCCAGACAGAGCAGACGGCCCTTCCCGCCGCCTCGCAGACGGTCGACTCCTCCTCCTTTGAGGACGCGGCGGTCATAACCCTCTCCGGCTCGGCCGCGGCGGTCGACGGAGCGGCGATCGCGGAATACGACTATACCTGGCACGCCGACCCGACCGAGGCGCACGACGACGTCAAGGACAGCCCCGCCGAGTACTATACCGGGACTGCTCCCGCCGAGGGAGAGACGATCTATATCGCGCACGACATCGTCTATTTCCCCGAACTCGACGAGAGCGGCTTTACGAAGCAGACCTATGACGGCGAGACGGAATGGACTTATTCCTTCTCCGCCGAGGGCTATGAGGACTGGCTCTTCGGGACGCTCCCCGTACTGGGCAGCGACCTCCCGGCGCAGATGATGCATTCCGAGGCCGAGGCCTACGCCAACCCCGTCCTGCATATAAACGCCGGCGGGACCTACGTCCTCGAGGGCGAGTGGAACGGCCAGATCGCCGTCGACGTCGGCGACGAGGAGTCCGTGACCATCATCCTCAACGGCGCCGACGTGACCTGCACCGTCGCCCCGGCCTTCATCGTATACAGCGCCTATGAGTGCTCGAGCGACGAAGTGACCGGCGAGAGCGACGTCGATACCTCCGCGGCCGGCGCGCGCGTCATCATCGCCGACGGCAGCGAGAACACCTTCTCCGGCTCCAACGTCTTCCGCATCCTCAAGACCAAGTATAAGGACGACGGCGTCACCCAGAAGAAATCCCATAAGTACGACGCGGCCTTTTATTCCTGCGTCAGCATGGAGATAGACGGCACGGACGGCGTGCTGAATATATACTCCTCCTATGAGGGGCTCGATACCGAGCTGCATCTGACCGTGAACGGCGGCAGGATCAATATCTACGCCGACGACGACGGCCTGAACGTCAACGAGGACTACGTCTCCGTATTTACGCTCAACGGCGGCGAGATGAACATCTTCGGCGGCCTCGGGACCGAGGGCGATGCCATCGATTCCAACGGCTATATAGTCATAAACGGCGGCACGCTCCTCGCCGTCGCCAATCCCGGCGCGGACAACGGGCTCGACAGCGAGAGCGGTACGATCGTCAACGGCGGCAACGTCGTCGCCGTGGGCTCGAACATGGGCGGCAGCAGCCGCGTCGTGTATATTGACGGCGAGCTGCAGTACGGCGACGCCGGCGGCTTTGGCGGTATGCAGGGCGGCTTCGGCGGCGGGCAGTTCCCCGGCGAGCCTCCCGAGGGCTTCGGGGACGGCGAGCGCCCCGAGCGTCCCGAGGGCGGTATGCAGGGCCAGAACGGCGGCAGACCCGACTGGGGCGGTCAGAACGGCGGCCAGCCCGGCCAGCCTCCGGAGGGAGCTCCCGAGCCTCCAGACGGGGAGACCGGCGCGACGCCTCCGTCCGAAACTGAGATACCCGGTCAGAACTGACATTAAATAATAAAAAACGGAGGGATCACCATGGCGACCCGAGTCGGCATCTACGGATACGGCAACCTCGGCCGCGGAGTGGAGCTCGCAGTTTCCGCCGCGCCCGACATGGACCTCTGCGCCGTCTTCACGCGGCGCGACCCCGCCTCGCTCAAAACGGAGACGGACGTTCCCGTCATAGCCTCCGCCGAGGTCGAGAGCTGGAAGGATAAGCTCGACGTCCTCGTCATCTGCGGCGGCAGCGCCTTCGACCTGCCCAGGCAGACCCCGATGCTCGCGGCGCACTTCAACGTCGTCGACAGCTTCGATACCCATGCCAACATCCCGCAGCACTTCGCCGCGGTCGACGCGGCCGCCCGCGCCGCCGGGAAGACGGCGCTCATCTCGTGCGGCTGGGATCCGGGCATGTTCTCCCTCAACAGGGTCTACGCGGGCGCCATATTGCCCGACGGAGCCGACTACACCTTCTGGGGCAGGGGAGTTTCCCAGGGCCACTCGGACGCCATACGCCGCATAGACGGCGTGCTCGACGCGCGGCAGTATACCGTCCCCGTGCAGGCCGCCGTCGACGCGGTCAGGCGCGGCGAGGCCCCGGAGCTGACCGCCCGCCAGAAGCACACGCGCGAATGCTTCGTCGTCGCCGCCGAGGGGGCCGACAGGGCCCGCATCGAGCGCGAGATAAAGACGATGAAGAACTATTTTGACGAGTACGATACGACCGTCAATTTCATCACGCAGGAAGAGCTCGACCGCGACCACAAGGGCATCCCCCACGGCGGCATGGTCATAAGGAGCGGCCGCACCGCCGGCGGCAGCGGCACCGTCATCGAATACAGCCTCAAGCTCGACTCCAACCCGGAGTTCACGGCGGGCGTGCTCGCCGCGTGCGCGAGGGCCGCCGCGAGATTTGCCCGCGAGGGCCGAGCCGGCTGCCATACGATGCTCGATATCCCGCCGGCCTATCTCTCGCCGCTTTCCGGCGAGGAGCTGCGCGCCCATCTGCTGTAAGTTCACCAATCAATATAAAGCGAGGAAATGACCATGAACGAGAATGAAAAGACCTGCTCCGGCAACTGCCAGGAGTGCCATACCGAGTGCGACCACGTCGGCGAGCCCGAGCAGGGCGCCTGCACGGGTGACTGCAGCTCCTGCGGCGGAAGCTGCGGGTCGGCTCAGGACCTGCATGCCGAGCTCAACAAGTACAGCACTGTCAAGCACACGATAGCCGTCGTCTCCGGCAAGGGCGGCGTCGGCAAGTCCACCGTGACCTCCATGCTCGCCGTCGCCATGAACCGCCGCGGCTTCAAGACCGCCGTGCTCGACGCGGACATGACCGGCCCCAGCATCCCCAAGTGCTTCGGCGTTTCCGAGCGGGCCGCCGCCTGCGAATTCGGCATCATTCCCGCCGAGACGAAGACAGGGGTCAAGCTGACCTCGATAAACCTCTTCCTCGATGAGGAGGACGATCCCGTCGTCTGGCGCGGCATCATCATCGGCAACACCGTCAAGCAGTTCTGGACTGACGTGTACTGGGGCGACGTGGACTATATGTTCATCGACATGCCGCCGGGAACGGGCGACGTGCCGCTGACCGTCTTCCAGTCCATCCCCGTCGACGGCATCATCGTCGTCACCAGCCCGCAGCAGCTCGTCGGCATGATAGTCGGCAAGGCCGTCAAGATGGCGGAGATGATGAACGTCCCCATTCTCGGTCTGGTCGAGAACATGAGCTGGTTCGAGTGCCCCGACTGCGGAAAGAAGCATGAGATATTCGGAAAGAGCAGCATCGAGGAGGTCGCCGCGAAATACGGCCTGCCCATCCTCGCGCGCCTTCCGATGAGGCCCGACGCGGCCGCCGCCTGCGACGCGGGCAGGGTCGAGGACCTGCAGTTCCCCGAGCTCGAGAGCATCGGCGACAAGCTTTGAGCCATGTCCGCTCTGGGAAGACTTAAAACAAGATATATAGGCGACCGCCGCTTCTATGGAATGGTGCTGGCGGTCGCCGTTCCCATTATGGTCCAGAACGGGATCACGAACTTCGTAAACCTTCTGGACAACATCATGGTCGGCCAGCTGGGGACGGAGTCGATGAGCGGGATCTCCATCGTAAATCAGCTCATCTTCGTCTTCAATATCTGCATCTTCGGCGCGACCTCGGGAGCCGGCATCTTCACCGCGCAGTTTTACGGCAGCGGGGATAACGACGGGGTGCGCGCGACGTTCCGCTTCAAGCTGATGATCTGCCTCGCGTTCGCGGTCATCTTCGTCGCGGGCTTCGCGCTCAAGGGCGAGGAGCTCATCAGGCTCTATATGAACGACGAGAACGCCGAGAGCGTCCTGCTCGCCGTCACGGAGGGGCACGATTATCTGAACATCATGATAATCGGTCTCGTCCCGTTCACGCTCTCCGCCGTCTACGTGGGGACGCTCAGGGAGACGGGGAACACGGTCCCGCCCATGGTCGCGGGCATCGCCGCCGTCTTCGTCAACCTCATCTTCAACTACATACTCATCTTCGGAAAGCTCGGCGCGCCCGTCATGGGCGTGCGCGGCGCCGCCATAGCGACGGTCATCGCCCGCTTCGCCGAGCTCGCGATCATCCTCATCTGGACCCATACCCACCATGCGCGCTGCCCCTTCATGCAGGGGGTATACAGGTCCATGCGCGTGCCCGGGGATATAGTCAGGCGCATCTTCATAAAGGGCGCGCCGCTGATGGCCAATGAGATACTCTGGAGCGTCGGCATGGCGATGCTGACGCAGTGCTACTCGCTGCGCGGGCTCAACGCCATCGCCGCCATGAACATCAATTCGACGATGTTCAACCTATTCAGCATAGCCTTCATCGCGCTCGGAAGCTCCGTCGGAATACTCATAGGGCAGCTTCTCGGCGCGGGCAAGATGGAGGAGGCGCGCGATGCGGACAGGAAGCTCATCTTCTTCTCTTTCGCCTGCTGCATCGTCGTCGGCGCGCTGATGTTCGCCGCCTCCGGCCTCATCCCGAAGGCCTACAAGACCAGCGACGAGGTCCGCTCGCTCGCGACGAGCCTTATCCGCATCGTCGCCGTGCTGATGCCCATCCACGCCCTGACCCACGCCTGCTACTTCACCCTCCGCTCCGGCGGGCGGACGTTCATAACGTTCCTGTTCGACAGCGTGTTCCTTTGGGTAATAAACTTCCCGGTCGTCTGGTGCCTGACGCACCTGACGCAGATGCACATAGTCCCGCTTTACGCCATATCCAGCGGGCTGGATATCATCAAGGTCGTCATCGGCCTCATCATGGTCGGCAGCGGCATATGGATACACAACATCGTCGGCAGAGCCGACAAGGCCGAGCCGGAAAAAGAATAACGAAAAAGGCCGTCTGTTCGAAGCAGGCGGCCTTTTTATGCTCAAAACGAAGGGAGCGCCCCGCGGCTGCGGAGCGCTCCGTATCTATATAAAGTTACTTGACGTCGTCGATGTATCTGACCGCGGCGAGAGCCGAAACTGCGCCGTCCCCGCTCGCGGTAGTGAGCTGGCGGATGCGCTTGGCGCGGCAGTCGCCCGCGACGAAGAGCCCGGGGACGCCCGTCTCGCAGCTCTCGCCCGCGTCGATATAGCCCTGCGCGTCGAGCTTGACGAGATCGGCGAATATCTCGTTTTCCGGGATGAGGCCGACCGCGAGGAAGACGCCCGCGCAGTCGACGCGGATCTCGTCGCCCGCCTTGGTCTTGACTGTGACGCCCGTCACCTCGCCGCCCTCGGAGGTATAGCCCGTGACGCGCACGCCGCAGATGATGCGGACGTTCGGCGCGGCTCTGAGCTTGTCGGCAAGGGTCTTCTCGCCGGTCAGAAAATCGAGGTCCTGAAGTATCGTGACGCTCTTGCTCGTCTCTGCCAGAAGGACGGCCTCCTGCAGCGCGCTGTTGCCGCCGCCGACGACGGCGACGTCCTTGCCGGCGAAGAAAGCGCCGTCGCAGACCGCGCAGAAGGAGATGCCGTTTCCGATGAGCTCCTGCTCGCCCTCGAGGCCGAGCGTCCTGTGCCTGACGCCGGCTGAGATGATGACGGCGCGGCTCTCGAAGACGCTGCCCTCCTCGGTAAGGACGCGGAAGGTCCCGTCCTTTTCTATTTTCGTGACGGTCTCGAGCTCGAGCTCGGCGCCCTTGGCGAGGACCTGCTCGGTCAGCGCGTCGGCAAATTCAAGTCCGCTCATCTCGGCCGTGCCGGGCCAGTTTTCTATCTTCGGGGAGAAGGCGACCTGGCCGCCGAAGCTGTTCTTCTCCAGCACGAGGACGTTCTTTCCCGCCCTCAGGGCGTAGAGGGCGGCCGTAAGGCCGGCCGCCCCTCCGCCTACGCAGATAATGTCATACATGGTCCGCACCTCAGCCCGCGCGGCAGGCGTTGAGGAAGCCCTTGATGTCAGCGACGCCCGCGTACTTCTCGAAGGTCTTCCCGTCGGTGACGACGAGGGTCGGGGCCTGCTTTATGCCGAACTCCGCGACCTTGTCGAGGTTCTCCTCGGCTATGAGCTTTTCATAGGTCATGCCCGCCTTGTCGAGCAGGCTCGCGGCGACCTTGCAGTTGGGGCAGGTGGCGCGCGCGAAGAGGATCATGCGGGAATCGCCGAGCGCGACGGGCGCGCCGGTCTCCGTGATGACGGCGACGGGGGCGTCGGCCGGGGTCCTCGGCTTGAGGACGGAGCGCTCGATGTTGTAGACCTGCCTGTCCTTGTACTCCTGGACCTTGCCGTCGTTCCAGTTCTGGACGGGGCGGTAGTAGCCGGTGATGCGGGAGTAGACCTCGGCGGGCTGGCCGCAGTGCGGGCAGGTGAACTGCTCGCCGACGAGGTAGCCGTGCTCGCGGCATACGCTGTAGGTCGGGGAGAGCGTGTAGTACGGAAGCTGGTAGTTCTCGGCGATCTTGCGCACGAGGGAAGCGGCGGCCTCCCAACTGGGCAGCTTCTCGCCGAGGAAGGCGTGGAAGACGGTGCCGGAGGTGTAGAGGGTCTGCAGCTGATCCTGGATGTCGAGCGCGGAGA
>JAEEGJ010030368.1_pt1 | contig 10567 bp, 6 predicted proteins | sample 8958761 | NCBI WGS metagenome assembly JAEEGJ01 (sample SAMN16246546, study PRJNA631951) | gut metagenome | biome: gut microbiome; feature: rumen; material: RS-attached | host: Bos | place: Iran: Karaj | collected 2018-10
GCCCGCCGTTACTATGGAAAAATGGAGATGGACAGATGTTAAAGTATGCTAATTTTGATATCGTCTTTCAGGAAGTTCCTGAAGAGGTGACGCTTGCCATTAATATCTCCAACTGCCCCAACCAATGTCCTGGTTGCCACAGCAAGTATTTGTGGGAAAACAAAGGCAACCCATTAGACACCAAAGAGTTATATCGCCTTGTGGAACAATACAAGACGGGTATCACCTGCGTGTGTTTCATGGGCGGCGACAACGAACCCGAGTCGGTGGCCCAATTGGCCAACCAAGTGAAAAAAGACTACGGGGTCAAAGTGGCTTGGTATTCCGGCAAGAACGACCTGCCACAAAATGTCTCCACCGACCATTTCGACTACATCAAGTTAGGCCGATATGTGGCAGAACTTGGAGCCTTGGACAGCGCCACCACGAACCAGCGCATGATGAAACGCCTGGCTGATGGTCGTGTGAAGGACATCACGGAGTGGTTCCGAAAGAACAAGAAAGTCACAGAGGTAGAAAAAAATCCGGCAGAGTAATTTGTCGGATTTTTTGTCGTTGTAGGGCTGTCTGTCGTATACGACAGCCGCAACGAAAAACGATGTTGCGGCTGCCACAGTGTGACAGCTCTACAAACATTAATCTTGTCTTTTTTCCCGCTTTTCTATAGTTCTATATGCACATATTCCCTATTTTTGCAGTTCCTTTTTTCATTAGTCAGATGGAAGTAAATGAGCAAATGTTGTCTCAAAACCCAAAAATTCAAATTGAAGTTTGATTTAGGACAATTACTATGAAAAACAGAAATAGGAGCGTGTATCGTTTTTCCCTGCTGTGCGGTTTGTGGCTTTGCATGGTTGCGGGCTTGGCGCAAAGCGTTTGCCCCACGACACCCGATTTCATGGATTTGCACGGATCCTGCGTAACTTGCAACTATGGTACGACAAGCAATCCGTTCCAAAACACGGGCATAGTGAACGGACGGCACACCCTCATTACCCAGCAAGGCAGCGACCCAAAAACGGGTGGCCAGTTGCCGCTACTGCCTCCGGGCGAAAGCTCCGTTATCCGTTTGGGCAACGAGCGCACGGGAGCCGAAGCAGAGGCCATAACCTACCGTTTTATCGTTGAAGACGATGCCGCCATTTTGCTGCTGAAATTTGCTGTGGTGCTGGAAGACCCAAACCATGCCACTATTTACCAGCCGCGTTTTGTGGTGCGTGTGCTTGACGGCAGTGGCAATCTGGTGGAAGACTGTGCCGAATATGATGTTTCGGCCGGAGCCGGAATACCAGGCTTCCAGACTTATTCCGGACCTTTTGGCAGATGCATCCGATGGCGGCCTTGGACGAATGTGGGCATCGACCTTTCTCACTTCGTGGGACAAGAGGTGCGGGTGCAGTTCGTGACCTACGACTGCGATTGGCATGGACATTTCGGTTATGCCTATTTCACGGCATCGTGCATCTCTAACCGTCTGGATTTGGTAGCATGCAATGGACAGACTGTTACGCTTGCCGCGCCTTCCGATTTTGAGTCGTACCATTGGAGCAACGGCAGCACACAACGCACCACGCAGTTTACAGTGACGGGACAAAGCCTCGACGCTTATTGCGACATTACTTCAGCCACGGGCTGCCAGTTTACGCTTTGCGCCCATATCAGCAACGAATCGGGACTGCCGACCCAAGACATGACGGTTTATGACACGGTTTGTGAAGGTGAGGGCTACAACGACCACTATTTCAACTTGCCAGTACAAAACGAATTGGGCACCTTTACCTATGTGACCACTTTGTTCAATCTTAGCAACTGCACAGGCGATATTGACATCACGCTGTTCCTGACTGTGCTGCAACGCTATTATACTTATTACGACGATGTTTGCCATGGCGAGGATTATGCAGGGCACGGCTTTTCCGTTAGTGCTGAACAGTTGCAGGACAGCCTCGATACCCATCCCACACAAAGCACTTTCGTCTTCAGCCGCATTGTTCCTGTGGGCATGTGCCAGCAGCATGTGAGTCTTTACCTGACAGTGAACCCCTCTTTCACCATGCCGAATCAGATTGCCGGAGACCTTAGCCCTTGCACTGGAGAGCCAACGGAATACCGTGTGCTGAACGGCGACGGCCTTTCGCACTACAATTGGGTGATTCCAGCTGGTGTGACGCTCATTTCGGGGCAAGGCACGCCTTACATAAAGGTTGTCTTTGACGACACCACGCCGCAAACCATAACCCTGCAAGGCGAAAACGGCTGCGGCAACGGTGCCATTCCCATAGCAGTGACACCTAAGCAGAGCTACCACATTTTTTACAACGACACCCTTTGCAGCGGCAACACTTACGATGGCTATGGCTTCCATCTGGCAAGGCAAGATAGTATAGGTTGGTTCACTTTTATTGATAGTTACACTTCGGTAACAGGCTGCGACAGCATTAGGGTGCTACAGCTGCTTGTGACCAGCACACCCACCCTCACCACGCAGGCTGAACCTGCGTTGATTTGCAGCGGCGGCTCCACTACTATACATGCCTTGGGCGACAACGCATCCATCATAGGAAGCACACCGCCCGAAGTGGCCATTGGCGACATCGTATGCACCGACGGTAGCATTGTGAAGCCCGCCGACTGGCCCTGCGGTAGAACTGCCAAAGGCATAGTTTTCTATGTGGACGACACAGGGCAGCACGGCTGGATGGTACACCTAGAATACCAAGCCACCAGCAAACGATGGAGTACCGAATACCAGGACATTCCTTCGCTGACCAACTACACCACGGTGCGTACTGCCATTACCGATTTCGATGGCTACGGCAACACCCAAAAGATACGCAACTTCGGCAATGCCTCGAATTACCCAGCAGCATGGGCTGTTGATTTTGCCAACGGCTGGTACCTGCCTGCAATGGGACAGCTGCGCATGCTTTATGGCAATCTCATTGAAGTGAATGCTGGCCTCTCTACCGTGGGCGGCACCACCCTCTTCGAAACGAATAGCCAATCACATACGTACTGGTCTTCGTCGGAATACTCCTCTAACCGCGCATGGGTACTGAGTTCCATAGGTTATGTGGAAACCATGGATAAGGACAACTACTACCGCGCTAGGGTGAGAAGCGTGTCAGCTTTTTAACAATTTAACAAAAGAGTTAGGAAGTTTATGAAAATAAGACGTTTACTGATAATGATTTTAATATGGTTTGTAGCAAGGCCAATGATAGCACAAGACTACAAACTGGGCGATGTCATTACCAACGACGATGGTAGCTGTGGCGTGGTGTTCTACGTCAATCCTGATGGCAGCGGCGGCTGGATGGTGGCTCTTACTGATGCCGCCATAAACTGCCCATGGGGAGCTTGGGGCGACATTCCGGCACTTGCCAACCAAACCCTTGAGCATGCGTTGTACGACACTGACGGCTACGGCAACACTGAGAAAATCCGTGCCTACCAGAACAACAGCACCTCATACGCCGCCGGAATGGTGGATTTCGCCCACGGTTGGTACCTGCCTGCGTTAGGACAGCTAAACAAATTGTTTGGCAACCTTTCGAAAATTGAAGAGGCTATTGCAGCTGCTGGAGGCAGCACGTTGTCGGAGTCCAACTACTGGAGCAGTACCGAAAGACTGGCATCAGATGCCTGGATGGTTTTTACTCAGTTGTACGTTATGACAAATACAAAAACAACAACAACTAATTGCAGTGTCCGTGCCATTCATGATTTTGGTAGCGGCCACACCATAGTGTACGACACTACACTTTACTATTACTGGAACACAGGCGCAACAACGCCCTATATCGAAGTATCCCCTTCGCAAACCACCACTTATACAGTCACAGCAAACACAGAGTTCGGGTGTTCGGCCACGGCGGAGCAAACCGTGTTTGTGAACCCTTCAGGAACAGAGCATGTTTACGACACCGTGTGCGCCGGCTATGCTTACAGCGGCTACGGCTTTGCCCTTACGCCAGAGCAGACACAGACGCAAGGTGAAGCCTCTTTCTCGAGAGACATAGGTGGGGGCGAATGCACGGCAACGCTTACCCTGCACCTGTATAAACAAGGGCCAACGGCTGGGCCAACCCTCACGGCCTCAACCTGTGAGAATGAAGCGTATTATTACAATGGCTATGCTTATTGCGTGGCGGGCACTTACCACCAGTATTATACCGCCGCTTCGGGCTGCGACAGCATTATCACCATCAACTTGAGCGTGCTGCCCGTGAGCAGCAGAACCATTGAGCAGGAGACCTGCAACAGCCTTACATGGAACGGCGAAGTCTATACCGAAAGCGGCACCTACGAGCAGACCTTGCAGAACCAATACGGTTGCGACAGCGTAGTCACCATGCACCTTACCGTCAACCGTGACATTACCCGTGTCATTAGCGACACAACATGCGGCATCTACACTTGGAATGGCCAAATCTTTGACGAATCGGGGCAATACACTCAGACTTTCACAGCTTCCACGGGCTGTGACAGCATTGTCACTTTGAACTTGACAGTCCATCAGATTGACACGACTTCTCTGTATGTCACCACTTGCGACGAATATGAATGGTTCGGAAACAACTACAACGAATCGGGCATTTACGAGCATCTGCTACAGTCATCGGCAGGCTGTGACAGCCTTTTGGTTTTGGATCTTTCCATTGGCGAATCATTCAGCATGGAATACAGTGAAAGTGCATGCGAAAGCTATATCTGGAATGACACGATCTACGCTGTTACGGGCGACTACACACAGACTTTCGAGAGCATCCACGGATGCGACTCCATCGTGACCCTGCATTTGACCGTCAATGACATCATCAACGAGGAACAGACGCTTGAAACGTGCGGGGCTTACATCTGGAACGATTCGACCTACACTGTCACGGGAGACTACACACAGACTTTTGAGAGCATCCACGGATGCGATTCCATCGTGACCTTGCATTTGACCGTCAATGACATCATCAACGAGGAACAGACGCTTGAAACGTGCGGGGCTTACACTTGGAACGACTCGACCTACACCGTCACTGGCGACTACACACAGACTTTCCAGAGCGTCCACGGCTGCGACTCCATCGTGACCCTGCACTTGACCGTCAACGACCTCTTTAACGAGGAACAGACGCTTGAAACGTGCGGGGCTTACATCTGGAACGACTCGACCTACACCGTCACGGGTGACTACACACAGACTTTCGAGAGTATCCACGGCTGTGACTCCATCGTGACCTTGCATTTGACCGTCAATCCGATTGACACGACTTTATTGTATGTCACTACTTGTGACGAATATGAATGGTATGGAAACAATTACAGCGAACCGGGCATTTACGAACATCTGCTGCAGTCGGCGGCAGGTTGTGACAGCCTTTTGGTCTTGAATCTTTCCATTGGCGAATCGTTCAGCATGGAATACAGTGAAAGTGCCTGTAACAGCTTTTTCTGGAGAGGCACCACCTATTACGAAAGCGGCGTTTATTATGATACGGTGCCTTCACCTAGCGGTTGCGACAGCCTTTTCATCCTAAACCTAAGCTTGGGTTTTGACATGATGATTGACACTTCGGCGACAGCATGTTCCGTCTTTGAGTGGAACGGTACGGAGTACACGGAAACTGGTAACTATACACAGACCTTCCAGAGTGTCCAAGGCTGCGACTCGATTGTCACCCTGCACCTGACCATCAATGATGTCTTGACGAGCGAGTGGACATACCAGTCATGCAGCAGCTTCATCTGGAACGGCATTGAGTACACGGAAACGGGAGACTACGAGCAGACCTTCCAAAGTGTCCAGGGATGCGACTCCATCGTGACCCTTCACCTGACCATCAACGATGTCTTGACGAGCGAGTGGGCATACCAGTCCTGCAACAGCTTCATCTGGAACGGCATCGAATACACGGAGACGGGAGACTACGAGCAGACCTTCCAAAGCGTACAGGGATGCGATTCGATTGTGACCCTGCACCTGACCATTAACGACGTTTTGACCAGCGAATGGGCATACCAGTCCTGTGACAGCTACACATGGAACGGCGTGGAATACACGCAATCGGGCGACTACGAGCAGACCTTCCAGAGCGTACAGGGATGCGACTCCATAGTGACCTTACATCTAGAATTTGTTGAAACATACGAAACCTATCTTGATACTATTCATTGCGGCAGCTTCTGGTTCAATGGGCAGGAAATAGAGACATCAGGCTATTATGAAGAAGCATTCGTTACGTCTGATGGCTGCGACAGCATTGTTCATCTGCAACTTACGGTGGAACGTTTCCCTGAAACTCCAATCATGGAAGGTCAGGATATCGTGTATGTGGCTACGGACTTGTTGACGGGCATTTATCATTATGAAACCAATATAGTGCCAAACGCCACGCATTACGAATGGTCGCTGAGCGGTGTCGATTGGCTTATGGATACCATAGGCACGAGCTGCACACTGACGGTGATTTATCCTGGCACAGGTATTTTGACCCTACGCGCATGGAACGAATGTGGCTATTCCGAAATTCAGAAAGTCATCAATGCAGGCTTTTTCGATGTCGTAGAACAGGAAATGGTCTTAGTGAATGTCTACCCGAATCCAGCAAGACACAAGGCCATTGTGGAATCTGAGGGCATCCTGAGAATCAGGATGTATTCCATGAAGGGGCAATTGTTGCAGGAAATCAACGGAAACGGTGATGATAGAGTGGAGATAAGTTTAAGAAACTATGCTTCAGCACCATATATGCTTGAGGTGATGACCCGAAAAGGCTTGGCAAAAGTGAAATTGAATGTGGTAAGGTAATTAACTACCTCATTTGTATTTGTTTTTAGAAAAACTATAACAAGCATCCTTGTCAGGAATCAATGGGATAACCAAGCCTATTATGATTTCAACCCCTCTTGGAAAACGCTTTCCTGTAATGTTGTAAGCATTTACATTCAAGGGAGTTGCTGTGTCATTGTGCTCCATTTTGGAGAAGGTGTCAACAAAAGCTTGGTTGTAGGTTGCCTCCATCCTCAGTTGCGCACGGTGGCCGTTTACTGGTTTAAAAAAGCGCAGACCAAGACCGCCCAAGGTACCGAAATACAAAGGGAACATATTTGCCTTGCCAAGGACTGTAGTAAGGTCAGGATTCGGCATCCCTTGTTGTTCAAGATGTATGCTACCACCCAAAAGATAGCCTACATCGCCACCCGCCACCAAATAGGGCTGGAACCATGAGGTAATGTTCAAGCCAATGAGCACCGGCAGGCGAAAATCGACATATCTTGAATGAATAGTGTAATCCACCTCACCACCCGAATAATGCGTGTAATGCGTCGCCATGCCCCATTCGACATACATCAACTCAGGGACGATGGCGAGCCAATTCAACAAAGGAAGGTCGACAAAGACCCCGCCAACGGGTTTCAGTGCCATGCTTTGCGGCAGTTCAGACAAACGTGGGGCGGTGAAGCTCATGCCCGCCAGATTGATGCCACCCTTGATGCCAAAAGAAATCTCTTGCGGAGCGGAAGGCTTGCGGTTTTGTGCCGTTGCCACAAGTTGGAAAAATAGCATAATACCGAGGATAAATATGTTGCGTTTCATTTGCTATCCTCCTTTTTGGCCAAGCCGTCGCCGTCTTTGTAGATAAAGAACTGTCCAGGATGAGCCAAAGCGTTTTCTGTATCACCTTGCACATCCATAATAATATTGGCAAAATTTAGATTACGGATGCCCTCGCTGCACATCTCCCCTTTGATAAGGATTCCGCGCTTCATCACCATGTCATGGCTGTTCACAGTCATAGTCTTGATTTCCTGATAATACACCGTAAACAAGTTGTCGTGACCCACGACGTTAACCGTGTCGGTAAAGGTTTCAGTGGCTTCGGCGAGGTTAAGCTCTACCACACTGTTGTGCTGGTTGGAGAGACTCAGGCTCATGTTCGGCTCCGTCACGCCCAAAGGCCAGTTGACGGCGTTCGAAAAGCAACGCAATTTGGGTGCTACGACGAATTTGCCTTCCACCTTCGGCGGCACATAGCCTTGCGGTATCTCGCCGAAATGTTGGCAGAATGCCTCACGCAAGGTGTCTGGAATAGCCTCCGTAATTATGTCGATGTAGGATTCCGTTCCTATTAATATAATGGTGTCCTTGTCATTTTTGGTGCAGGCGAAAAGAAACGACAAAAGAAATAGGAAAAAGAAACGTTTTATCTTCTTTTTGAAGCAATAATTTGTTATTGGGTATCGTTTTTCTTTTTTCATTGGCATTTCGGATTTTGGTTTCTGCCTTTGTTTTGTAATATAGAGAACTTTTTTAACAAGACAAAAATGGAGAGTTTTGGGTTATCATCACTCTTTGGAAAACAATCCGACAGAATCCTGTCGGATTGTTTTGTTCTCTAACTACTTCAGAATCAATCCACAGGCGTCAAGGCCGCAATCATTTCGGCAATCTTGGCCTTCACCTCGCCAACGACATTGTCGGGGTTAAGGTCGGTCTTGAAGCTCTTGTCGCGGCTGGCGAACTCGATGGCATTACGCTCCAGCGTCTTCGGGCTGACCACGATGCGCAGCGGCACGCCGAGCAGGTCGGCATCGGAGAACATCACGCCTGCGCTGATGTTACGATCGTCGTAGATGACCTCCACGCCCGCCTTCTTCAGGTCTTCGTAGAGCTTGTCGGCCACGCGGCGCACATTCTCATCGGCGATGCGCAGAGCACAAATCTGCACCTGCCAAGGGGCGATGGTGATGGGCCAAATCGGACCATAATCGTCATGGCTCACCTCGCAGACCGAAGCGATCAGACGGCCCACGCCGATGCCGTAGCAACCCATGATGGGGTATTTCAGTGTGTTGTCGCTGTCGAGGTACTGCATGTTCATCGACTCGGTGTATTTCGTGCCGAGTTGGAAGATGTTACCCACCTCGATGCCGCGGCTGATGGTGATGCTGTGCTTGCCGCACACGGGGCAGATGCCGCCAGCGGTGGCCTTGGCCACGCTGTCGTACTTCACCTCACCGAGGTCGCGGGCCATGTTCATGCCCTTGTAGTGGTAGTTCTCCTTGTTGGCACCCGCCACGAAGCTGTTCAAGGTCTTCAGCGACTCATCATAGACTACGGTGATGCCTTCAGGCAAGCCCTTGGGGCCGATGAAGCCAGGGCAGATACCCATCTCGGGGGTGACGGTGGCGGCATGCACTTCGGCACAAAGCAGGTTGCGAAGCTTGGTCTCGTTCACCTCAAGGTCGCCGCGCAAGAAGACGATGACCAACGAGTCATCCATGTTACGCTGATAGAGCACGGCCTTGCAAGACTGAAGGGGCGACTTGTGCAGGTAGTTGCACACATCCTCGATGGTCTTCTGTTCTGGGGTGTAGACCTCTTCCAAAGGCTCGATGGGGTATTCTTCGTTGTGGACGATGCAGTCGGCGGCTTCGCTGTTGGAGCGGTATCCGCATTCGGGGCAAATGACGATGGTGTCCTCGCCAATGTCGGTGAGCAGCATGAACTCATGCGAGATGCGGCCACCCATCATGCCCGAGTCGGACTTGACGGCCACGACCTGCGGCACGCCAGCACGGGCGAAAATGCGGTCGTAGGCATGGTAAGCCTTGGCGTAGTATTGCTCCAAATCCTCTTGCGAGGTATGGAAGCTGTAGGCATCCTTCATCGTGAACTCACGGGTACGGATGAGGCCACCACGCGAACGGGGTTCATCACGGAACTTGGTCTGGATCTGATAGATCATAAAGGGGTATTGCGTGTAGCTCTTCGCGGCATCGCGGGCCAGCTGCACAGCGGCTTCCTCATGGGTCATGCCCAGCACCATGTCGATGCCATTGCGGTCCTTGAAGCGAAGAAGCTCCGAGCCGATGCTGTTGTAACGCCCCGACTCCTGCCACAATGAACCTGGCATCACGACGGGGAACATGACTTCCTGTCCGTCGATGCGGTCCATTTCCTCGCGGATGATATTCTCGATCTTCTTCGCGATGCGCTTGGCCGGCATGAAGAAAGAAAACAGGCCGGTTCCCACCGACTTGATATATCCACCACGCACCATCAGCGCCTGACTGTCGAATACGCAGTCGGCCGGTGCCTTCTTGAATCGTTCGCCTAATAATGTTGCAACTTTCATATCTGATTTTTTTTGTTCTCAATTGAAGCCGCAAAGTTACGCTTTTTTTTGGTATGTATATAAAAAACCTCCCGTCGTTGCCAACAGGAGGTCTTGCAGTTTAAGGTTTTGGTGTTCTTAGTTCTGAATCATCACCTTTCTCGTCACCACCTTGCCACCGATGACGTGGACAAAGTACATACCCGAAGGCAGGTCGCTCACGTCGATGGTGCGCTGGCCGTCCACGCTGAAGCCTTTCACCTTGACACCTTGCGGGTTGATGATGACGACGCTGGCTTTACCCTTCTCGTAGTCCGTGGTGATGGTCATTTGGCCTCTTGCGGGGTTGGGAGTGATGCTCACATTGAAGGGTTCTGCGTCCACATCGGGCAGTTCAGGAACTTCCGTCAGGATGTCGGTGTTGTGGCGGTAGGTCACCAATTTACCAGAGA
>JAEEGJ010030369.1_pt1 | contig 10567 bp, 4 predicted proteins | sample 8958761 | NCBI WGS metagenome assembly JAEEGJ01 (sample SAMN16246546, study PRJNA631951) | gut metagenome | biome: gut microbiome; feature: rumen; material: RS-attached | host: Bos | place: Iran: Karaj | collected 2018-10
CATGGAAATGAGTACGCACACGGCAACTCCCATTAACAGAACAATCTGACTGCCGCCACTCAACGCATCACTGCCAAACAATGTGATGACAATGCTTATCAGGATTATTAGAACGACAACGGGAATGATCGCTACGAGGGGATGAGGATGTTTGCGTTCGGTCATATGATTTGTGATGTCTGTGGTTCTTGTTGTGGTTTAAATGTGCAAATATATAAAAAAAACCATTTATAGGGTTATTCTTTCCAAAAAGACAATTTTTGAGTAACTTAGCGGCATGAAACAGATCATGAGACTATTATTTGTTGCCTTCTGGCTAATGGTAATATCCGGGATGACAGTGCAGGCTGTCCCCGTCGAGAATGGCGTGTCTTGGACATTGGCGCAATACCGCTCGGCCCACATCAGTGACGTGAATTACAACCTGTCGTTCACTGTGCCAACTTTGAAGTCCCAACCTGTCTATTTCGAGGAAACGCTACTGTTTAATTGGACGGGGGACGAAGACCTGCAGATTGATTTCCAGGGCGATGCCAATCAGCTCTCCAAGGAGATTCTTGTCAATGGTACGAGACTAAAGACGGAGTTGAGCGATGAACACATCGTGGTTCCTCTCAAATATCTTGTGCAGGGAGAGAATAAGGTGTCAATCAGCGGCTATAGCGGTGACAAGGCCTTGAACCGCAGTGATGACTACCTTTATACGTTGTTTGTGCCGGACCATGCCCGAAGCGTGTTCCCCTGTTTTGACCAGCCTGACCTGAAAGCCGTGTTCAACTTGAAACTTGAACTTCCTGAGGGGTGGGTGAGCATCAGCAACCAGACCCGTAAACCCATTCCCACGTACCTGTTCTCTTTCACAGCGGGCAAGTTTCAAGTAAAGCGAGATTATCGTGACGGCCGATTGTTGACAGGCCTTTATCGTGAGACCGATGCCGCCAAGGTGGCACAACTGCCCATCGTATTTGACCATGTGGCCCTGTCGTTGCGGTGGATGGAGGAGTACACGGGCATCCCATACCCGTTTGAGAACTATGGCTTTGTCGTGTTGCCCGGCTACCAGTTTGGTGGCATGGAGCATCCAGGTTGCATCCAGTTCAATGACAGGCGCATCTTTTTGGGCCCAGAGCCGACGCCCGATGAGGGAATGTCAAGGCTTAATCTCATCGCTCACGAGACGGCCCACATGTGGTTTGGCGACCTGGTGACGATGCGTTGGTTTGATGACGTGTGGACCAAGGAAGTGTTTGCCAACTTCATGGCCGACAAAATCGCCCGCGAGCAGTTCCCTGGTATCAACCATTACCTGGCTTTCATAAAAACACATTATCCGCTCGCGCTGTCGACCGACCGCACTCAGGGCACACATCCCATACAGCAACCGCTGGACAACATGAACAAGGCCGGCCTGCTGTACGGCAACATCATCTACCACAAGGCACCCATCATGATGAGCAAACTCGAGAAAGAGAAAGGTGCCGACAACTTGCGGGACGGCTTGCGCAGTTATTTGCAGCACTATGCCTACGGCAACGCCACATGGGATGACTTGATTGTGGAACTCGACCGTTTCAACCCCGAGCACAGCGCTCAATCCTTCAGCGACGTGTGGGTCAAGCAGAAGGGTATGCCGGTCATATCCTCGGGCGTCCATATGCTCGACGCTGTCCATGTGCTTCAGGCCGACCCCTACGGACGCCGCCTGGTGTGGAAGCAGGGCTTTGACATCGGCTATGTGGACGACAATGGCAGGTTTTGCCAGCACCACATTTATATGAACGACTACGACTATCTGCTCTCCTCAAGTTATAGCAAGGGGCTGTTTCTCAACAGCAACGCCGAAGGTTATGGGCAGTTTGCGCTCAACCGTGAGGGCATCTCGAGGATGTCCAAAGCCTGGAAAACGATGGCCGACAACGACATAACCCGTTATGCCGCTGTAATCAACCTCTATGAGAACTTCCATCTGGGCAATATCACAGCAAGTGAACTGGTACGGGTGTTGCTTGAATTTCTCGAGCATGAGAATAACGAACTCATCGCGTCGACAACGTGCAGTTACTTGGGCGACTTGCTTGCATGCCTCGAGGGCAAGCAGCGTGCCGCTACCGAGCAACGCTTGTTCGGGTTGTCGCAGCAGCACGTACTGCAATCGGTGCGCCAGACCTTGTTGCGCCAACTCTCAATCATGGCCGTGTCACCTGAAGTTCTGGATAAACTTTATGCAATTTGGAAAGATCAGAGTGCCTCTTTCTTCAACAGCCGCGATTACATGCGGTTGGCCTATCATCTTGCCATCTTGTACCCCCACGGGTGGCAACAGATTGTTGACCAGCAACGCGGCCGTCTTGACAACGTTGACCAGCAGCGTGAGTTTGACTTCATCTCGCGCGCCTGCAACCCAGATACGCTGGTTCAGCAACAGCTATTTGACGAGTTACTGATGGCCGAGAACCGGCGTTTTGAACCCTGGGCTCGGGATATGTTGGCTCTGCTCAACGACCCGACGAGGGAACCGCTGTCCAACCGCTACCTCATTCCCGGTCTTGATGCTCTCCAGGAGGTTCAACGCACGGGTGACATCTTCTTTCCCGGTTATTGGTTGACAGGCCTGTTGTCAGGCCACAGGAGTGAAGGCGCCAAGCAGGTAGTGCGCCAATGGATTGACGCACACACCAGCCTTGATGCTGCCCTGAGGAACAAACTCAAAGAAAATGCCTATTGGCTGTTGCGGTGAGCCTATAGCTCAATGGCATCTTTCACCTTTTCGGGAAGGAGGGCGATGTCAAGCACTTCTTTGATGGTGTTAACGTAGTGGAAGGTCAAGCCATTGAGGTACATCGCGTTGATCTCTTCAATATCTTTGCGGTTGTCCTTGCACAGGATAATGTCGGTGATGCCCGAGCGCTTGGCTGCCAGGATTTTGTCCTTGATGCCGCCCACGGGCAATACCTTGCCGCGCAGGGTAATCTCACCGGTCATGGCCAGGTGGTCTCTCACCTTGCGCTGGGTGAAGGATGATGCGAGCGAAGTAACCATCGTTACGCCTGCCGACGGTCCGTCCTTGGGGATGGCGCCTTCAGGCACGTGGATGTGGATATTGTATTTGTCAAACAATTCCGGGTCGATGCCGATGATTGAGCAGTGTGAACGCAGGTATTGCAGCGCAATTACTGCCGACTCCTTCATCACATCGCCCAGATTGCCGGTGAGCGTGAGTTTCTCGCCCTTGCCGCGTGCCAGTGACGATTCCACGAACAGGATTTCACCGCCCACAGCAGTCCAGGCCAGACCGGTTACCACACCGGCAAACTCGTTGCCCTCATACTTGTCGCGGCTGTAATCGGGTGCGCCCAGATATTCTTTCAGGTCATCAATCTTGATACTGCTGGGGTAGGGGTCGCCGCTTGCCTTGTGGCGGGCGATACGGCGCAGGACAGTGGCGATTTTCTTCTCCAACTGTCGCACACCCGACTCACGGGTATAGTCATCGATGATCTTGAGGATGACCTGCTTGCCGAACTTGATTTCGTTTTTCTTGAAACCGTTCTCTTCCAGTTCTTTGGGTAAGAGATGGCGTTTGGCGATTTCCAGCTTCTCCTCGGGAATGTAGCCGTTGATTTCGATGACTTCCATGCGGTCAAGCAGGGGGCGGCTCACGGTAGCCAGACTGTTGGCCGTGGCGATAAACAGGATCTTGGACAGGTCATAATCCACGTCCAGATAATTGTCGTGGAAATGGCCGTTCTGCTCGGGATCCAGTACCTCAAGCAACGCCGATGAAGGGTCGCCCTTGAAGTCCTGACCCACCTTGTCGATCTCGTCCAGGACGATGACAGGATTGTTGCTGCCGCACTTGGCCAGCGCGGCGATGATGCGGCCGGGCATTGCACCGATGTAGGTGCGGCGATGACCGCGTATCTCGGCCTCGTCATGCAGGCCGCCCAGCGAGATGCGGGCATATTCACGATGCAGCGCATCGGCAATAGACTTGCCCAGTGACGTCTTGCCCACACCGGGAGGGCCGTACAGGCACAGGATGGGCGCCTTGAGATCGCCTCGCAGCTTGAGCACCGACAAATGTTCCAGAATGCGGTCTTTGACCTTCTCCAGGCCGTAATGGTCGGCATTGAGCTTCTCCTCGACCTTTTTGAGGTCAAAGTTATCCTCGGTATAGGTGTCCCAGGGCAGGTTCAGCATGTTGTCCAGATAGGCATATTGCACCGAGTAGTCGGGGGACTGGGGATTGAGGCGTTCCAGCTTCCTGAGTTCTTTCTCAAAGTGCTTCTGGACATCCTCGTTCCACTTCATTTTGCTGGCACGTTCCTGGAGCTCATCGATATCGTCGATGTCGGTACCCAATTCCTCTTGAATCGTTCGTATCTGCTGCTGCAGGAAGTGGTCACGCTGCTGCTGCGACAGCTCCTCGCGTGTGCGCGATTGGATATTGGCCTTGATTTCTACCAGTTGCTCTTCACGCATGAGCAGCGCGTACAGGAGGTAACCCCGCTTCTTGACGTCGCGCTCTTCAAGCATGTGCTGCTTTTGATCGGGATCAAAGGCGATGTTGGTGGCCAGGAAATTCATCAGATACACGGGGTTGTCGATGTTTTTCATGGCAAATGCCAGGTCACGGCCGTTCTGACCCATGTTGCGCAGCATGCGCAGGGTGACTTCGGCAATGGACTGCATCAGAATCTCAAATTCCTTGTCTCCGGCCAGCGGCAGCTTGTCTTCGACCAGGGTGACCGAGCCGCGCATGTAGGGTGCCGTCTGGGACACGTGGTCCAGCTGGCAAGCCGACCGTCCCTGCAGGATGACGTTGGTCGAGCCATCGGGCAGTTCCAGCACCTTGATGATGGTGGCAATGGTGCCATAACGGTACAGGTCCTTCTCGGCAGGATCCTCGACATGGCTGTCATATTGGCAGAAAACAGCGATAGAGCCATGGCTTTCCTCTGTCTCCTTGATCAGACGCATGGATTTGTCGCGACCCACCGATACAGGCATGGTCATCATGGGAAACAGCACCATGTTGCGCAAGGGCAGGATGGGGATGTCATCGGCCTTACTGTCGTGAATATCAGTGCCGTCGTTCACCTCATGGATCTCGGTGATGATGGGAACCACTCGTGCTCCACTATCGTTCATCTCGGCATCTATATTGTCTAAAAAATCAATCATATTTCTCTTGTTGATATGTGTATAACTGACATATACACAAATTGGGTGCCAAAATTACAAAAAACACCTGAATTGAGACGAAAGGCGACTCATCATTTATATAAAAATAACACAACAGGCGACCCGACATGAAATCGGATCGCCTGAGTGTCGGTAAACGAACAGCAATTGCCGTCCGCCGGTGGATTTACTTGATGACTTTCACGCTCTGGGTCGAGCCGTCACTGTAGGTGCGAACAATGATGTTGACACCCTGAACAGGATGGCTGTACTCAATACCGCGAACATCGAAGTAACGCTCGCTGACCACAGTCTTTGCCACATTGGTCTCGTTGACGGCGGTGGGAATCAAGATGTACTTGAAGTCGCCGCATGCGGGAGTGGTGTGGATGTTCTCGTTGGTGGGCAGTGAGTAGATACCGATGTTGTTACCAGAGCAAACCAGGTTGCCTGCATAGTCAAATGCCATCTGATAGATGGATCCAAGACCGGTCTTGTAAGAGAACTTGGGAGCGAGAACGGGCGTGTTGCCGTCCCAGGTAACATCAAAGAACTGGAGCACATAGCTGCCGTCGTTGATGACGAGCAGGCTGCCATCATCGCTCACAGTGAAGCCTGCACGGTCGCTACCGTTGAGCATCTCGGCGTAGGGAGCACGGCCCGAGTTGAGGGTCACATTGCCGTCGTTGTCAACAAACATGAGCGAGGGAACGCCCGATGCGTTGTTGCCAGCGCTGCGGTACTGCGATACCCAAACACCGTGGCCGGCGGGATCGGCAACCACGTTACCATTGGTGTTGAGCTGCCATGCGCCGATGTCATAGTACTGGTTGGGAGCGGTTGACCAGGTGTCAACAATGCTGCCGTCTTCCTGACCGATGTTGTAAACGCCAACACCGTTGCCGAAGTCCTCAAGATATACATACAGCTTGGTGTCAGCACCCTTGCCGCCGATGCCTACACCAGGCGTCGACGAACCGACATTCTGGCCGTCATTGACGATCAGACCACTGCTCTGGCGGGTGCCATTGAAGAACTCGGTCCAAGTCTCACCCAGCTTATTGGGCTCGGCGATGTAAACGCCCGAAGTGCCATCGCCCCAGTCAGGAACGTAGAGCTTACCCTGGGCATCCACAGCCATGCGGTAGTTGCTGCCCCAGCTGTGGCCGCCACGATACAGGTCATCGCTCACGCGCTGGCCCATCACGTCACAAACGTAAACGCCATTGCTTGCATTGCCACTGCCCACACGGTTGCCGGCATAGATGGTACCCATGGCGGGGCTGCACGGCGACTTGTCGACAGCAACGAAGAGGTTGCCGCTATAGGTCTCGTTTTGCGGGTTGATGCGCTGGATGGTGTTGATGCTCTCACCCTCTACGGTAACAGCCCATGACAAGCTCTCACCCGGCGAAGCGGGCAGGTCAGCATAGCTGATTTCGATGCTGTTCTCGCCCTTGGTGACATTGGGAACCTCGATGGTGCCCACCTCGTTGCCGTCTTCGTCATAGAATACGATACATGCCGCCTGGGCATCGTCGTTGACGTTGAAGGAGAACACGAATTCGCCATCAGTGTCAGTAGCACCGAGGCCGTAAGCAAAGATGCCGGGAACGCCGGGCTGGCTTGCCACATCGGTCTGCCACTTGATGATCTGGTTGTCGCGCATCAGGTACAGGTAGATGTCCTCACCCTTGACTGCGGCACCCGTCGACATGAACTGGGTAGCCATCGGGTCGATGTCGGTATTGGTTGTAGCCACCAGAGCGGCCTGGTCAAGACCGGCAGTGATGTCATACAGCTTGATACCGGCAACATCCACGGCCTCATCCCTGTCAACATGGATATAAGGAGTAACCATGAACTTGTGCTGTGCATACTTGAAGAACGAGGTGCCCTTTACAGGGATGTCAGCCTCATCGCCATCAAAGCGTGCCACAACCTCACTGTCGGTGCCGTTGGCCTTAGCCGTAGCGACCTCCATCAGCAGGGTGTTCTCACCGTCAAGCATGACTTGGTCGTCGTTGAGCGGCGAGATAACGATCTGCGGTTCACCGATCTTTGACTTGGTGAAGTTACTCTGGGCACTGATGGTCTTCTCGGTGTAAACCGTGCTGGTGATCTGGTTGTTGACGATAGCCAGTTTCAGGAATCGCATGCCACCGGCGCTGGATGCTGCGTCGTTGGTACCGATCACGGTCACCATGCATTCGTCAGCGCCGCCGTCGATGGCGAGCGACTGTGCACGATAGTAGTAGAAGTTGGCTGAACTCTGGGTGGTTACCCACTCGATGGGATCGCTGTCAAAGTCGGCCCACTTGTACAGGCGCAGCGTGCCGCGCTCAAATCCCTCATTCACCTGGCCAGCGCCAAATTGGGTCTGTACGCTGTTGATACCCACGAGCTGGTTGTCGGCAGTGAAGGCGATATCGTTCAGGCGGCTGTAGAAACCGGCATTGTTGGGCTCAACGGGAGCGATGCCCTCGATGCTCAACTCCTTGACGATGGCCTTGTCAACGTTGTTGATCAGGTACAGGTGAGGGGTGCCGTCCTCGGCGTTGGTCAGCACAACGGTGCTGTCGCCACGAACCAGCATGCGCTTGATGACGCCGTCCAGCTCATACTGGGTGCCGTCGTCGCGAGTCAGGTTCAGTTTGTCGGGAGCCGTCACATAGGTAGGCAGGTCAGGCTCGGGATAGTTCTGGAAGAGGTCCTCGGGGATGACATAGTCGGTGGCCTCCAACAGGGGCACCTCATAGGTGGTCTTGTTGGCCTCGACAACGATGTCGCCGGTTGCTTTGCTGATCCACTCCTGCCACTGGCTGTCAACGGTGGGCGCGGTGTATTCGCCCAGCGGCTTGTAGCCCTCGGCCTCAACCGCCAGCGTATAGGTGCCGGGCTCAAGGTCCTCAAACACGAACACGCCGTTGTAATTTTCATCGGTCGTGTAGCGTGCCACTTCCTGGCCGTTCTTGCTCAGGATGACTACGGCACCGTTGATAGGAGCCCACTGGTCCATGGTGCCTGCATTGTAGTTGTACAGGTTGTGGACGAGATGGTTGTGGACATCCTTCACGGTACCCATGATGTAGCCCTTGTTGTAGGGGGTGAGACCAAAGTACTCACCGATACCGCGGGCGATGCGGATACCTTCCTGATGGCAATAGTCGATATTCAGCGCACGGTGGCGAGCAGGCTGATAGGTGTGGAAATAACCCTCTACCAGGAAGCCCGGAGCGCCATGCTTGAGCACACCCAGGTAGCCGGTGTAAGCAATACCTGTATTGGGATCCACACGCGTTGATGAACTGCCATAGAAGTTGATGTCGCCTCGCACGTTGGGACTCGTGGGGCTATAGTTGGTCATCGGGTCAATCTCATTGGTGTAGAAGATGGGCCAGCATGTCAGACCCATGTCGCGGCTGCCCGGAGCGCCGTCACCGCCAGCACCGTCATTGCCGCGGTACAGCATCAGCGGATAGTTGGTTGCGGTGCCGTCGGTCAGTGCGTTGGAGTGGTGCGACAGGAACATGTCATAGTTGCCGATTTCCACCTCCTCGCAGATTTCTGACAAGGGACGGTTGTAAATCTCGGCATCAGGAGCTCCCTGCACATAGGGGAACGGACCGTTGAACCACCTCGACAGGGTGATGTTCTCGGCTTTCACGCCCATCTTGATTAGGGCATGATAGGTCTCAATCGATTTCCACAAGTTGGTATTCGACTCGTAGAAGCCGTTGGTGTCAGGACGTCCGGTCTCGGCCAGCATCGGGTAGGGGATGGTCGCCATCGGGCGGTCGTTGGGTCCCCAGCTGCCATGGCCAGGATTCAGATAAATGCGTAATTCGTCGGCTGTCTTAGCCTGCATGATGCCGGCTGCCATGATGGCGGCTACGGCAAGTAATAAGATCTTTTTCATAGCGGTCATCATTTGGTTACGTTAATCATATAAGCCTCTCCGGCGGGAGTGCTGAAGACAATCTTGCCGGTGATGGCGTGGGGATACATGGCGATGACGTCATCGCCGGTGAGCACCTGGGTGGTGCCGTCGAGCGTTGCAGCAACGATGGTCGAAGCATAGATGAACTCGCCGTCGTCCTTGTCCATCATGCCCACAACGGTATTGTCGTCATACCATACCGGGGCACGCATCTGGCCCACCTTGCGAACGTCGCTTCCGTCAAGGTTGCACACGTAGGTGCCATGGGCGGCCTGGTAGTAGAGCACCTTGGTGCCGTCGGGTGACAGCGATGCCCACATGTAGCTGAACTGGGTGCCGTTGGGTGAGAGTTGGCGCGTCTTGCCATTAACGGTGATCATCAGTTGTCCCTTGTTGATGGACAGTACGGGCAAGTTCTGAGCCTTGGCAGCACCAATGGCCTTCTTATTGAACTTTCCCTTGTTGACGCTGCCCACGCTGGTGGCATCTACAGCATAGCCCTGCAGGTCACGGGTGGGCTTTACCAGTTCTTGGGTCGTGCCAGTGGCCAGGTTCACACTCTTTAGTGAGGACAGGCGCAGGTGCTTGTCGTTAAACGAACCTTCGCGGAAAACGACCGTTTGGCCGTTAGGCGAAATCTTCACGTTATGACCTGCGCTGGGAGCCGTACTCAATACTTGAGTCTGGCCGCTGGCTAGATCATACTTTGTCAGGCCCTGGTTGGTCGCACTGGTCAGCAGCAGGTAATCACCCTGCGGGCTGATGGCCGCTACTGCGGCTTGTTCAGGCAGATTGACCTTCTCGATCGAGGTCACATTCATTACCTGTGCCATTGCGCTCAACGAGAAACCTAACGCTAGTGCGAAAAGAATTTTTCTCATCATAAGGTAAATGGTTAAGTTAAACAACGTTGGTAATAATACTATAATAAGATTATGCTTAGCAAAATAGAATGCAGCAAAATTAATCAAAAAAAATGTAAATAACAAGTAAAACTTGTTTAAAAATATCTAATTGTAAAAATTTAAAGTGCGCGCCTCGTGTGATGAAGCGCGCACTCATGAACTGCTAGTTCTTAATATCTTAGCAGAAATGGAGGATTCTTTCTTTTACTTGAAGAGGAAGAGGTCGTTGATGGATTTCTTGATATTGACATGCTTGATGGCATGAGCAAACATCTTGTCCACACTCAAGACCCTCACCTTGGGACAACGGTCAGTATCGTAGGGGATGCTGTCGCTGATGACCAGTTCGTCAAGCCCGCTATCCATGACGCGCTGGCTCGCGGGGTCGCTCATGACAGCGTGGGAGATATAGGCCCGCACGCTGCGTGCGCCGTTCTCCTTCATGAGCGAGGCGGCCTTGCAGATGGTTCCAGCGGTATCCACCATATCGTCGATGAGGATAACGTCCTTGTCCTTGACGTCGCCAATGATGGTCATC
>JAEEGJ010030372.1_pt1 | contig 10566 bp, 9 predicted proteins | sample 8958761 | NCBI WGS metagenome assembly JAEEGJ01 (sample SAMN16246546, study PRJNA631951) | gut metagenome | biome: gut microbiome; feature: rumen; material: RS-attached | host: Bos | place: Iran: Karaj | collected 2018-10
AAGGACTATGCCCACTACCAGAAACTGATCGACGCAGGTATCCCCCTGGTGTTCTACGACCGCATCTGTACAGGTGTGAATGCCAGCCGTGTGGTGGTCGATGACTATATGGGTGCCTATAATGCCGTATCCTATCTCATCGAGACGGGTTGCAAGCGTATCGCCTTCTATGGCAGTCCGATGCAGCTTGAGATCTCCAAGAACCGTTACAACGGCTATAAGGATGCCCTGCTGAAACATGGGATGTCGGTCGATAAGAATGTGGTTATCGTGTGCGACAACCGTACCGATGCCGAGCATATCACACCCTCGATCATGGCTATCGACAATCCGCCTGACGGATTCTTTGCCGTCAACGACGATACGGCAATCGGTATCCTCTACACCGTGAAGCATGCGGGCTACCGTGTGCCTGAAGACATCTCCATCTGCGGATTCACCAACGGACAACGCGCCATAGCCTGCGACCCCATGCTGACCACCGTCGAGCAGCGGGGCCATCGCGTGGGTGAGGAGGCAGCAGAGATCCTGATGGACAAGGTGGAGAACATCTCGCCGATGGAGAAGATCGAGAAGCGCATCGTCCGCACGCGCTTGATCATCCGCGGCACCACGAGGTAAAAGTAAAAAGTAAAAAAGTAAGATATGAAGCAAAAACCCGATCAATCCTTTTGGAACTTATGGAACCTGAGCTTTGGTTTCTTTGGTGTGCAGATCGCCTATGCGCTGCAGAGTGCAAACATCTCACGTATCTTCCGTACGCTGGGAGCCGACCCCCATTCGCTGAGTTTCTTCTGGATTCTCCCCCCGCTGATGGGTATTCTGGTGCAGCCGATCGTAGGCACGCTGAGTGATAAGACCTGGACCCGCTATGGTCGTCGCATACCTTATTTATTTATAGGAGCCGCCGTAGCAGTGGGTGTCATGTGCCTGTTGCCTAATGCCGGCTCGTTCGGTATGGCGGTAGGTGCAGCGCTGATCTTCGGTCTGATAGCCCTCATGCTGCTCGACACGAGTATCAACATGGCGATGCAGCCCTTCAAGATGCTGGTAGGCGATATGGTCAACGAGAAGCAGAAGGCTACGGCTTACTCCATCCAGTCGTTCCTCTGTAATGCCGGATCAGTGGTAGGTTTCCTCTTCCCGTTCATCTTCACCTGGATCGGTTTGCAGAACGTCGCCCCCGAGGGCGTCGTGCCCGATTCCGTCATCTGGTCGTTCTATTGTGGCGCAGCCATCCTCATCCTTTGTGTCATCTACACCACGTTGAAGGTCAAGGAGTGGAACCCGCAGGAATATGCTGAATATAATCCCGTCGAAGAGAAGAAGGAAGAGAGTGCCAACTGGATTACATTGTTGAAGAATGCACCGGCCACCTTCTGGAAAGTCGGCCTTGTGCAGTTCTTCTGCTGGGCAGGCATGCTCTATATGTGGACCTATGTGGTGGATGCCGTGTCAGAGACCGTCTGGGGCACCATTGATCCCACCACCGATGCCTATCAGGAGGCAGCCAACTGGACGGGTGTGCTGTATGCTGTCCAGGCCATGGGCTCCGTCGCCTGGGCAATGGTGCTGCCACGCTTCAGCAATACGAAGATGGCCTATAGCGTGAGTCTGATTATCGGAGGTGTGGGCTTCTGTCTGATACCGTTCATCCACGACCAATACCTGCAGATTATCCCCTTCCTGCTCATCGGCTGCGGCTGGGCAGCGATGCTGGCGATGCCTTTCACGTTTGTCACCAACGCCCTACAGGGCTACGGACACATGGGTGCTTATCTCGGCCTGTTCAACGGCACCATCTGCGTGCCTCAAATCGTGGCAGCCATCTGCGGCGGCACCATCCTCTCGCTGGTGGGCCACCATCAATCCACGATGATGATCGTCTCAGGTGTCAGTTTCCTCATCGGCTCCCTCTGTGTCTTTGTGATTAAAGATAAGAGGTAAATTCACCCTAATGTGATGTTTTCGACCTCTACGGGTTCGTGGAGGAAGATTTGGGCTTGTTCTTTGAACTTTTCCGGATTCTCAGTGGTGAGGTAGTGTGCCTCACCATTTTTGTTGCAACGCTGCTCAATCTGCGGATGGCGCAAGAGGTAGTCTTTGAGACTCTCTGCCACGTACTCGCCCTGGGGGACGACGCGGACGCCTGCAGGCAGGTATTTCAATATCTTCGGCATGAGCAGCGGATAATGGGTGCAGCCGAGGATGATGGTATCGATCTGGGGGTCGAGGCGCATGATCTGGTCGATGCGCTTCTTGACGAAGTAGTCGGCACCGGGGGAGTCGGCCTCGTTGTATTCCACGAGGGGCACCCAGAAGGGACAGGCGACGCCTGTGACCTGCAGGTCGGGATGGAGTTTGTGGATCTCCAGATTGTAACTTTCACTCTTGATGGTGCCCTCGGTGGCGAGTACGCCCACATGACGGCTCTGTGTGAGGCTGCCGATGATTTCGGCGGTGGGGCGGATGATGCCCAGCACTCGGCGCTCAGGGTCGATCTTGGGCAGGTCCACCTGTTGGATGGTGCGCAGTGCCTTGGCGGAGGCGGTGTTACAGCCGAGGATGACGAGATGGCAGCCCATCTCGAAGAGGCGCAGCACGGCCTGGCGCGTGAACTCATAGACCACGTCGAAGGAACGTGGTCCATAGGGTGCACGGGCGTTGTCGCCCAAATAAAGATAATCGTATTCGGGAAGCAGCTGGCGGATGCCATGCAGGATGGTGAGTCCGCCGTAGCCGCTGTCGAAGATGCCGATGGGCCCGGGCTTACTTGAGAGCATCCTGAACCTGCTGGTTGAGGTCGTGCCCCATGGCGGGGTTGATAAAGGGCAGGGCCTTCACGTCGGTGTCGATGATGAAGGCATAGCCGCGCTCGCGGCCGATCTTGCCAAGTAACTCGATGAGGCGGATCTTCAGAGGGGCCATCAGGTCTTGTTCGGCTTTCTCGATCTCCATCCGTCCATGCTCCTTGAACTCGATGTTCTTCTCCATGAGTTGCTGAAGCTCCAACTGGCGCTTCTGGAGGATGGTCTTGGGGAACTCACGCTGACCTTCGAGGAAGTCCTCGTATTTGCGGTTGAACTCGTCTTCCACGCGCAGTGTCTCGTTCTGGAACTGCTGACGGAGGTCGGCGAGCTTCTGTTGTACGACGGCGTAGTCGGGCATTGACTTCAAGGCTTCCCCATAACTGAGGTAGCCGAAGCGCATGGCGCTGTCTGCCTGGGCGTTGATGCCCAAGCAGACGCACATGACTGCGATGAGGATGACGAATCGCTTCATATTACTTCAATCCCAGTTTTGCCTTTACCTGAGCAGTCACATCGGTAGAGAGTGTGTTGCTGATGTAGGGCAGTGAGTTGTTCTCCATGATGTAAACATAACCGTTGGCCTGGCCGATGGCCTTGATGGCTTCGAGGATCTTGGCGGTGATTGCCTGCATCTTCTCGTTGGATGCCTTCTGAAGGGCCTGCTGGTTGTCCTGATAGCTCTGCTGGATCTTCTGGTACATCTCCTGCAGCTCCTGCTGGCGGCGCTGCTTGATGTTGTCGGGCAGGGTGGCCTGCTCCTTGTCGAATGCCTCGCCCTTCTTCTGGAGCTCGTCCTGCATGCTCTTCAGGTCTGCCTCATACTGGCTCTGGAGGGCCTTGATCTCTGATTCTGCCTGTGTGTACTCCGGCATGGCCTGCATGATCTCCTGAGTATTCACATGTCCGAATTTTCCCTGTGCGTTGGCGGTGGTGAAACCGCAGATTGCGCAAATTGCGCAGATAATAATCTTCTTCATTTCTTCTTAAATATTTAATGTTTAATCTTTAATGTCTAATGTTTAATAGGAGTAGCCTAATTTGCGCAGCACCTCTGAGCTGATGTCGATACGCGGTGAGCCGAAGATGATGCCCGTGTCGCTGGCACGGTCGAGGACGAGCTGGTAGCCCCTGAGGTCGGCAATGTCCTTGATGGCATTGTAGATCTCGTCCTGAATGGGCGACATCAGGGCGGAGCGCTTCTTGTAGAGTTCGCCTTCAGGACCGAAGTATTTTTTCTTCAGGTCGGCTGCCTGCTTCTCTTTCTCCACGATGGCGTCCTGGCGGGTCTGTTTCTGCTCCTTGGAGAGGAACACCACCTCGTTCTGATAGTTCTTATAGAGGGTCTGAGCCTCGGTGGTAAGGGCATCGACTTCTGCCTGCCACTGCTTCGACACCTGGTTCAGTTGCTCATTGGCGCGCTCGTAGGCGGGGATATTCTTCAGGATATACTCCATGTCAACGAGGGCGAACTTCTGTGCCTGCATCGTCACTGCCGATGCGGCCATCACTAACATTAATAATAACTTCTTCATATCTGAAACTTAATGTTTGTTAGAATTCTTGTCCGAGCACGAAGTGGAAGTTACTACCACCGCGCTTCTTGGCACCGTACTGGTTGGTATAGACATCGTCGAAACCGTAGGCCCAGTCGATACCCATCAGACCTACCATCGGCAGGAACAGACGTACACCGATACCGGCAGAGCGCTTCATCTTGAAGGGGTTGAAGTTCTTGGGCTCTGACCAGGCATTACCGCCCTCCAGGAAGCCGAGTCCGTAGATGGTGGTGTTACCCAGCAGGAACGGGTAGCGCAACTCGAGGGTGAATCGGTCGTAGGCATAGGCGTTGTATGAGGAGATCGAACCTCCCTTCATCATCGTCTCGTAAGCCGCTGAGTAGGAGAGGGCACCGTTGTCGTAACCACGCAGACCGATGGTCTCCTCTGCATAACCTGAAGAGTAGCCGGTCATACCGTCACCACCCACGTAGAAGGTCTCGAAGGGTGAACGCTTGTTGCTGTTATAGGAACCGAGGATACCGAACTCCACACGGGTCATCAGCACGAAACACTTCTGTCCGCCCGAGAGAGCCGTGAACGTACGTGACTTGAACTTCCACTTGTGGTACTCAATCCAACGATAGACCTCCTGCAGCTCACTCTCGTATGTGGCAGAGTTGGGATTCTTGGCCAACTTGCTGTAGTCTTTATTGTCGAAGAGTGACCAGGGCGGTGTAAGGGTGACTGATGCCATAAACTCAGAACCGTGACGCGGGAACAGCTGGTTATCGGTAGAGGTACGCGACAAGGTGAAGCCCAGGTTGATGTTGTTACAGTTACCGTTGTGAATATAGAAGTAACTCCAGTCGCGCAGCATGTAACGGGTGTAGCCTAGCACCACCTGGAACTGGAAGTAGTCATCAGGCCAGCGCAGACGCTTACCCCATCCCACGGTAGCACCGATAACCGTCATCGTCTTATCGTCGTCGAGCATCGAGTCGTAGTTGTAATAGTAGTTGTTGTACGAGCCGACGCCATAACTATACATCGAATAGTTATTGTAGAACGCATTGTTACGATAGAGACTAGAGATATCCGACTGCTTGGAGAAGAACACACCTACGTTGAAACTGTTCGGACGCTTGCCGCCAAACCAGTTGGTACCGTAGTTGGCACTCAGCGAGCTGTAGTACGAACCGTTGGTCTGGAAACTGAAGCCTAACTGCTCACCGTCGCCATAGGGCAGGATACCGCGGTGGAGCTTGTTCTTGCCGAAGAGGTTACGGATAGAGAAGTTATTGAACTTGATACCGATCTTACCGATGATACCTGTCTGACCCCAACCCAGAGAGAACTCCAGCTGGTCGTTTGACTTCTGCTCCAGTCGGTAGTTGATATCCACCGTGCCGTCCTCGTAGTTGGGCACCACATCAGGCACCACCTTCTCAGGATCGAAGAATCCCATGGAGGCGATTTCACGGACTGTACGCTGCAGGGCTTCCTTGTTGAACAGGTCGCCGGGCTTCGTGCGGAGCTCACGGCGCACCACCTCTTCATAGAGACGGTCGTTACCATAGATGCGGACACGGTTGAGGTGGGCCTGCGGACCTTCCGTCACGCGCATCTCTACATCGATGGAGTCGTTGTCGATATTGATTTCTACGGGCTCGATATTCGAGAACACGTAACCATTGTTGTAATAGTAGTTACCAGCGGCATCATCGTCATCTTTCAGACGCTTGTTGATGTGCTTCTGGTTATATACGTCACCCTTCTTCATGCCCAGCACGGCATTCAGGTAGTCGGTGGTCACCACGGTGTTACCTACCCAGGTGATGTTGCGGATATAATACTTGTCACCTTCGTCGAGCTTCACATACACATTTACATGCTTGTCGTCGTAGTTGCTGACAGAGTCAACGAGGATGGTGGCATCGCGGAATCCCAGCTCGTTGTATTTCTCGATGAGGGCCTGCTTGGCTTCCTTATAGCGCTCGTCGGTGAACTTCTTCGACTTGAAAAGACTCGAGAGCTTACCTGACTCATGGATCTTACCGAAAGAACCCTTGCTGATGAGCGAACCCTTGATTTTCGAGTCCTTCAGCTTTTCGTTACCGTCGAAGATGATACGGTGTACCTTCATCTTGGCTTTCTTATCGATGTTCACATCGAGCAGTACCTGGTTCTTGTCACTCGGATTCTCTGTCTGTAAGATGTCGATCTGAGCATTCTTATAACCCTTCTCGTCGAAGTATTTCTTAGCAAGAATCTTCGCACGATCCACGATGTTACGGGTGAGGCTCATACCCTTCACGATACCCAGCTTTGACTCCAGATCCTCGCGCTCCGCCTTCTTCACACCATGATAACGGATGGTATGGATGCGGGGGCGCATACCCAGATGGATACAGAGGTAGATCTTTGAACCTACGATCGAGTCGGCGGTGATGCTGACCTTTGAGAAGAGTCCGTTGCGCCAGTAGCGCTTCACTGCCTCCGTAATCTGTGAGCCAGGCACCTCGATCTGCTGTCCGACACTCAGTCCGGAGAGACCTGTGAGCACGTAGTCCTCATAGCCCTCAACGCCCTCGACGGCGATACCGGCGATCTCGCAGGTACGTGGCGTACCGGCATAGGAGATATCGGGGTTGACGATCTTATCCTGTGCAGTAGAAGTTAAAAGTGAGAAATGAAGAGTGAAAAGCACCATCAGCAGACGGATAGCATGCCTATACTTTACAATTTTCATTTCTGCATTCTCCATTTCTATATACCTTATTATATTATATAGCATTTCTGAAACTTTTCAATTATTCGCTTCTTCAGCTTCTATCTGAGCCTCTGTCTTGCCGTAACGGCGCTGACGATTCTGGTAGCTGGCAATGGCTTTATAGAATTCTTCCTCACTGAAGTCGGGCCAGTAGGCATCGCAGAAGTAGAACTCTGAATAGGCGCACTGCCAAAGCAGGAAGTTGGAGATACGCACCTCGCCACCCGTACGGATGAGAAGATCAGGATCTGGCATCCAGCTCGTCCACAGATTCTCGTTAATAGTATCCTCGCCAATCTCGTCGATGCTCATTTCACCGCTCTGCACCTTACGGGCAATACGCTTGGCGGCATTGACTATTTCCTGTTTTGCAGAATAGCTCATGGCGATTGTGATGGCCATACCATCGTGCTTTGCCGTCTCCTCCTCCATCGAGTGCAACTTGTCCTGTACGCTCTGTGGGAGTCTGTCAACATCACCTGCCACGTGGAAGCTCACGTTGTTATCGTGGAACAGATCCATCTTAAAGAAACTGAGCACGAGCCCCATCAGTGCTTCAACTTCATAGGCAGGTCTGTTGAAATTCTCTATGGAGAAGGCGTAAACCGTGAGATATTTCACACCTAAGTTGGAACAATAGGTCGTAATTTTCTCCAGGTTGTCAAGTCCGGCTTTATGCCCAAATGTGCGATCCAACCCACGATCCATGGCCCAGCGACCGTTACCATCCATGATAATGGCGATATGCTGGGGGATTCGATTCATGTCCAAAAGTTCTTTCATATGTCTTAATTCTTAATTTTCTACTCCTGATGGCATGTCTTGCACCTTTCCCAAAGGTCGTAGGTCACTGACACTTGGAAGGCGTGATAGCAGTCGGCGTTTTTAAAGAGTCCGCTGCTCTTGATGCCATATACGTCGGCCTTTCCGTCGAGGTAGTCGCTGGGCGTAAAGCGTATTGCCCATTCTGCGATGACATTCAGGCGCTGGGCTACTTTCCATTTGACGCCAGCTCCCAATGGCAGGTTCACGGTGATGCCGCTGTTTGTGCCGCTGTGGTGGGTCAGACCCAGTCCGATTGTGATAAACGGAGCCACTGGGCGCGCACCCCTGTATTCCCTGCCTGTGCCGTAAGGCCAGAAGTTGTATTCAAACCTGAGGTCAGCCTCAGTCAGCTGGTGGCTAAAGGCGTATGGTTCTATCGGATACCAGGTGTCCACATCTTCAGTGGAGCCTTTGATCCTGCCTGTCCCGATGTCGAAGCCTAAGGCCATCCGAGGGTTGAAGCGATATTTCGCTACAAGAGCCATCCAGGGGTGTATCCCTTTGAAGAAACCGCCGCTGAAATCTCCCGAGTAGGCGACGCCGCCCAGTCCTGCACCCACCTCGAGTCTGTATTCAGGCTCGTCCTGTGCCATGACTGCTGGTGTGGCAAACAGTGAAGCGACTATCAGTAGCAGTACTCTCATCGCCAGGATTTATTTCGCCATAGCGATACCACGCCATACTTTTCCTTGCTCCACATCCTTGTACCAGATGAAATAATCATCGGTGGTGACTGTGAATTTTCCTGGAATTTCCTGCCCCTCTGGGAAGGCAAAGCTGTCCTCATGGGTCTTCCACGTGATACCACCATCGACACTGATGTAAAGATCGCCGAGGTCGGTGAATGCCAATACCAGACCTTTGTAATACACCATGTCAACGACGTTGGTAGGCAGGTAGTAGGCGTTATACGACTCCAGGGGCATATAGGCCCACTTTCCAAAGATGCCATATTCTGAGTTCACTACGTTCTTATGCCATACCTTGCTGCTGTACAGATCGCCGTTGCTACCAACCAACAGCACGTAGTCATCTTCCAGATCGTTCTCAAGTGGGTACCACACCATGTGGAAGTTTTCCACTGGCAGCAGTGATTCGTCGTCGTCCAGGTTATCAATTTCCCAGGTCTGACCATTGTCATGTGTCACCATCAGCTCGTCGTCGAAACTATAGGCGTATGCCTCTTCGCGGGCGGATCCGATAAATTCTTTCAGACCAGCTTCCTCTACGATGCTCTTCCACTTGGCTCTTTCCTCTTCCTCCACGGTGGGATATTCATCGAGAGGGCGCTCCTCCCAGATCAGCGTATTTGTAGGTAACAGATGCTTGTTCATCGTCACCTGATAGCTCTTGAAGAGTGTTCCATCCGTGTTGTAGGCACAGACGATTCTCGGCACGGAGAAGTCGATGGAGTCAGTGCTGTTATAGAAGAATAGGTCGTCACTGTCCACGTCCTTGATAAACAGGGTGCCCGTATGGGACGATGCTGTCAAGTTGATCAGTACGTGCTTCATGTCGCAGTCATAGGGTAATGAGTCGGTGTTGAAGATCAGTCCATTGTCGTGGTCGATAGTAAACGACGGGAAGGTGGTCAGCTTCCTGATATAGACCGTATCCTTGCCTGTGGAAGTCTGGCCCTGGACGTATCTATTGACAAGCGTCAACTGCAGACCGGTAATGGTCGTTTCATTATATAGCGTAACAGTTGTCTCGTTGTCTTTAAAACACGACGAGAGACAAGATGAACCGACCAAGATCACACATAATGTGTATAAAAACCTTTTCATCAATAATTGTAAATTTCGAAATTCGGGTGCAAATTTACTCACAATTCCTCAAATTCAATCCATTTTCACCTTATAATTAAAGAAATTAAGTTATAAATTGACCGATTTTAAGTTAGTTTAGTGTTTTTAGACGAAAAAGAGTGTGGTATGAATCACTCACCCCACACTCTTTTCAACGGATGTCGGTGTGAATCAGAGTAACAATGCTCAGAACTGTCGCAAGTGCAACAGTCGCCAACATGACCGTTGTTTGAAAATCTAATAACATAATCTTTACCTTAAAAACCGGCATAGCCGGAAAACTACTAACCTAATGAATATATACTTATAATCTCACGATTACGTGATGCAAAGGTAATAAGAAGTGAGGATTGAGAAGTGAAAAATGAATAGTATTTGCCGAAAAAAAGCAGCTTTTTGACCTACATCAAAAAAGATTGGCCACACCTTTCGGCGTAGCCAATCTCTAAATTATTAATTCAAAATTCGAAATTCTTTAGAGTTTCGGACCTGCAGCTACCAGAGCCTTACCAGCCTCGTTGCCCTCGTACTTCTTGAAGTTCTTGATGAAGCGGCCAGCGAGATCCTCAGCCTTCTTGTTCCACTCTGCTGCGTCAGCGTAAGTGTCACGAGGATCGAGGATAGCGGGGTTCACGTTAGGCAGAGCTGTGGGCACCTCGAAATCGAAGTATGGAATCTTCTTGGTCTCAGCCTTCAGAATAGCACCGTCGAGGATAGCGTCGATGATACCACGTGTATCGGGGATAGAGATACGCTTGCCAGTACCGTTCCAACCAGTGTTCACGAGGTAAGCCTTGGCGCCGCTCTTCTCCATGCGCTTAACCAGCTCCTCTGCATACTTTGTGGGGTGCAGC
>JAEEGJ010030373.1_pt1 | contig 10566 bp, 9 predicted proteins | sample 8958761 | NCBI WGS metagenome assembly JAEEGJ01 (sample SAMN16246546, study PRJNA631951) | gut metagenome | biome: gut microbiome; feature: rumen; material: RS-attached | host: Bos | place: Iran: Karaj | collected 2018-10
CTGCCGGGAATCTTCTTCCTTTGTCTTCTTGATGATGAGATTGGCAAAATCAACAAGGTCATCATGGCCGATGTTGTAGCAGACCTTTTTGCCGGTCATAGGCTGGATAATGTCGTTCGATTCCATAATCGTATCTTTTAGGTAAAACAAAAACGCCGCCCTTCGTACTGAAAGGTGGCGCAAGATACGGCCGTCTATTATCCGATAGTTTCCGGAACTTTCCGGGACTTTCCAAAATCGAAAAATAGTTCTTATCCTAGCACGATTTCCCGGATTTCGTCCTTGTAATTTGTATATTCAAGACTGCTCAGCCTTGTTACAGCATAGTTGAAAGAACGGCGAAAAGAGTCCCATGTCACGTCTCTGCTTCGGCCATAATCGTTATAAAAGAGCAGAATAAAGGCTGATTCGTTCTCCCAAAGATAACCGCAGTCAACCATGGCGCGATAGAACTTTGCGAGTTCATATAGATATTTCTTCGACTTCCCCTTGCTTGCCTCAGCGATTTCCCGGGCCATCTTCTCAAGTTCCTCCGACTTCTTCTTGGCAGCAGGGACTGTGAGAAGGCTTTCGAACGATAGCTTTGAGACATCTACCTTTTCCAAGGATTCCTTCTTTTCTTCAAGCTGTTCGATATGAGCCTGTTCGTTGGAAAGGTCAGTCCTGTTCTCTTCCAGTTTACTTCTCAGTTGTGCGATTTCCTCTGCCAGGGAGTGATCATCGGAAGCCTGGAGGGATTCTACCCTGGCCTTAAGATCAGCGATATCTGCTTTCAGCTGTTCTACCCGTTCCTGATGCCGGGCAAGCGCCGCATCATTCTCTTCTCTGATAGCGTTCAAAATAGCGGTATTATCCCTAACATCCGAGCGAAGGGACGTAATTCCCGTTTCAATCCTGTAATTGGCGCTACGGTTTTCATCCTTCATTTCCTGCATCCTTTCCAGAATCAAAAGCTGATTCTTCTCTATGCGGGACTTCTTCTTCAGGAAGTATTCGGCCCCGGCGGAAAAGAATCTGGCTGTGGAGATCATCAAAGAGCAGAAACTATCCGCAATCCGATTGAGGGCCAGAAAGATTTCTGCCCAGTTTTTTGTGGGCGCACTTTCGAACTTGTTCCAGCGGTCGGCAAAAAAACAGTAGAACGTTAAAAGCAAGGATAGCGCACCCAATCCTAAAAAGACGGACCTTGCTGACGATCCTACCGGGAATCCGTTTGCGATATGGGAGAATAGGAGAGACAGGGCGAGCGCACCTATGGCGAGCAAGAAGTATTTGGCTTTCCGCTTACCATACTGCTGCCTATCCTGCTCCGAAGGCTGGTTCAATTCACTCATGCGCCTGTGGAATAATCACTCAATAGCCATTATATATTCTTAAGGATAATCCATCGACCACCTTTATTACCTCCTTCACGACGGATATAACCGTTCTTTTTGAGGTAGTTTATGTGGTAGCGAACACCATCTTTACCAATGCCACATAAAGAAGCGATTTCGCCCAACGTAATAGTAGGGGTAGAGCGCATGATTTTCAGTATTTTATCTCTATTGTTTGTGGTAGTTTTTGTGGTAGTTTTTGTGGTAGTACCACCATTTCGTTTTGTGGTAGTACTAGAACTCGAGCCCTTTGTCGGACGGAAATAGGTTACGGTCGTACTCATCGTGTCCGATTGGAAATCCACTTTTTGGCCTGTGAGGCGTTCCCACCCATAGATTTTTTCAATCCCGTAACCAGCATTCTCACCCAACTTCGCGAAACGGAAGAATTTTAATAGCCCCGGATTCCTGGGTTTCGACACATATGTTTTTCCGAGATCTTTCTTGTCGACCACGAGACGGCCTGGGTTCAGAAACTCTATGCGATTGTCAAATACTCTTATCGTTGGGTGCATCGGACTGAAATAGTCGGAATGGGCCATCAAGTTTACCAAGCCCTCTCGAAGGGCATCCAGTTGTGATTCATCGTCTGGTGCAGCTCCAATTGTGTTTATGGACGTAAATGGAGCGGCATCAATATGAAGCCGAAGCCTTTGGATCAGAACACGATAATACTCCCATATGTTTTCTTGCTCCGGAAGGCGATAAGAGTAACGGACAGCGGCATCGGAATAAGAGCTTCCAGGTATCTCCAAATAATCTATCCAAAAGTTATTCAGACGCTGGATGATGGACGTATGCTTTCCAAACATTAACAGGCTGGCATAAGTCAACTTACCATCGACAAGGATAGCTGTTGCACGAAAGAACTCTTCGGCAGAGGCATCAGCAATAGGGAAAGATGGATTGAAATTGCGAATATGGTTCCTGTATGTTTCGATCGAATCCATATTCAAGTCGTCAACCCCAGTCCCTTCGATTACTTTCTCGGACTGACTTCCAAAAGCCTGATCACGGTATAGGGCCGCGATTTCCATATCGGTTGCTCGCTGGTCTTCAGACGCAGAACGAATGAACGTGTTAACTGGGCTATTGAACCAGATAGGCTTGAGCTCTGATGACGGAATATAGAACCCAAGAACAGTTTTTCCTTCTACAGAGAACTTCTTTCCGGAGACGAAAAGCTTATGGTTGAACTTTTGACCACGAAGTGCTGTCAAGAAATCAGATTCGATTTTCTCGGGATTGTTGACCCCTTCGATGGTGAATCTTTTCCCCTGCTGGACAACGCCGAACAAGAGCCAGCCTCCAGAGGTGTTGGAAAAGGAACTGACTGACTCCCAAGCCTCTTTTGGAACATCATTCAATGCTGCCTTGGCCTCAAAGTCATCCCATTCTATGTCTTGAATCCTCTGTATTAGATCTTCCTTGGTCATATTCCACTATTTTATGCGAAGTTACATAATTCCATCAGTCATCCAAAATATTCACCAGCTCTTGCTTCATGTCGATGTCGATATTACGGTAACGGACAAAGGCGCGGGAGTTATCAGAATGACCGGTAAGAGAAGAGACAAGGTGCTGGTCTTTGACTTGCTTGTAAATGTTGCCGATAAAAGTGCGGCGGGCCATGTGGCTGCTGGCGACTTCATAGATCGGACGCTTTACTTCCTTTCTGGTTAAAGGATCGAGGGTGGTTACGAGCCGGGTTATGCCGGCTTTCTTGACGATATCCTTGATGGCGTAGTTGTAATTCTGGCTTGCGATGAAGGGAAGGAGTTGTTCTCCGGGCAGGTCCTTGTACTTCTCCAGGATTGCCTTTGCCATGGTGTTCAGCGGAACAACGACGGTCTTGGCGTTCTCCTTGATGGTCTTGTTGGGGATATATTCTATGGAGCCATTAATGACGTCGCGCTTGGTCAAACGCATCATATCTCCGACACGGCAGCCAATGTTGCATTGGAAAACAAAGATGTCGCGCTGCGTTTCCAGCGACGGGCTGTCGGAAAAATCGGCTGCATAGATCTGTTTCAGCTCGTCTTTCGTAAAGTAGATGGGCGTTCCGTATTGTTCACCTTCCCCTTTTTCGAAACCGATGAAAGGATTCTTTTTCAGGAATCCTTCCTTTTCGCACCAGTTGAAGAAGGCACGTAGTTTCTTGATGATTCCGGTTACTGTATTTCCACCTCGCTCCTGTATCTTGCGGGTCTCCGGATATGTTTCTAGAATTCCGGGGTAGTCCTTGACGATCTGGTGCTCATTGACGATATAATCATAGATGTCGTTCAGGTCTTCCGTGGTGACTGCCTTGACATCAAATACATATTTCGATTGGCGGGGCTGGGAAAGCCGGACATATTCCTCATAACGGAGAAGGGTCCGCTTCAAGACATGGTAATGCTTGGTCCTGGATATCTGTGGGTCACGGCCTTCAAGGAACTTGTCAAACAGTTTCTCCAAGGAAACCTCATTCTTCTTGCGGCGCTTGGGCCCACGTTCCTTTCCGGCATAGTAATCCTGAAGGGTCTTCTCCAGCCAGCCCTTCTTTATCTTGCCCCTGTCGTGATCTTCTGTGTAGGCTTTCCGGACATATGTCCTTAACTTCTCGATCTCATCATCGACCTTCTGCCGGTCCTCATCAGAGCATACCACCCGCTTCTTTATCCCTTCGTTTTTGGGATCCCAGAAATCAGGGCGAACTAGAATCTGGGTTCGATTCCTGAACAACCATTCACGACCATCCACAAGGCGGATGTAAACTGGCACTTCTTCTTCGGTTTTGGCAGACTTGGTAGTCCTTATCTGAAAGGCAATCGTCATAGCTTTTCCCTTATATTTGCCACAAAGATAGCAACATATATTCTACTTGGCAAACATTTGGCAAACATCTCAGTAACATTCAATCCCGGATAGGGGCACGAATTACTGCCTGCATACATCCTATATTATTGATAATCAATAGATATATTATTCTTGATTATTGGTAAACCGCAGTAAGATTGAGTATCTTGAAGTAATTTTCAAATCCCGCCCGGGGCACCTTAAAAAGAGCCAACTGGCTGATTTTCAGTGGTTAGCTCTTTATTTGTGTGTCTTGTCTTTTGCCGCGACAGGACTGCTACATGCCCCAGAATCCTGTCGCGTCAGAGATTTAGCGTGTTGTTGTGTGGCACTCGTTTCGCCGCCTTCTGGCAAGGTCGAAAATGCAGATGTTAAAACATGCTGATTATGAGCACATTGTAAGATTCTTTCTGTCCCTGTCGGAGCAGAAAGAAGGATTGGGCAAAAGACTTGGACAGACGAATATGCCGGGCAATCTTTCTCGCCAAACAGGCGCAAGATAACAGCCTGTCTATGCGCGTCAGACGAGGGTTTCCGTGCGCCAAACCCCGAAATCGGCTTATGGCGCACAATTACGAGAAATCCATCGCTGATTATCAATACAATACGGTGGATACCTTTGCGCCTGTTTGGCGAATCGGGCTTTTGATGCCAGCGAATTAGCCCGAGGACGAGGCCTCTCCCAGTATTTCCGGACTTGGAAAAGCGCACTTTCGGTCCGAGGATGGTGTACTCGTTGTTCCGATAGACTGCCTAAAGGCCTCTTGTTTTAAAGCTTGCGTTTTAGCTTGTAAAAATGTAATACAATACGCTGATGATAATCTTGCAGAAGATCTGTGGACTTTCAATAGTATAATCCTGCCTCGTGTTCGCCAGATTCACCCTTGCTAATCATTTACTATGCCCAAAAACTCTCCGATTATACGAAAAGAATCAGAATCAGCCTCATTCAACACGATGGGATTATAGTTTGGATTAAGCGGCTTAAGCTGGATCTCGGAATGATGCCATGTGCCATCGGAATTGAAGTGCTTCTCGCTGGCGTATTGTTTAATAGAGTAGCTTCCTCCATACTCGGGATCATATACGACATGGTTTTGGACCAGGACAATTTTCCCTTCTCGGCTTCCTGCGGGATTAGCTCTGAAAACGCAATAGTCTCCATCGTGAATCTTGGGTTCCATGGAATTGCCAGAAGCTTTCACGACAAACATATTTCGGTTTAGTTTTCCCATACCATCTACGGAAATCCAGCCGAGCTCTTCAACTTCTTCGCCTTCACCAAAATAGCCACAAGCTGCTCGAAGTGTATAAAGAGGAAGGTAATCCACGTATTTCACTTCATGACTTACTTGAGATTCAATCCTGATTTGGGATTGGAGAGCAGGCTTGGTCACGGGTTTGGCGGTTTTATCTGCCAGCAATGAACGAGCATACGCTGCCATGGAAGGATCGCAAAAGTAGACATAGCACCCTTTCATTCCACGAGATAATAATACACGATATGTGTTCTTTATCAGTTCATCAGCTTTCTTGTTTGCTGAGACGGGGTCTTTCTTGTATAGTTGTCTTAATCCTTGCATGGCCTTATCCCTGCCGGGATGCTCTCGGAAACAAGTGACGACCCTGCCATCCTTATACATTAAGTCATTGCCCACAATAACTCCAACATAGTCCAATTCAAGTCCTTGACACGTATGAATACAACCGATTTCATTCACTGAATCAGGTTCTATAATCCAGCGTTGACCATAGGAATTCAAGTTCCATTTCATGCTGAAATGATGCTCTGGAATTACAATGTCATCGCGATGACTATTGTTCTTGCTTACCCAGTCCCAGCAATAACCCGCTACTAGACGAGCTTTATTGTTTCCATTCTTGGCTATGATAGCGTTACGCAACGTATTTGGACTATCAAATATCTGGAAGTCAAAATCTTCAGATGTAAGGTGGATATTGGCTGTCTCTCGGAGTTGCAGCAGGTTGTCCAACCAGTTCAGATATCCATCAGAACCATTGCAGCGGAACTGAGATTCCAGTTTTATGTGCGTAAGGGCATGCTTATAGGAGGACGCGTATTTAGCTATTTCCATCGTGCTACCAACGTCCTGCATGGTCACACGTTGGTTATTGTCCACCAGGAAGATTGCCAACTTGGAAGCGTTAATGATTTCCTTAATCTGGTTTTCGCCCAAATTTTGGTACATGCCGCTTTTCATCGAAAGGCGGTGTGCCTCATCAACGATCAGAGCATCAAATGTGTTGCTCTTCGCATCAACGTATTTTCCGGAACCTACAAAAAGATTGTCAATATTACTTTTCCGCATGCTCCCCGTCAGTTTGACAGTGTAAACCTGGCGAGGTGCAGAATTCTTGGATACATATTGTGTAACCAGACCACGTTTAGTGAGTTCGACCAGCAGATTAACCGCTAGAACACTCTTACCCGTCCCTGGACCTCCTTCAATTACCAGGATTTGCTTTTTAACTCCATCGGCACGCTGGCTTAATTCAAGCGCTGTCTCAAAGGCTACTTTTTGATCGTCCAGGAGAATGAACTCAGGATTCCCTTTCAGCATAGATGAAAGCGTATCAGCTAGTTGCTTAGAGGGGCGAATACGACCATTCTCAATCTTATACAGAAGATCCCGATCATCTCCTTTCGTTATGTATTTCTTGATAAACTCCCGTAATTTTTGAGCGTCTTTCTTGAAAAATGCTGGAGCCAGGTTTAGATAATATGCGTAAAACGGGTTGTTTAGCACATTATTATCCGGATAGTTATGCAGGAATGCACAGGGATGGAGTCCGATTCCATCATCTTGGACGGTCGTATTATAATCTCTCAGTGTAGCAGCATAGGACCAGGCCTGGTAAGAAGGATGGGCGGTTTCTGCTTCACCATGTTCAAAACGGGTTACAACGACCCCGTCTTTTGAAGTCATCTTGGCAGATTGCCACTGCTTCAGTTCGACAATAACGATGGAGGAGCCACCATCTCTGTCAACTCCAGAAATAATAAAGTCTATTCGTTTAGATGTGAGAGGTATCTGGTATTCGATCGACACGCCACAATCTCCAGGTATATCTGGATCGCCAAGAACCCGATCCATATACTGTAATGAGTTGTTCCAAGACCGGACCTCATTGTCGGATGTGTGCCTTCCCAAATGAGCGAAGAAAGCGTCTTCAATCTTATCTACAAGAACCCCATCAAGGATATCTTGCGAGAATCCGATTTTGGTCGAACTATAGATAATCATAACTCGTTATATTTCTTTGCACTGCCTTTAGCTTTTTCTACCGGATACTTTTTGGCATTGCGCAGAATCTTATCCAACATAATCTCCTTGATATCAAGATTATACTTGTCGGCAATCTGGAAAGCATAGTTGAGGATATCGGCCAACTCTTCACGGATCTTATCAAGATTAGCATCCTCGGGATCTTTCCACAGGAACGTTTCCAATAATTCTGCAGCCTCCACTGACAAGCCGATAGCCAAATCCTTTCCATTATGGAACTGGTCCCAGTCCCTTTCCTGGTTGAACTTACGTAATTCCTTAAGAATCGTTTCTATATCCGTTTCCATATAATGAGCCATCTATCTTTCCGAGACATAATACTTTAAGTAACCATGTGAACAATCATATAATCCCGCGCGTGTCGGATATTATTGAAGTTTTAATCGTTAATCGCCTCATTAGAGAGAGGATAAAGCATCCCCAGTGGCGTCACAGAGGCTGAATCATTTATATTAATAGTTGAATCTACAAAGTTACACTTTTATCCGAAATTGTCCCTCAACAGTTTCTGCAATCTTCAACACTGCTTCACAACTGTTTCCAAAAAAGGAAATGATCAGCGCAAAAGCGACGCGCTCCGATGACGTCACCTGTCTGTATCCAGCCGCGCAGGCGGTTGACTTCCTCGATGGCCGTCTTTGCTCGGATGCCGATCCGGTGGTCGCTGTTCAGGCAGTTGTCCATATCGACGAGGATCTTTGCTTTCGCCATTCGGTAGAGCGAGCTCGGGTTCGAAGTCCTGACGCACTTCTTCCAGGAGCTCCGGGGCGAAATGGCCCAGGTCTCCGGCGTGGACGCTCAGGTTTGCTTCGGGAAATTCCCGGAGGAGCCGAACAAGTCCAATTTCATATCAAGAGGAAGCATATCGCCAACCCGTTCCTTCCAGAGCACCTGTTCTTTAATGAGTCGAAAGACTTTTTCGTATGTCCGATGGGCCAGCATATGGCCTTTGTCGGGAAGAAGAAGTCGGTGTCAGACCTCGGATAAGAGATGACGATCCGGGTATATCGGGCAGTAAACTGCAGCGATGCCCGTTGCGGGGTGGATGCTTGAAAGACTTTGAATAAAAAGAAGATGACCAAAAAGCGATTTTTGGTCACCCTCTTCTGTTGTTTTTTTTTGGGGGGGGCAGAAACGCGTCAATGCAGATTCAGCAGGCTATCCAGTCTCCGGGCATAGTCCAGATTGGTGTCAATGGATTCCTTGTCCGGGTAAGGCTTCACAAATACGGAGTAATCCGGCTCTGGATCGTCCTCGACGGCGGCGTCTGCACGGGAATCCGTAAACGCGAACACCTCTTCCTCGGGAATTCCGATCAGTTTCATATTCTGGCGGTTCATACGCCGCAGAATGTCTGAACAATAAGCGAGCCATGCCTTTTGCGAGTTAGGCACTTGTAGTTGTCGCCGTACTTGCTCATCCCTGAGCAACTTCTCCGTAAAGCATGAGCCGGGATAATCTGAATAATGACTGAAGATACGTTCCAGATGTCCGGCATATTCGAGAGCATCCTTGTTATTTTTCTCTTCGAACCAGTTCATCTGGGAGAAACAGGCGCCCACGTTGTCCACGAATTGAAAATTCCCCAGGTTCTTCCATGTGTCTAAGTTGCTGCTGAAGATGGTTTCGGCCGTATTGTCGTGGCGAATGATCGGTGCTTGGAAAACCTCTTGGACGGCTTCTTCAAAGGGGTCATCGCCCAGCCTGGCAACTTCGTCTATCGGCAGCCGGAGCAGCCAGACGGCGACACTGTCCATACGGTCCCAGTCTTTCGCCGATTCATCCAGGTTCCGGGCAAACGATTCGATGCTGCTCATGACCATCAAAGCTGTGAGCCTGCGTTCTTTCTTCTGGTTGTTCCGTTCAACCAGTTTGCCCGTGCCGAAGGTCAAGACAATAGAAACGGTAGTCGCCAGGATCGCGACCACAAAATCCTTCCACCAGTCCCTGTCAAAAAATTTGTTTGACATAGTTAAAACTCATTTTTCTGACGCTCAAAGGTAATCATTATTCTCTGGATACGGCAAAACTTGATGGGTTCTTTGGGTCGCTTTACTTATAAACGGTCCCATTCGGTAGCAATCAAGGATACACGACATCAACAGATAACTACGCTCCCACCACACTTCACTGATACTCCAACCCTTTAACGGCAACACCGATGTTGACGGGAAGTGATTCCATTTTACCCAGTGCTGCCTCCCTGATATAGCTGCTTTTCAGGAAGACGTTGAAGTCCATGGTCATTTCCCAATAATGCCTCTCCTCTTCCGGCTTTGAGAGAAAGGCAAGCAGCGCGTCTTTGTCGCATCCGACTATCTGGAAGGCGATGAAGTACTTGCCGGGTTCCAGCAGGAGGGCATCTTCGGGCTGGATGTCAAATTCCTGCGGTGCGTCCGATACGGGCACATTGAAGTATATGGGATTATGCAGTACGTTGACGAACGGTTCCTTCTTGCCTTCGATGCGGTAAATGTTGATGGATGCGATGCAATCGGGAATATTGTTACTGCGGACAGAGAGCTGGATGTCTTTCACGAGGAATGGCTTTTTGGCTTGGGCTACAGATCCCAGTTCCCGTCCTGAAGGATGCTCACTTCGAAGGGCCGTACTGATGGTCCCGATGCTCTTCAGCACATTCATCCCGGGCCGGAGCAAATACTTTTCTTTTGTCTCCCCGCCGATGACGACGGCGGGCGGCAATTCCTGCTCGTGAAGGACGATGACAACGTCTTCGGCAGCTCCCGTGACCGGATAGGCGGCTGGCTGATAGGAAACGTGGAAGAACACGACGGTATCGCAAGGAACCTCTATTTCAAACCGGCCATCCACTGTGGAGATAGCCCCGATCTGGAGTTTGGGCACGCCGAGTTGGACGTATTCTATGGCATTGCCTTTATCATCGATGATTCTCCCTTTGACAGTGACACGATTCTGTGCGCAGACGCATAGGGGGAAGAGTAATAATACGGTTAAGAACTTGATTTTCATCGGATAGGGTGTAAACACTGCCGTCGAATCCCTTTAATCAGAATAGATAT
>JAEEGJ010030380.1_pt1 | contig 10563 bp, 8 predicted proteins | sample 8958761 | NCBI WGS metagenome assembly JAEEGJ01 (sample SAMN16246546, study PRJNA631951) | gut metagenome | biome: gut microbiome; feature: rumen; material: RS-attached | host: Bos | place: Iran: Karaj | collected 2018-10
CGCACACCACTTGGCACTCTGCGTCAGCACGGACAGTAAGATTGATGAGATCACCGTTCTTCGGTTCTTCAACAACAGATTTATCCTGTTGCGAGTTCTGCCCCAGGAAATCGAAATAGTTATTGGCCATAAGAGAGAAAAATGGAATCGTATTTTAAACAAAGGTAATAAAAAAAGTATATGGGGATACGTTTTTTTTTTCTTATTTTTGTGAAGAAAGATAACACTAATACTGATTTTTATATCCCATATACATAGGGTATTATGCCAGGCTTTTATGACCAAGTAAAAAGGACAGTCGCGAATTCGGACGTATTTGTCTTCCCGGAAGATGTAACGCCTCATTTCCCTACGGAAGGTGTATATGTCGGGAAATTGTTCGGCCCTAAGATTGAATTCCCGGCGTTAGCCGATTTGCGAGAACGAGGATCCATATGCTTTTTATACAATTCTCTACAGACGCGTGTTCAGGTCAATCACTGCATTGAGAATGTGGTTTGGAGACTGGCAGCCTGCCTTCCTCCGAAGCAGTGTCGGCTCCTTCTTTATAACGGTGGTCAACCGGGAGAGTCGTTTAAGTCTCATCTGCTCATCAATGACTTCCTTTTTCAAGAGGATGCACCCAAGGTTTACATTGACGGTTCTGCCGAGCAATTTGGGCGAAGGCTGGATGTGGTGTACGATTCTATCCTCGCCCGTATGTCTGCAGTGAGCATTGCGAACAAAAGCAATCTTATTGAATTGAACGAATCACTTGGTAAGGATGCCAAGATTCCCTTTCAATTCATCGTTTTGACGGATTTCCCCCATGGGCTGGACACCAAACATGCAGAGAAACTGTCCAACATTGTGAAGGCAGGGGCTAAAGCCGGAATCTTTGTCATTCTCTCGTGGGATATGGCTGCCAGCTTTGAGGAAAACCGATATGGGACAAACATCTTCAATCCCCAGGCGATGTTGCGGGAGATGGAAATCATCTATCCTTCCGACAACAAGTTCATGTTCCGTAATTCTGGTCACGATGAAGTCTTGAATCGATTCTTGTTCGAATTGGACGGTGGCGAGTTGGATGTCGAAACGGTCAAGAAATGTGCGTCCTCCATCGATAAGAATGTTAAGGAAGCTACCAAGGTTGCAAAGCGTGGGATATTGAAACAGGACTTTGATACATTGAAGAAAGAACCCTATGTCCCTACGAACTCTGAGATTTCCGTCTCCATAGGCGTTGACATCGCGTCCAAGCAGAATGTCACCCTGAAGTTCAATTCGGGAGACTACATCCATGCTTTCATCCTAGGGCAGTCCGGCTCCGGCAAATCCGTCCTGTTGAACAATATCATTAGTTCGGCCATTCTCAAGTACTCTCCGGAAGATCTCGTCTTGTATTTGATGGATTTCAAAGGAGTAGAGTTCAATCGGTACAAGGGGGAGAAACATACGAAAGCTGTATTGGTCGACAACAGTGATCCGCAGATGACACTGGAAGTCCTCCGGGAGTTGAGGGAAGAGAACAAGAAGAGGGTGAAACTATGGCAGCGTGAGGGTGTGAACAACATTGATGGATACAATAAAAAGCATCCGGACAGCCGGTTACCGCAGGTCTTGTTTGTAGCCGATGAATGTCAGGTAATGTTTCAGGCTCCGCGTACAGGGGGTGTTCAGATGGACATCCACAGAGAGATTTCTGACATTTTGAACACGATTGCAACACAGGGACGTAGCCAAGGTATCCATATGCTTCTTGCCACTCAGCAGTTGGACGAGACGGATATCTCTGGACAAGTTTTAAAGAACTTGACAGAATGCCTTTTGTTGATGAGCGCTCCTTCCGATTCCAACCTCCTGGTCCCCGATAGCAGCGACTTGACAGCCAAACAGGCGACAGGTCTCGCATGCTATTATCACAAGAAGGACCTCAAAGGGCAGGTGCAGACTTTCTATGCCACGGATGACGAACTGGAAGCGGCCATCAATTATGCTCAAGTAAAGGCGAAAGACATCAAAGGAAACGGTGAATCCTATTTCAATGGTTCGGCGGTTTATTCGCTGTCCGAGAAGGATATCAAAGCTTTGTCATCTCCCGGTTTCAAGTATCCCACGGCCCTTCTTGGAAAGAATATCGGTATGAAAGGTAATACCACAACGGTTCCCTTGAGGGATGATTTCTCCGAGAACGTGCTTATCTTTGGAGCCAACAAGCAGGAACAGTCGTCAGGTGTGTTAATGAATGCCCTCTTGAGTTTGATGCTGTCCTGCAAGATGATGGGAAAGCAGGTTGATTTTCTCGTCATCGATTGCATTTCTAAGGCAGACAGCCCGTACAAGTCTCTGTTAGCCAAACTGGAAGAGAAAGGATACTGCCATTTGATCGAGAGACAAAGAAGCGGGCGAACCATCAAGGCCATCGCCAAGGATATAAAGAATGGATGCGCTACTCCCGTGATTCTGGCTGTCATTGGAAGTGAAAGGTTTATTGAGATGAAACGGAATCAGCCGATTTGTGACGATTCGGCTCCTGAAGTTGTTAACGGCATTGAGGTCCTGGGTTTTTCACCTGATCTTTTGGGTGAAAATGAAAATAAGGGCTTCGACATAATGACCTTTCAGCAAGTGTTCACTTACATTCTGGACGAGGGCCCAATGCACGACGTGCATGTGCTCCTTCAGGTGGACAAGCCCGGCAACATCCTTTTTGAAGGGGACTATGGTATCAACGCCACCGATAAATTCCGTCACAAGATCATCCTCCGTTCGGAGAACAAGTTCTTGAGCCCTATACGCTTCAGCAAGGATATTGATGTCGAGACCCTAAGCGACGAAGAGGAGCATCTCCGGGCATATTATTATCCGGAAGGTGATGACCCGGTCCTTTTCACACCTTTCATTTTACCAGATATTGATACAATCATTTAAAACCAATACGATATGGCAGACAGTTCAATGAGTAACATTGGAGCCGTTGAGACATACGGAAAGAACTTGGCCAATGTAAACCAACAAATGATTCAAATATTTCAAAAGATGCGTACGCAGACCGAAAGTCTCCGCAACGCATGGAACGATGATCAGTTTGACCGTTTCCGGCAGGATTTCGATCAGGATATCATGAAGAAAATTCGCGAGATTTCGGTCAAGATGGAGATGTTCTCGAAGTATGTGGAGGAGATGTGCAAGATCCACCGCATGGCGCAGCAGAACAAGTATTATTAGCAGACGATATGGCCAACAGCTATTTCGATTTCCTGGGGCAGAACTCGCAACAGGATAAATCTGTTGTTGAAGAACCGAAGAACGGTGATCTCATCAATCTTACTGTCCGTGCTGACGCAGAGTGCCAAGTGGTGTGCGATGGGGACTTCCTTGAACTATTGAAGCCGAATCAAATTGTGAAACTGAAAGCCCCCGTTGGAGAACACCTCCTGCAGTTCATTTCAATTGACCATCCGGAGATTTGTATCGAGAAAGTGGTGAGCTGGCCTGAACCGGGGAAAAACTACCTGGTGATTGTCAATGAATTCAAGCAGATGCTGACGGATGAGGCCGAGAAGAAGGCTGCTGAAGAAGCCAAGAGAAAGGCAGAAGAGGAAGCCAAGGCAGAGGAAGCCAGAAGAAAGGCAGAAGCAGATGCGATTGTAACCGTGAAGTTTACCGCAAAGCTTGGAGGAGAAGGCATGTATTCGGGCCCGCTCAAGGATGGGAAACCAGAAGGGAAGGGGAAGGTCATCTTTGAATCCGGGGGGGCATACGAGGGCGATTTCCATAATGGTTGGCGGCATGGGAAAGGCATTCATGTTTGGGCTAATGGTGATCGATACGAAGGCGATTTCAGAGAGGATATGAGAACCGGCAATGGCGTTCTTTCTTACACCGACGGACGAAGATTTGAAGGCGAGTTCTTGAATGGTAGTTCACACGGAAAAACCAGATTATTCTTTCCCAATGGAGATACTCTTGAGGGTATTTGGGAAAAAGGCAAGGTTGCTGCCAACAAGCCTAACATTTATTCTTTTGCAAACGGTGATAGGCTTGAATGTGAAGGATGGGATGGTGGATCTCATGGGAAAGGCATCTATTACTGGGCTGATGGGCGAGTTGAGGAGATGACTTATCGTCATGGATTTCAGGTGCAAGAAGTCTCTGATCTGGATTACACTGATCCTGATGGAGATCGTGGAAAGTACACCGGTCTTTTATGGAAAGGCGTTGCTGATGGATATGGCGTAATGGTATATGAGGATTATGCTCGCTATGGCAAATACGAGGGGGAATGGAAAGAAGGCAAGCGAATGGGCCACGGAGTGTATACCTGGGCCAATGGCAGTCGATATAAGGGGGATTTTGTGGACGGTAAAAGAACCGGCCACGGAGTATATACCTGGGCCAATGGCAATCGATATGAAGGGGATTTTGTGGACGGTAAAAGAACCGGCCACGGAGTATATACCTGGGCCAATGGCGATCGATATGAAGGGGATTTTGTGGACGGTAAAAGAACCGGCCGCGGAGTGTATACTTGGCCCAATGGTGACCGGTACGAGGGGGATTTTTTGAACGGCGAGATAACCGGTCACGGAGAGAAAACATGGCACGATGGTGCCGAGTACGAGGGGGAATGGAAGGACAATGAGCCAAACGGCATTGGAGTGTATACTTTGCCCAATGGTGACTATCTTGCAGGAGAATTTGTAAACCACTTGCCTCACGGGAAAACTATTGTTTATTGTCAAGCAGACGGCTCCATAACAGAGCATTATTATGATCATGGAAGGCCTTTGTAGAGAAAAGATAATCTTTGCAATACTAATGCTTTTAGACAAACTGCATTGTCTGTTTTCTTACCGATTACATTATTATATTTAATTACGATAGTATTGCAATTAGTATTAATATAATTATAAAGATAAAGCATGAGTTACGATTATTGGCAAGATTTCGTTTTACAATGGCAGGCTGGGCATAAAATTATCAATGGTTGGAGCAACCCTGATGGTTTACCTTTGTATAATGATCCGGGACATCTTCAGTTGGCATCCGGGTTTATCCCAGAGCCCTGGTGGGGAAACGATGGTTCATGCCCTTTACATTCTATTATTATCAATTATAATCCCGGACAAGGTCAAAACCATCAAAGGTTAGGAACTCTTTCGCCTTTTCGTTCTTATGCTAGTAACATTGTCAATTCCGGGGTGTTCCCGAAGACGGATCGATGGCATTGTAATCGGAGGGCGATGCCTATTCTTGATTCGTTGAATCGATTAGGGATTATAGGAGGCGGATATGGACTGAACAATCATTTGAGTATTGAGTTGATTCCATGGCATACTAGTGGAATAAGTCAGGAGTTTTGGACGTACATCGAGCATAATATAGTAGTATTCTATTCATCGGTACTCTTTTTTGCCGCGCAAGAGTCCATGAGGATTGCAAACCCCAAATTGAATTCTGTGGTGCTGCTTCGGATGAGTGGAACAAGCATTGGCAGAATCATCAAGTGCTTGGATAAAGCAGGTTTCAGTTTGACGGTTGCAGCCTCTTCCACTATTGGAAAGGCAAAGTTTATGGAGTTTTCAATGTCCACCTTGCCGTCAGTCCGGTTTATCGGAATCTGGGGTTCGAGCTTTCGGAATAATATGCCGAGTCGTGCCGATTTGGATGCAATCATAAGTATATTATAAACACACCCACATTCAATTTGATATGTCCGATATTTATTTTAGTTTCCTTGAGCAGAATATGCAACAGGAGAATCCGGCCTCTGAGGCGCCGAAGAATACTGATTCTGTTAATCTTACTGTCCGAGCCGATGCTGACTGCCAAGTGGTTTGTGATGGCGATTTCTTGTTTTTGGTAAATGCAAATCAAGTTGTAAAAAATGAAGCTCCGGCGGGTCAGCATCTTCTTCAGTTTTTCTCTGTTGAATATCCGGACATCTTCATTGAAAAGATAGTTGATTGGCCCGAGCCGGGAAAGAACTATCTCGTGATTGTCAACGAATTAAAGCAACTGGTGCTCTCTGAAACCGAAAAAAGAGCGGCGGCCGAAGCAAAAGCGCGAGCTGATGAGGAAGCAAGACTCAAGGCCGAGGAAGAGAGAAAAGCAGCGGAAGAAGCTAAAAGAAAGGAGGAGGAGGCTAAAAGAAAAGCCGAGGAGAAAGCAAGAAGAAAGGCCGAGGAAAAGAGAAAAGCGGCAGAAGAAGCGGCCAGAATAGAACGGGGAGAGGATGTCAGTGATTATGAGTATGGCGGATCTACCTATACCGGACATATTAAGCGTGGTAAACCGGACAAGATGGGAACTGCGGTTTGGCCGGATGGTACTGTTTATGACGGAGAATGGGTGGAAGGCAAGGCAAATGGTCATGGAAGGATGCTCTATGCCAATGGTGATGTCTATGATGGTGAATGGCTGGTGGGTATGAAGAATGGATCTGGAAAGATGACTTGGGAGAATGGTGATGTCTATGATGGTAATTGGAAGGACGATGTTTTATGTGGGACCGGCAGCTTCATTGATGATTCCGGAATAATCTATTGTGGAGAATGGGCGCTTGATAACAATGATGGGGAATTTACTGTTCACGGGCAACATTACAATTTCAGAATGCCTTTCGTTACAAAAAGCGGTGGTACGGGGTATTATTCGGGACAGTTTAAAGATGGTAAACCGGAAGGGAAAGGCAGAGTTGTATTAGCGACCGGCTCGGTTTACGAAGGCGATTTTCATAACGGATGGCGACATGGTAAAGGCGTGCATCATAATTATATGGGCAGCGTTTACGATGGAGAGTGGAAAGAGGATGACTTTTTTGGTCACGGTTCTCTGTCATATGCCAATGGTGATCGGTATGATGGGGATTTTGTGGACAGTTCTTATAACGGCTACGGAGTATATACCTTTGCCGATGGCCGGAAATACGATGGAGATTGGAAGAATGGTCATAAGATTGGCCATGGCGTGTTTACATGGGCTAATGGCGATTGTTATGATGGCGATTTTAATGACGATAAAATGAATGGCCATGGCGTATATACATGGGCTGATGGCCGGAGATACGATGGCGATTGGAAGGACGAAAGGAGAACAGGCCACGGCGTGCAAACTTGGCCCAATGGTGATAGATATGAAGGGGAATGGAAGGATGGAAAGAGATGCGGTGTCGGAACGTGGTCCAATAAGGAAGGGGATGTTTATAAAGGAGAGTTTAAAGATGACCAATTTAGCGGCAAAGGAGTATACAAATACCAAAGTGGTGATGTGTACGAAGGGGAAGGGATGCAATATGGAAATCATTTTGAGAGGCATGGTCAGGGAAAGATGACCTGGGCCGACGGATCGGTCTATGAGGGAAGTTGGGATGGCGATATGATGCATCGTGGAAGGTTGGTGGATGATAAGGGTAAAACAAGGAATGGAGAATGGAAAGGTGTCGACGTGGCGGCGGTAGAGGGCGCAGATGGCGAGTTTTTATGGTTCGATGGTTATCCGTATTCATTCAAACCGTTGTTCGTTGCTAAATCGGGGGCTAAAGGCTTGTACACTGGACCTCTCAAAGAAGGAAAGCCGGAAGGGAAAGGAAAAGTTGTTTTTGATTCTGGTTCCACCTATGAAGGAAGTTTCCATAACGGGTGGCGCCATGGTAAAGGTGTTTTGCGTTTCGCAGTCGGAGACAAGGTAGACAGAGATAGGTACGAAGGAGATTTCAAGGAAGATATGCGTTCGGGCAAGGGTATTCTTTACTGGAAAAATGGTCATAAGGTTGAGGCTGAATTCAAGAATGGTGACATTTTAAAGGACAAAATGGTTACTTATTCTTTTCCGAATAGGGTTAGTCTTCTGAGCTTTTGGGACAATGGTATACATGGCAAAGTCGTACGTGTTAATCCTGATGGGAAAAAGAATTATGAGTATTGGGAACATGGAAAGAAGATTAAAGACTTGAGTGTGCTTGAATTCATGTTCAAAAAATAAAGCGATATTATGGCTAACAACTATTTCGATTTTCTTGGTCAGAATTCAAAACAAGAATCAGCCGCTGAAGGTGCGAAGAGCGACGGGCTGGTTAACCTTACGGTCCGGGCTGATGCTGAATGCCAGGTTGTTTGTGACGGGGACTTTCTTTTCTTGCTGAACGCGAATCAGATTACCAAAGAAAAAGTCCCCATCGGGCAGCATATTCTGCAGTTTATTTCCCTTGATTATCCGGATATCTGCGTTGAAAAGATTGTGGATTTCCCGGATCCCCGGAAAAACTACCTTGTGTTGGTCAATGAGTTTAAACAGTTATTAGCTCGCCAAGAGACGATAGAGGATAATACAACGGATAATGAAGATGCTCTTGGATGTGAAGATATTGAAGCTGATGCTGAGTCGAACGATTTTGAAGAAACATCATCCGCTGGTTGTTCTTCCTTCTCATCAGGCGGTGACATTGCTGGCGATGTGTTTGACAGCATGCCCGGCGGAATGAATCTTTTATGATTCGGGCATGAACGGGATTCATATTTTGAGTACATCCCCGTCCGGAGAGAGGCCGTTTTCTCCACAGTTCTTTGAGGTGGCGTCTTATGTGTTGTCTGCATTATTGTGGAAAAGATTCAATGGTGGTATCAAGCTTTACACGGATGATATTGGGCTTGAGTATCTAATGTCACGAAAATTGGACTCTTTATGGGATTCGATTGATGACAAAACGCTGAATGCCATTCCGAAGACTATCGATCAACAGGTGTTCTGGGCTAGTGCGAAATTATTCGCCCTACGTGTTGAACAATGTCCTGTAGCGATGATTGACGGGGACTTGTTTATTTGGAAGGACATTCGCTCATTTTGTGAGAACAAATCACTTGTGACTTTGCATAGGGAGGATTTGATAGACTGTTACCCACCTAAGGAGCAGTTAAATACTGCGATAGGTTATTCGTTTGGTGAATGGATGGATTGGACCGTTCGACCGTGCAATACGGCTTTTGCCTATTTCTCAAATGAATCATTGAAGTCATTTTATATTTCTGAGGCCATTCGGTTTATGGAAGGGAACAGCAAACCATCGATGATCGCTAATTCACAAATGGTTTTTGCTGAACAGCGACTGTTGGCAATGTGTGCAAAAGAAATGAGTGTCGAAATCGTTTCATTAGTTGGAGACCCTTTTGATAGTACCAATGATTTGTTTACTCATTTATGGGGAGCAAAAAGACTTGTTCGTAGAGACGAATATCAAAGACAACGACTTGAAGAAGCGCTTCTTCGGAAAGTTAAAGCGTTTTCGGAAGAGTATTATAACCTTCTTTGTGAGATACGTTAAAATAGTTGCGCACGACACGAATCAGTGTATTGAATCATGAACGAAGTCAGATGCGTTTTCAAGGCTCATTACAAGTCTGGAAACATGGGTTTTTACGACCTAGGTGTTTTCGAGCAGTGGCTGCCGGTGTCGGAAGCCACAAGGCTAATGAATGACCGTCAGGCACGTTGTCGTCTTTTCCGGATGCATTTCCCGTCCTGCGAGAAGATTGACAGGGACGAAGTGACGATCGAATTGCACGAAAGGAGATAACGGTATTGGCAAAACAGCTTCTCCGGCGATATATCTGGCTGATTGACACGATCCGTAGTGCGAATGGCATAACGTTCGAGGAAATCAACCGGAAGTGGATGTATTCGTCTTTGAATGAGGACGGGAAAGAACTCCCGAAGCGGACGTTTCATGACCATATCGAAGCAGTTCTAGAGGAGTTTGACATCGAAATCGTTTGCGACCGGAACGACGGGTATAAGTACCACATCAAGGAGTATGACGAATACGGCAGCATACGGAGCGCCCTGGTAGATGCTTTGGTCTTGGAGAACGCCGTCCGGGAAAGCCCGGATATCGACAATCGGGTTGTCTTTTTCGATCAGTCTCACCGGGGCAATCTTCCGTCGGTCGTTCAGGCTATCAAGGACCGGAAAACGATCCGTTTCCGCTATTTCAACGACTTAAGCTATGCACGGGAAAACGTGCCTGGATGCGCCGATGTTCGGGATGTTGATTACTCCGATGAGATGGCTGTTTATGGGTTATTCTTCTGCGGCGTTTGGTTTATGGTCGGTAAGGTGATGTCCGACCAAAGGCTGCATATCTATTCTCTCCACAGGATTATTGAAATTGTTGAGCAAGACCGGGATTACTGCTTCCCGGAGGACTTTGACGTCCGCCATTACATGTCGGAATACAAATTTGATTTGTCGTTTCTTACCGATGATGGCCCATATCGTCAGGACGACGGCTCCAGCCTGGAAGTTTACCTTATAGGTGCCCGTCCGGAACATTGGCTATAGACCGCGTTGGATAGTGTTTTCGCACATTTGTTGATCGCAGGCTCTGGGACAGACTCTAAAAAGATGGAAAAAAAGCAATTGTTTTTCTTTTCTTTTCCTTATATTTGCCCAAACGAACACATAAAACACTAATACCATAGCTTTATGAATCTCAGCGACATCATCCTCCAGCAGGTGACCAAGAACGTGGCTGGAAGCAACATCCAGATCCCGGCCAACCTCCAGCAGCAGGTCCTCGGCGGC
>JAEEGJ010030382.1_pt1 | contig 10563 bp, 9 predicted proteins | sample 8958761 | NCBI WGS metagenome assembly JAEEGJ01 (sample SAMN16246546, study PRJNA631951) | gut metagenome | biome: gut microbiome; feature: rumen; material: RS-attached | host: Bos | place: Iran: Karaj | collected 2018-10
CATTTTGATTCACGCTCCTCATTCAAAATTCTCTTCTTCCTTTTTCCTGCGAAGCTGCTCTCCCATGGACTGGATCTGAATAAGCTTGTAATATTTGCCCTTCAAAGCCATGAGCTCATCGGGAGTTCCGCATTCTATGATCTCTCCCTTATCCACGACCACTATCTTATTGGCATTGCGCAGGGTGGAAAGCCTGTGGGCTATCATAAGCGTGGTCCTGCCGCGTATAAGCCTCTCTATAGCCTCCTGGATAAGATGCTCCGTCTCGGAATCCACCGCGGCGGTCGCTTCGTCAAATATCAGGATCGAGGGGTTTTTCATAACCGCTCTTGCGATGGAGAGCCTCTGCTTTTCTCCGCCCGAAAGGCCTATTCCGCGCTCGCCCACAAGCGTATCATATCCGTCGGGAAGCCTTGATATGAAGCCGTGCGCGTTGGCTATATCCGCGGCGGCGAGTATCTGCTCAACATGGGGGTTGCTGCTGCCGTAGGCAATATTGTTGAATACGGTGTCTCTGAACATCAGCGGCTCCTGCTGAACGAAGCCTATCTGATTCCTGTAATAGCCGATGTCGATATCCTTTATGTTTTTGCCGTCTATAAAAATATCGCCCTCGTATTCGTCATAATATCTCATAAGCAGATTGATAAGTGTTGATTTTCCGGAGCCCGTCGTTCCGACGATCCCCACTATATCTCCCTGCTCTATGGTGAGATTTATGTTGCTGAGCACCTTTTTTGAGCGGTCAAATGAGAAATTGACATTTTTGAATTCGATTTTTCCCTTGATCCTGTCGGGAATATTTCCTTTGCCGAAATCGTGCTCGGGCTCTGCGTCAAGTATATCGAGAATTTTCTCGGCGGAAGCGAGAGTATTCTGATATGTATCTGAGAAATTCGCAAAGAAGTTTACGGGATTGTAAAACATGCTCGCGTAAGAAACAAAGCTGACAAGCAGACCCGTCGAGAAGCCTTTGGCGCCGGAAATCACAAAGGAGCCTCCCGAAAACCAGATTATAAGCGAGCCGCAAGTAACGAGGAAGGTCATGAATGCGGGGAAGATGCTGGATATCTTCGCAACCTGATTATCCTCCCTGAGCCACTCGTCATTGTATGCGTCATATTTGTCAACGGCTGATTTTTCATTTGTAAATGCCTTGATGACTCTTATTCCGGGTATCGTATCCGTCAGCAGGGTGTTTATCGCAGAGCCTCTTCTCCAAAGCCGCATATATCTCGGGCCTATCTTTTTCCCGAAGAATCTGCCTATGATAACAACCAACGGAATCGGAAGCAGAGAAAATAAAGTCAGCTTCCAGTTAAGGCATATCATTATTATCAGTATGCCGACCAGCGTAAAAAACTGCACCACGGCGTCCTGCGTGATCCTGAGCACAAAATTCTGAATCACGGAGGTGTCTGAATTCACCCTGTTTATAACAGAGCCTGTTGAAGTCTTGTCATAGAAGCTCATCGGCAGATATTGCGCCTTGGCGTAAATATCCTTTTTCATCCCGATAATGATCTTGTCGCCCGTAATTCTCAGAATATAAGATCTGAAAGCCGATACGGTGTATTGAAGGATGTAAACGGCAAGAAGAATAAGGATCATCCTTATCAGCATTGACATTTCGCGCGAAGGGAGCACCTTATCCACCATGTATCCGGTGATATACGGAGGTATGAGCGACATCCCGGTGGTGAAAACCGAGAGAAGCATACTGACAATAAGCCCTTTTTTGAACGGCGCGGCATAAGATGCGAATTTGGTGATCATCCTTCCCTTGCCCTTGCAGTTAATACATTCAGCGTCGGGAGAGGGGAGCTTTCTTCCGCATTTGGGGCAGAATGAGCGCTGCTTCAAAAATGATCCTTCAACGGCGTCAAGCAGCTCGGCAGGGTCAGCGCCGTCGAGAATTCCGTTTATGAAATCCGCGCCCGCGTCGGCAACATTGGCGGCGGCGAAAGTGAAGCGTATGAGCTTTTTCCTTGAGCCGTCATTCAAATACGCGTCAAATGTCGCGTTGCCGTACATTCTCTTGACCTTCGCTTCTTTTACATCCTCATACATGACCCTCTCATATCCCTCGGGATAGCTGTCATCAAAGGCGTAAATGCTGTCCGCGGTGAAGCACAGAGCGCTCTCACCGTAGGCGCCGTCAAGAGTCAGATCTCCTGTGACAATAAACAGAGGCTGCTCATTGTCAAATAATTCATTATACTTTTTGCTGAATTTTTCGGGAAGCGGTTTGTTGGAACTGATTTTCATAAATGTCACCCCGTTCCTGTGGAGACGTACACATTATTTAGCGGTTTATTTTTTTCGCGCACATTATATGCAAAACTATACTGAAAGTCAATGAAATAATTGAGAATTTAAGCAAAATTAAAATATTCTCGCGTTTTGTTAATCAATGCCGAAAATCAATCACTTTTTTGTGCATAATTCACTAAACAGATACTCCGTTTCTCACTGCAAAAGCTATGCTTTTCAAATTGAAAAACCGTAAATTTTTCCAACCTTTTTCACTTTCGCGTGTCTGTATAAGTGAAAGCTAAGTAAAACCGGTTCATTGTCGTAAGCTGCGCCGCAGTCGATGCAGGTCCAGGTTTTTGTGCGGAGAATTTTCCCGTCATATTCTTCGCCGAAACATTTTGTCGGGGTGTGGCCGAATACGGTGTGAACATCATCGAAATATTCATCGGTTATTTCGGGCCAGGCCAAGAGAAGCTCATCGGCGGTGTAATCGGAAAGCGGACGGCTTTTTTCAAAATTATCAAATCCCGCGTGAACGAGGATATAATCTCTGCCTCCGGCAGTGACTGTTTCATAAAGAGGGCAGGCTCGCAGATAGTCAAGAATCGCTTTTTGCATCTCGCTGGGCAGGGCGCGGAGCGATTCCAGGGTAACTTCGCCGCCGTTGAAAGTGTAGATTGAATAATCATCCGCCTCTTTCGGTGTTTCTCACAAGCAGCAGTTTCTGGTCCGGCATATCTCTGCCGACAATTGAGAGTTCGGCGTTGTTATCAGTGCGGTTTTCTTTGGTGAGGACCATTGCTCCGTCTGCACATCCGAGTATTCCGGTTGTACCAGAAATCATTTCATAGATATCATTTGCCTTCTGCTTCCTGGTATGATGAACAGCGAGAATACAGATTTTGTTTGAATCGGCAAACTGTTTCAGTCTTGAAATGACTTCGTAATCGCCGGCGTAGCTGTATCCTTCGTGAGTGTTCTCTCTTACCTTCTGCAGAGTATCGATAATGATGAGATTTGTATTCGGGCGGCCTCCGAGATAATGCTCCAGCTGAGTTTCAAGTCCGTCGGTTATTGTGCCGGCGTTTATGGCGAAATCCAGCTTGTCGGTTCCTTCCACTCCGAACATCGTGCTCATTCTTTTCTGAAGGCGGCTGAGATCATCTTCGAGAGCAAGATACAGAACATTACCCTGAGTAACCTTCATACCCCAAAACGGAATACCCATACTCACGTGATAGGCAATCTGGCCCACAAGAAAACTCTTGCCTACCTTCGGCGCGCCTGCGAGAATCTGAACGCCCGGATAAAGAAAGTTTTCGATAATCGGTGGAGTACCTTTGAACGAATAGCTGTAAAGATCGTTAAGGTTGGTGACAGACAGGCACGGCTTTGCCGGGACAAACCCCGCCTCTCTCTTATCCTTTTCCGCGAGATAAATCTTCACTTCCGAAAGAGGGTTGCAATCATCATCGTCCTGTGCTATACTCAATTTGTTAGTTTTAGGTGACTGTTCCGTGCCTGCGCCAACAGGCATACCGGGAACGGTCATTTCTGTTTTTGCGAGGGATGTTGTGTCAGCCATCACACCACCTCGCTTTTCTTTTTCTGATTTTGCAGTTCATAATAATCATCCTTTCATAATTTGATTTGAGTTTTGCCTCTCAATATATAGCTGTGGGAGAAGGTCAAAGTTGACGCTTTTTGTAAAATTTTTCTAAGATGAGTCAAACATTATATGTTCCTCCTTTGAATTGATTATTTATATTGACCCTGACGGGAGAATATATCTGATGTTGATAAGCCCCTCAATATATAGCTGTGGGAGAAGGTCAAATGTAAGGATTTTCTAAAAGTTTTTTCAATAGGTAGCCAACGGGAAAGCGAAAAAAAACCATAAACGAAAAATATTTTTGGCCGAATCTCTTGTTTGCCCCTTCAATTTACAGTTGAGCATACGTTATTTTTGACACCCCTGTTTTTCGAAAAAATTTTAACCGCATCGCTAATCCCTTGATTATACAGGGATAGCAATGCGGAATTTTTTTGAAAAATATTGAACTTTTCTCAGATTTGTGCTATATTTTCTATATTATCATATCACGATTGGATTGATTGACGTGCTTGATTTTGATTATTCAAATGAAATAAACAGAATTAAGAAACTGGTAGCAGAATGTTACGCAATCTCCGGCGGCAGCTTTCGAATCGAAGGGCCTTCCGGAGCAGGAAAGACTTACCTTGTTTCACAATATATAAAAAGTCATTCGCGGAACTGCCTCTATTATTCCTGTAAAGAAGCTCATACCCGTATGGCAAAAAAAGTATTTCTCGATATGTTCTACCCCGGGGATGAAGCTCCTGAAAACTGGAACGAAGTATTTGAAAAAGTCAAATCTTCCGGAAACGGAAAATTACAAATATTATTTATTGACGACTACTCTTACTGCAATGACTCAGATTTTATTAATGGAATCCGTCAATTATTGTCACGTTCTAAGTTGGTTATAATATTTATTTGTGAGGAGTATAAGCCTAATCGGTATGGAGGAAAACAAACAGGAACTGTTTTCCGGACAATCTGGCATTTCAAAAAAGCATTGCCGAATTTCAGCAATCAGGACATATCGAGGTTATTTGCAATAACCGGAGGAAACATCTCGGCGGCAAAAGATCTGGATCCTGATATCGACTATGAGGAAAACCTTCGAAGGTTAATCAGTTATGATTCTTCTTTGGTCAGATGTTTCCCTGAATATATGAAAAGATATTTCCGGTCTCCCGAGGCTTATTATCCAATCCTATATGCTATTGCCAGGGGTAAAAGCCATATTGCCGAGATTTCAAAGGAAACAGGATATCCGAATAATAAATGCGATACATATATCAAGGCACTGATTAACATCGGTGTTGTTTACAAAAAATCAGTCGATGACAAGAAAATATCAACATATCATATTTCAAACAGTTACTACAGATTCTGGATACTGTATATTTACAGAAACACGGACAAACTTGTAAGCAGCCCTGAAAAATTGTTAAAGCATATATCCGACACTGTCGACAAAAGAATAGTGTTGCCCGCTGTGACTGAAGCCTGCATAAGATATATGATGGAGTTCAACTATCCGAACAGAAGCGGCATGGATTATGAGATAGGTTTTCAGGTGAGTAACTACGGATTAAACATCAAGCCGGTTAAATACACATTCAAGGATAATAAGTATTCCGTGTCCTTTGATTGCAAAATCGATTGCGACGGCACAAGAGTTATTGTTATATTTCCTCACGATATGGATAAGCGTTATACCAAAAATGATATCCTGAGGATATACCATATTATGCGCAGTCAAGGCCCGTTATATAACCAGATGCTTATGATATTCAGCTTTAACCGTTTCAGCGACTGGTGCGTTCACGAATCAGGCGAAACAAGCAATTTGTTTTTTATTCCGGTTGACAGGTTGAAATACTAGATAAATACTAGTATTCAGAATCATTGTATTTGCATAAATGAGATTAGCAAAAACCTTCTTAAAATTATTACATATTAGGCATCTTTTGGTTTCATGCAATACTTGACAGTGTAATTGCCGGAAAACATGAAGTCACTTAAAGATACATATTCGTCATGTGTATTCATAAAGCAGGCTGGAGATAAGTTTGTTATTTCAGATGAGTTAGCAAGATTACTAAGCAATAGTGAATTTAAAAATGCCTTATACTTGTATCTGTGGCAGCATCTCAATAGAGGCGAGCTTGACGGCTATTCCAGAGGAGAAAAGTATATTGACCTGAATGTGCTGAATAAAAATAAAAGCCTCGACGACCTGATTGTTCAGTAAAACCACATAAGCACAGCCCTTTTCGAATGCATTGAACAGAATCCACCTGCGAAAGGGCAGAAAAAACAGTTTAAAAAAACTTAAAAATCCCATAGCATTAAAATGCAGCGGTCTTCTTTTGCGGACCGCTGCAGTTTTTATTGCTTTCTTAAGAGGAGATATGTTGTATTTCTCCGATGTTTTATTGATATTCAATGTCCGGTTACAACGGGAAGTACGGTATTATTCACCGGTTATCCCAAAAAAATAATTCTTATTTATAAATGTAACAATTGACATCGTCTGTCACAAGTTTTATAATTACATAATTAAAATCATTTATTATCTATATTTGTTTTATTAATTAAAAACCGGAGGTGAGGTAATTGAGCGATGAATCGTTAAAGCAAGGCGGCAATCCTGCCGGATTGCAGCAAAGCCCCCCGCAGCCCCGCAGAAGAATATCAACAAAGCGTCTTGCGGTTAATCTCACAGTCAAGATTGCCGCTGCCGCCCTGACGGTTGCGCTTGCCCTTATATTTGTGCTGGGTGTAAACATCCATTACGGCAACAATATGCACCCTGCAATTAACGACGGCGACCTTGTTGTTTCACTTAAGCTTCAGAGGCCTTACCTTAATGCCGCGGTCCTTTATGAAAACGGCGGCAAAAAGTGCGTGGGCAGGGTGGTCGGCCTTCCCGGCAATATTGTTGAAGTCAACAGTTTCGGTCAGCTTCTGGTAAACGGAATGGTTGCCGCGGAGGATATTTACTATCCAACTTATCCGTCCGAACAATCCGATATCGAATACCCGTACAAGGTAGATGAAGGCAAAGTGTTTATCCTCAACGATTACCGTGAGGATGTAAATGACAGCAGATCTTTCGGTTCGATTGATATGAAAGATGTTGACGGACCCATTATTTTTTCTTTCCGCCGCAGAGGCTTTTAAGCGGCGTTCAGATATATTAATTTCACAAAAAATTCCTGATTCATAAAAAAGGAGGAAAAAATTATGAAGAAGAGATTTTTCACCTCGCTTGCAGTGCTCATGATTTTCGCACTTATTATGAGTTTTGCGGCAACCGTATCCACAGCAGTCACCAACACACCCGTTACAGGCCCCGCTGCGGTGTATTTCAAGAAGTATCTTGTTATTCCCGAAGATGCACATGTGCCTAACACCACAATAACCTTCAACATTGCCCCCGGCACCGCCAAGGAAGCGGATGCCACCCATATGGCGGTTTACGCAGGTCCCCAGGGCGCTACTGTCAATACCGTAACCTTTACGCCCGCCGATACCACGTATAATACCGTACAGAGCGGCGATACCCTTACCCTTCCCTCAGGCAAGATATATGCAAAGCAGACCGCTACGATAAATCTTTCCGCAGTGACATTCACAGAGCCCGGCGTTTACCGCTTTGCGCTGACCGAAGTTTCTTCAACGGATACAGCGGTCGGCCTTGATGCAAATCCCCTTTACCTTGATGTTTATGTTACAAGCAACGCCGAAGGTGTTCTGACCGTAAACGAAACCGTGCTTCACACAAATGATGCCGCTCCGGTCAAAAGCCAGGATTACGGCTCAGGCGATGTTGCAACCACAGGCACTGCTCTTGCAGACAAGGTTGACGGCTTTGTAAACGAGTATCCCACAGGCACTCTCAGCTTTTCAAAGGCTGTTGCGGGCAACCAGGCATCAAGAGACAAGTATTTTGCCGTTACCGTTACAATCAGCGGCGTGACAGCAGGCAACGCTTACAACGTTGATTACACCACCGGCAGCGCAGATGCCACAATCGCCAAGAATCCCAACGCGGCAACCACCATTGCCGCTCTCAACGGAGCCGCCGATTATGTGCAGCCCGCTTCCATCACTGTCCCCGCAGGCGCAACAACAGTAACACAGGTATTCTATCTTAAGCACGGCCAGACCATAAGCATCAACGGCCTGCCCATAGGCGCCGGCTACACCGTGCTTGAGGATGAAGAGGATTATAAGCCCGCGACAGTTGTTACCGGCGATAAGCTTAACGGCACCGATACCATTGAAGCTGTTATTACCGCAAACCATCAGGCGGCAGGTACCATTGATGAAGATGACGCCAACACCATAGCGGTTGCTTTCACAAATACCCGCGACGGTATTATCCCCACCGGCGTTATTATGGCTGTTGCTCCCTTCGCGATAGGCATGCTGCTCTTCGGCGCAATTATTATCTTTATCATCAGCAAAAAGAAAAAAGCGGCATTTTACGAAAAATAATTTTTTAAGGAAAAGCGAATATGGCTCGCACAGGTAAATATAAGACCTGTGTGAGCCGAAGTGCGAATTCGCGGATTGAATTATGAAACCATACAGTAACGGTAATAATCCGTATGCTGCAATCTGACATATCTGTACGGATTATTACTGTATGGTTACATTGAAATGAGGTGATTGAATGGCGCGCAAAACGGTTATATTTCTGAATAAAAGCTTTGACCGTATTGTCGCGGTCGTTTCACTCATTTTCTTCCTGATTTGCCTTTATGCAATGATTGATGCCTATATGGTCTATTCCGGTGCCAATGATTCCGGCATTCTCAGATTTAAGCCTGATCTGAGCCATCCCGAAGTCCTTGCGGAATTATCTGAGGACGCTGTGGCATGGCTGACCGTTGATGACACCAAAATCGATTATCCCGTTATGCAGGGTGATACCAATGAGGAATATCTCAATAAAGATCCCTATGGCAATTTTTCCCTTTCAGGCAGCATTTTTCTCGATTTCAGAAACAGTAAAGATTTTACGGATAATTACTCCCTTGTTTACGGCCATCATATGGAGTACGGCGCAATGTTCGGCTCCCTTGATGCATTTGCAGATAAGTCTTATTTTGACACACACAGAACGGGCACGCTTATCACAGTAAGCGGAAAGAGTTATAAAATTGAGCTTTTCGCCGCCTGCAAAGCCCAGGCAACCGATAAAAAATTTTTCAGCCCGACTGAAACCGGTAACGAAGAGCTTCTTGATTACATTGATGAAAAATCCGCCGTATTTTATCCCGGTACGGCAGGAAGCCAATCAAAAATTATAGGATTATCTACCTGCCAATCGGCAGAGAGCTATGAAAGAATTATCGTTTTCGGTGTTCTTACCGAAATCGCGGATTGATTAAATGAAAAAAGCATTAACAGTCATTCTTTTGCTTACCGCAATAACAATGATGTTTAATACTGCGCTTTGCGCCTCGGCATATACACCTGCCAGGGCGCAGGTTGCGGTTGAAATCAGACACGGCGGCACAGCAGTAATAATACCGGAAGTCAACTGCCCTATCCCCGATAAAACAGAGCTTCGGCTTGAAGACGGGGAAGTGGGACGGTTTAATATACAATTCACCGAACCCGGAATATACACCTACACGGTGAAAACGGTGCCCGACTCCCGCAACCTTGATATTGACAGCACGATTTATACCGTAATCATATATGTCACTGATGAAAACGGCACTCTCAAGGCGGTGAAACTCATCTATGCCGGCGGCGAAAAATACGCGGGCGAGCAGGGGAGCGACGGCAGCCCCGATGTCATTCTGTTTAAGAATACGGAGCCGGAGCAGGAAGAAACCACATCGCAGGGCGGCAATCCCGTGCCTGCCGTAATTCCGCCGTTTCCCGTCCCGATAACCCCGGTCAGGCCGGAAACAACCACAGCCCCCGGGGGCAATACACCGCCCTCGCCCGAAACCCCGACTTCACCCGGCGGCACAAACCGCCCCGATGCACCTGAAGGGACTACGGCGCCCGAAGGAACCGGTATTCCGGAAACGGAAGACAACAATTCCGCTCCTCCGGACAAGAGCAACCCCAAAACAAGCGATGATACAGGTATGGAGATGTATTTCCTTATCGCCATGATTGCTTCTGCGGGTCTCTTGGTTCTTTCAATCATATATGCGGCTGACTGCCGTAAGCTTATAAAAAGCAAGAAGAACAGCAGCCGTACGGATTCATAACCGTAAACTAAAATAACCGGAAAGGAGGGTCTGCGTATGAAATCCGAAACCGCAAAACAGAATACAATTATCAGACGCACGCTCTCCACAGCCGGTGTTCTGATTAAGAAATGCCGCAGACTCCTGACAAACACGCTGATTATGCTCCTTATCGTTTTGCTTTCTTCGGGCATAATCGTCTGCCTTGCCGCGTCTGTATCCGTTACGGACGGCGCCGATAACTCTGCTGCAGGCTATGACAGCGTAAGTCTCACCGTTCATCCGCAGTCGGGCGACCCGGGCGACAGAATTGAGCTGAGCGGCATTATGCCCGGTGACGCCGAGGCGCAGGCGGTTGATGTTACCGGGGAATATGCGGATTCTTCGTCCGTGACGGACATCCTCCCGGGTATTCCGTGGGCAAAGGTTATCGCCGCGTATGATATCACCATTACAAGCGGCGGCGATGAGTATCAGCCGGATTCCTTTAAT
>JAEEGJ010030384.1_pt1 | contig 10562 bp, 4 predicted proteins | sample 8958761 | NCBI WGS metagenome assembly JAEEGJ01 (sample SAMN16246546, study PRJNA631951) | gut metagenome | biome: gut microbiome; feature: rumen; material: RS-attached | host: Bos | place: Iran: Karaj | collected 2018-10
TTGGCTATATCGGCGAACAGATAGTTGTTCTGCAGGTTCAGGAAGTGGATGTTTACTAATGCCATGTGGGTATTATTTTTTATATTCACTTAAATACTGATGGACGCGGCATGCGCTATCTATTCCGCTGGCCATAGCGCGAACCACAAGGGAAGCACCGTTCTTGGCATCGCCGCAGACAAAGACATTCTCCGGATACTCCGGGTGTTCAGGCTTCAGGAATCCCATAGCGAGCAGGACGAGCTCTGCCTTGATGATTTCGGGTTTGCCTTTCTCCACCATGATGGGACGACCGCCGTCGGGGTTCGGCTGCCAGTCAATCTCCTGGACTTTCACCCCCGTCAGTCTGCCATTCTCGCCGAGGAACTCGAGCGTATTGATGTTCCAACGGCGCGTGCATCCCTCCTCATGACTCGAGGTGGTCTTGAGGGTACGGGGATAGTTGGGCCACGGGTTCTGAGGGTCTTCCGGACCTTCTACGGGACGGGGCATGATTTCAATCTGGGTGACACTCTTGCAGCCCTGACGATGGGCGGTACCGATACAGTCGGACCCCGTGTCGCCACCACCGATAACGAGAACATCCTTGCCCTTGGCGGTGATACGTTCGTCCTTGCTGAATTCCATACCTGCCAACACACGGTTCTGCTGCGCGAGCAGTTCGAGGGCAAAGTGAACGCCCTTCAGCTCGCGGCCAGGTGCTTTCAGGTCGCGGGCAGTGGGAGTGCCTGTAGCGAGGATGACGGCATCGAAAGCCTCACCCTCTGCCCCTCTCCAAAGGGAGAGGGGAGTAGTATGTCCGTCCTCATCCTGAATGCAGAAGTAATCACTCCCCTCGCCCTTTGGAGAGGGGTTGGGGGTGAGGCTAACATTGTACTTAAACGTTATGCCTTCCTGCTCCAGCAAGGCGATGCGACGATCGATGACGGCCTTGTTGAGTTTGAAGTTGGGTATGCCATAGCGGAGCAAACCGCCTGCCGCCTCGTTCTTCTCGAAGACGGTGACCGTATAGCCCTTGAGGTTGAGGGCATTGGCAGCTGCCAGTCCGGCGGGACCTGCACCGACGACGGCAACCTTCTTGCCGTTACGGACAATGTCGGTACGCGGCTGAATGTAGCCCTCGCGGAATGCCGCCTCGGTGATGGCGCACTCGTCTTCGCGGTTGGTGGTCGGCTCATGGTTGAAGCGGTTCAGCACACAAGCCTTCTCACAAAGTGCCGGACAGATACGGCCGGTAAACTCGGGGAAGGGGTTGGTACTGTTCAGCAGCCGGTAAGCCAGTTCCCAGTCGCCCTTATACAGGGCGTCGTTCCACTCCGGGGCTTTGTTGCCCAGCGGACAAGCCCAGTGGCAGAAGGGCACGCCACAGTCCATGCAGCGTGAGGCCTGCAACTTACGCTCACGGGTGTTAAGCGTCTGCTCTACCTCGCCAAAATCGTGGATTCTATCATGAATCGGACGGTATCCCGCCTCCTGGCGGTGTATGGTGAGAAAAGGAGCCTCACCCCCAGCCCCTCTCCTGTTGGAGAGGGGAGTAATTACTTTATTCATTGTTTCTTTTTCCATCTTGCTTTCCATCTTGTTTTTCTTTTTGTTGTTTTATCTATTCACTCCCCTCTCCACTCGGAGAGGGGTCGGGGGTGAGGCTAATAATCACGCTGGATGTCGGCTATCTTCTCATGCAACTTCTTCATTTGCTCCTCCTGCAACACACGCTTGTACTCGATGGGGACCACCTGGATGAAGTCCTCAACATAGCGGGGCCAGTCGTCGAGCATACGTCCGGCCAGAGCCGAGCCCGTATGCAGGTAGTGCTGACGGATGAGTTCAAGCAGTTCCTTGCGGCTTACGCTGTCCTCTACCAACGACAGTTCCACCATATCCATGTTACAGAAGTAGTCGAACGTATGGTCAGGGTCGAAGACGTATGCCACACCGCCACTCATACCGGCAGCGAAGTTACGACCTGTGTCGCCCAGCACTACCACACGTCCGCCAGTCATGTACTCGCAGCAGTGGTCGCCAGCACCTTCGATGACAGCGATGGCACCTGAGTTGCGCACACCAAAGCGCTCACCCACCTTACCATTAATATAGAGTTCACCAGAGGTGGCACCATACAAACCGGTGTTACCTGCGATGATGTTATCCTCTGCATGGAAATCCTCGCCAGAACGGGCAGGAGGCAGAATCGAGATACGACCGCCTGATAGTCCCTTTCCGAAGTAGTCATTACATTCTCCTTCGAGTTTCAGGTTCACGCCTTTCACGGCAAATGCACCGAAGCTCTGACCTGCTGAGCCCTTGAACTTGATGTTGATGGTGTTATCGGGCAGCCCCGCCTCACCATATTTCTTGGCGATAACACCAGAGAGCATAGTGGTTACGGCACGGTCGGTATTCTTGATAGCATAGTCAAGTGTAATCTCCTCGCCATCGTTAATGGCTTTCTCGGCAGCTTTGATAATTTCCTCATCTTTCACACCGCTCACCTTGGTGAAGGCACCGCGATCCCAGAACAGAGCCTTGTCTGTCTCTGGCTTGTGCAGTAGACGAGCGAAGTCGATAGTCTTTTGCTTATCAGTAGCGTTGTTGGTGTCTATCTCAATCAGTTCTGTATGTCCGATGATCTCCTTCAAACTATGTACGCCGATTTCACTCAGGTACTCGCGCACTTGCTCGGCTAGGAATGTGAAGAAGTTCACAACATACTCAGCACGACCCTGGAAGTGCTTACGCAGTTCTGGGTTCTGGGTGGCCACGCCCATCGGGCAAGTATTGGTGTTACATTTACGCATCATGACGCAACCCAGTACAATCAAGGGTAGTGTGCCAAACGAGAATTCGTCGGCTCCCAGCATGGCCATGATAATCACGTCCTTAGCCGTCTTCAACTGTCCGTCGGTCTGCAGACGAACCTGGTTGCGCAAGCCGTTGATTACCAGTGTCTGCTGCGTTTCTGCGAGACCAATCTCAGGTGAGATACCAGCGAATCGCATAGAGCTGGCAGGGCTTGCACCCGTACCACCCTCAGCACCGCTGATGACAATCAAATCTGCTTTAGCCTTGGCTACACCAGCAGCGATGGTTCCCACACCACTCTCGGCCACCAGTTTTACACTCACGGCAGCTGTCGGATTGATATTCTTCAGGTCGAAGATAAGCTGAGCCAGGTCCTCGATTGAATAGATGTCGTGATGGGGTGGGGGGGAGATGAGCGAGATGCCGGGAATGGCATTACGCGTCTTGGCGATAATCTCGTTGACTTTGAAGCCCGGAAGCTGTCCGCCCTCACCAGGCTTGGCACCCTGTGCTACCTTAATCTGTATCTCCTCGGCGTTCACCAAGTATTCGGCTGTCACGCCAAAACGTCCTGATGCAATCTGCTTGGTCTTACTTGAAAGGCTGACGCCATCCACCTCTGAGTGATAGCGGGCGTTGTCCTCACCACCCTCACCAGTGTTACTGCGTGCACCCAGTTTGTTCATGGCCAGTGCCAGTGCCTCGTGTGCCTCTATGCTCAGGGCACCGAAACTCATGGCACCTGTTACGAAGTGCTTAACGATGCTTTCTACGGGCTCTACCTCGTCGATGGGGGTAGGCTTGCCAGCCTTCTTGAATTTGAAGAAGTCACGAATGAATATAGGTGATTCCTTCTCGTCAACAATGGCCGACCACTGCTTGAACTTCTCGTAGTTTCCTTGACGGGTGGCCAGTTGTAGCTGGGCAATCGTCTCAGGGTTCCAGGCATGCTTGATACCATCCTTGCGCCAAGCAAAGAGACCCTGGTTCTGGAGCATGGTCTGCTCCTTGGCTTGTTCGTGCAGACGGATGGCGTCGCGGGCAATCTCTTTCAAGCCCACACCTCCGATGGTGCTCACCTCTGTGCCGAAGTATCTTCCCAGCAAGTCCTCACTGAGACCGATAGACTCGAAAATCTTAGCACCACGATACGAGCGGATGGTTGATATACCCATCTTACTCATAATCTTCTTCAACCCCTTATCCACAGCCTTGATGTAGTTCTTCTCGGCTGTAGCATACTCCTCCTGGATCTTGTGATGCTTTACCAGATCGTCGAGGATGGCGAAGGTCATGTAGGGGCACAGTGCGCTGGCACCATAGCCCAGCAGCAGAGCTGCATGCATGGTCTCGCGAATCTCGCCGCTCTCAACAATCAGCGCTGTCTGTACGCGTTTACCCACGCTAATCAGATAGTGGTGAACAGCACTTACGGCCAGCAACGATGGGATGGCTGCGTGCTTCTCATCGATGTCGCGGTCAGAGAGAATGATGTAGTTCACACCCTCGTCAACACTGACTTCGGCCTGATGACACAGGTCGTCCAGTGCCTTGCGGAGACCTTCCTCGCCCTGTGCTATCTCGAACAGCATGGCGAGTTTCTGCGTCTTGAATCCCTTATAACGGATGTTACATAATATATCAAGTTGTGTGTTGGTCAAAACAGGTTGTGGCAGTCGAACCATCTTACAGTTCGATGCATCAGGTGTCAGGATGTTAGTTCCTACGGCGCCGATGTACTCCGTCAGGCTCATCACCAGTTCCTCGCGGATAGGGTCAATGGCAGGGTTGGTCACCTGGGCAAACTGCTGACGGAAATAGTTGAACAGCAGCTGTGGACGGTCGCTGATGACGGCCAGCGGCGTGTCGTTACCCATAGCAGCCACTGGTTCCTGGCCCGTAGTAGCCATAGGGATGATGGTCTTGTCAATGTCCTCCTGTCCAAAACCGAACTGTATCAGTTTGCACTCGAAGTCTGCCACAGTGTTCTCCACCTTGCGGCCGCTCTTCAGTTTCTCCAGCTGAACGCGATTCTCGCTGAGCCACTCCCTATAGGGATGTGCCTTGGCCAACTGTTCCTTGATCTCGCCGTTATAGTATATCTTGCCTTCCTGGGTGTCGATTAGCAATATCTTTCCAGGCTGCAAGCGTCCTTTTCTCACTACATCGCCTGGCTCGAAGTCCATGACACCTACCTCGGAAGCGACGACCATCACACCCTGTCTGGTAATGGTGTATCGGCTGGGACGAAGGCCGTTCCTGTCGAGCATGCCACCAGCATAGCGACCGTCAGAGAACAGTAATGCAGCGGGACCGTCCCACGGCTCCATCAAGATGGAATGGTACTCGTAGAATGCCTTGAGGTCTTCTGAGATGGGATTCTTGTCGTTGAACGACTCCGGCACCAGAATAGCCATTGCCTGAGGCAATGACAGACCGCTCATCATCAGGAATTCAAACACATTGTCAAGACTGGCAGAGTCGCTCATGCCTTCCTGTACAATGGGGGAAATCTGCTTCACATCGCCCAGAGCCTTACTGCTGAGCACACTCTCACGAGCCTTCATCCAGCCGCGGTTACCACGAATGGTGTTGATTTCACCATTGTGAGCTAACAAGCGGAAAGGCTGGGCTAAACTCCATGTTGGGAATGTGTTGGTTGAGAAACGTGAATGCACCAGCGCTAATCCGCTTGTAAAATAGGGATTCGACAGGTCAGGGAAATACCGGCGCAACTGTCCGCTGGTCAGCATACCCTTATAGATGATATTCTTCGTGGAAAGCGAGCAGATATAAAAAGACTCAAAAGCCTCACCCCCTACCCCTCTCCGAGGGGAAAGGGAAGTAGATACCATTTCCGCTACCCTTTTCTCAATCTTTTTCCTTATTATATATAAGGTACGGTCTAACGCCTTCTCTTCTTCGCCTGGAGTGTAATCACTCCCCTCTCCCCTTGGAGTGGGGCCGGGGGTGAGGCTCCTCTTCACAAATATTTGCTTGATGTCAGGCTCGACTTCGCGAGCTGCCTCACCCAGCACTTCCGGACAAGTAGGAACCGTACGCAAGTGCATCAGCTGCAAGCCCTCACGCTCAATCTCCTCTATCATCACAGAAAGTATCTCCTGTTGCGACTTCTCTTCTTTGGGAAGAAACACCAGACCTGTACCGTATTTTCCCTTCTCAGGTACAGGGATGCCCTGCAAAAGAATGAACTCATGGGGTATCTGCAGCATGATTCCTGCACCATCGCCTGTCTTGTCACGGGTTTCGGCACCTCGGTGCTCCATGTTCTCCAGCACGCGCAGCGCCTGGTCAACCAGTTCGTGACTCTTGCCACCATGTATGTTAACTACCATGCCCACGCCACAAGCATCATGTTCATACTGCGATTGATACAGTCCGTTTTGCTTACTTTTTGTCATATTATCCTATCTAAATCTTCATTTTGTCTAATTTTGGGCGCAAAGGTAATACAAAAAGTTATAAAAACAATCAATTTTGCGACAAATAATCATCTTAAAAACAAACAAAAATAACAAAATGATACAAAAATACACATTTTTACAACAAAACGAAAAGAAATCAAGACTCTTTATTGCTCATTGGTTTACACTTTGTCATTTGGGATATTTTTGTTCGTGCGAAAATGGAAACTCATGCGGTTTTTTCTTCGAATTCGCCGTAACTTTGCAGGCGATTTACAGCATAAAGATATTTAATAATAATATAAGGTATATGCAAACCAAATATATTTTCGTTACTGGCGGGGTGGTTTCTTCTTTGGGAAAAGGCATTATCTCCGCCAGCATCGGCAAGTTGATGCAGGCACGGGGCTATAAAGTCACCATCCAGAAGTTTGACCCCTACATCAACATTGACCCTGGAACGCTGAACCCCTATGAGCACGGAGAATGCTATGTGACGGAGGATGGTTTCGAAACCGACCTCGACTTAGGTCACTACGAACGGTTCACAGGTATTCGCACCACACGGGACAATTCCATTACAACCGGACGTATCTACAAGACCGTCATCGACCGCGAACGTCATGGTGACTATCTGGGGAAAACCATTCAAGTGGTACCGCATATTACGGACGAGATTAAAAGACGGATGCTCCGTGAAGGACTTGGTGAGACTTTCGACTTCGTCATTACCGAGGTGGGAGGCACCATAGGCGACATAGAGAGCGCTCCCTTCATGGAAGCTATCCGACAGTTGCGCTGGCAGCTGGGGCGTGATGCGGTGTGTGTGCACCTGACATACGTGCCTTATCTGAAGGCTGCCGAAGAATTGAAAACAAAGCCTACTCAACATAGTGTCAAGGAATTGCAAGGCATGGGTATCCAGCCTGATATCCTTGTACTTCGTACCGAGCGCCACCTTGACGATGCCATACGTCTGAAGGTGGCGTCTTTTTGTAATGTTGATTTGGAGTGCGTGGTGCAGAGCGAGGACATGCCCAGCATTTACGAAGTACCCGTAAACATGCAGCGGCAGGGACTTGACGCCGCCATCATGCGCAAGATAGGAATACCCGTAGGTGAGACACCTGCCATGAAGTCGTGGCACGACTTCCTTGACAAACAGCATCAGGCAACCCACGAAGTGCATATCGGACTGGTGGGCAAGTACGACCTTCAGGACGCTTACAAGAGCATTCGGGAGAGCCTGAACCTGGCGGGTATCTACAACGACGTGAAAACAAAGATACACTTCATCAACAGCGAAGATATCACGTCCGGAAACGTGTCAGGAAAACTGCACGGCATGACAGGCCTCATCATCTGCCCGGGATTTGGGCAACGTGGCATAGAGGGAAAGATCATTGCCGCCGAATATGGGCGCACCCATGATATTCCCACCTTCGGCATCTGTCTCGGTATGCAGATGATGGTCATTGAGTTTGCCCGCAACGTCCTGGGGTATAAGGATGCCAACAGCGTCGAGATGGACGACAAGACACCGCACAACGTCATCGACATGATGGAGGAACAGAAGACAATCACCGAGATGGGCGGCACCATGCGACTGGGAGCCTACGAGTGTGAACTGAAAGAAGGCAGCCGTGTGGCACAGGCCTATTCTTCACTCTTCACTCTTCACTCTACACTTACAATAAGCGAGCGCCACCGCCACCGCTACGAGTTCAACAACAAGTACCTGGAGGAGTACGAGGCAAAGGGCATGAAGTGTGTGGGCATCAACCCCAAAGCCAGCCTCGTGGAAATCGTGGAGATACCGGAAAAGCGATGGTACATCGGCACTCAGTTCCACCCCGAATACTCCTCTACGGTGCTCCATCCGCATCCGTTGTTCATGGACTTTATCAAGGCGTGTATAACGACAACGAATCTCACGAATGAAACGAATCATCTATGCGCAGAAAAATCAGTGTAATTCGTATAATTCGTGTAATTCGTTGTTGAAAAAATTAAATGTATGGAACAGTTAAAGCATGAGTGCGGCGTGGCAATGATCCGGCTGTTGAAACCGATGGCATACTACGAACAAAGGTATGGTTCGTGGGCTTACGGGTTCAACAAACTCTACCTGATGATGGAGAAGCAGCACAACCGCGGACAGGAAGGTGCCGGCATCGCATCGGTCAGCCTGAACAAGGAGCCTGGCACGGAGTATATGTTCCGCGAGAAAGCGGAGGGGAAGAATGCCATCACGGAGATTTTCAGTCGGGTGACACCAGAAATGGCAGGAGAACTGCTGATGGGACATCTGCGCTATTCGACCACGGGCAAGAGCGGACTGACCTTTGTTCACCCTTTCCTGCGCCGTAACAACTGGAGGGCAAAAAACCTCTGTCTGTGCGGCAACTTCAACATGACAAACATTGAAGAGGTGTTTCAGTTCCTGGTTTCACAAGGACAGTCACCCCGTATATACGGCGACTCCTACATCACCCTGGAACTGATGGGGCACCGCCTGGACCGTGAGGTGGAACGACTTTTCAAGGAAGCCAAGGAGAAAGGACTCGAGGGACTTGATGTCACACAATATATTGACGACCATGTGGATATGGCCAATGTGCTGAAAACCACGATGCAGCACTATGACGGCGGCTACGTGATGTGTGGACTCACAGGCTCGGGTGAGATGTTCACCGTGCGTGACCCTTGGGGCATACGACCGGCATTCTACTATCGAGATGACGAGATGGTGGCTGTGGCCAGCGAGCGGCCTGTGCTGCAGACCACCTTCAATCTCCATACGGACGACATACAAGAACTGAAGCCAGGCCAGGCTCTTATCGTGCGCAGGAACGGGGAGAGCCATCTGGAGCAGATCATGCCAGCCCAGCAGCTCAGCGCCTGCAGCTTCGAGCGCATCTACTTCAGCCGGGGTTCTGACCGCGACATCTACCAGGAGCGCAAACGACTGGGTGAACAACTGACGCCTTCCATTATGAAGTCCATTGACGGCGACGTGGACCACACGGTATTCTCCTACATTCCCAACACCGCGGAAGTGGCCTATTACGGCATGACGGACGGTTTCCGTCAACAGGGCTTCAATGTGCGAACGGAAAAAGTGGTTTGGAAGGACATCAAACTGCGCACCTTCATTGCCGACAACAGCGAGCGCAATGACCTGGCAGCCCATGTCTATGACATCAGCTACGGCTCATTACGTCCCCATGAAGACAACCTCGTCATTATCGACGACAGCATCGTTCGAGGCACCACACTCAAGGAGAGCATCTTCAAGATTCTCGACCGCCTGCATCCCAAGAAGATTGTGATGGTGTCGAGTTCACCGCAGATCCGCTACCCCGACTATTACGGAATAGACATGTCGCATCTGGAAGAACTCTGCGCCTTTCGTGCCGCCATCGAGCTCATCAAGGAGCGGGGGCTGGAACAGATTATCGCCGAGACATATAAGGCGTGCAAGACGGAGCCCAACAAAGCCAACCACGTCCGCGCCATCTATGCGCCATTTAGCGTCGAGGATATCAACCGGAAGATTGTGGAAATGCTGAGACCCGAAGGTATGCAGGCACCCGTCGAACTGGTTTATCAGAGCATCGAGGGGCTGCACGAGGCCAGTCCGAACCATCCTGGCGACTGGTACTTCACCGGGCGCTACCCCACCCCTGGTGGCACCCGCCTCTGTAACGAGGCCTTTATCAACTATGTAGAAAAAGCGTTAAGATATCAATTATGAGAGAAGCAAGACTAATACTCGAAGACGGAACGGAGTTCTGCGGCAAGTCGTTTGGCTATGAAGCAGAAACGATGGGTGAGGTAGTGTTCAACACAGCCTTGACAGGCTATCCGGAAAGTCTGACAGACCCCAGCTATGCAGGGCAGATACTGGTGACCACCTATCCGCTGATAGGCAACTACGGAATACCGGACACAGGCGCAGGTGCCGACGGCCTTCCCCTGTTGATGGAGAGCGAGCGCATTCATGTGAAGGCACTCATCGTGGCTGACTATAGTGAAACATATTCCCATTGGAATGCCCAGGAGTCATTGGCAGCGTGGCTAAAGCGCGAAAAGATTCCTGCCATAACAGGTATTGATACCCGGCGGCTGACCCAGGTGCTCAGGGAGCACGGCGTCATGATGGGTAGAATTGAAATAGAGGGTATTGTCTCTAACGCGGCTGAAAACGAAACCGAGGACTACGGAAGCGTGAACTGGGTGGAAAAGGTCAGCTGCAAGGAGGTCATCACCTATCATCCTGAAGCAACAACGGCAGAAGCAAAACGCGTTGTGCTCGTTGATTGCGGTGTCAAA
>JAEEGJ010030385.1_pt1 | contig 10562 bp, 8 predicted proteins | sample 8958761 | NCBI WGS metagenome assembly JAEEGJ01 (sample SAMN16246546, study PRJNA631951) | gut metagenome | biome: gut microbiome; feature: rumen; material: RS-attached | host: Bos | place: Iran: Karaj | collected 2018-10
GCCCGTCAGCCACCTTCCCGGTGGCTGATTCTTTTTTGCACCTTATATAATATAACAAATATAATCACAAAACAGTGACGCGAAGCAATTACTGCCTCGCGCCACTGCAATTAACTCTATTATTTATGAATTACTTTACTTCACTTCCTCGTAGGTCGTGTCCTCGACATTGTCGCCACCCTGGCTCTGGTTGCCACCCTGACGGGAACCACCCTGGAAGTCAGCGCCGCCCATGTTGTTGGGATCGAAGCCTGCCCCGGGCTGACCTTGTGCGCCACCAGCCTGCTGATACATCTTCTCGAACAGCGAGTTCAACTCGGCAGTTGCGGTGTCGATGGCAGCGAGATCCTGGCTCTTGTGGGCATCTTTCAGCTTGCCCAGAGCGCCCTCGATCTGGCTCTTGATGTCGGCGGGCAGCTTGTCACCACTGTCCTTGAGCACCTTCTCGGTCTGGAAGATGAGGGCATCGGCGCCGTTGATCTTGTCGATGCGCTCCTTCTCGGCGGCATCGGCGGCAGCGTTGGCGGTAGCCTCGTCCTTCATGCGCTGGATTTCGGCGTCGCTCAGACCACTGGAGGCCTCGATGCGGATGCTCTGCTCCTTGCCGGTGGCCTTGTCCTTGGCGCTGACGTTCATGATACCGTTGGCATCAACCTCAAAGGTCACCTCGATCTGCGGGATGCCACGGGGAGCGGGAGCGATGCCATCGAGATGGAAGCGGCCCAGCGTCTTGCAGTCCTTAGCCATGGGACGCTCGCCCTGGAGGACGTGGATCTCAACTTCGGGCTGGTTGTCGGCAGCGGTCGAGAAGACCTGGCTGCGACGAGCGGGGATGGTGGTGTTGGCCTCGATGAGCTTGGTCATCACGCCACCCAGCGTCTCGATACCCACACTCAGGGGCACTACATCGAGCAGCAGGACGTCCTTAACGTCACCGGTGAGCACACCGCCCTGGATGGCAGCACCCACAGCAACTACCTCGTCGGGGTTGACACCCTTGGACGGAGCCTTGCCGAAGAACTTCTCTACTACCTGCTGTACGGCGGGGATACGCGTCGAGCCGCCCACGAGGATCACCTCATTGATGTCGCTGGTGCTGAGGCCAGCGTCGCTCAGAGCCTTGCGGCAGGGCTCGATGGTGCTCTGAATCAGGTCATCGCACAGCTGCTCAAATTTGGCACGCGTCAGGTTTTTAACCAAGTGCTTGGGCATGCCGTCGAGCTGGGTGATGTAAGGCAGGTTGATGTCGGTGCTGGTCGAGCTGGAGAGCTCAATCTTGGCCTTCTCGGCAGCCTCCTTGAGGCGCTGCAGGGCCATGGGATCCTTGCGCAGGTCCACACCGTTCTCGGCCTTGAACTCATCGGCAAGCCAAGTGATGATGCGCTGATCGAAGTCGTCACCGCCCAGGTGGGTGTCACCATTGGTGGCCTTTACCTCGAACACGCCGTCACCGAGTTCCAGGATTGAAATATCAAATGTACCGCCGCCGAGGTCAAACACGGCAATCTTCTTGTCGCTGTTGTCCTTGTCCAGACCATAGGCCAGAGCGGCTGCAGTGGGCTCGTTAACAATGCGCTGCACCTTGAGTCCTGCAACCTCGCCAGCCTCCTTGGTAGCCTTGCGCTGTGCATCGTTGAAGTAGGCAGGCACGGTGATGACAGCCTCGTCAACGGTGGTTCCCAGGTAATCCTCGGCAGTCTTCTTCATCTTCTGGAGAATCATTGCCGAAATCTCTTGCGGGGTGTACTGGCGGCCGGCAATCTCAACGCGCGGCTGGTTGCTGCCATTGTTCACCACCTTGTAGGGCATACGCTCCACGTCCTTGATGACGTGGTCATAAGTCTCGCCCATGAAACGCTTGATCGAAAATACGGTACCCGTGGGGTTCATAATGGCCTGGCGCTTAGCGGGATCACCCACGATGCGCTCTCCGCCTTCCCTGAAGGCAACTACCGAGGGCGTAGTGTTGCGGCCCTCGCTGTTGGGAATCACAACCGGCTTGGAGCCTTCCAGAACCGATACACACGAGTTAGTAGTTCCTAAATCGATACCAATAATCTTTCCCATAATAAATGTCTCTCTTTCTTTCTGTTTTTATTGTTTGTAATGTTATTAATCAAAGTTGAACCGGAAGCCACATGATGCAGCATTCCGACCTCAACTATGCAAACCGTGTGCCAAACCGAGACGGCTGACACATTGTCAGCAAAACTGACAGGAGAGGCTTGTTGGGAGTTAGGAGTTAGGGGTTAGGGGTTAGGAGTTAGGGGGTGTCATTCATTATAAGATAGTGGGGATATGGGCATGGATTGGACGGTTTTTTGAAAAAAAGCGAAAGTTTTCGTGAAAAACACCGATGGTTTGTTGTAAAAATGCTACCTTTGTATGTTTGAATTGAGCCCAACGGGTCCAATGCGACATATTCAAGACCACTTTAACCTGTTATAAATCAATTAATGTTATGATTATCATCGGTATTGCCGGCGGTACCGGCTCTGGCAAAACAACAGTAGTTCGCAAAATCATGGAACGCCTCCCCGAAGGCGAAGTTGGCGTGATTTCGCAGGATTCCTATTACAAGGACTCTAGCCATGTGCCTGTCGAGGAGCGCCAGAACATCAACTTTGACGAGCCGGCAGCCTTTGACTGGAATCTGCTGCTGGAGCATGTGAAGATGCTCAAGCGCGGCGAGTCCATCGAGATGCCCACCTACAGTTACCTGACCTGTTCGCGCCAGAAGGAGACCGTTCCCATGGGTCCACATGACGTGGTGATCATCGAGGGCATTATGGCACTGAGCGATGCGCGCCTGAGGAAGATGATGGACATCAAGGTGTTTGTCGACGCCGACGGCGACGACCGCCTGATCCGTGTCATCTCGCGCGACTGCATTGAGCGCGGCCGCACTGCCGAGGCCGTTATCGAGCGCTACCAGCGCGTGCTCAAGCCCATGCACCAGCTGCACATCGAGCCGACGAAGAAGTTTGCCAACATCATCATCCCCGAGGGTGGCAACAACGAAGTGGCCATTAACCTGATCACCGACTACATCAAGGGACGCCTGACGACCAACAAGAAGAAATGAAACTGCCCTGGCAACACAACGGCAAGCCTACCGCAGGCGATGGCCAGCAGGCAGTGAAGCGCACCGACAAAGACACCGTGGCACGGCTCAAGGCGTCGGGTGACGAGGGTACGCTGGTATTGAGCACCGATAACCTGGTGAAGAAATACCGGCAGCGCACCGTCGTCAACCACGTGTCCATCGATGTCCACCAGGGTGAAATCGTAGGTCTGCTGGGCCCCAACGGTGCCGGCAAGACCACCACATTCTACATGACCACGGGACTGGTGACGCCCAACGAGGGCCGTGTGTTCCTCAACGATGTGGACATCACTACCCTACCCGTTTACCGCCGTGCCCAGTTGGGCATCGGCTACCTGCCGCAGGAGGCATCGGTGTTCCGCACGCTGAGCGTCGAGGACAACATCCGCACCGTGCTGGAGATGACCACCCTCACGCCTGCCGAGCAGAAAGACCGCCTGGAGCAGCTCATCAGTGAGTTCCACCTGCAGAAGGTGCGCAAGAACCTGGGTAACCGTCTGTCGGGCGGTGAGCGCCGCCGTACCGAGATTGCCCGCGGCCTGGCCATCAACCCGCACTTCATCATGCTCGACGAGCCGTTTGCCGGCGTGGACCCCATTGCCGTGGAAGACATCCAGAGCATCGTATATAGCCTCAAGAGCAAAAACATCGGCATCCTCATCACCGACCACAACGCCCCTGAGACGCTGAGCATCACCGACAGGGCCTACCTGCTGTTTGAGGGCAAGATCCTGTTCCAAGGCACAAGCGAGGAACTGGCCGAGAACCCGACCGTTCGCGACAAGTACCTGGGCCACAATTTCATCTTCCGCCGCAAGCACTTCGACTGATCACTCCAGACACTTCTTTTCAAACAACAGAGACAACAAATAGAGAACCAAGACAACATTATTATATGTTGTCTTTTCTTTTATAACCCTTCCAATCCTTGAACGACCAACACTAAAATCATCAATTTTACCGATAATGTGAAATTTTTAATAAAAGAATTGCCGATAATGTGATTTTTTTATTATTTTTGCCTCCGATAATGTGATAAAGGTAACAATTATGCTTAAACGAAAGATAGATAATTACCTGATAGAGTGGAAGAACAGGGCCGACAAGAAGCCTCTCATAGTGAAAGGAGCGCGCCAGGTGGGCAAGACCATGTCGATCAGGCATTTTGCCTCGCAGCATTACAAACATGTTGTTGAAATCAATTTTGTTCTACAAAATCAATTCCGCAGCATCTTTGACGATGGCTTTGAGGTGGACTCGATCATCAAGAACATAACACTGATCAACCCACATTATGAATTTGTGCCAGGTGACACCCTCATCTTCTTTGACGAGCTACAAGCATGTCCCGAGTGTGCCACCAGCCTAAAGGCGTTTAAGATGGACAGCCGTTATGACGTGATATGTTCCGGCTCGCTGATGGGAGTGTATTATCAGCAGATAGAATCCAACAGTGTAGGCTTCAAGGAGGATTACATCATGCATTCCATGGACTTTGAAGAATACCTGTGGGCTTGTGGCTATGACCAAAGCCTGGTTGACGACCTTTACCGGCACATGGTTGAAGTGAAGCCTCTCTCGGCACTAATGATACAGCGCATGACAACCCTATTCCGTGACTATCTCGTGCTGGGTGGAATGCCCGAGGTGGTGAACACATTTGTAACCCAAAAGAACTTCAGCGGCACCCTATCGTTGCAACGTCAGCTTCTTCAAGACTACGAGGAAGACATCACCAAATATGCCGTAGGAATGGAGAAAGCCAAAGTGCTGGCCATCTATCGTCACATCTCCACATTCCTATCTCAGGAGAACAAGCGTTTCCAAGTCACGAAACTCTCCCCGAATGCCCGCAACAGGAGTTACCTAGGCGCCGTCGAGTGGCTAGAAAATGCCGGTATCATCAATGTGTGCTACTGCCTGCATGAGCTTTCCCTCCCCCTAAAGGGCAACTATGACCCAAAACTGTACAAGATTTATTACAGTGACACAGGCATGCTCATTGCGTCGCTTGACGAAGAAGCCCAAGAAGACCTGCGAGTCAACAAGAACTTTGCCACCTATAAAGGCGCCATCTATGAGAACATTGTTGCCGACATGCTCGTGAAACAGGGTTATGGCCTATATTATTACCGCAACGAAAAATCATCGATAGAGATGGACTTTTTTGTCAGAAGCGCCAACCACCTGTGGCCCATTGAGGTAAAAGCCAACAATACGTCCAGCGCTTCGCTTAAGAAGCTGACCTCCCCATCAGCGCAAAAAGTGAAAGGGGACATCAAGTACGGCATTAAACTGTGTGCCGCCAATATCGGATTCAACGGGCAGTTCTATACATTCCCTTATTTCCTTACGTTCTTGCTCAAACGCTGGCTAAGGGAACAAGAGTAATGGTAAATACAAATAAACAAACCGGGGCGGCATTGTTGATGCTGTCCCGGTTTGTTTTATACAATAACTTCAATTACGGGCAGGAAACCGTTTACCTATCGTTGGTGATGCGCCAAATGGTGCCCTCGATGAGGGAGCAGTAGATATTGCCCTGTCTGTCAAATTCAAAGCCGTTGACCTCGCTGGTGCCGAGACGATAAGTGTACTCGAGCTTGTGGGTGACAGCGTTGACCACGGCGAGCATGCCACGGCGAGAACCGCAGTAGATGTAGCCGTTGCGCTCAAGGATGATGCAGGGGGCGTGCTCGTAGCCGAAGCCCAGGTCGACTTTCCACAACAGCTCATACTTGTCGCCAGTGCTCATGGCAACCAATTCGCCGTCCATGGTCTTGGCATAGGCGACCTTGCCGTCGGCACTGCGCCCAAGGCTCTCGCGCACCTTGTTGTCGTTCTTCTCTCGCCACTGCTGCTTGCCGGTGCGGCGGTCGATGCCAGTAGCGAAACGATCGGGAGCGACGATAACCACACGCTCGGGGGTCACGACGGGCACCACGTTGCCCGGGCTGTAGAGGACTGACGTCTTGGTGTTATTCCACTCCCAGTTCATGGTCCCGGTTCGGGTATCCAGCGAGCGCAGGTGGGTGTCCCATGCGCCGAAGATGACGTCGTTGCCATCGACCACAGGCTCGGCCTGGCAGTAGTTGTAGATATCATCGAAATGCCACAACATGCGATGCTTGTTCACATCCCAGGCCTGGAAGGTCATGAAACCGCCCTGATAGAGGATGCCGTCACGCACAACACCATCGGCCACATAGGGCCCAGCGGCCTCATACTGCCAGACGGGCTTGCCCGATTTCTTGTCGAGCCAGACAAGCCGCTTGTCGCTAGTGGGCAGGATGACATACTTGTCGGTGACGGCCGGACGCGAGAAGAGCATGGCATCGGTCTTGTACTGCCAGCGCAGTTGGCCCGTCTTCTTGTCCACGGCCTTGCAGTAGCCCAGCGAGTTGCCGAAGTAGAGGTTTTTCTCGTCCACTCCCACGCGGGTAAAGATGGATGCGTTGTCGGCAACGACGCGCTGGATCTCGACACCAGCAGGCAGCGTATAGTGTTCGTCGGGCCGCTGGGATTTGTAATAGTCAAGATTGATGCGATAGGAGAACATCACCTCGGGGTCCTTGCCTATCACCTTATTATATACGTTGATCCACTGACGGTCGAGGTCGATGTTCATCAGGGTGTAACCGTAGTTGCCCTGGTCCATGCTGAGGGCACGTACTATCACGCCGTTGATACCCTCGGTCTCATAGAGTCGCCACTGGTGGTAATGTCCGCACTGGTGGGTAATAACAGGGTACTTCTTGAGGACATCGACATAGGCGCGGTAATTATCCAGGTCGTCGAGAAGCGGATAGTGGTTGACGCTGAGCACCTGCATGCCGGGCTTGACCATGACATTGAGGGTGCTGTCGAGCCACAGCAGGTCCTCCTGCTTAATGTGACCGTCGCCCATCTTCATGAACGGGCCGCAATTCATGCCGATGACCACGAGCTTATCGACCGTGAAAACAAAGCGGTCATTGCCCCACAGGTCGTTGAAGGTCTTGCATGCACTCTGGCTCCAGGTATCCTCGTGGTTACCGGGAATGACATACTGGGAATGGGTGATGCCGTCCAAAACTGACTTGACATTGGCGAGTTGCTCGTCGGTACCATCATTAGTGAGGTCTCCGGTCACCATGACCGCGTCAACATCCATCGCATTGATTTCATCTACCGCCGCTCGGAGACGGCCCTCGTTGATGTTACCCGGCGTGACATGAATATCACTCAAGATGGCCAGTTTGACCACCCCACCCTGCATGGCGAGCGACAAGGTCAGCACTGCCAGCATCAAAAACAGCATTCTCTTTTTCATACACTTGAATTATCTATGTTTTGTTCTGCAAAGTTAAGCGATTCCTGCCACACTGCCAAAAAACTGAAAGTCGAAACCGCATAACTGAAAAGTTATTAGTAACTTTGCCGACGATGAATCACGAACTGTACATAGCGCGGCGCATGACGCTCAACAACGAGCGACAACAGGGTTCCCCGAGCCTGACGGTCGCCCTGGTGGGCATCGTGCTCGCTGTGGTCGTGATGATCCTGTCGATTGCCATCGTGATGGGCTTCAAGGGCGAAATCTCGGGCAAAATCATGCGTCTGGACGCCCACCTGAAGGTGACCAACGCCGCCCTGGGCATCGACGACAACTATGCCACGGTCAACGGGCGCGAGGTGCGCGAGGCCATCGCCGAGGACACCGACTTTGCCCCGATGGTCGAGAGCGTGAGCCTGATAGCCGACAAGAGCGCCATCCTCAAGACCGACGAGGACTTCATGGGCATCATCATGCGTGGCGTGAACGATGGCTACGACTGGCGCTATCTCCAGAGCAAAATGGTCGAGGGCGAGATTCCCGTGGTGAGCGACACGGCATCGAGCCAACAGATCACGATATCCAAGACCGTTGCCGACCGCTTGCAGCTCCATGCCGGCGACAAGGTCCTGACCTACTTCATTGACGACAAAATCAAGGTGAGGAACCTGACCATCAGCGGTGTGTTCGAGACCGACCTGGAGGCGTTTGACAATGCCTACATCGTGGGCGGCATCGACGTGGTGCAGGGCGTGAACGGCTGGAACAGCGACACCGGCACCGAGGTGGCCGTGAACCTGAAGGACACGCGCGACCTGGACGGGACGGCCTACCTGCTTTATACCCTGCTTGCCGAGAGCACCGTTCAGCACGAGAGCCGCAACCTGTTCTACGTCACCACGACTCACCAGAACAACCTGCCGTTTTTCGCATGGCTGCAGATGCTGGACATGAACGTCGTGATCATCCTCACGCTCATGATGATTGTCGCCGCCTTCACCCTCATCTCGGCCATGCTGATGATTGTGCTGGAACGCATCCGCGTCATCGGCAACTTCAAGGCGATGGGAGCCACCAACGGCGCCATCCGCCGCATTTTCATCTACCTGACGGGCAAACTCATCCTTAAAGCGCTCCTCATCGGCAACATCATTGGCATCGGGCTGGCACTGGTGCAGAAGTACGGCCATGTCGTGCGTCTGGACCCGACGGCCTATTACATGCCCTACGTGCCCATCTCGCTGAACGTCGCCACGCTGGTGATGCTCAATGTGGGCATTATCATCGTCTCCTATCTGACCCTGCTGGGTGCCAGCCACATCATCTCGACCATCAAACCCACATCGACGATGCGCTTCGAGTGACGCCTAACCCCGGCCACAATTTTTTACTCCTTATTAATAATAATATTATAATATCAACAAGTATATACCCCACATCATGAGCAAGAAACAATTGAACATCAAAGAGGAAGCAGCACGTTGCCTGCTGTGTGAGAATGCCCCCTGCAGCCGTGCCTGCGGCAAGGGTGACGTTGCAAGAGCCATCCGCGCCGTGCGCTTCGGCAACCAAGCCATCGCCCGCCAATGGCTGGACGGATGCGATGACAGCGACCTGGAGCATGCCGAGCAGGCCTGTATCCACTATGACCGCCCCATCCGCATCCAGGAGATTGCTGACCAATTGCCCCAGGTGGCCCACGCCGACCTGCCGAGCCTGGCTATAGATTTCTGTGGCCTCCCCTGCGAAAATCCGTTTTTCCTTGCCTCCTCGTCGATCTGCACCAACTATGAGATGGTGGCGCGCGCCTTTGAGGCTGGTTGGGCAGGCGTCTTCTACAAGACCATCTGTCTGGATGACATCCGAGAGGTATCGCCGCGGTTTGACGTCCTGCATCGCGAGGGCGACAAGGGCGACTTCACCGCCCTGCGCAACATGGAGCAGCTGAGTGAGAACCCTGCCGAGGTGGACTTTGACATCCTGCACCGTCTCAAGCAGAACTACCCCAGTAAGATTGTGGTCGCCTCCATCATGGGTTCAACCGAGGAACAGTGGATTGAACTCGCCAAGATGGCCGAGGCTGCCGGAGTCGATGCCGTGGAACTGAACTTCTCGTGCCCCCAGATGCGCCTGGCCGGCATGGGCAGCGACGTAGGACAGGACCCTGAGCTGGTGACCTTCTACACCGCCTATGTCAAGCACTCTGTTTCCATACCCGTCATCCCCAAGATGACCCCCAACATCACGATGATGAGCAACCCCGCCATGGGCTCCTACTTTGCCGGTGCCGATGCCATCAGCGCCATCAACACCATCAAGAGCGTAACCATGGACGAGCGGGCCGAGGTATCGGGCCAGTGGACCGTGTCGGGACTGTCGGGACGCGCCGTCAAGCCCATCGCCCTGCGCTTTGTCCTCGAGATGGCTCAGAATCCCGTGATGAAGAACGTGCGACTGAGCGGCATCGGCGGCATCGAGACCTGGCGTGATGCGCTCGAGTTCATCCAGCTGGGCTGCAGCAGCGTGCAGGTATGCACCGCAGTGATGCAGTATGGCTACCGCATCATCGACGACCTCAAGTTGGGTCTGCAGCACTACATGGCCAGCCGCGGCATCACTAAGCTGTCAACGCTCGTGGGTGAGCAACTGCCCAACTTTGTCAAGCCCAGCGACCTGGACCGTGACACCGTCGTATATCCCATATTTAATCATGAGAATTGTATTGGTTGCGGCAGATGCTACGTCTCCTGTATGGACGGCGGCCACCAGGCCATCACCTTCGGCGATGACCGCAAGCCCCACCTCGTGGGCACCAAGTGCGTGGGCTGCCACCTGTGCCGCCTCGTCTGCCCCACTGGCGCCATCGGTGTCTCGAAACGCGTCCCCAAACACAAAGGGAAATAGAAACGGATATCATGTATCGGACGGGGAAAATGAGCTAAAACCAGCCGTGACGGTGTGAAAACCATGGCTTTTTGGACTACAAAAGAAAAAATTTTGAAAAAAAGTTGGATTTTTTCTTGGTGGTAACAAAAAAAGCAGTACCTTTGCAGTCGCAATTAGGAATTGTCCTGTGGTGTAATGGTAGCACATCGGATTCTGGTTCCGCTTGCGAGGGTTCGAATCCTTCCAGGACAACAA
>JAEEGJ010030387.1_pt1 | contig 10561 bp, 7 predicted proteins | sample 8958761 | NCBI WGS metagenome assembly JAEEGJ01 (sample SAMN16246546, study PRJNA631951) | gut metagenome | biome: gut microbiome; feature: rumen; material: RS-attached | host: Bos | place: Iran: Karaj | collected 2018-10
GAATCAGGATCTGAAAAAACCGATAAGCAGATCTTTACCGAAAACAATATCAAGGTCGCCTGGCATTGTACCGAGAATTATTCTGTCAAAGGAAGTTTTATTTCCATATCGGTACAGGCTTTTTATCCGTATGAAGAATTAGGCAAGGCGGACACCAGAATGGTTGAGGTCGTTTTCGATGCCAACAGCGGAGAGATCACTCATTACACAGAACAGAAAGAAAACTCGGTTACTAATTCAGAGATCAGATTTGAATTTGACGGATATGAGATAGTCTATACAAATAAAAATGAGGTAGGCACAGGCGCCAAGACATTAACGATCACATCTGAAAATGGTGATTTTGTAAAAATGAAATCACAGGATCTGTTCAAAGGTGATGACGATGCGGTGATATCATCCATGATCTATCTGGGTGATGCCAAAGCATTGATATCAATTGGGACCGCTGGATATGGAAAGCCCAAGTATTATGAACTGGATCTTAAGACATGCAATACAAAGGAATCTTCGACAGACTATTCCTGGTTAGAAAACGACCTTTATAATGCCACGTATATTGACGGCACAGGATATGTGATCTGCAATGAGGAAGGTCTTAAAAAGATCGACTTCGAGAATAAAAGGAAGACTGAAGTTTTCTCGTTTTCCGCATGCAATATTAACCGCAGCGAGGCATTGAACATGAAGCTTCTTGCAATGACAGATGATTGTATATACCTGTCTGCATGGACGACTTTCCCGTTGTCGAGAATTAATTCGCCTGCTGACAATGGACAGACCATGTATGTCCTTACAAAGGAAAGCAAAAATCCGAATGCAGGAAAAACAGTGCTTCACGCTACAGTACTGTCCTTCTTTGATTATACTTTATGTGAAGCCGTGTCAGTCTTTAATGAAACTAATCCGGATTACTTCATAAAACTTGATAACAACTATACACCTTTGCAGAAGGTGAATAACGGTGAGTTAAGCTTTTACGATGATGATTTTTCTGAAAAATACGACAAACTGGAATCAGAGCTTATCTATCAGCTCTGTATAGATCTGATGAATGGTGACGGTCCGGATATTGTCCTGGATGGTGCAAAGGTAACTAACCTTAATGACAGCCGTTATCTTCTTGATCTTAAAAAGGAGATCAAGACTGACGGGTTATTCGAAAATATCATCCGTGCGGGCGAGACTGACGGCAAGTTATATCAATGTCCGCTGAGTGTAACAATAACAGGCTTCATTGCAGCTAAAAAGGATGTTGCATCCGACCAGTACGGATTTACCTTTGACCAGTACAAGGATTTTGTAAAAGGCCCCTGCAATGGTACGGATTATATAAGCGTGTATGCCGATCAGACGGATTATTTCAGAAGATGTCTTCTCGCAATGAATGACTCATATTACAAAAACGGAAAGTGTGATTTTGACACTCCGGAATTCAGGGCACTTGCTGAATATGTAAAGGATAATGTCCCGGTTAAGAAGACGGGAGAATCAAACACATATTCATTGATGCCTGTGGAGAAGAATAAGAGGGGTGTCAGGTATGAATCCGGAATGACATTCCCTTATCTTGTTAATTACTATCCTGACAGCATATCGGATATGAGAATGCTGGGCCTTCCTTCTAATGATGGCAGAGGTCCTCTGCTTTATGATTCAGCATCAATCGGAATATCAGCAACAACGAATGAGAAAAAAGCCTGTGTAGAGTTTGTAAAAATCCTTCTTTCAGAAGACATTCAGCAATCGTTCGGACTTTATACAGAGTGTATTCCTGTCAGGAAAACCGCTTATGAATCAACTGCTGAACAAGCTGTCGAGAAGTATAACTCGGTCTACAGACAATATAAGGATATGTATCCCAGAGAATCGCTTATCGAAATGGGTTATCCGTTCTGTGAGATCGATAAGAAGACCATAGCGGATTTTGAGACGATGCTTAATACGTGTTCTGTTATGGCCGGAGAAGATACGGCGATATCTATCATAGTCTGTGAAGAGATACCTGCATATTTTGCGGGACAGAAGTCTTTGGATGATGTAATCAAGATCATCAATGACCGTACACAAACATATATCAACGAGCGCGGCAGGAAGTAACTGTAAAATGCCCCCTGTTTTCATAGAATTCAGGGGGTATTCCATTATCAAAATGTTTTGATATAATGCTGGTATTAGTACAGTAATATGGGGACCGTGCTATTGGGGAATAATACGATAGGAGTTAATCATGCAAATGAAGAGACTGGTCTCCGCTGCATTGGCAGCGGTTGTTTGCATTACTTCGATACTGGCAGCAGGGTGCGGCAAACAAAACAAAAGCAAGAAAACAATTTCTGCCAAGGATACATGGTATTCGCTGAAGCAGGTAAATATCGGCGAGAAGTATTCAGAAGCTCCTGATATTGATATGTCATATTCAGAGTTTGTAGGGTATTCAAATGGCAATCTGATCTTCTTTGTCAACGCGACACGTATGATGCCGAAAAATATACCTGAAGGAAAAGCCGTCGCTGATTACATTGAGTATTCACTTGAGATCCTGGATAGCAACGGCGATATCATTAATCTGATAGACCTTAAAGATACAGTCTTAAAATCAGGCATTGTAACTATACCTGATGAAGAGATGGAAAAGTTCCGTGAAGGGTGGGAAAGGGCGTATCCGAAATATAAGGATAAGTTTGTTGAGCCGACTATAGATTGGGGTATTACGAACAGGTTTGATATTACGGACAAGAATATAACTGTTACTGTGGAATCTTATTACCCGGACTATGATTACCAGGGCATGGAGGCCAGAATATACAAATTTGTTTTCGACCTGACAAGCGGTGAACTGGTCTCCGTTAAGAAAAAGGAAGCCGCAGAATATTTTGAATCAGATGATGATACTTCTTATGTCGCGAAAGAATTTAACTTTGAAGGATATAACGTTAAAACTTTCTGGACATTTGCAGAAGATGAAGAAACCCTCTCATTAACAGTTACTACACCCGACGGTAATGTAACCTCATATCCCATGTCTGAGCTGATTCCTGATGCCAAAGTAACTTATGTGCCCGGAATGCTCTATTTGGGAGAAGGCAAGGTCTTTTTTGAAGCGGGTACAGACGTTTACAGCGTCCAGAGATACTATGAGTTCGATCTTAACAACGGCGCGATCAAGCCGTACCTGCAGGATGTCTCTAACATAGAGTACGATCTTTATAATGCGGGTTATGTTGACGGCGTGGGAAACGTAGTCGCGAATTCTGACGGCATACAGAAGATCGACGTCAGGGAGAACAAGGAAACTGAAGTGTTATCTTTTGACTGCTGTAATATCAATCGCGCCTTAGTTCAGAACCTTATGTTTTTGTGCATGACTGATAAAAAGATATATCTGATCTCTGAGTCTGAACAGAGGGCAAGTTTTTATCCGTCAAGCGGCAAAGAACCGAGAAAACTGTATATCCTGTCAAAAGAAGACACCAATCCGAATGCCGGAAAAAAGGTGTTGAATCTGGCTTATGTGGATTATCTCTCGTATTCCGCAAATGAAGCCATTTGTGAGTTTAATGAGACAAACAAAGATTACTTCATCCGGATCGACGACAGCTATTCGGTCGACACCAGGATCACTGAGAGCGGCATCAATTACAATGATCCGGATTTTGAGGCGAAAAAAGTAAAGCTTATGTCAGAAGCCACGTATCAGCTGTATGCTGATATTACTGTCGGCTCCGGTCCTGACATAATCATGAATGCCGCTAAATACTCGAATCTGAACAGCGGTGAATGCTTCATCGATCTGAAGAATGAGATCAGCAGTGATGGTTTTTTCGCTAATGTTCTTGCTGCATCAGAAACAGACGGTAAGATCTACCAGTTCCCTCTGGCGGTAAAAGCGATTGGAATAATAGCCAGAAAGAGTGATGTCGGAGCTGATCAGTATGGCTTTACATTCAAGCAATATAAGGAATTTGTGAAGGGACCTTGTAACGGTAAGGATCCGCTTGATAAGACGCAACTGATATTCCTGGAGACCTGCATGCGCAGTGTTCAATCAGGAATGACGGATGGCAAGAACGCGAATTTTGATAATGAGGATTTTCGCGATCTCGCAGAATATACCGCACAGAATATCATCGATCCTGCACCTAATAATGAAGTGATATGGGTTGAACCTATCGACAGTAAAAGCTTTGCTCCAACCTATAATGAGTTCTTCGGATTTCCTTATCTCATATATTGTTATGCGGATTACATTTCTGACTTAAGGGTATTAGGCGTTCCGACAAGGGAAGGAAAGGGACCGACACTCTCAGTCGACAGTTCTGTTGCAATCTCGGCTCATACCAAAGAGAAAGATGCCTGCATCACATTTGTAAACGTACTGCTCTCTGAAAATATCCAGTATGATTATGCCTACGGTGAAGGATATACACCTGTCCGTAAAACTGCATTTGAGAAATACGGGTATGATACTGTTGATGACGTAAATAAGACGTATGAGAGATATAAGGAGTTTTATGAGCCGGAAGAGCTGAAGGAACATGGTTATCCTATGCATACACTTGACCGGTCAGTCGTATCAGATTATGAGACCATGATCGGATACTGCGATTCGATATTGACTTCAGATTCGGCTCTCGACATGATCGTAAAGGAAGAGATACCGGCATATTTTGCAGGTCAGAAATCATTGGACGAAGTTATTAAGATAATAAATGACCGTGCTAAAACTTATTTGAACGAGAGAGGTTAAATGCGGTCCTTGGCAAAAAACTGTTGACTTTTTGGGCAACAAGTATTATTTTTGTCATAACAATCAAACCGTTGATGCGGAGATAAAGATAGTAGCAGGCCATACAGAGAGCTTCCGTTGCTGAGAGTGAAGCTGGAACCGGATTATCAAATGGACCGCGGAGGGTGCATTAAATGTGCAACGTTCGACTCGCGTAAGCAGTCCGGGATATGTTGGTATCCTTTGAGTGTGCGTCTCACAAACGCAAAGCCAGGGTGGCACCGCGGATTAGCATTTAATTCGTCCCCGGCAGGAACACTATAATTCCTGCTGGGGATTTTTTATTTCCGGCAGACAACCAACCGGAAGGAGAAAGAAAAAATGATTAAGCAGGCAATCGAGAAGATCGTAAACAAGGAAGACCTCACATACGAAGAGGCTTACGAGACAATGAACGAGATCATGGGCGGCATGTCCACATCCACCCAGAACGCTGCATTCCTCGCAGCACTTTCCACCAAGAGCGCAAGATTCGAGACTATCGATGAGATCACAGGATGCGCAGCAGCAATGCGTGAGCACGCAATGAAGGTCGACAAGGGCGGAATGGAAGTCCTTGAGATCGTAGGAACAGGCGGAGATCGTGCAGGAAGCTTCAATATCTCCACAACATCCGCATTCGTTGCAGCATCAGCAGGCATCAAGATCGCTAAGCACGGCAACCGCGCAGCATCTTCAAAGTCCGGTACGGCTGACTGCCTTGAAGCTCTCGGTGCAAACATCAACTTAGAGCCTGAGAAGTGCGTCGAACTCCTTAAGGAAGTTGGCTTCTGCTTCTTCTTCGCACAGAAGTACCACACATCAATGAAGTATGTAGGACCTATCCGTAAGGAATTAGGCTTCAGAACAGTTTTCAATATCCTTGGACCTTTGACAAACCCCGCTACACCTGACTTCTATCTCTTAGGCGTTTACGATCAGTATCTTGCAGAACCTATCGCTCATGTATTAAAGTCTTTGGGTGCAAAGCGCGCCCTGGTCGTATACGGCGAAGATAAGCTCGATGAGATCTCAGTATCTTCAGAGACATTCGTAGCTGAGCTTAAGGAAGACGGAACGATCACAACATACGAGATCAAGCCTGAGGACTTCGGCTTTGCAAGAGGAAAGAAGGAAGAGATCGTAGGCGGCACACCTGCTGAGAATGCTGAAGTTACAAGAGGCATCCTCGAGGGTAAGATCACTGACGTAAGAAAGAGCGTCGTATGCATGAACGCAGGCGCTGCGATCTATGCAGCAGGCAAGGCTAAGACGATCGAAGAAGGTGTCGGCCAGGCCAAGCACCTTATCGAGAGCGGCGAGGCACTTGCAAAACTCAACCAGTTTGTTGAAGCTTCAAATAAGTAATTTTCGGAAGGATAGACCATGTCAGATATTCTCGAACAGATAGCAGAGCATAACAGAAAGATATACCTGGACAGAAAGCTCGACGTATCTCTTTCAAAGGTAATGGACAAGGCATTTGCCATGCCCGGCACAGGCTTTGCTTTCGAGAAGAAGCTTGCGGAAAAAGGCATGAGCTTCATCTGCGAGTGCAAGAAAGCTTCTCCTTCCAAGGGCATCATCGCAGAGGATTTTCCTTATCTTGATATCGCGAGAAGCTACGAGAAGGCCGGTGCTTCATGCATCTCGGTCCTCACCGAACCCAAGTGGTTCATGGGATCTCTGGACTATCTTGAAGAGATAGCTTCTGAGGTCAGCATTCCCGTTCTCCGCAAGGACTTCACGATCGATGAATACATGATCTATGAGGCAAGGGCAAGAAAGGCATCGGCAGTGCTTCTTATCTGCTCGATCCTTGATTCAAACACGCTCGGCAAGTATATCAGGCTCTGCGACGAACTGGAGCTCACGGCTCTTGTAGAAGCGCACGATAAGAATGAGTGCGACATGGCTCTGGGTGAAGGCGCAAGAGTTATAGGCGTTAACAACAGGAACTTAAGAGATTTCACGGTAGATCCCACGAATTGCTTAAGGCTCAGGGATTATATCGGTGATAAGGCGCTTTTCGTTGCCGAGAGCGGCGTAAAGAGCAGGGAAGATGTAGCAGAACTGGAGCGCTCAGGCGTTGATGCCGTCCTTATCGGCGAATCGATGATGAGAGCTTCGGATAAGACAGAGTTTCTGAATTCTTTGAAAGGAATATCGTGATGTTTGGCACAGAACTTAAGATCTGCGGACTTTCGAGACTTGAAGATGTTATCGCCGTAAACAGACACGGTGCCGATTATGCAGGCTTTGTCTTTTTCAAGAAGTCGAAAAGATACATAGATCCCTACCAAGCCGGTGAGTTGATTGAACTCTTAAGGTCTGATATAAAGTCTGTTGGTGTTTTTATGGATGAGCCATTAGACAGCGTTATCTCGGCAGCCAGATTAAGCGGCGTTGAGATGATCCAGCTCCACGGACATGAGTCAGACGAATACGTCGAGTACGTCAAAAGAACTCTGGGACGCCCCGTTATCAAGGCATACAAGGCCACCGAGGAAGGCGCTCTCGAGAAAGCAGCCGTAAGCAATGCCGACTATGTCATGATCGACTCGGGTGCAGGGTCCGGTAAGAAATTCGACTGGAGCATCCTGAAGGATTTCAAGAGGGACTATTTCCTCGCAGGGGGACTTGATCCCGAATCCGTCGGGGAAGCGATCAGAACACTTGAACCGTTCGCGGTAGATGTCAGTTCAGGCGTCGAGACAGACGGCATCAAGGACGAGAAGAAAATAGCTGAATTCATTAAAGCAGTAAGGTACGGGAGGTAAATATGCCTGATTCAAAAGGAAGATTCGGAATACACGGTGGACAGTATATCCCCGAGACTCTGATGAATGCTGTAATCGAGCTTGAAGAGGCTTATAACCATTATAAGAACAATCCTGAGTTCAATAAGGAACTCACGGAGTTATTGAATGAATATGCGGGACGTCCGTCGAATCTCTACTATGCGGAGAAGATGACCAAAGACCTTGGCGGCGCAAAGATCTACCTCAAGAGGGAAGACTTAAACCACACAGGATCCCACAAGATCAACAACGTCCTTGGCCAGGCCCTTCTTGCAAAGAAGATGGGCAAGACAAGACTCATCGCTGAGACCGGCGCAGGCCAGCACGGCGTTGCCACAGCTACGGCAGCAGCGCTCTTCGGCATGGAATGCGTTATCTTCATGGGCAAGGTCGACTGCGAGCGCCAGGCTCTTAACGTATACAGAATGAAGCTCCTTGGCGCTGACGTCATTCCAGTAACATCCGGCACGGCTACACTTAAGGACGCCGTATCAGAGTGCATGCGCGAATGGACCACAAGGATCGACGACACGCACTACTGTTTAGGCTCAGTCATGGGTCCTCATCCGTTCCCGACGATCGTAAGAGATTTCCAGGCTGTGATCTCCCGTGAATCCAAGGCACAGATGCTCGAAAAGGAAGGCCGTCTGCCTGACTACGTTCTCGCGTGCTGCGGCGGCGGTTCGAACGCCATCGGTTCTTTCTACCACTATATCGAAGATAAGGACGTTAACCTCATCGGCTGTGAAGCTGCAGGCAGAGGCATCGATACTTTCGAGACCGCTGCGACAATCAACACGGGCAGGCTCGGTATCTTCCACGGCATGAAGTCCTACTTCTGCCAGGACGAGTACGGCCAGATCGCTCCTGTTTATTCGATCTCCGCAGGCCTCGATTATCCGGGCATCGGTCCTGAGCACGCTATGCTCCACGACACCGGAAGAGCACAGTATGTTGCAGTCACCGACGATGAAGCAGTAAATGCATTCGAGTACCTTTCCAGAATGGAAGGCATCATCCCGGCTATCGAATCGGCACACGCGGTAGCCCATGCGATTAAGCTCGCTCCCACGCTCCCCAAGGACAAGATCATGGTGATCACGATCTCCGGCAGAGGCGACAAGGACTGCGCTGCTATCGCACGTTACAGAGGGGAGAACATCAATGAGTAATATAGCTAAAGCATTTGAGAACGGTAAAGCGTTCATTCCTTTTATAACCTGCGGCGACCCTGATCTTGAGACGACTGCTAAGTGCGTCGTAGAGATGCAGAAGGCCGGAGCTTCACTTGTCGAACTCGGCATTCCTTTCTCAGATCCGACCGCTGAAGGCCCGGTCATCATGGAGGCGAGCCTCCGCGCATTGGAAGGCGGATGCACCACGGATAAGGTTTTCGAGATGGTAAGAAAGCTCAGGGGCGAAATGGGCGTTACGATCCCAATGGTCTTCATGACATACGCAAATGTCGTATTCTCATACGGAATCGAGAGATTCTGCCAGAAGGCTTCTGAAGTCGGCATCGACGGCTTCATCCTGCCCGACGTGCCTTATGAGGAGAAGGAAGAGTTCGATTCCATCTGCAGAAATTACGGCATCGACCTTATCTCCCTGATCGCTCCCACATCAGAAGAGCGCATCTCCATGATCGCCAGAGAGGCTTCAGGCTTCATCTACATCGTATCCAGCCTCGGCGTAACAGGCGTAAGAAGCAAGATCACAACAGACATCCCGGCTCTCTGCGCAGCAGTTAAGGCAGCAACATCTGTTCCGTGTGCGATCGGCTTCGGAATCTCAACTCCGGAGCAGGCTGCTTCCATGTCCAAGAGCGCTGACGGCGTTATCGTAGGTTCTGCGATCGTAAAGATCGTCGCCCAGTATGGCAAAGATGCACCTTCGCATGTCGGAGAGTATGTAAAGACGATGGTGGACGCCATTAAGTGATTTTCAGACAATAATACATAAAATGACTGATAAAAGCAGGAGGACAGGTGTGTCCTCCTGTTGTTTTTTCGCGTTTACCCAGTCCGTGACCTAAAAAATGTTGGTGTAAGATAGTACTATCCCATCGTAAGGAGGATTCGAAAATGGACCAGATCAAGATAGGCGCTTTGCTTAAGGAATTAAGGAAAGACCACAATCTTACTCAGGAACAGATCGCCGATAAGTTCGGTGTATCACAGAGATCAGTTTCGCGATGGGAAAACGGGAACACGATGCCGGATATCAGTATTCTGATTGAGCTTGCCGACTTCTACGATGTTGACCTTCGCGAAATATTAAGAGGCGAAAGGAAGGCTGTCAACATGAACGAAGATCTTAAAGAAACATTGGCATTGGTATCAGACTACACGAACGAAGAGAAGAAGAAGATCGCAAGAGCTATCATCGTTAAGATAGGCGTAACGGCATTGGCATTTGTCTTGCTCGGAATAATAGTCCTTTTCCGCCTTGAGAGCAGCTGGTTTTGGCATCAGACAGCCGAACTGTGCCTCACACTCGGCATTACATATCAGATTTTTAACATTACCGAGCTTCTGCAGCTGACGGGAAAACTCCGCAAAAAAGATGAGGGCAAGTGCATTGCTGTAGCGATCGTTGTATTCATGGCATTGAACATACTGACCATGGCGGTTGAGTATTTTATCTGAGCTTTAAGTGGTTTGCTTCGAAAATCAGGCGGAATGAACGGCGCCGCCTGAACTTTAGCCTGAAGTTTGGCCCAAAACAGCCCATTTTCCAGGCGGAACTCTAGGCTTCGCCTGAACTTTAGCCGTGCATTTTTGAGGAGATTTCTTATCGTTTTCTGCAAATGTGAATTTTGACTTTTTGAGGGGGGCTTTTTGATTGAAATGCCCCCTTTATTTATATATAATAACAACTCGGAAACTTTATTTCATTCCACCAACAAATTCCTTGAAAGGAAAGGAGAAATAGACATGATTTATTCAACAGAGATCAAGAACATGTGCTCTGTTCATCAGGGTGTTCATCA
>JAEEGJ010030390.1_pt1 | contig 10561 bp, 8 predicted proteins | sample 8958761 | NCBI WGS metagenome assembly JAEEGJ01 (sample SAMN16246546, study PRJNA631951) | gut metagenome | biome: gut microbiome; feature: rumen; material: RS-attached | host: Bos | place: Iran: Karaj | collected 2018-10
CTTCAGAAGAAGCGTTTCTACATTCCTGAAGAAGACCGCTGGGTGACCCTCCGCGTTAGCGCTGCTGGTCTCCGCACGATCAACAAGCTTGGTATCCAGGCTGTTGCTCAGGAACTCGGCATCTAATCTAGATTTTCTAAGGTTTGCCAAGATTCGCCGCCTAACGGGGTAATCCCTCGCTAGGTGGTTCTTTGTGTTTATATAAAAGCGTCAATTTATGCCAGTTCTCCGGCTTTGTCGGGGAATTTTTGTTTTATGTTGAAAAACAATTACGAATAGCCAATAACTAGTGGCTTTTTGTGCGTCGAAATGCCCTTATTTTGCTATTTTAGCGTTATATGCGCAAGTTTGCCTATTCATTGATTGCCTGTGTGGCTAGTGTTTTTGTTGCCCAGTCTTTTGCCCAGCCCCGTGACCTTTTTGCGGAGTTCGAGGCCGAAGCCGAAGCGGCTCAGTCCAGTGCGGCTGTCCAAGCCGCTCCGAGTTCCAGTAGCGTTGCGGCAAAGCCTGCTCCTGCTGCGAAACCCGCCCCTGCCTCTAGCAGCAGTGCGAAGGTCTCGTCCAGCTCGGTCGCTTCGTCCAGCAGTGTCCCGCAGTCCTCTAGTAGCGTCGTTGCTTCTAGTTCTAGCGTAGCACCGTCTTCTAGCTCCGTCGTCGTTTCCTCCAGTAGCGAAGTTCCGGCTCCGGTTGATTCCGCGGCTGTTGCCGAGGCTCCGGCTGATGCGGACTCTGCCCTTGTAGATACTCTCGCTGGCGATTCCGTCAGGGAAATGACTCCTGAAGAAGCTTATGCCGCCGAAATGAGAAGGCATAACGAAGAAAACCGCATCCGCGATTCTCTCGCGATGGCGGGCTCCTCTTCTTCTGCAGACGTTCCGTCCTCTAGCAGCATGAACCGTCGTGAACTGCTGGGCCCTGTCAAGGTGTCCAAGGTGAACGGTATCGACGAAATGAAGGGCCGTTACAAGAGCCCGCGCAAGGCTTTGTTCATGTCCTTGGTGGTGCCGGGTTCCGGTCAGATGTATGTGGGCGGTTCCAATTTCACTTACGTTCGCGGTGGTATTTACCTCGCGTTGGAAGCGGGCCTTTGGGGCGGCTGGTATTATTACTCGGTGAACAAGTACGACAAGCAGGTCGACAGGTACAAGAAATATGCCCAAACGCATTATTCCATTGGCCAGTACGAAAAGCGCATGCGCGGCCTGTATAATGCCGATGCCGTGAACTACGAATCTGAATTCCGCCGTCGCTACCTGGGTACGCGCGAAACCTTCTGCGAAGGCATTTTCGGGACGGCAACTACGCACCGTTGCTACGACCGCGACAAGCTCTATTCGGGTGATGCGGAATACGTAAATGATTTCGTGAAGAATCCGAAGAGCTTGAAGGAAGAAATGAAAAAGGTCAAGTTCGAATCCCCGTCCGAAGTTTATCAGCTGATTGCAGACGATGCCTACATTCTCGGTTGGGACGACATTGGCGATGAAGACGTCGCCGTGGCAACGTCGCTCGCTCTTGAAGATCCGAACAGTGCTACAGAACCGCTGGCAAAGACGGAGTCGGACCACCAGAAAGAGTACCGCAGCATGCGTGGCAAGGCCAACGACTACGCCGACATGCAGGCTTGGTTCTTTGGCGGTCTCATTCTGAACCATATCATTTCGGCTGTTGATGCCGCCATTACAGCTAATTCGCACAACAAGGCCCTGTACGAAGAAGAACTTTCTTGGTACGACCACTTGCATTTCGATAGCGGATTGTCTTTTGTAGACGGCTTTGGTTTTAACGTGCAGGCAAGCTGGGGCTTTTAATGAAACTGCTCCTGGTCCTGTTGCTCGCGACGGTGTCTGCGTTTTCGCAGACGGTGATTTCCGTTGACGAGAATGTGAGCAAGAATTCCGACAAGAGCTGGCTTTGGGCAATGGGTGCCTCGGCCGTGTTGCCTGGTATGGGCGAACGCTATCTCGGCGAACAGCAGTTCGTGCGTCCGTTCGTGTGGACCGATATCGCCCTCTGGTTTACGGCGATCAGTTCTTACGTGATTGGCGAACGTTATATTTCGTCTGCCCACAACTATGCTGTGCGCCACGCTGGCCTTAATTCCAGCAGCAAGAACGTTTCGATGCTCAATACGGTGGGTGACTATCGTAGCCGCAGCGGTGTCGAAGGCCAGAATTCTTCACCCGATATGGACGAAGACTACAACCAGGCGATGATCCGTGCCGGCAAAGAAATTGACGAAGATTTGTCTGCGGATATCCAGTGGGACTGGGGCTCTAGCGACAATCCCGAAACGACAGAACATATCGATGAATTCAAGAGCCGCATGCGTCATTACCGCGTGAGCCGAATCGTGTTCCAGGTATCGGTCGGTGCCCTTCTTTTGAACCGTGTGGTTTCGGTTCTTAATACGATCAGGGTTTACCGAGCGACATCTTCCAAGAGCTTTGCCGAGCGCATGGAATTTGTACCTGAATTCTACGAAGATGGTAGCGGCTTGATCATGAATGTAAAATTCTGACCCGATGCAACTAAGTCTTCTGCCCAAACATCTAAAACACATGAAAAGCTTTTTAATTCTCCTTTTAACTTCGGTACTCTTTGTTGCTTGTGGCGGTGGAGATGCTTCTCAGGGTAAGGGCGGGGCTCCCGCAGGTAAAGGCGGCCCACAAGGCAAGGGGGGTCCCGGTGGCCCGGGTGGCAGGCCTGCTCGCGAAATCGCTGTTGAAGGCTATATCGCCGAGGCCCATGAATCGGGCAAGACTTTTACTGCCATGGCAACGCTTGAACCGCTGAACAATGTGCAGTTGACGGCAGCCGCCTCCGGTAAGCTTACGAACCTTTACGCTAAAGACGGCGCCCAGGTGCAAAAGGGTACGCTCCTCGCTAAAATTGACGATTCCGAACTTCGTGCACAACTCAAACAGGCGGAATCGAATCAACAGCTCGCTCAGCAAAAGTTTGATCGCGTCAAGACGCTTTTCGAAAAAGATGGTGCCACCAAGGCCGACATGGAATCCGCCGAGGCTTCGCTTAAGTCTGCCGAAGCTTCCGTAGAACTCATCAAGGCACAAATTGCAAAGACCGAAGTGCGAGCCCCGTTTGCGGGCAAGCTCGGCTTTGTGAATGTGTCCGTGGGCGCCTGGCTTACAACCGGTACGTCGATTGCCTCCCTTAGCGAAGTGAAAAAACTCAAGGCGAAATTTGCTCTCCCGCAGCGTTACGCATCGACGCTTAAAGTGGGCGATGCCGTAGATGTGAAGGATGAAGAACGCAATGTGGCTAAGTCCGGCAAGGTGAAGGCTTTGGAAGCCGCTCTTTCTGAAAGCAGCCGCACGCGTCAGGTGCTTGTCGAAGTCGATAACGCGGGCAATGAACTTCTGGCAGGTTCTTACGCCAAGGTGAATGTCACGATGCAGGCGGGAAAGGCCAAGAGCATCCCGATTCCGGCAGAAGCTTTCACGCTTGATAAAGACGGCGCCTACGTGTTTGTGGCGACTGGCGGTAAGGCCAAAATCAAGCATGTCGAAACGGGCCTCCGCACGCCGATTGCGGTTGATGTAACGGGTGGCCTCGATGAAGGCGATACGGTGATTACCTCTGGCTTGATTAGCCTTCGCGAAGGTGCTTCCGTCCGTATCCGCGAAATCCGTCATAATACCGATTACGAAGTGGAGTAGGTAAACGATGAGTGTCGCGAACCTTTCCGTACGTCGCCCGGTCCTTATGACCGTGATGGCGCTCGTGATTATTTTGCTTGGCGCCTTTGGTGCTTCTAACTTGGGCGTGCGTGAATACCCGAATGTAGACTACCCGCTCATTCAGGTGCGTACTTCTTACCCGGGCGCAAACGCAGCCGTGGTCGAAGCCGAAGTCACTGAAATCTTGGAAGCATCCATCAACAGTGCGTCTGGTATCAAGGCTCTGACCTCTACCAGCCGCGATGGATTCTCCTTCATCAATATTGAATTTGAAACCGGCATGGACCTGGAAGCGGCTGCCAACGAAATCCGTGACCGCGTGAGCCGCGTGCGCCGTCGCTTGCCGGATGATGTGGATGAACCGACCGTCTACAAGTCTGACAGCGATAATGACCCGATTTTGATGGTGAGCCTTGTGAGCGACAAGCTCGACCCGATGGAAGTTTCGGAACTGGCGAACAACTTTGTCAAGGAACGCTTGCAGACCATCAACGGCGTTTCTGAAATTGCCATTTGGGGCGAAAAGCGTCCGACGGTTCGCTTGTGGATTGATCCGGTGCGTATGCAGGCTTTAGGCGTTTCGGGCGCCGAAATGTCGGCGGCTCTCAAGAAAGGAAACTTGGAACTTCCTTCGGGCTCTATCGAAGGTAGCGAAACCACGCTTTCCATCCGTACGCTCGGTCGTATTCTTGACCCGAAGGCGTTTGAAAACATCGCCGTCAAGACGGCTGCCGATGGCACCGTGATTCGCATTTCCGATGTGGCTGACATTCACTACGAACCGAAGGATACTCGTACTGGCTTTAGACGCAACGGCAAGAATTCCATTACGCTTGCGTTGATGGCGCAGCCCGGGTCGAATCACGTGGAAATTGCCGATGAATTTTACAAGCGAGTCGAAGACATTCGCCGCGAAATTCCCGAAGGCGTTGATGTCCTTTATGGCCGTGATACTTCTATCAATATCCGTGCTTCCATTAAAGAAGTGGTGGAGACGATTTTCATTGCGTTCTTGTTGGTGATTGCGATTATCTTTGCCTTCTTGCGTGAAGGTCGCACGACGCTGATTCCGATGGTGGTGGTGCCGGTTTCTGTAATCGGTAGTTTCTTCGTGCTTTACTTGTGCGGTTTCTCGATTAACGTACTGACCTTGCTAGCGATGGTGCTCGCCATTGGCCTTGTGGTGGACGATGCCATTGTGATTGTGGAAAATATTTACCACAAGATTGAAAAGGGAATGACGCCGAAGCAGGCGGCTGTGGCGGGTACGAATGAAATCTTCTTTGCCGTGATTGCAACCTCAGTGGTGCTGATGGCTGTGTTTGTACCGGTGCTTGCGCTGGGCGGTACGACGGGTCTCTTGTTCCGTGAATTTGTGGCGGTGATGATCGGTACGGTGTTCCTTTCGACGTTGTGCGCTCTGACGCTTTCGCCGATGCTTTGCTCCAAGTTCTTGAAAAAGCAGAAACAGGGATGGTTCTTCCGTGTGACAGAACCGTTCTTCGATGGAATGAACCGTGTTTACTCAGTGCTGCTCGGCGGCTTCCTCAGAATGCGTTTGCTCTTGTTCCCAATTGTGGCGGGCCTTTTGGTGGCGGCCTATTTCTGCTTCAATAACATGAGTAGCGAAATGGCTCCGACCGAAGACTCGAATGCCGTCATGGTGAACTTGAACATGCCTGAAGGCGTGACACTGACGCGAACCAAACGCATGGCCGATGCCTTTGCCGAAGAAGTGATTGCCCTGTTAGATAGCAACGAATATACCGAATTCCAGGCGGGTGCATGGAATGCGGGTAATTCGAGAATGCGCTTGACCTTGAATGACAACAAAAAGGCGCGCCGCCCGCAGAGCGTGATTGCTCGCGAAATCCAGTTGCTCGGAAACGAGTACCCCGACTTGCGCGTGATGGTGTTTGAACCGCAGAGTATCAGTACGCAGCGCGGTGGTCTTCCGGTGCAGTTCGTGTTGCAGGCTCCGAATATCGAAATCTTGCGTACGCTTGTTCCCAAGTTCGAAGAAGAAGCGAGCCATAGTCCTGTGTTCAGCGTGGTGAACACGAACTTGCGCTTTACCAAGCCGGAACTCCATATCGAAATTTTGCGCGACAAGGCCAACGAAGAAGGCGTGTCGGTGAACGATATTGCGCAGGCGGTGCAACTTGCCATTAGCGACCAAAGCTACGGCGAATTCTACAAGGATGGTCGCCAGTATGACATTATCGGTGCGGTGGGTTATCAGTACCGTAGCATGCCCGAAAACATTGCAATGCTTTCTGTGAAGAATGGCAAGGGTGAACTGGTGAGCGTTGAAAACTTTATCACCTATAGCGAACAGTCCGCATCGCCGTCGCTCCCGAGATTCAATCGCTTTAGCGCTGCGACCATTCAGGCGGGCCTTGTGCCCGGCAAGACGATTGGCGACGGCGTGGAAGAAATGCGCCGCATTGCAAAGCTCTTGCTGAAGGATTATCCGAACGTGAGTACGGCTTTGAGCGGTTCGTCGAAGGAATTCGAAGAAAGTTCCAGCGGCCTCTACATCGTGTTCCTCTTGGCGCTTGCGCTGGTGTTCTTGGTGCTTGCGGGGCAGTTTGAAAGTTTCCGCGCTCCGTTCGTCATCTTCTTTACGGTGCCGCTTGCATTGGCGGGTGCGCTCGCTTGCTTGTTCATTACGGGCCAGACGCTCAATATCTTTAGCGAGATTGCGCTGATTCTCTTGATTGCGCTTGTGACGAAGAACGGCATTCTGATTGTGGAATTTGCAAACCAGATTGCGGCGAATACGGGCTGTAACAAGCTTGAGGCGGCTCGGTTAGCGGCGGAACGCCGCTTCCGCCCAATCCTCATGACTAGCCTTTCGACGGTATTGGGCGCTGTGCCCTTGATTCTCACGGGCACCCCGAGCCGTATCGCCATGGGCATCGATATCGCCGGTGGCCTTACGTTTGCGACGTTTATGACGCTCTTTATTGTGCCGGCAGCTTACAGCTTCTTTGCGGGCAAGGTCGATTCCAATACAACCACTGACGCCTCAAAAATGGCTTAATATGGTTAGGGAAGGTGAACCCTCCCTAAAACCTACCTGCGGCAAACATAGTTTGCCTTTGGCATACGCATAGCGTATGCTTTTATTTAACCATTTGGAATACGCGCTCGCCTTTGCGACTCATGCCATAACGCGTGCGTAACAGGTTCTCTTTGTACAGGGAATCGTTCTTGAGTCGTTCAATCTCGATGTTGCAGGAATCGATGGCGTGCTGCAGGGAATCGATTTGCGCTTCGTACCTAGCGATGTTCTCCGTGATTTTTTGCTGTTGCTTCAAGCTGTTTTTTCCAAACATCAACTGCGAAATGACAATCGCGATTGTCGCGACGATCGTAAACAGGATTATCCAGAAAAAACGCTTTTTCACGTCAAGTTGCTCCATTAAAGTAGAACTGGAAGTTGTCCGGTGAATGGACTAGACCCGAAAGTTCTAACTCTGTTAATATAGCTAAAATATTGTTGGACTTAAGGTTACATTCGTTCTGCAACTCCTGAAAAGTCTTCTTGAAACCATTGAATTGCTTAAATAGGGCAAGGGCTTCGCTAGAAAGGTTGCAACCGATTGCTTCGATTTGAGTGAGGCTGACTGCGGCAGGGGCATCCGAATCCGTCTTGATTTTGGGTAACCCGGCAATGGTGCGCAGGCTTTCGGGCACAAAGACGGGCTTGGCTTTCCCTTGGTCCAAGTATAGGTTCGGCCCGGCGGCAGCTTCGCTATCGAAATCTCCGGGAACGGCGATCAACAGCTTGTTTTCTTGTAGGCAATAGTCGGCCGTAATGAGAGCGCCCCCTTTTGCTTTACTTTGTACTAAAACCGTGGCGCGGCTGAGGCCGCTGATAATCCTGTTGCGTGCGGGGAAGTTTCCTTTGAAAGAGGGAAAGTCTTCTTCGTATTCGGTCATAATGCAGCCGCCGGCATCAATAATGCGGTGGGCGAGTGTTGCCCGGTCTCCAGGAATAGGGACGCCCAATCCCTGCGCAATAACGGCAATCGTCGGGATTCCGAAATCAAGCGCCGCCTCGTGGCAATAATAATCAATGCCTTGCGCAAGCCCGGAAACGACGACGGCTTGTGTTCCTTGCAAGGATTTCACCAAGCGTCGGCAAAGCTCGCGGGCGGAACTGGTGGGGCGGCGTGTGCCTACCATGGCTATCCCGATGCAATCGCTTGCGGGCAAGCTGCCGCGAATGTACAGTAACGGCGGCGCTAATGGAGATTCCCTGAGGGAAAGCGGGAATTGTTTCGGTTCAAGTGTTTCGTACTTTCTATCTTTGTCTGTCATGAAATATTCCTTTGAAGACTTGGTGAAAATTATGGCGACCCTCCGCTCCCCGGAAGGCTGCCCTTGGGATAAGCAACAGACGCACCAGTCGTTGCTCCCGTATTTAGTCGAAGAATCCCACGAATATATCGATGCCGCCCAGGCAAACGACAAGGCTCACATGGCCGAAGAATTGGGCGATGTACTATTCCAGGTAGTATTCCATTCGCAAGTCGCCAAAGAAAACGGCGATTTTTCTATCGACGACGTGGTGCAGGGAATCTGCGAAAAAATGATCCGGCGCCATCCGCACGTTTTTGGCGATGCGAAGGTTGATGATTCGAAAGGCGTAGTCCGCCAGTGGGAACGCATCAAGGCGCAAGAAACGAATAATCTAAAAATGCAAGGCAAGTCCGCTATGGACAAAGTAAGCAAAAGCTTGCCGACGCTTGCCCGTGCTCAAGAGCTCCAGCGCCGTGCCGCCAAAGTGAGCTTTGACTGGACCGAGGCTGAACCTGTCTTTAACAAGGCTGTGGAAGAATTTAGTGAATTCCGTGCCGAAATGCAAGCGGCCTCTCCTGAAAATCGCAATGTGGAACGCATGGAAGATGAATTCGGCGATATCATGTTCAGCTTGGTGAATGTGGCGCGCCACTGTGGCTTCAATGCGGCCTTGGCGCTGGAACGTGCGAATTCGAAATTCGAACGCCGCTTCCGCGTGGTAGAACAGATGGCCCGCGACCAGGGCAAAGAAATGAAGGATGTCGGCCTTGAAGGCTTGCAAGAAATGTGGAAACAAGCGAAGGCCGCATCCAAGTCGTTCTAAATTGGAGCATTCCATTTTGGAATACGAAAGTTGAAAAAATATTTTCGCATTCCTGATCCCGATGGTATATTAAGTAATGTGCTTCCAGTCCATTCTGATTTAGCGAAGGGATGCTGGAGCAAATCACGGGGTAGAATAGACCGGAAGCACGCTTGTTTTCTTCTAATTCCACTTGTCCCGCAGAGGTCTCCCTTCTGCGGGACTTTTGTGAAAGCGGCCAAAGAAAAAATCCCCACTGCAGAGCAGTGAGGATTTAAAATGATATCTACTATGATTTATTGGACCACGGGTTGTGGTACTAAAATAGTGTTTAAGCAGGCTTTGAAATCGCTAAAATTATTCTGCGAGTATTTGTAACCGTAGTAGTATTTGTTTCCGTTGACATCGGTGTCGTCGTCAGTTTGAAGGTATTCCATATTTTCGCTCTTGCAGAGGTCTTGCGTTATATGGCGGTTTGATTCGTCAATATTGGTGCAGGTGATTCCGTTGGTAGCGATTGTTACGGTTATAGATGTATGTTCGTCTGTATCGATAGCCTTTAGAACAGACACCGTATACGAGACACCTCCGTATGTGAACGTTTCTCCCGTTGCCGACAAGTCTGTAGAAACAATGCCGCCGAAGGTGGCAAGTTCCTCGGTAGAATGCAAACCCATACTGATTCGTTCACTCAAAGGATAGTTTGCATAGAGCTCGGCGTAACTCACGAGGTTCCCGTTTTGTTTTACATACTCATCTCCAATTGTTACAGCTTTTCCGAATATATAGTCAGGTAAAGGAATATAGGATGCTTTCCCGGTCACCAAGTAGGCAAATAGATTATATCTATAGTCACTAGTTGCATAATTGAATTTGCGGTTAGTTTCTTCAATATATTGAGCTGTAACTGTCTTGCTGAAGGAGTTGCTAGTAATAGAAACGATTTCGGTAGCTTCGATATCATCGTCATCGCAGTTTGTTCGTTCCGAAGACAATTTGTATGTGCAGGGGATGGATGTCCAGGTGCTATAAATGCTGCCTGCTTTCCCGCCTACGTACATTTTTGCAAGATTGTTGAATTCATCATCTTCATCGTCCCACCACGATAGTACAAGCGTGTCTCCAACAAATTTGTATTGAACGAGCTGTTCTCCGGATCTTATCTTGACAGATCCCCATTGCGGCACTCCGTTGTTGACAAGGCACTTGTTTTCGAAATCGCCCTGGCCCGAGAGTTTCATGGTCTGGGAGTTTTCATCAATGAGCAGTTGGTACGAAGACGAAATGCTTTCTCCGGCGCTATTTGCTCCCGAGCCACTGGGGCTCGTGCTGCTGTCTTCGCCGCAGGCCAAAAGACCGATGGCTGTTGTTGCGCATGCTCCGAAAAATAGTGCTTGAGTAAGAGCGCTTTTCATAATGAAACTCCTTGGTTTTATTCCGAAATGTAAAAAAACATAAACATTGTCAAGCGAAATCTCAAGGGGCGTTTTTAAATGTGATAGAAAGCAAAATCCCCGGTGCATTGCACCGAGGATTTTAAACTTCTAAGAAGTTTGGCTTTTGCTTTTTGTGAGCCACAAGCGACTTGTATTAACGAGTCGTGGTGGCGAGAGCAAGGCGATATCACATTTTTATGAATGCGACAGAGCCGAGCGGTTTGTTAAGCGCGAGCCTTGGCCTTGTCGCCGTACTTCTTGATGAGTTCTTCCTGGATGTTCTTCGGAACCGGGAGGTACTTGCAGAATTC
>JAEEGJ010030398.1_pt1 | contig 10559 bp, 8 predicted proteins | sample 8958761 | NCBI WGS metagenome assembly JAEEGJ01 (sample SAMN16246546, study PRJNA631951) | gut metagenome | biome: gut microbiome; feature: rumen; material: RS-attached | host: Bos | place: Iran: Karaj | collected 2018-10
ACTTCAATTTGTCATTCTGGTATAAACTCATCGACAAGACCATCTATGGCGCTTGGTTCTCAACAATCGGCTGTATTGTGCTCTTAGCCGTGAACATCATTTTCATTCCTAAGTTCGGCTATTGGGCCTGTGCATGGGGAGGTGTGGCCGGCTATGGTACAGCGATGGTATTGAGTTATCTGGTGGGGCAGAAAAAGAATCCTATCCCATATCCGATGAAGGATATCGCTTTGTATGTCGTTATCACAGCGATTCTTACGTGGCCAATGATTGCCTACAAGAGCTTGATTCCCATGTGGGCGCAACTACTGGTCAATACGTTGCTCATCGGATTGTTCTTGGCTTATATCGTCAGACATGATTTCCCCCTCAGCAGTCTCCCTGTTATTGGAAAGAAATTCAAGAAAACAAAATAAGATATGAAGAAATTATTGTTTACATTATTCGCGATTCACTGTTCGTTATTCACAATCCATGCCGATGAGGGCATGTGGACGTTGTACAACCTGCCGAATGCTGTCTACGAGACGATGAAGCAGGAGAACTACGAGTTGCCCTATGGTGCTCTGTATGAAGGCGACGATGCCATCAAGAACTGTGTGGTGAACTTCGGCGGCTTCTGTTCAGGAGTGGTTGTGAGTCCCGACGGTCTCGTGTTTACCAACCATCATTGTGGCTTCGAGGCCATTCGTTCCCACTCGACAGTAGAGCACGACTATATGCTCAACGGTTTTGTGTCGAATTCGTATGAGGAAGAGCTGCCCAACAAGAACCTCTTCGTGAGTTTCATGGTGGAGCAGAAGGATATCACGACCTGGCTCGACTCACTTGGCATCAACCAAATGAGCAGTGATGACCAGTACCATCTGCTCGACTCACTCGAGAATGCGATGCAGAAGGACGTAGCCAAACAAGACTCCACCCTGCGTGTAGAGATCAAGCCCTTCTATGAGGGCAACAAATACTACCTGACCACCTACCGTGACTACGAGGACGTGCGACTGGTGTTCGCTCTCCCCAAATCGATGGGTAAGTTCGGTGGTGAGACCGACAACTGGATGTGGCCGCGTCAGACCTGTGACTTCAGCGTGTTCCGTATCTATGTGGATCCCAAGACCGGTGGTCCTGCGAAGTATTCAAAGGACAATGTACCGATGAAACCGAAGAAATGGGCGCAGGTATCGTTGCAGGGTTATGTACCCGGATCGTTCTCGATGACCATCGGCTATCCTGGCAGCACAAGCCGTTATCTGTCAAGCTATGGTATCCAGGAGCGCCGTAATGCCCAGAACGAACCGATGTACCTGACCCGCGAGGTGAAGCAGAATATCATGATCCGCCACATGCGGGCTGATGAGGCCGTGCGCATCAAGTACGACTCGAAATATGCCCAAAGCTCGAACTATTGGAAGAACAGTATCGGCATGAACAAATGTATCGACAGCATCGGACTGATTCGTCAGAAGGCTGCCTATGAGCAGAAGATCCGTCAGTGGCAGGACTCTACGGGTTATCTGAAGGGTAAACTCGACTTTGCCAAGCTGGAGCAACTCTATCAGAAGCGTTTCCAAGCCCGCCGCGCCCTGACTTTCTACAATGAGACCTTCGGACGCCGTAATACCGATGAGATGACCCGTCGTGCCCTTCGTGTGCAGAACGGTGCCATCATCAACGGCAAGGAAGGCAAGCCAAAGTCATACTATATCGAATTCAAGGACAATTCCGATGAGTGGGACTATGATACCGACCGTGAGATCCTTGCTGCCTTGCTGAAGCACTACCGTGAGAAGGTGGAGATCAAATACCAGCCCGACTTCTTCAACGTCATCGACCACGACTATGGTGGCGACTACCAGAAGTTCGTGGATCGTATCTATAAGAAGTCGAAGCTGATGACCCACGACAAGAAGATCTATGTGAACAAGAAGAGCTATCATAAGGATCCTGGCGTGGTGTATGGTGAGAGCCTTCTCTCCGTACAGGCCGACATCCGTGCAGACCTTGAGGCCACCTATGACAGCATCGACGCGCTGGAGCGTTATCTCTGTGCCGCTAAGCTGCGTATGGAAGAGGATATGCCCAACTATAGCGATGCCAACTTCACCATGCGTCTGAGTTATGGTCAGGTGGGTGAGTATCTGCTCGGCGGCAAGCCCTCTGGTTATTACACCGAGGCCAGTAGCATCGTGGAGAAGATGAAGCAGGGCGAAAAGGGCATTATCGACTATGAGGCAGAGCCCATCATGAAGGAACTGCTCTCAGCCAGTGATTTTGGTAAGTATACCGACAAGACCACAGGCAAACTGCACCTCTGCTTCCTGTCGAACAACGACATTACGGGTGGTAACAGTGGATCGCCGATGTTCAACGGCAAGGGTGAGCTGATAGGTCTTGCCTTCGACGGGAACTGGGATTCGTTGTCGTCTGATATCTTCTTCGACTCTCAGCTAGCCCGCTGCATCGGCGTCGACATCCGTTATGTGCTCTACATGATGGAGAAGTGGGGCAAGGCAGATCGCCTACTGAAGGAAATAGGTGCCAAATAAGGAAAAGACCGAAACAATGAAAAAACTATCTATACTGCTACTGATGGCTGTTCTCTGTCTGAATACACAGGCAGAGAACAAGCCGAGACACATTGACCTAAGTGGTGTGTGGCAATTCGCCTTAGACCGTCAGGGAACGATGAAAGCCGACGATGCGATGACGGAAACGGTACAGTTGCCTGGAACGACTGACACGAACAAAAAAGGCGATTTCATCGGCAGGACGGAGGAGACGACACATCTCTCCCGAATCTTTGCCTACAAGGGCCGCGCCTGGTATCGTCGGACTGTGGAGATTCCTGCCAGTTGGAAAGGAAAGACGATCAGTCTGATGCTGGAGCGTACGAAACCCTCGGAGGTGTATGTCGACGGGGTGTTCATCGGCTCGTCAAACGATATCTCCACCCCTCAGGTGTTTGATTTGTCCAACGTTCTCACGCCTGGTAACCATCAGCTGGCTATCATGGTGGATAATGGCAGCGGTGTTCCCAAGCAGCTTTATGCCAGCAGTCATGCCTATACCGAAGACACCCAGACAAACTGGAACGGGATTATAGGAAAGATAGAGCTCTCTACCGTCCCGTATGCTGCGGTATCACCGCAACCGCAAAAAATAGATCCGAACTTCAAGGACTTCCATATAGAGGGACAGCACTTCTATGCCAACGGGCACAAAATCTTTCTTCGTGGCAAGCACGATGCTTGTGTCTGGCCGCTGACAGGACATGTGGCGATGGATGTTGACTTATGGCGCAGCTACCTCGGCGACTGTGCTGCCTATGGCCTGAACCATGTGCGCTTCCACTCCTGGTGTCCCCCTGAGGCTGCTTTCGTCGCAGCAGACGAGCTGGGTATCATCCTGCAGCCGGAGCTGCCTTTCTGGGGTAGTTTCGATGAGAAGGATGACACGCTGATGACTTTTCTCCATAAAGAGGGCGAGAATATCCTGCGCTGGTATGGTCATCATCCATCCTTCAGGATGTTTGCTTTGGGTAATGAACTTTGGGGAAGCGTTGACAAAATGGCCGAATTCATCGAGGATTTCCGTAAGATCGCCCCAGACAAGGTCTATACCTTCGGCTCAAACTACTATCTTGGCTATCAGGGAGTGAAGAAAGGCATGGACTATTTCACCACCTGTCGTGTAGGCGGAGAGGGTTGGGGCAACTACAACACCCACACTCGGGGGTCGTTCTCCTTTGCCGATGCGGCAGACGGTGGAATGATCAACCATTTCTATCCTAATATGATGATGAACTTTGAGGAAGGCTGTGCGCTGGCCTTCCCAGAAGGGAGCAACCAGACGAAGGCTGTTCCCGTCATCTCTCATGAGACGGCCCAGTTCCAGACTTATCCAGACTTCGATGAAATCAAGAAGTACACGGGCGTGCTCTATCCTTATAATATGGAAGTGTTCCGCTCCCGACTTGAGAAGGCAGGTATGCTGGATCAGGCGAAGGACTTCCACCAGGCCAGTGGCTTGTGGTCGCTTCAGCTCTACAAACAGGATATCGAGATGGATCTGCGTACGAAGAACATGGCAGGTTTCCAGCTTCTCGACCTGCAGGACTATCCCGGACAGGGTTCTGCCTATATCGGCATCCTCGATGCTTTCATGGATCCGAAGGGACTCTGTACGGAGAGGGAGTGGCGCCAGTGGTGTGCACCCGTAGTACCGCTGTTGGTAGCCGACCGTTACTGTTTTACCATCGAGGATGGCATCCATGCGTGGATCCAGGTCGCCAACTATAGTGGTGAGTCACTTAACGGCAAGACCCTCCGCTGGGAACTCACAGGGACGGAAAAGATCGCATCAGGCGAGATGAAGCTCCCTTCTACAGAAGGTCTCTTTACGGCCGGAGAGCTGAAGATAGACCTTAGCAGCCTTACTAAGCCTACGCAACTGCAGCTGTCGCTTGGCATCGATGATACCGAATATTACGGTGTGCCTTATCATAACACCTACGACCTCTGGGCCTTCCCTGCCTGGTGTGACCTAAGTAAGTTGGAGAGTATGATTACCGTTACGAATGTACTGGACGAGACAGCTGTCAATATGCTGGAGAAAGGCAAGAGCGTGCTGCTGATGCCAGAGGCTTCGGAACTGACGGTAGGTGGACTCTTCCAGACGGACTACTGGAACTACCGCATGTTCAAGACCATCTCCGAGAACAACAAGAAACCTGTCTCTCCGGGCACTTTGGGCATCCTTTGCAATCCTGAGCATCCCATCTTCCGAGGCTTCCCCACCCAGATGCACACCAATTGGCAGTGGTTCCCCGTCATCAAGGCAAGTCATCCGTTTATGCTCGACAATACAGGTAAGGACTACAGGCCCATCGTGCAGGTGATCGATAATATCGAGCGCAATCACAAGCTTGGACTGATCTTTGAGTTTCAGGTGGGGAAAGGTAAACTGCTCGTCTGTATGGCCGACCTTGAAGCTGCAACCTCTTATCCTGAGGGCCGTGCCTTCTACCGTAGTGTGCTGGAATATATGACCTCCTCAGACTTTGCTCCTCAGACGAAGATTACGCTTGAAGACTTCCAACGTCTCATGACCACGCCTGTCGTCGAGGGTAAGATAGGAGAGTTGAACAATATCTCACCGTATTAACTAATGAAAGGAAAAGAATGAAGACGTTTGAAGAATTAGGTGTCAGCGGAGCGATTCGCAAAGCGATTGAAGAGTTAGGATTTGTGCAGCCGATGCCTGTACAGGAAGAAGTGATTCCCTATCTGATTTCCCCAGAGGGCAGAGATGTCATTGCTCTGGCCCAGACGGGTACAGGAAAGACGGCAGCATTTGGTATTCCATTGTTGGAACGGATAGACACCTCCCGCAGGGTGCCCCAGGCCCTCGTGCTTTCACCCACCAGAGAGCTGTGTCTGCAGATTACGGACGATATCCGGGATTTCTCCAAATATATGGATGGTGTGCATGTGGAGGCCGTCTACGGTGGTGCATCGATAGAGCCGCAGATGCGTTCGTTAAAGAAGGGTGTGCAGATTATTGTGGCTACCCCAGGCCGTCTGCTGGACCTGAAGAATCGCGGTGTGGCCGATCTGAGTCAGGTGACGAACATCGTGCTCGACGAGGCCGATGAGATGCTGAACATGGGTTTCTCCGATAGTATCAACGAGATCTTCGAGTCACTCCCCGAGGTGCATGATACGTTGATGTTCTCGGCCACGATGAGCCGTGAGGTGGAGCGAATCGCCAAGAAATACCTGCACGACTATAAGGAAATCGTGGTGGGTAGTCGCAACGAGGGTGCGGAGAATGTGAACCATATCTATTATCTGGTGAACGCCAAGGATAAATACCTCGCCCTGAAGCGTATTGTGGACTTTTACCCTCGTATTTTCGCCATCATCTTCTGCCGTACGAAGATTGAGACGCAGGAGATAGCCGACAAACTCATCCGTGACGGCTACAATGCCGAGTCGCTGCATGGTGATCTCTCCCAGCAACAGCGTGACCTGACGATGCAGAAGTTCCGTAACCATCTGACGCAGTTGTTGGTGGCGACGGATGTTGCAGCCCGTGGATTGGATGTTGACGATCTGACCCATGTCATCAACTTCGGACTGCCCGATGACATCGAGAACTATACCCACCGCAGTGGTCGTACTGGTCGTGCTGGCAAGAAAGGCACGAGTATCTCCATTGTCCACAGTCGTGAGAAGCATAAGATCCGCAACATCGAGAAGGAGATTGGCAAGGAGTTCGTGAAGGCGGAGATTCCGTCGGCAGAGGAGATCTGCAAGAAACAGCTCTACAAGGTGATGGACCAGATTGTGAAGACCGATGTCGACGATGAGGAGATCGCTCCTTTCATGAAGGACATCAACCGTTACTTCGAATATGTCGACAAGGAGGAACTGATCAAGAAGATCGTCTCTTTGGAGTTTGGCAAGTTCCTTGCTTACTATGCTGAGGCACCAGAGATCGAGGCCGTCGTGCCTGACAGGAAGGAGAAGAAGCCCCAGAACGACAAACAGAAACTCCAGAACAAGGCCCAGAAGGGTTATCGCCGGCTATTCATCAATCTTGGCAAGCGTGATGGATTCTATCCTGGTGAGCTGATGCAGACGCTGAACCGCTTCGTGGGAGGCCGTCAGGAGGTGGGTCATATCGACCTGCTCGACACCATCTCCTACTTTGAGGTGCCTGAGAAGGATGCCAAGAAGGTGATGATCCAACTGACGGGCATCCGATATAAGGGTCGTACCGTTCGTTGTAATGACTCAGAGGATAAGGCAGCAGCCAATAGCCAGAGTCAGAGAGACACATGGACGAAGCCTGCGAAAAGTGGCAAAAAGAAAAACCAGCCCAAACATCAGAAGAAAGACGATTGGCTTTCCTTGATGGATGAGGGCTGGGCGATGCGTAAACCTCGCAAGAAGAAATAGGATTCCTTAGCGAACTACTTCTGTAAATTCCGGCTTGGCACCTTCGGCCTTTCCTACGGTCACGTAGATGGTCGAGGTGGCCTCCTTGCCGTCGAAACCACGACTCTTCACGATGAACTTATAGTCATCGCTGTCGTCTGTCGTGCGTTTTCCAACGGTCTCAGGCGTGCCGAGGGGGAATTGGTAAGATGAGCAGGCTGCATCGAAGATGGCCTTATCGGCTTCTGTCACAGGCTGTTGCTCTGAGTAATCTGGCAGTAGGCTGACCGTTCCCTGCTTATAGGTGTTCTCTATCAGGAAGCGGTTGAGTTCCTTCTCTGCAGCGGCTATTCTGGCAGCACGCACACCATAGCCATTCATAATGGTAGCTTTGGGGAGCGCCTGCTTGAGGGCCTCCGTCGAAGTATTCAGTCCGCCGCTGCCGAAGGTGCAGAAGGGCACAATGGTCTTGCCGGCGAAATCCTGCTCTTTGAGGAGTGAGGCGATAGGTGATGCGTAGACACCACCCCAGATGGGATAGCCAAGGAAGATTACGTTGTAGTCGGCCACGTTCGTCTTCAGGGGCTTCAAAGCGGGTGTCTCTCCTTTTTCCCGCTCCCGCTGATTACGCTGGATGGTCTCCTGGAAATTTCCTGAATAGGGATTGACGCACTCGATAGCCTCGATGTCGGCATCGAGTTGTTTCTGTAATTCTTCTGCGACGGCTTTCGTCGAGCCTGTCTCTGAATAGTAAAGCACGAGTTCCTTCTGTGCATAACCTGCGGTCATGCATGTCATCATTGCCATTGATAATAATAGTTTCTTCATATTCTTGTTACCATTGATTTCTGTGCAAAGGTAAGTGTTTTACTTTAGAAAAACAAATTTTACGGTACTTTTTTACTTTAGAGAGTTTATTCGCTAATAACACATCCTGTGTTGCACATTTAGTGTAATCAAAATGCTTTTGTATCATCTAAAATACAATATTTAATGACATATGACATAAACTAGAATCTATATGATTGATTACCAATAAAATACACTTAAACAGTTTTTCATATTAATGACATAAAAACGACATAGAAACGACATACTAATGACATAAAAATGGCATAAAAGCTACATAAATGAGGCGGAAAGGAGTCAGATGCGCTGGAGTTTACAGGCATTAAAGTGAAAAGCGGCTGCCATTAAAGCGGAAGAAAGGATAAAGTAAACTCCAAAATTCTCTAGAGAATTCAGGACTTTACAGGCAGTAAAGTCCGAGTTTACTTAGCCTAAACTCAGACTTTACTTAGCCCAAACCCCTGAAGCATAAGAACATAACCTCAACCTTGGACTTTCCAAAACAATAGCTTGAGCTTCATGTCATGAGTATGTCATTAGTATGTCGTTTCTATGTCGTTTTTATGTCATTAATTCGTACTTTGACAATCATTTAATTCATTGATATACAATTATATAACACTTTGTCTGTGTCGAATGTCATTAATTTTGGAAATTGCTGATTATAAATTCCAGAAATCATTTAAAATATACGCATTTATTTTGAATGGAACAAATCAAAAACAAAAAACAGCTCAGGCCGCTCTCCTTTTCCAAGTAGGTGTTGAGTGAGGTGTTCAGGTAGATGTTCAGCCCAAACATCCATAATGGAATACGGTTTTTATTTCACTAATTACACATTTTGTGTTACACATTTTGTGTAATTAAAAATTTTATTGTATCTTTGCACCAGAATTTGGAGTTTTTTTATGATAATAGGTATGGAGAATCCGTTTACTATCAAATCGTATGAGTCAAAGGAACTGTTCTGCGATCGTGAAGAAGAACTGCAGTTGATGCTGCGCAATTGCATCAACAGCACGGATATGACGCTGATTTCAAAGAGGCGTATGGGTAAAACAGGCCTTATACTACGCTTGTTTGACGAGTTGAAGGATGTTAGGCCTGATATCCATACCATCTACTTCGACATCTTTGCCTCACGCAACGTCGATGACTTTATCAAGCTGATGGCAGAAGCCGCTATGAAGTCATTCCCAGAAAAGACATCTATGGGAGGAAAGCTGTTGAAGTTCATCAAATCACTCCGTCCACAACTCTCGTTTGATAACATCACAGGAGAGCCTCAGTTACAAATAGCCTATCAGACTGCCCATGAAAAGGAATACACGCTGAAAGGGCTTTTCGATTTTCTCGATAGTCAAAACGAGCATATCGTCATAGCCATTGATGAGTTTCAACAGATACGGGATTATCCAGAACAGAATATGGAAGCCCTGCTGCGAACCTATATTCAACAGACGCACAATCTGACTTTTGTATTTTGTGGCAGCAAGAAGCACATGATGGCTGATATCTTTGCCAACGAGAAGAAACCGTTTTATAATAGTACGACCTTCGTATCGCTCGACAGAATATCTGAAGAGTCCTACTCGACCTTCATCCGTCGACTGTTTGGTGATCGACAACGCAGCATTACAGATGAGGCATTACAGTTCATCCTGGTCTGGACTCGTCGCCATACCTATTACACCCAGCAGCTCTGTCATACTGTTTATGCCAATGGAAGCCTTGACATCAACATTGAAGATGTAAAGAAAGCCTGCGAGCAACTGATGAAGCAGGGCGAGGCTGTTTATCTCCAATATCGTCAGATGTTGACAGATAAGCAATGGGGCTATCTCATCGCTGTTGCCAAGGAAGGAAGCGTTCAGCAGATTACAGCCAATGACTTCTTGAAGAACCACAAAATCGGGACACCTTCTGTTTCCCGTCGTCTCGCAGAAGCCCTCTGCGAGAAAGGCCTACTCAACGACGATGCCACCCTCGAAGGGACGATCTACTCTCTTAGCGATGTTTTCCTTTCTCACTGGATGGAACGCTTATAACTAATGATATAATACATAAAGCAAAAGGAAAGAAGTGATATGAAAATATGTGTATTCTGTTCTGCGAATCAGCAGATTGATCCGGACTTCTTCGGCATGACCGAGGAGTTGGGAAGGTGGGCGGCCGAAAACGGCCATTCCATCGTATATGGTGGTGTGAATCAGGGGCTGATGGAGTCTCTCGGCAAGGCTGCGAAGGAGGCTGGCGGAAGGACCATCGGCATTATTCCGATGATTGTCGAGAAGTCGGGAAGGACGAGTGACTATGTGGAAATCGAGTTCCCCTGCGACAACCTGAGCGACCGCAAGCAGCTGATGATGGACCAGAGCGATGTGTTCATCGCCCTGCCTGGTGGGCTTGGGACGATCGATGAGATCTTCACGGTAGTAGCCTCGGCTACCATCGGCTATCATCAGAAGACCGTCATCCTCTATAATATGAAAGGTTTCTGGGACTCTCTTATTGCCCTGCTTGATGACCTACAGGTGAAAGGAATGATTCGTGGGGATTGGCGACAGTATATCAAAACGGCCGATTCCATCGAAGAAATCAGCCGTCTTTTATAAAAAAGCCTCGCAAACTGCGAGGCTTTGATCTCTGTTAATAAGTGGACATCTGTCTCATGAAAGCAGGCTGTCGGCCAACAGCTCCAGCTGTGCCTCGTCGGCAGACTTCATGCGAGAACGGATGGTGACCATGGGCTCTACAATCTCGCAGTCC
>JAEEGJ010030402.1_pt1 | contig 10557 bp, 11 predicted proteins | sample 8958761 | NCBI WGS metagenome assembly JAEEGJ01 (sample SAMN16246546, study PRJNA631951) | gut metagenome | biome: gut microbiome; feature: rumen; material: RS-attached | host: Bos | place: Iran: Karaj | collected 2018-10
CGATAATAGATGATGTACTCGCCCATCATTGCCTTATATGTTATTTCATCAAGCCCCGAAAGCTGTTCTAAGATAAAATCCAGATACTCTTTAGTTGATGCCATACTTACCTCTTTCACTCATGTTTCTTAAAATAATAAATAAACTCGTTATCACGTCTTGCTTCTGTATACCCAAGCTTAGAATAAAATGCATTTGTTCTGACATTCCAAATGGGCGTATCCAACGTGAATTCCTTTGCATCTGAAAACATCGCCTCAATTTCCTGCATCATGTAGATTCCATAGCCTTTACGGAAATGCTCTGGACTTACAAATATCCTTCCGATGTTCAGCTTGTCTTTATCAGGAAACAGAATAGCTCCGCCAACAATCAATCCATCATCGGTTAACTTGTACAAATGATTTGATCTGGCCATCTTGGTATGATAAGGCACAGACATATATCCAGGAGGTCCACCTGCTGAAGGTGCTCCGACCTGAACATCGCTGTCAAAAGCTCTTTTAGATATTCCATTTAGTGTCAAAGCATCAGAAGTGCTTGCTTTTACAAATTGTAGACTCATGGCTCTTTACCTTATCACCTTCCTGCTTTCAGTGTATATGTTGCTTCCCAATGATTAAGCACTTCTACTTTTGTAAATCCAGCAGCTATTAAAGCTTCTTTTTCATGCTCCACAGTCAGCGGAGTGTCATAATGATAAAACACTTCATCCGGCAAGTTCTGCTCTTTTCTTAGTCTAATCTGCTCCTGCCTGAAAAACGTTTCCTGTTCATCTGTCTCTGCAAAATAATCAGTCAGGATAAAATATCCATCGGGCTTAAGTGCCTGCCAAAGCTTCGCATATAAAGGAATCTTTTCCTCTTTTGAAAAGTGATGTAACGATTCCACAGAAACTGCAGCATCAAATATTCCATCTCCAAAGGGCACATCAAAGTATGACCCGCAGATTGTTGTAATATCCTTATCCGGAAACTTAGCTTTTAGTGAATCAAGCATGGCTTCTGTGAGATCAATTCCGGTAACTTTTGCATTTGGATTTACCAAAAAGAATTCCTCTAATTCAAGTCCTGTTCCGCAACCCAGATCAAGCACCTTTGCGTTTTCACCGGCCGGCAAAAGAGCTGCTGTAAACTTATAAAATAAAGACGCGCCTTCAATATTGCTCTTCATGTGCTCGTCATACCCATTGATACGGGCAGTAAAGAAATCATCCATTCTTTCAAGCATGTTCTAATTTCTCCCAGTTATTTTTCATAGCTCCTTGGCAAATGATACATGCCCTTCTAATTCGATATAGCCGTTCTTTTTATAGAACTCATATGCAGGCACATGCGCTTCTGTCTGTAAGAAGATCTGCTTCAGCCCCAGCTCTTTAATTGCCTTTTCTATTTCTGACAGGAAAAAGTTACCGGCTCCTGCGCCTTGCCTGTCAGTTCTTATACATAGTTCATCAATATAGTATTCAGTCCCTTTATACCAGTGTTTTATGTAGCCCAAGGACATACCGATGAGTTCATCACCATCATATAACCCATATGTAAGCGAATATCCCTGTCCAATCAGATCATCTATATAGCAATCCAACTGCTTTTCATCTGACCAGTCATCGTTCCATGGTTCTATAGTAAACACACTTACAAACAGCTTTTTTATCGCTTCTTTTTGCTCAATTCCAATTCGCTTTAGTTCCATTTATAGGCACCTCTCAGCTTATCCGCTGTAAAATCCCCGTCACATCAACTCCCGGATGCGTCAGGTACATTCTGCAAATGCTCTCTGCAAGCTCTTCTGATATCTTTAGCTTCTTGGCAATTTCTTTATGCGTTTTTCCTTTATCTGTCATGTCCATTGCCTTGGAAATAATCCTGTCTATATCCTTTGGAAGCCTTGAATCCTGACCCGAGTTATCTATGACTCTTTTTCTAAACTCAAACTGTCCAGAGCCCGATATCTCAAGAAGGGCAAAAGACACTTCCTGCTCCGGTTTCCTTTTTCCACAGCAGCCAGGATTAAACCAGACCTGCCCATCTTTCTCTACCAGGCTGTATTTATGGCTGTGTCCATATATGATAATTGATATCCCCGTCAGATCATCGTGAATTTTACCTTTGTTGTGAATAACATAGATCTTATTGCCAAGAAATTCTTCTATCGCAGTCTCCGGAAGATTTTCAGCCCACTCTTTATCCGCATTTCCTCTCACAACTGTAACGGGAGCAATCTCCTCAAGCCGATCAATGACTGCTTTATTATCTATGTCTCCGGCATGAATGATATGATCAACACCTTTAAAAGCATCAATCACTTCCTGCCTTAATAGTCCATGTGTATCTGAAAGGATTCCTATAAGCATCGTTTTTACCCTCTACTTAATCATTGCACGCTCTGTGTTTAACTCAAAACCAAATTTTCTATACAAGCCAAATGATCAATGCCCCCATACACACCTCTCCATGCATTTACTTAAAACTCCCTCTTATACAAATATGCATCAAAGGTTGCGCTCCCATCAAACTTGGAATACTGGCAATCTTTCCAATAAGTCATTCCAAGTTTTTCCATAACCCGCCTGCTCTTTGAATTATCTTTTGCAAACTCGCCAACTATAGCGCGAATGCCTTTCTCCTTGTCAACATAATCAATTATGGCTTTCATAGCCTCAGGTACGAGCCCCTGTCCCCAATATTCTTTTCTAAGGTTATAACCAATAGCCCAGGCATCCAGGTCTTCCTTATAGAAAATCCCACCCTGTCCTATCAATTCTCCTGTTTCTTTCAATACAAATCCAAGGTCAAATTCATCGTTACCATCAATATCACGCGACCTAAGCCATTCTTTTGTAACCTCGATATCCTTGTGAAGAGGATAGATCATAAACTTGTTCACATCCGGATCAGATGCCCATTTAAATATATCTTCTGCATCATCTACTGTAACTGTTCTTAAAATAAGTCTATCAGTTTCAATTCTACGTACCATTACTCCTCCACTGTTCTGTCCCTATTTATCAGTCGCTTTTATGTATTTATCAGCCTGTAACAATAACTCTTTTTTATTATCATGTTCTATAACAGCCAGTGCATCCTCAAGACTTAAGCTCTGAAGTGCTCTTACCTCTTGTGGCCTTACAACACGCGGATTTTCATCTATGTATTTAGCCAGATAGTAAACAACCTGCTTTGTCACACCTGGTTTCTCCGATAACTGATATTGCTCACTTACTCTGAAATCACTTATCAGCGTGGCATCAAGATCTGTCTCTTCTTTTATCTCGCGGATAGCTGTCTCTTTTTCAGTCTCCCCATTTTCCATATGGCCCTTAGGGAAACTATGAAATCCGCTCGCTTCCTCAACAAGAAGATACTTGATTATGCCATCTTCAATTGTGTAAACAATAGCACCACAGGATTTCTCGAATGCCTCGCTAAGACCATCTTTAGCCATGCGTATTCTACTGCCATCTTTTAGGTCATCCTTGTAACCAAGCCTTTTGTATAAGGCATGTGCTCTTTCATTAGAAGTCTCTACATGGAAAACAATTGCACTGATACCAATTACTTTTGCATAGTCCTCCGCGCTCTTGATTAGACAACTCCCAATCCCCTGATCTCTGTATCTTGCCGTAACAGACAGATCGTCAAGATAAATATAGTTATCTCCGCGGAAAACCTGAACTGATAGAAAAGCTACTACCTGCCCATTATCCACTGCGACTATGACCTCATCTTCATGATCAGAGAAGTATCTGTTGAGATACCCTTCCTCATAACCCTCTACGTCATCCGTATGATAAATTGTCTGCAACATCTCTATGAAAAGAGCTTCAATACTTGCTCTGTCGTTCTCTACTGCCTTTCGATACTCTATCATTAATTCAATACCTCATAGATATTTATTCACATGTATATCCTGGTCTTTTATATAAATACTGATCATCCGGAACAATGCTCTTATCCCATACTTGCTCTTTCCAGTTTTCCTCCGGAATATCTTTAATTGCAACAGAAACGCTCGTGGTCTTGCATCCAAGTGTTTCAGCGATTACTTCCGCAACTCTTTCAGCACATTCTTTTTTCTGCTCTTCAGTTCTTCCTGTAAAACACTTTATTTCAACGTGTGGCATTATCCCTCCAACAATTCACTCAAATCTATAGTTTTAATACCATTTTCAGCCAAGAGTTCTGCAAAGATACCCTTGCCTTCAATAAGTTTACCGCTAAAACTACCATCATATACCTGCTTCACCCCACAGGAAGGGCTCCTTGACTGGAGAATCACCAGATCTACTTTTTCTGTAATGGCTTTTTGAAGACATTTCTCAGCACCGGATCTGAATTCTTTATCTTTGCTTTCTCCCTGCTTATTAGTTACTATGCCATTTACTATTTCGCATGGGATCCTTGGTACCGGAAGGCCACCTTCCACTTCAGGGCATACAGGGATGACCTCATGCCCTTTTATGTACTCCGCAACTTTTTCACTGTAATTGTTGCCACCATTATATTTGCAATTCTGCCCCAACAAGCAGGCACTGACCATTATTTTCATCTGTTAGCTCCAAGACTCATATTGTCTGACTCTAGTCCAAAATTGGCTCTTTTTTCAAAATACTTATCTTCTACTATATCTGTTTTTATAAAAGAAAAAAAGCCACCTGACGGTATTTTATCCGCCAGATGGCTCTCGAATTCATTTATGTTTAGACCAATTCAAGTCTGTCTCTCACAAAGCATCCTATGGCTGTTACGGCCATTACTGCTATTACTACTACCATTCCAACGTTATCATAAGAAGCATAGAAATCTCCTGAGAAACGGAGCTTTATATATTGTCCCCATATTGCACTGAGGATTACTAAAAGTGTAAATCCTAAAGATGCAGCATAAATAAATGAGACTATTATATCTTTGTGAAGATAGCTGTTTCGTCATCAAGCTCACTTACAATTCGCTGATTCTCATCCATTCTCTTTGTAATATTGTCCATATCACTTACCAAAGTCTGAGTACTTTCAGCTGCTGAGGAAACTCCCTTTACACCTTCATCGATAGCATTTGTTATGCTTCCTATTGACTCTGCAATTTCGTCGAAGCTTTCCTTGAAGCCATCTGTCTTTTCTGTAAAGTCAGCCATTACAGATTCAATATAGTTAGCATTATCTCTATATTTTTCGCCATCCTCTACAAACTTGGAAAATTCTGGAAGAATGGAATTCTGCATATATGCAACAAGGTCATTTGCACTGTCCGAAAGATTATGAACAGCACTTACTACAACAGAGTTTATTTTCTGGATATTTCCTGCTGTCTGGCGGCTATTTTCTGCAAGACTACCTATTTCTCCGGCTACAACTGCAAAGCCCTTTCCTGCTTCTCCTGCCCTCGCAGCTTCTATAGAGGCATTAAGAGAAAGAAGGTTAGTCTGACTTGCAATACTCATAATCTCATCCGTCAGAGAATTAACCTGGTCTACACTCTGGCTATCGGCAATGGCCTGATTCAGAGCTAACAGGATTTCATTAACCTTAGCATTGGTCTCATCCATATTCGCTTTGGCATTATGCTCCATCTCGTCCGCATGCTCTTTCATCGTCTTGGAATATTCACTGATCTTGCGGCTCTTTTCTGCCATTTCATCGACCTCTGCCCTGACAGCCTCTGTATTACTGTTGATCGTCGAAGCGTTATTGGCAACTTCTTGCATTGTCGCAGAGAGTTCTTCTGTTAAAGCAGAAAGATCTGAAGCACTGCTATTTGAAGTCTGTACACTTCCAAGAACATCACTGACCACTTTATCCATTGATTCTGAATTACTGGTAATAGTAGTAAATATATTCTGAAGAAGTTCTATAAAGGAATTGATTCCCTGCGTTAATGTTCCTATCTCATCGTGAGAGCTTATAGATACTCGCTTTGTAAGATCTCCTTCACGATTGTTTATTCCGTCTATAATTTCTCTAAGCTCTGCTTCCGCCTTTATTACAGGTCTGATAACATGTTTGGCTACCATGTATATAGCTATTGCAAGTGCTATCACACTAATTATCAGGACTGCTAATCCTGATACAATAGCCATATTAAATCCCATTGTCAAAAGATGTCTTTCGCTGGAAGCATATTCTTTATATGAAGTAATGATCGTGTCAATATCATCATTTAACTTCTTTGAACTGTCTGCAACCAGTCCATTGGCAGTGCTATAAGCATCTTTTGTTTTCTGATTTGCGCTCTGCGCAAGAAGAATCATTACCGACTCTTTAAAGCTTTGGTAATCTGTTATCATATTCTGATAAGCATCAGCTGTATTTGTATCTATATACTTCTGATAACTCTTAATGTACTCATCAAGAGCCTTCTCCTGCTCATCAATCTGAGCTACAACACCAGTCATAGTCTCAAAGTCCGTTGCAACTATGTGCGAAAGAGCAAGGGTGTGGATATTCTTGGTAGTCTGCCCTATAGTATCTAACTCCGTTATTGCTCCAAGATAATTATCTGCGATCACAGAAGCCATATCATTAACTTTTCTAAGGTTATTGATAGCAAGAACGTTTGACATTACCGAGATCACAAAAAGGAGTAGAACCGGAACCAATATTTTTACTCTTATACTCGTTTTTTTCATTGCTTCAACCTCCTGCTTAATTCACACTTGAACCAGAATTGGCTTCTGATGCAGCCTCAGAGGTTTCTTCAGATGCAGCATCTGTAGCGATGTCTTCTGATGAAGCATCTGTAGCTGCATCTTCTCCTGATGAAGCTTCTGTAGAAGCCTCAACTACTTCTTCAACGGCTTCACTCTCATCAAGGCTGCCGTTTGATTCCTCGCCTGTAATTTCTGTTACCATTTCATTTAGAAGTACCTGAAGACTCTTACCGGAAGGGTTTCCTGCACTCATAGCTTCTCCAAAAGTAGTTGCCGCGCCCCAATAGGTTCCACCAACACGCTGAAGACTTGAATACGGAGCCTGCTCCTGAAGTGCCTTGATTGCTTTTGACTCTCCCACTTCTCCTGAGGAAGAAGCATTAGTATTCGAAGGGCCCTGGCCTCTCATTGTAAATCTCAGTGTCTGATTCTGTTCATTTGTCATCCAGTCTGCAAATTTAGCTGCCCAGGATGCATTTTCCGAATAAGAGTTAACGCCAACAAGCTTGTACCCGGCATAGCTGGACATCTGTAGCTGCTGGCCCTTTACAGTATAAGTCGGAAGCTTGGTAGCAGCATAATCATCGCCCCAGGCCTCTTTAATAGCGTTTTCATCCCACACGCCGCTTACTCCGGCCACAAAAGTCCCATCTGCAGCTCCGGCAGTAAAGCCATCATTACTGGTCGCTGCAAATGCCGGATTCGTGCCTATCTTTATCATTGCTTCGGCAACATCAACACCGGTAATGTCTGTATAGGTTGCATTCCAGTTACAGTAAGTAGAGATTCCATCGTCATTAAGACCTATTTCCATATCAGTATTGCCGAAGAATGAATACATATACCATCCGGAAGTCATCTCCATGAAAACCTGTTTTCCTGCCTTATTTGCTGCCGCCAACAGGCTATCCATGGTCTGAACGTCCTCTTCACTTAGATATTTTTTATTATAAAAAAGGAAATAACCATTATCTGCAGTTAGTGGATAAGCATATAAACTTCCATTAATGGAAGCGGCTTCACTTGCTGCAGTAAGATTTCTTGAAGAAATCTCGGAGTCGTTCGACACCTTTTTTAGCACACCTGATGCCACAAACGCCATCAGCTGATCATCTGCGAAAGTAAAGACATCAGGAGCATTTATAACATCCCCCAAAATATCATCCTTACAATTAGCTTCACTGTGAGCCTCAAAGGTAATATTAAAGGTGGCTTGCCCTGCATATTGAGATGTAAAGCTGCTTATAATTTGATTAACAAGATCTGCATCCTCATCTGCTCCCCATACTCTAAGACTTACATTGCCACTAGGGAGTTCATTAGAGGCTTCAGTAATAGATGTGTCATTCTCATTTTTAATGCTTTTCCCACATCCTGTAACGGAGACTATGACTAAAATAGCTGAAAGAAGAACTGATAGTAAATATTTATGCATAAAAACCTCCTTGCAATCTAATGCAAATACAGAATAGCAAGGAATTTTAAGCAATTCAATATAACGTATATTTATTTATTATAATTTAAGATTGTTCCCGATTTGTTTATGCAAATGATACTTTATCCTAAACCTATGATTATTTCATTTTTTTGACCTAGTTTACTTTTTCACCTAACTATAATACCAGGCGTTCTCCATAGGAGCTATATCAGCTTGCATCTCTGTAATATTTAGCCTGAGCCTCAAACATTTTTGCGTATATGCCTGATGGTATACTGATAAGCTCATCATGACTGCCGTACTCAGCAATTTTTCCTTCAGAAAAAACTGCAATACTGTCGCAGAATTTACAGCTTGATAACCTGTGAGAAATATAAAAAGCTGTTTTACCGCCCACAAGCGTATGGAACTGTTTATATACTTCATATTCCGCCAATGGATCAAGGGCGGATGTAGGCTCATCCAGAATAACTACAGGGCTGTCCTTATACAGAGCCCTTGCAATCGCAATCTTCTGCTGTTCGCCTCCGGAAGGTTCTATTCCCTTTTCATCAAAGTACTTAAATATAGTAGTTTGCGTACCCTTTTCAAGCTCATCGACCTTATCTTTAAGTCCCACTAGCTCGATGTACTCATCAACCTTGCCCTTATCCGGGTTTGCAAAAGCTATATTCTCGTCAATAGTAAAAGAAAATAGCTTGAAATCCTGAAATACCGGTGCAAACTGCTGCATATACTGCCTGTAATCGTAATCTCTTATATCTACTCCATCAACTAAAATCTGACCTTCCGTTGGGTCATAAAGCCTGCAGAGGAGCTTAATAAAGGTAGTTTTTCCGGCGCCATTTAAACCAACTATAGACAAGTGCTCACCCGGCCTTATCTTAATACTGATATCATCAAGTATCTTTTTATTAGTCTTTGGATAGGAAAAAGAAACATGCCTGAATTCGATTTCATGTGGTTTTTTAGCAATTTCTTTTTCTCCCTTGGGAAGAGCTTCAGGATATTCCATGAATAAAACATACTCATAGGCGTAGTTGCAATTCTTGATAAGTTCCGTCACGTTCCAGACAAGCCCGCTCAAAGTTCCGTTAAGAGCTGCTTCTGTGCTGATAAGCTGCACAAAGGTACCAATACCATAAACTCCCTTTATAGCCAAAAGACCCACATAAAAATATGCCGCAGCACCTTTTATAGCTGATATTACGTTAACGCCAATACTATATGGAAGCTGGGTTAATGCCTGCCATCTCCAGTGCTTATTGCTCTTATCTGTATTATTTTTCCAACAATCCAGCATAAGACTCCGAGCATCATAAAGACGGATGTCCTTACCAAATCTTGTATCTACTATTTCCCAGCCAAAGTAACCAAACAGCCTGTTTACCTTTGAAAGCTTTCCAAAGGCCTCAATTTCTATCTTGTTCTGCTTAGAGACAACGTACAGGTTTACCAGTGAGTATATAGTCAAAAGAAGAAGTAGTAGCGGCGCATGCAAAGCTATAACAATAACAAATCCAATAGCTCTGATTATATTAGTAATGAACATAAAAAGGATTTCTGAGATGCCATAAACGCCCCCTGAATACCAACTCATTCCCGTTCTTGCTTTTTCAATCTGATCCAGTGCCTCTTTATCCTCTGTCAACTGATAGTCAAGTTCCATGGAATGTTTTCCCATGAGTATTGCAAAATAGTCATCAAGTCTTTGCTGATATTTATTAAGTTCAGTGCTACTTCGGCTGGTAATCATCGAAATAACAAATTCACCTATTATAAGACTTGCTGCAAGAATTATTAGTTTGCTTAAGTTTCTATCGCCTACTATCTCATCAACTATAATAGGCGAAATCAGGATTGCCACAAAAGGTTGCAGAATCTGCGAAACTGCCTTTATGCTTTCCCACATAAAAAATCCCGGGTATTTTTTGTATGCTGACGAAAATAAAAGAGTTATAACTTTTCGTATCTTATGGAAAGTAGAAACATTTTCTTTACTGTCTTTATCTAATTTAGCCAACCTTCTCTACCTCCTGTTCTTCTATCTGTTCTTCCGGATTATCACGGTAATACTGAGCCTGCACATTAAACATATCAGCATATTTACCACCTTTTTCCATAAGCTCATCGTGACTTCCAAGCTCCACCAGGCTTCCATTTTCAAACATGGCAACCTGGTCACAGAATCTGGTAGATGCCAGTCTGTGCGAGATATAAACTGCACTCTTTTCTCCGATCATTTCATCAAACTGTTCATAAAGCCTTTGCTCAGCAATAGCATCAAGAGCGGATGTAGGCTCATCCAAAACAACTATCTTAGAGCCTTTATACAGAGCTCTTGCCAGAGCCAGCTTTTGCTTTTCACCCCCAGATAAATCAATACCATCATCTTCCACCACATTTGTAAGGGGCGTATCAATTCCCTTTACAAGAGAACCAAGCTTTTCTTCAAGACCTGCAGAAATAGC
>JAEEGJ010030403.1_pt1 | contig 10557 bp, 8 predicted proteins | sample 8958761 | NCBI WGS metagenome assembly JAEEGJ01 (sample SAMN16246546, study PRJNA631951) | gut metagenome | biome: gut microbiome; feature: rumen; material: RS-attached | host: Bos | place: Iran: Karaj | collected 2018-10
CGGAACGGCAGCCATCGCGCATGTGGATTCCCTGGACATCTGCGGGAAAACCGGTACGGCGCAGAACCCGCGCGGAGCCGACAATTCCGTGTTCATCTGCTTTGCGCCGATGGACCATCCCAAGATTGCCATCGCCGCTTATGTGGAGAACGGCGGTTTCGGCGCCACGTATGCCGCGCCCATCGCTTCGCTCATGGTGGAGCAGTATCTGAAGGGAGAGACGTCCCGCCCCTGGCTGGAGGAGAGGATGAAAGAAGCCAACCTGATGTCCCGCGTAAAACATGACTGAGCTGTCTCAACATAAGAGGAAATCCATTGACTGGGCGCTGATAGGGGTGTATCTCCTGCTGGTGCTCATCGGCTGGGCCAATATCTTTGCCGCCACCCATACGTCGGAGGCGGGCTCCATCCTGGATTTCTCTACCCGCGCGGGCAAGCAGTTTGTCTGGATCCTTACGGCCCTGGGGCTCGCGGCCATTATCCTGTTCCTGTTGCCGGCAAGGCTCTGGGAGGGAATTTGCATTCCACTATACGGGTTTGTGCTGGGGCTGCTGGTGCTGGTGATTTTCGTGTCTTCCAACATCAAGGGGTCGCACTCCTGGTTCAGCCTGGGACCGGTCAGTTTCCAGCCGGCAGAAATATCCAAGATTACCACTTCCCTGCTTTTGTCGTGGTGGGTGAGCCAGCAGGGTTTCCGGATGACGCGTATCCGGGACTTTCTCATATGCTGCGCCATCATCGGCGTGCCCATGCTGGTGATTATCGCGGAAAGTGAGACGGGCAGTGCCCTGGTGTATATCGGATTCATCTTTGTGCTGTACCGCAAGGGGCTGTCGGGTTGGTGGCTGGGGCTTATCGGCCTTATCATTGTGCTGTTTATCACCACGCTCACTACGTCTCCGTACTGGTCGGTGGTGATCCTGATCGGGGTGCTGGTCGCCTGCAATGCCTATATGCAGCCGGCCCGCTTCTGGCAGCGGATGGCCATTTGCGGAGCGGCCGTACTGGTGGTGTCGCTCCTTCCCAGTCTGCTGGAGTGGCTCTCGGGCATGGTATCGGCCCGGATGGACTACCTCACAAATCGCATATGGGTTCCGACGGCCCAGGAGACCGGAAAGTATTTCTGGAGCTTCATTACCCGTATACGGCCGCTCTATGTGATTCTGGGCGGGGCCGGCGTGGCTATCCCGCTGCTCATTTACTGGGCCTACAAGAAGAAAGATACGTTCCTGGCCGTTTCCATTGTGGCCTTTGTGGCGGGCGTGCTGCTGGTTTTCTCTACCGATTATATCTTCAACAACGTGCTGCAGGACCATCAGCGTTCCCGTATCGAGGTGCTGCTGGGCATGAAGGAAGACCTGGCCGGTGCAGGATACAACGTGAACCAGAGCAAGATTGCCATTGGCAGCGGCGGGCTCTTTGGCAAGGGCTACCTGCAGGGCACCCAGACTACGTTTGGCTTTGTGCCGGAACAGAGTACGGACTTTATCTTCTGCACGGTGGGAGAAGAGTGGGGATTTGTGGGTTGCCTGGTGGTAATTTTGCTGTATGTATTCCTGATTGTGCGCCTTATCATGGACGCTGAGCGGTGCCGGGGCCACTTTGCCCGCGCGTATGGGTACTGCGTGGCGGCGTGCGTGTTCATGCACCTGTTCATCAATGTGGGCATGACCATCGGCCTTATGCCCGTGATTGGCATTCCCCTGCCGCTGCTTTCCTACGGCGGGTCCTCGCTGTGGGCGTTCACCATTTTGATTTTTATCTTCCTGGCGCTGTACCGGGACGAGAAGAAGTACTTCTAAGGGCTCCGGCGGGGCCGGTTTGGGGTTTCCAATATTGACATACCAGAAAAAAACACTATCTTTGCACTCCAACACCCCGCCTTGGTGGTGGAATGGTAGACACGAGGGACTTAAAATCCCTTGGCCCGAAAAGGCCGTGCGGGTTCGATTCCCGCCCGAGGCACCCTGATACGCCTTCTAGTACGCTAGAAGGCGTATTTTTCTTTACTTGGTAAACATTTGGTAAACATCCCGCCATTTCTAGAGTAATATTACGCCGCAATCCAAAAAGGGCTATCCGCAATTTTTTAACTGTGCAACTATTTTCTTTTAATTTGTCTTCCCTGAACTCAAAGACTTAGCCCCGCAAAGTCTATTGAGTTATACTTTTCTTTTTCATCGAAAAGTCTGCTATCCGCACCAACAGTGATATTTTTGACATTTCTGACATTTTGACGACCCTCTTGAAAGTGTCGATAGTGTCAAAAATGTCACTACTTTTTTTCGTATCGGCCATGGGAACACCAGATGAAGAGGCGCCCCACATAATGAGAAAGAAAACGGCACCAGCCCAAATGGCAACATTCCATAGAACAGAGCCAGCAGGGAACAGGGTCGCAATCCCGACAAAAACGAAGGATAGAAGTAGTGCAATCCGTGCCGTCCAGACATAGCGTACTTCTTTCTGACGGTACTCCTGCTCGTATATTTCTGTGCTCTTGTTATTCATATTTTGCCACATGTAGGTTAAAAAAGATACTTATGGCAAATTATAGAAGGGACTTGCCTTTGGCCGTCAGCCTGTATTTTTGGTTGGGATGGCGAGGTTTGTCTGGATGGGTCTGTTCAATAAAGCCACCTTCCAAAGCCGGCAAGAGGTACATATTCAAGAAATTATCTCTACCCTTAAGCCCTATCTTATCCATCAACTCCTTTGCAGATACTTCCTTTCTCCCGATCACAGAAACCAGCCTTTGGACTTGTCCTATAGCTTGTCCTGTAACTTGTCCTGTAACTTGTATGGTAGCTTGGTCAGTAACTTGTCCTGCCATGGCTTTTACCGCCGGGTTTTCCAAGGGATCGGCAGAATAAACAATCGCCTCAAAATGAGTCAGTTGGTCTATCCTATAGATAGCGGCCGGACTGCCGTTGGCCTCCAGCTGCTCCCGTACACGCTTGATGCCACGGTTGAACTTGTTCACAAAGCCAAGGACCCTCATTCCTTCGGCCACGAGCGGGTTCCTGTAGGCATTCTTTGTGGGGAAATTCTCCGGACGTGCATCGCCGAACAAGCCGCCGGAATTAACCACCTCCACCCTATGAGATGAGGGCAGTTTCGTCTAATAATGCTCCTGTCTCTATGCCTTGCGCCTTATATCCTCGGCTTCTGGACCACCCTGATTATAAGCGAGATGAAATAGACTATGAGTCCGTAGGAGGTGGAAATCAGTGTCACCTTTAGGCCCCCACAGATGACTGCAGGACTTACATCTCCAAACATCTGAAGGACACCCAGCATTTGGGAAAGGCCACGCAGGGACCAAAAGATGCCAACGACCAATGCGCCCAAACCGATTTCTTTCACCCATTTGGGGGCTTTCCAGGCCGCAAGGAACAGGCAGATAAGCAGCACGGTGATGGCAATCATTCCGGCAAGGCCACCCTCTACAAAAAGATTGGTGATAGGCTCGCTAGCCTTCTCGATAACCTCCGGTTGAGATACACCCAGAGAGTCCACAACGTAATAGATTTCTTCTTTCATGGCAAAACGTTTTTGGTTTGATGCAAAGGTACGGCGTTCTGCCACTATTCTCCAAAGTTGAATCCCAACGTTGACTTGTCAAAACCCACAACAGGGCCACACGGCTTGCACACACGCGTGTTTTTGCCTATTTTTGTGGAGGAATGAGAACTCTTTTGCGCATTGCATACTGGCCTTTAGCTATTACCATTCTGGCTGTTATCCTCGTCAGCCTGGACTATTCCTTGGCCCAGGCCGTGCTCATCGCCCTTATGTTCTGCCCCTGCGCTCTTGTCCTGGAATTTTGGATGCCTAAAGCACGAAAGCCGATGGACAAATTCTATCTGTCGCTGGCCGTAATGACTTCCGTCATCTTGCTGATTCTAATTCTGCATTTCGGCATATGGACATCCCTGACCAAAGATGGGTTCTACCAGAGCCAAAAGGACATATCTCCCATGCTCATCAATCCGGCGTTCCTGGGGCTCATTCTCACAACGCTTTCCATCGGCGATTTTTTCTGGGCCAAGTGGATTTCAAAACGATTTAAAGCAAAAGGCCGAACCATAACATTCTTTTCAGAGCGCAAAAGCATGACGCTACCACTGGCCGATATTGCATACATTGAATCCAACGATACGGAGGTACGCATTGTTAGCCTTTCTGGGGAATCTTATCGCAATAGGACCGGTATCGGGCAATGGGAGAACCTGCTTGGGGAAGATTTTCTCCGTATTCACCGTTCCTATTTGGTTAATGTTAATTTGGCTTCCCTGGTTTCTATGGATATCGTTTCCGTTTGTAGTACGGAACTGCCTGTTTCCCGTAAATACAAAGAGACTGTTCTGCTAAGTCTATCAGGGAAACAACAACAAGAAATACAGTAGAAATACATATGGCTCCAGGTGCATTTTACCGGACTTAACTGGGGCCTGACCGGCCTTCTCAAAAGCAGCTTCAAAACAGTCGACCGGCCGCTTTATCCCATCTATGCCACGCTGGGTGTTTTCTACTCGTTTTAATGCACAGTCCGGCATACAACAGTGTCGCTGAGCAGCACAAAGCAATGGTATGGAGGATTCTGTTCTGTTTATATGTTATTTCAGGTATTCCGACATAGTATTGCTGTACACGTTACCATAGTTGGAAACGTTATAGACCTTGACGTGGGATCCGGAGGTGTTGCGGGCCAGGGTGTAATACATATCGCGAAGGGAGATATCAGGATTACTGCCGATGGATTCCTGGAAGCCGCGGGTGAAGCCATTGGAGAGGAAAACACCCACCTCTTCGCTCCACACATCGGCGTGGCTGGTCTCGCAGGGATTGGCGGCGGTAATCAGCAGGCAGCCTGGCAGTCCCTCGCATGCCTCGCCGAGGCCTCCGCTATAGCAAGCCTCCACGGCCATAAGCATCTTACGGTGCGGCGTGTTGTCCAATATGCTCTGCAAACGCTCATAAGTCATTGACTGTGAGCCTCCAAAATCCAGGGAGCCGGGCGAGCCGTGACCACTCCAGAATACCAGCACGTTATCGTCGGTATCGGGCGAAAGAACCTTTGGCAGACGTTCAGAGGAGCGGCCCTGAAGGATGTTGGCGATATCATTGGTAGAAAGTGTATTCAGGCGATAGTCGATGGCGGCAGCATCATAGACATTCACCCCCGTATCGCTGATGCGCAGTTCGCCCTGATGTGGATTGTTAGCATGGCGGGCCACGTCATCCTCACAGATGAGCACGATATGGTCATCGTCATAGCCATACTTCTTCAGCAACTGATACATGGCGAAGACATCAGCCTGGAAGCGATAATTGGCCCAGCCTTTGGAAGCAGCAATCAGCAACGCCCAGCGGTCGTCGAGGGGAGGATATGAAAGAGTCCCGCCGTCTTCGGGGCTGAATGCCTGAAAACGCGAAGCTGTCCAGTCCCACATATTCTTGGACGAAGTTGTGCGACGTGAGCCTTCTGTGCTGAGATATTCGGTTGTCAGGAATTGTCCGTCATAGAGGCGCCAGCGGCGGAAGGTGCTGCCGCAGACGCTGGAATGGGTTTTTTCGTCGAATGTCCACGAGCCGCTGACTCCGTCTATGTCGGGTGTATATCCCTGGGAAAGCAGTTCAAAGTTGTGGCTCATATCGGCCGGGAGCCAGGAACCGCCTTTGCCGTCGCGCCCATCTACCACGGAAAGAATAGCTTCGTTCAGGTTGACGCCTTTTTGTAAAGAGAGGGCGGCGGCATAGGCTACAAGGCAAAGGCCGTCGTAGAATTGGGCCTCGCCGTTGATTAGTTCTTCACCGAAGCGCTGGTGGTAGGCTTGGTTAAATCCCGACTCCGGGCTGGCATAGAGGTCAACGCCCTGATAGGTTGCATTTGTAGCCTTCAGGGCTGTCTGCTCCGAAACGAAAGCATCGCTGCAATAAATCTGCGGGGTAAAGAAAACGGTGCCCGGGACCCTTAATTCCTTATACATCTTTCCCACTTCGTCATCGAAGGCAAGAGCCATCTCCGTGTTTGAAGGATTAAATAACAGTCCCTTATCCCCTAAACCAGGATCATCAATGCCACACATCTGCCGTACATACCGGCGGAGATCGGTCTCATCCTTGTAGAGATAAATATCCTCGACCTTGAGCCCATACTCTTCGGCAATGAAACCAAACCACTCTGCGTAGGCATTGCGTGCATCTCCATCACCATCATCGGCACAAAGCAGCATCATTGGCCGCAGTTCCGGAGGATAACGGTCGGAGAGGTATATGCTTGCCACGCCGGACAGCATTACTTCCAGTTGGGCAATGTCGCTCTCTGCCATATTCCATACATTAGGGACGCCGGCGTATTTCCTCTGGTATTCCACATTTGTACACGAAGGAGTTATCATCGGCTTGTCGTTCACTTTCTCCTTACTTAAGGCCAAAGCCATCTTACTGGCGCAGGCAGATGTGGTTGGGCCGACGATTGCCGCGATTTCCGAATCCCGGACCACCCGCTGAATGTACTCATCTATATCAGCATCGTCCTGGCTCTTGAATGTCAATTGAAGCTCCACTATGTCTTTCAGGCCTCTTTGTGCTTCCGCAATGTTCTCCAGGGCCCATTGGGCAGTGCGTTCCCACCGCACTTGCTCACCCTCCTCCATAATGACGGCCACCTTGTAACTATGGGTGGTGACGGAGGATGGAGAAGAGGGAGTCTCGCCCGTGCATGCCGCCATCAGAAACAGGCTGAGCAAGTAAACGGCAAGGCGGCACTGACGGTTAATTGCTCTCATACTCTTCCTCCTTTTGCACGGCCTCGGACTTGTAGTCGTCGTACAGCCATTTGAACCAATCGGGCACACCGTATCCGCGGTCTTCATAGACCAACAGATGATCTGCAAAATTGGGCGTAAGGACGATATCAGCGGCGCCCTCCTTCAGGCCGAGCCGCCGGCTCTCCGGCCAGTCACGCCCGGCAAGCCAATCTTCCAAGTACTGCTTCAGCACGTCGCCGATGCGGATGACAACAGAAAATGGGATGCGCGTGGACTGCCCGGCCAGGTCAACATCCATGCCTATCATCATAGCGAACGTGTACTCATCGTCGTTGATGTATCGCAGCACGCCCGCCCCCGACCCTCCGAGGAGCGGGAAAACGATTTCTGAGTAAAACAGGTCCTGATCTGCCCGGCGCACCATGTACCGGTATGTGGAATCTGGCATGGCGAAACCCGCCTCGCTGTCGGCAATATAATGGACGCTGGTTGTGCAGGGGTCACCCCAAAACTCTCCGGCATATTTTTTACGGGCGTCCATGAAACCGGCTATCGATTCTTCCAGGCTCGGGAATCCCGGAGCGGCGGCCAGGACAAGTGCGTCGAGGCGCTGGCACATGGCTCCGGCGAGGTAACTGACGCCATACCGACCTATCATAATCGAAGAAACGCCCTCTATTTCTGCAGCACTGTCGACAAGCATTACCCTGCTGCCTTTCCCGGAGAGTGCAGGCTTGCCCCGGAATGCCATCGATTCGTATTCTGAACTGCCGAGTATAAGAACCGCAGAATCCTTTTGGGTATTATCCGCAAGCCATCTGCTGTACATTTCTTCCGCTTCCCTCAAGTCTGAAGGCAGAAGCAGGCGAAGGTTTGTACCGGTCTCGTGTCCGAAAGCAAAGAACCCCTCTGCCGCAGTGTCGTTGAAGCCGTTGTCGCCCAGACCATTAGGAGTGACCATTAAAGTCACCGTGGCCTGTTTTTGCGGACTTGTGGCATCATCGTCTATGCCGGAGCAGGACGACAATGCCACGAGTATGGACAAGCAGCAGAAAAAGCGATGCATTTTAATGGACTAATAGAGGTTCTTCACGAGGCGGACGGGGTAGCGACAATCATTATTCCAAATCGTTTGACCTGCCGGATCAAACACTTCATCATTTCGAATCATACACACACTTTCCATCTGCCTCTTGGAATTAAGGCAACCATACATGCCATAGGCACCTGCCCCTTGTATTTTGTTGTCCCACCAACCTCCGCTGAACGTTTCGTAAAAGCCCAGCACTCCGCCATATTTATCGGGGAAGAATGCCTTTGCCGGACTGATACGTGTGACCCCCTTTGCTTCAAGGAGCCCTTTGATGTTAATGAAATCGTTTTTTGAGGTTACACGCCATCCGCTCGGAGCGAAATTCTGGTTGCTGGCTTCTTCGTACGAATAGAAAGCCGTATTGTCCCTATCGTACTTGCAGTTGATGCTACCGCCTGTCGTATAGTTATCTGCCTGGAAGTTCTTTCTCATCCACAGTTGGTTGAAAATCTTAACCACAGGATATTCTGTTTGCCAACCGTGTCCCATCGCACTAGCGAACTGTTGTTGCGCCCAGCCCTGCCTTACTTCTACTCCTTCTGCAGGACTGGAGGTGATAGAAGCCCCGCGAAGATAGATGATAGAAGCCTGGCCGAAGTCCAAGTCGGAATATTCACTGATGTTAGTGTCAGTACCGTTCCACGCCACGCGGGCAGGCTTGTGGTCTTTGTCGCCGATGAAAAAGCCCATATTGTATCTCACCTTGGAACCTATGACGGGGTAGACCACAACGACTCGCTTTTCCTGATTGATGATGGGGATATACTCCTCGCATACAATACCTACCTGCTGGCCGTTAAGCATGATGTCTTTTACGAGGGAACTACCATTCCAAGAAGGATCAAACATGGGTACATAGAAGGCTGTGACTGTTCCGGTGTCGTAAGTGGAATTGTCTTGGAAATCCTTATCTATCTGTCCGCCCGTCATATACTTTTTCAGAGCCTCATAACGCTCAGGATACTCGGGCCTGTCCACCAGTTCATAAAGGGGCAGGAGCGAATCGTCATCGAATCCCATCAGTGTCAGGTTCGTGCCGTCAACGGAATTGAACCAGGCCAGGTAGTTCGCCTCAGTAAAACCATCCTTCGCCACCAGGGCCTTTGCCAGTTTGGTATCGCCCCCCAATGCTTCCACATTAATCCTCATTTCGCTTTTATGTTTTTTGTACGTTTGATGGAAGTCATCGTTTACGCTGCCTTCCGCTTTGGCGAGGACGCCTTCGTAACTAGCCTTGGCAAAAACCTTGATGTCGTAACTATCAGTTATGTCGGTGATATCGACGTCCAGTGATTGACGTACGCGGCCACCAAGACGGGCAGTCATCACTACATGAGTACCATAAGCGCGAATCAGGGCCTTAAATCCTTCTTCTGTTGAAGGGTAGCTTGCGTTAAGGCCGTTGATGGCATTGTAGGCCTTCGTTGTCATATACTCCTCGGTACGCAGGTCCTCGATGGGGAGGTCGAATGAGGCGGTAGTTAACGTGGCCTCCAGATAGTTGATGGCATACTCGTGATTGCTGTTGTCGGTGTAATCCATGGTGAACGAAGCGTTCGCTTCTGCCTTGAATTTGCCTATGCCTCCGCTTCCGCTTGCCTTCGCTGTAAGTTTGTTGCTAAGCTCAGTGATACTGTTACCGGTAATGGTACTTAGGGTGGCGTGCATATCCAATCCGTCGGTGGTTTCAATTCCTTCATCTATCAGTTGTCCGGTGTTGAATATTTGGGCTTTCAGGCATTTCTTGCTGGCATAGAGCCCTTTCGAGGTGTCATAGCCGTAGCCTACCGCATAAATCTTGTTTGATGTGCCAAGAACGTCAGCATTCTCGCCGTACTCACCAGTCCATTTCTGCTCTATTGCAAGAACCTTGTTCTGTTCTTCATGTCCAGGAAAGACAATGGTAATATTGCCTTTTAGGCGATGTTCTTCTTCGTTATCTTCCAGATAGACCTTGATAGAAGCGTTGCCCTTTCCCTCGACGGGCTTCACTGTGACAAAATCGGAACTCTCGATGTGCCAATCTCCTTCTGTCTTTATTTCGACAGAGAAGTTACAGGCCCAGGCGTCAAGCACAATCTTGTTTCCTTCAACATTATCAGGGAAAGACACTTCACCCAAGAAGGCAGGCTCTCTCTCGCAGGCCGCAAAGGCCACTGCTGCGATGGCTATGGCCATCAAATAGATTGTTTTTCTCATAAGATATATGTTGCTTTATTACTTCCAGGATGGATTCAACAACTCAGGAGTACATTCGTGGAATAAGTACTTTTCCTCCTTTTGCCTGAATACGGACAAATTTAAGGTTTTTTTCTTAAACGGGCTAATAATGATGGTTATTCTGACGGTTTTGTGGCACAGAATAATCCCGTTCTATTCCTTCATCTGGTGCATTTTTGGTGCAACTTTTTGGAGCTTAAAAATAAGAAAAACCCTCTCTGAATGGTATCAGAAAGGGTTTTTGGTTTTTTCTGGGTGGAGGTAGTCGGATTCGAACCGGCGACCCCATGCTTGCAAAGCATGTGCTCTACCAGCTGAGCTATACCCCCGGATGCCGCAGGTGCGGCGGTGAAAGAAAAAGCCGCTCTGGTGGGCGGCTCTTCAGGTAGGCCCTGGCAGAGTTGAACTGCCGACCTCTACATTATCAGTGTAGCGCTCTAACCAACTGAGCTAAGAGCCTGTATAATA
>JAEEGJ010030405.1_pt1 | contig 10557 bp, 1 predicted proteins | sample 8958761 | NCBI WGS metagenome assembly JAEEGJ01 (sample SAMN16246546, study PRJNA631951) | gut metagenome | biome: gut microbiome; feature: rumen; material: RS-attached | host: Bos | place: Iran: Karaj | collected 2018-10
CAAGGAAAGTGATCGCAACGATAGCACCGACAACATAGTTTGCGTATCCGGACTCGTCACCTGTCTTAGGCGGAGTCTCCGGAGGCGTAGGAGTCGGAGTAGGGGTATGAGGAACGTCTATCGTCTGCTCCTCATCGTTGATATCAGCGTGAATCGCCACTCTGACACCGGGACCAACGTACATCTCCTCAAAGCATACGAGCTTGTCGTAGCCCTTTGCCATGATATCGGCAACATTGACCTCGAAAGTAAGATCGATATAGCCGCTAGACTCAGTAGGCGTAAATGTCTGCTGTGCCTTGACTTCGTGACCGTTCTGAACAAGAGCCCCGGACTCTGTAACATTACCGTTTGCGTCTGTAAGCGCATACTGAACATTGCCGACGATCGTGTAGTCTGTTCCGGGAACAAGGTTCTCGTAATATACACGGTCAGTGATAGTAACAGGGATCACATCGCTCAAAGATGTCTCAGGCAATGTGTGTCCGGCTGCCGTCGTTGCAGTCGTATGCATATCAGGCGTGTAGATCGTCTGCTGAACGTCACTAAGATCACAGTGGTTAGCTACGCAGATGCCGCTTCTCTCATGGAACAGCTTCTCAGTTACGATCAGGTAATCGTAGTGCATATCTGCAAACTGAGTAGTATCGATCGTGAAGACAACTTCCGCATAGCCTTCTCTGCTTGTAGCCGTGAACGGAGCTGAAGTCTGCATGCCGCCTTCCTCTGCAGGAATGGCTCTTGAGTGCAGATATCCGTTCTCGTCTGTCCAGCAAGCCCAGAGCTGACCCTGTACATAGTACCTGTCACCGATCTCGACGTTACCCCAGTATACGTTGTCGACAATACGTGCGTTCTCCATAAGAGGAAGAACCGTTCTGCCCATCGTACCCGGTGTCGTATCTGCCGAGAATGCACTTGTATGCACTTCGGGTACAAATACTGTCTGGTCGTAGTTGTTCATGCCGTAACCGCCGTTAACGTCTGCATAATGCTCATGCGAGACAATGCAAACACCGTTGAACCACAATTCCTCGAACACGATAATGTCACGTCCTGCGAACCTTGAAGTGTCGAGCTTATAGTCGAACGTTACGTCACCTTCGTGAGACTGAGCAGGAACCCAAGTGTACTCAAGTTCCGTTACCTCACCCGTTCTTGCGTAGATAAGTCCGCCGTCAACAGGATTGCCGTCTTCATCGTAATCAACAAGGTGCAAAGAACCTCTGATGGTGTACTCAACAGGACCTAAGCCTCTGTAGTGTACGTTATCACGGATCGTTGTATAGCCATTTGCAAGAGTGCTTGCGCAAGTCTGAAGATCCGCTGCACCGGAAGTGATGTCTCCCAATGTGATCGTCTGGTTCTCGTCCTCAATATCCGCGTGGATAGCAAAGCCGTACTCTGTCTCGGAGTAGATCGTCTCGAAGGATACGATCTTTCTCGGAGCCTCGATCTGAACGCCGTTGATCGTCTGACCGATCTGGGCGATAAGACGGAGTGTGTTCAAGTGATATACAACGTCAACAGTACCGTCCGAAGTTTCGGCAGTAAATGTTGTAGAAGCAGTGATGATGTCACCGTTCTCATCAAGGATAGGAGTATTTGTCTGTCTGTCCATGATCGTTCCGACAACCGTATACGTCTCACCCACATGGAGATTAGCGTAAGATACTGTGTCGATAAACTCTACGTCCTCACCGATCATGCCGTACTGGCTGTTCGTAACAGGATCTGCCATCTGAGTTCCGCACTCAGGCTGGAAGTGAACCGTCTGGCTTTCAGCGTCAAGGTCAGCGTGTCTTGAGAGCATGACCTCGCCTCTGCCTGTGTTTTGCGTGTCAAGCTGCCAGATCTCCTCGAAGCAGACCATATACGCTTCACGGTTACCTTCACAAGCCATTGAAGAGTCAACGACATAGTTTACGGTTACCGTACCCTCGCGGGAATCGTCAGCAATGAAGTCTACTACCTGCGAGTCGTAGACGATGTTGGGGTTCTCCCTATCTACGATATAGCCTCTGATCTGATAGGACTCACCTCCGTTAAGGTTGTTGTACCAGACTGTATCAGTAAGAGGTACTCTCGAACCGATACGACCCTCGTGGGACATTGTCTGTACATCAAGGAGCAATGTGTCCGGCGTATCAGGTAATTCCGGAGTAGTCCACTGATCCAGATCGTTAATGTCTGTGTGACCGCCGATAAGGATGTCGTTCTCTGTCCTAAGATACTCGAATGCGACCATAGGTCTCGTCGAATAGCTGAAGTAGTTAACAAGCAGGTCGGAAGTATCGATCCTGAATGTTACCTCAACCGTGCCGCTGCCTGTAGAAGACGCCGTGAATTCCTGTGTGCCGACGACAACATCACCGTTTGAATACTCAAGACGGTTACCCGTTGTCTTGTCGTACAAGTGGCAGGTAAGCGTATAAGTTTCACCTGCATGCAGATTTGTATAAGATACAGTATCTACAACATTCACGATACGACCGGAAACAGTGCGATGCTCCAGCGTCTGTCCGTCAACAAACGTTGTACCGATCTCAGGAGGTAAGATAGAGATAGTCTGTCCTTCGTCCTCGATATCAGTATGTCCGCCGATAAGGATCTCGCTTGCAGAGTACAGGTACTCGTAGCAGACGATATCCTTTGTGACTTCGTGCATGATACCGCCGATGTCTACATAACCCTGAATGATATAGGCTGTGTTGATCGTGATCGGTACCTCGACAGTTCCGGATGCTGTCTCAGGAACAAACGGTACGCGGCCGCTTGTAAACGGATTGCCGTTAGCGTCTCTCAATGCCAAGCCCGTAGCCTTGTCGTAAATGACTGCCTCAAGGTAGTAAGTCTCACCTACGTGCAAGTTGGTGTAGGTAACAGTATCGATAAACTCAACCGTTTCACCAACAGGAGCGTTAGCCCTGATGTTCTGCACGCTTGTAAGGGTTGTACCAACGTCAGGAGGCAGTATCTCGATCGTCTGTCCTTCATCGTTGATATCTGTGTGACCGCCGATAAGGATATCACTTGCAGAGTACAGATACTCATAGCAAACGATGTTCTTTGTTACGGTGTAGACCACACCATTCGTGCCCACATGTGCCTCTGTGATAGAAGCTGTGTTGACCGTGATAGGCACTTCAACCGTTCCTGACTCAGTACGAGGAGTGAAAGTGAACGGTTCTGAAGTTGCGACAACAGTGCCGTTCTCCTTATCTCTTATCTCTGCCCTGAGCGTATACGTCTCACCTACGTGCAGGTTGGTGTAAGTAACAGTATCGATAAACTCTACCGTCTCACCAACAGGAGCGTTAGCCCTAAGGTTCTGTACGCTTGTAAGTGTTGTACCGATGTCAGGGTTAGGGATCGTAACAGTCTGAGCGTTATCAGTGATGTCGTTATGGTTCGCCCGTTCAAATCCGCCTACGAGCTGCAAGCTCTCGTAACATACAATGTTCTTAGGCGCGTATGAAACGACGCCACGATTATCAACTGTCGCACGAACAAGATCAGCTGTGTTGACCGTGAAGGTAACAGCAACAGTTCCTGAACCCGCACCTGTAAAAGGTACCTGAGCCGTGTACGGTGTTCCGTCTGCTCTTGTAACAGGCACGGCACGTCCGTCAGCTGTTCTTTCCATAAGTCTTGCACTCATGATATAGGAACCGCCGATATATACGCCCGAGTAAGATACCGTATCAGTAAACGTGATGTTCTCGCCGACAACAGTGATGTGTCTGTCGGCAAAGTCGACCATAGTTGTACCGATAACAGGGTTGATATCGTTAGTTGCAGTAACGACCTGAAGTGTACTTGCGTTATCCGTTGTGATCGTAACCGTCTTTGTGTAGACGTAGCAACGTACACCGTTATGTGTCGTTGTTCCGCCGTAAGTCCAGCCGTCAGTTACGGTAATATCCGTTCTGTTTTCAACTGCGCTTACAGGGATATACTCACGGACTTCGAAAGTGCCGAGACCGATACCTGCAAGAATAGGCTTACCTGTAATGGTTCTGCCGTTCCTTGTGTAATCCCAAGTAGCGGAATATGTGTAGTCCGTAGCTGTTCCCGTACCTGTTGTCTCAGGTGTTGCATTTGCGGGGATATAACCCGTACCGATAACAGTATTGCTGCTGTCACGAACCTCAAAGGAAAGGTCTGTCAAAGGACCGCCCGTGAGGTTGACCTTTGTTACGTCGAGCTTACCCGGAACCTCATTAACAACAGTTACATTGTAAGCGATACCATCATAAAGTTCGCTTATATCAATATCCTTATAGAAGTAAGTTCCTGTGCTGTCTGTAACGGGTCCTGACCAACCTTCAGGGGTCTCAAAATTAATTAAAGAAGGATCGAAGTATTCTCTTAATTGATAATTCCCCAAAGGAAAACTCTGAATCTCATCAGCAGTACCTGCATAGTGCATATTGTTACCGAGACCGCCGTTAGAACCGTTCTCTCCGTAATACGCAGCGGCTTCTTCATTGTTTCTTATATATGCATCATGAATCCAATCCTGAGGCTGCCAATAAATAGGAAGATTAACGATCGTATAACTCGGATTGATCGGATAATCATCGGGGGCATTACCCCACGTTCCGTCACCGTTGTCACGATAACTGTTATTCCTTGCTACCCAAGTAGCAGTTGCTCTGTCGGGGGCATATACTTCAGCAAGGTTTTGTATCTCCATCTGATATGGATACTCACCAACAAAGCCGCCTTCCGGATAGTTCAGCTGGTAAACCCACGATACATCATACTGTCCTGCGCCATCGGTTGTTATGTGAGGATTGTCCGGATTCGTGATAAGACCTATCGCGACCTCTTGATTTCCGTGCCATATTGAGAACGATACGCCATCGACACCCATACCAGAATCGTCGATCTTAATTACATCGAATATCGTTCCGTGGTTTTCGTTAACACAAGATGTGTAATCTACATAAGCAGGCTGGGCATAACGCATGTCTCTGCCGTCATCAAGCACATTGTAATTATCACCTTCGCGATGCTCCAATGTTGCCGTGTGAGTTATACCACTTGTTCCGCTTCCAACCTGGCATCTGTAAGACCCCTGAGGCGTAACATGGTACATCATTTCCCACTTCTGGCTTAATCCCGTGTTGTAAACACAGTGCCATCCACCGGCATTCATGCTCGCAACGTAAAGAGATTCTGCATTCGTATCACCTTGGAACGGACCAAAGAAACCAGTCCTCCACTGCTCCGTTACAAGATAGTAGCCTTCAACAAGGTAGCCAAGAGTATTTGTCTGATAATTCATCAGTTCCCAAGTGGCCTCACCGCTGCTTGCGATCCATCTAAACGGCAGTGCTCTGGTATTACCCATTCCGGCTACATAGCTTTCATATTCAGCACCCGGCGCCCACATTACCCTGGTCTGATTATTGCTGATCGCTCCAAGACGACCTTCGGCAATAGCTCCGGCGCCATATGAATAGATACCGTTATACATACCCGCAGCCTGACTTGCATCAGCACCATAATAATAGCAAGCAAATGTCAGACCGCCTGAACCCATGCTTATGAGAGGCCAACCCCAAGTAAGTGAATTGTCATGACGAGTGTAGATAGATGACAAAAAGCCAAACTGATCAGTGGAATCGAAAGTCTTTACGATAGCCAAAGAACCGTGAGGTGTTGTACCTGGCTCCAACATCGTAATAGCACCGCTGTTAGGCGAGATATTTCCTTGTGCATCAACAGTTACGATAATGTCAGAGGCTTTACCGTATCCATTCGGTACATAGATCTCAGTAAAGACGTAAGTTGCACCCGCAACCAAGTTATCTGCGGTAAAATCATCACCCGAAGCGTTAGTTACAAAGTAGTAACCATCTGCAGGAGCAGGAGAAGTAGATCCGTCAGGGAATGTGATCGTCTGTCCTGCGGAATACCAAGTAGCACCGGAACTTACAGTCACACCACTGAACGGGTTAGGAGCAGTATTGGTAGTTGCGGCAGCAAAGAAGATACCTGCATTTGAAACATCGCCGCTGCCCGACTCGGAGACCTTGTTAAATACAAGACCGCCTGTACGGTTGTTAGTCAGGGTAAAGGTATAGGTTTCTGAGTTCCAAGACCAATCTCCTGTGCTCGAACCGATAGGGTTACCGTTGCCGTCTGTTCGGAAAGCAACTCTATCAGGATTAGCGATACCAAAACCTGAAGGTGCGCCTGTCTCAGCAAACACATAGTCGCTGTTAGGCAAAAGGCCGTGAACTGTCGCTGTGCCTGTTGTCGTTGTAAATGTCAATGTGTTTCCACTTCTTGTAGGATTGGAAGCACCATCAACAAGCCAACTGCTTTCATCAAGAGGGCCTGTAAGCGTAATTGTCGCACCGGCAAGTCCCTGACCGTTGCCATTCACCTTCTGAATACCGACCGCACCAGACGTAGGAGAATTAGGCTCAATAGTCTGGCCTTCATATACCTGGTAGTCATCTGTATGGTCGTACTGAACATTTACTGAGTGTGATCCTGTACCGGACTCAATAGCGCCGGCAGAGAAACCCTTGTTACCGCTATACTCACCTATATTAACCAAAGAACTGATAAGATTCTGGATATCTGCAGAAGCGGTTGAACTTCTCAGATCAACGGTACCCGAAGAAGTCCCATAATAACGATCAGTAACAGTTACATTTGCTGTGTAGCCTGAACCTGTCGATACGTTATAACTCACGCTATAGTTTCGGTGTTCCCACTCGGGCTGGTCTACATTACCATTAGTTGAATGACCTATCTGATAGTGCCACTCTCCGTTAGCATAAGTTGCCTCATAAAAATACCCTGTACCTGTCGGCAAAGACAAAGCACCTTCAGAGGCTGCCTCATCAAAGTTCTTGGAGCAAATAGCAGGAGCGGTTGTTCTGCCTGCGGCTGCAAGATACGCACCGAAAGTACCGCTTACATTGGAGATATAACCTCTTCCGCCTGCCTCAGAATTGTAATCACAAGTGCCGCTATAAGAACCAGGAGTTACTGTATAAGGAACCGCACTTGTAAACCTGATTGTTCCGTAAGTTTCTCTATTCCAATCAGCAGGCGTAAAATCACCATTAAGTGTTTCATCCATCACATATCTGTAAGATACATTGCCTTCATCATCTATTTCAACGACTACATAGCCATATCCGTATGTTTCCTGCAGGCAAGCGGTCAAATACTCAGCTACCTCATAAGCCCAAGCATAATTGTCAGGAGTATAATCGTTATCTTCCTCAACCTGGTCGAAGATGATCCAAGAAACATCTGCGATACCTGCTGTATAAAGACCTGTATATCTTGCAGTTGCCTCAGATGTTGAATTTGCAACAACATAGTAGTCCGCATTGTAGTTGGATGAAGGTATCTTATTTCCTCTTCCATCAACAGCACCAACAGTTATTACACCATCGATACATCCGGGAATGAAGTGCGTTGCGGAAATAGAATTGTTACCGGCCGCACCTATAACAACGATACCTGCATCAAGAGCTTCCTGGATGATGTCCCTGATGATCGCATTCTTCTCGATATTAGGAGCAGTCATTGAGAAGTTGATAACGGATACGTTAAGGTCGATAGCAAGTCTGAATCCTGCATAGATGTCTGCAGCAGAAGCACTGCCATTCTCGGACACCTTAATGGATACAACCTGAGCTGTAGGGTTCTCTGAACGGATATATCCGAGCATAGAAGTACCATGTCCGTTGTAGTCAAAGGTGTCTCCATCAAGAACGGTATAGTTTGCATGCGCATTGGCACCGGTATCGATCAAGGCGATATAGCCGCTGTAATCGTTATGCACGGTATCAATGTCGTTCAAGTTAGCAATAGCGTCGTTACCGCCATTGATGTCAGACAGCTCCGCAATATCCGGTTCCTGCTCTGTGGGTTCTGTTGTATCAACTTCATTCTCGTTATTTTCCTCAACGGGAACATCTGTTGTATTTGTGTCATCAACGATAGTCTCAGGTGTAACCGTAGGCTCTTCGTCAACGTAATCCTGAGTCTCCTCGACCAATACTTCCTCGTCGGGAATGTTGCGTACGTCTTCTTCCAAAGGCTCGTCTGTATCTTCGTTGCCTTCTGCGACAGACGCAACATCAGACAGGTCTGTAATATACTCGACTCTGTCGTAATAATAAGAGAAAGCAAATCTTGCCGTCTCAACGGAATCAAACGCGATGATATACACATCGTCATAGTTGGAAACGACAGTAGTTGATCTTGTAAAGACCTCAGGATCGGAAGTCATTACGAACAGTTCCGATGTGTGTATATTGCTTACATCAACATCCGAATAGTAGTGATCGAACTCTACATACTCTACGGGAACCGTTGTAGGAGTCGGAGTTGCCGTAGGCGTAACCGTAGCAGTAGGTGTCGCCGTAGGGGTGTCCGTAGCTGTAGGAGTAGCAGTAGGTGTGTCTGTGGCCGTAGGTGTCGCTGTAGGAGCGTCCGTAGCTGTAGGAGTAACTTCTGTCTCCTCTGTCTCCACCGTCTCGTCTGTCGGGTCCGTATTAGTTCCGGACGAGATCTCCTCGTCTGTCGATGAAGGCTCTTCACTCTCTGTTGCATCAAGGTCTTCCTCAGTTTCAACAGGTGTGATGACAATATCATCACCGTCGTCAGAAGAAGTGATTACAACATCAGAAGTAGAGTCGTCATCTTCGCTTGTAACTGACGTCTCAGTCGCTACGTCGGTATCGGATGTTTCCGTGGTCTCAATAGCAAGAACTACTGAAGGGAAGAAAATCTGAACAACCATAGTTGCGGCGATAAATGCAGCACAAGCCATAGAATGAAGCTTAGTCTTCTTCATTGAAAATTCCTCCGTAAAATATTTTTCTAATCGAATTCAGAAACCAGATCTTAGTTCCCGAAGACGATTTGAAATCCGAACATAAAAAAAGACGGCCGTTTTGTGAGCCGTCTGAACCAAAGTGCTATCTGCCTTAAAGCTAAGGCTTGTCTCTTGCGTTCCTCATATTGCATAGTCTCCTTTAATCACGGTTCGATGATCGAGATATCGCCACAGGCGACGATGGCATCAAAGTAAATGATGTCCGTCTCGGGATCGGTAAAACTCATATAGTAGCCGAGCAGACAATTGTTATTGTCCGTGAAAGACGCCTGATAACCGCCGTCTGTATAAGAAACGGTAATGGGTTCTGCAATCGGATCGGTTATCTCATCTAACGGGTCGTAAGGCATCGGTTCAACATCAAATACAAGATCCGATGCTGTAACATCGGTCGTTATGGAAACGGTTATCTCACTGCCGTTCTCATATACAGGCATCTGCTTGCCGCCGACATCCTGGATGTTTGTAGTATTGAACTCAATATCCGTTATTCCGGGATAAGTGTCATAGTACCCGAACTGCTCGTAAGGTATCGGTGTCGGCATTGCATACATTGTTGTACTCTCTGCAACATCGGTGTTGGCAGTACAACCCGACACAACTGCGGATACTAAAAGGATCGCTGTAATCAACTTCTTACTTTTCATGAAAACCTCCATTTTGTTTCAATAGAAAAGGACTTCGTTTTACGGAAGTCCCTCTGCTGTCATTCTTGCTGATTATTCGTTATTGCCAGAAACACTGTACCGTAGCTTCGGCCGTACCAGAAGAAGGTGAATAGAAGCCGCTGCTTCTGTAATAAACGCTTACGCCATCGGGCTGTACGAACGCAACCTGACAAGCGGCGGTTGTCATAACGCTATTCCTAAAAGTCATAGCAGCATTATGAATGTCAGAATCTCTAAATGCCTCAAATGCATTTGTTGTACCACCATGAATATTCTCACCCTCACCACCAGCCGGCTCACGAGGATCAGACGCCATATCGGAATGAACCATCAGATAAGGAGATCTGTGACCGAAGAAATATGCAACCTCAACAGCTCTTGTTCTCGCCCACTGGTATCTCGGATCATTGGGATCAGAGATAATTGCCAGAGAAGGCTGACCATTCTGATTTCTCCAGGCATTGACCTGGTTGTTATGATCGGTCATATCGAGCCATCTTACATAGCACTTCTGAGAAGCACCATTGCCAAGGTCGATATAGAAGATCTCAAAACCCTGAGCAGTCCAGTAATCATCAAGTTCCTGTACAGAGTTTGCCTGATGTCCGCTTGTCTGTGCAGCAAGACCATATGCACCACCTGCTGAAGAACCACCAGAAGCAGTACCTCTCGTTGTCGTAGGTACATCCACATGGGACCCGACCGTGATGCCATAGCTTGCACACTTGCTTGCGAACTCTGTACTATCCGCAAAGCCTGTGAACAGGATAGAAACATCATTCGTTGTGCCTGCGATCTGTTGTGTCCAATAGGCTTTACCTGCCGGATCTGCCGATCTGTTCAGGAACACTTTGTAGTATGCATCGATCAGTGTGGAATCATCCCAAGCATTTGCCTTTGCAATAAACTCCGGGCTGAAAAAGAATCCATACGCTGCCTGCTTACCGGAGATCTGGCCGGTTGCAAGCTTATTGCACCAATCGTTAAAGCCCGTCGGATCAGCGTTTC
>JAEEGJ010030414.1_pt1 | contig 10556 bp, 6 predicted proteins | sample 8958761 | NCBI WGS metagenome assembly JAEEGJ01 (sample SAMN16246546, study PRJNA631951) | gut metagenome | biome: gut microbiome; feature: rumen; material: RS-attached | host: Bos | place: Iran: Karaj | collected 2018-10
CGCCGACTCCTCCACGAAGTATATGGGCGGCCACTCCGACATCACCGGCGGCGCCGTCGTGACCTCGCCCGACAATATCGCGGCGATCAAGAGAGGCCTCGCGATGTACGGCCCGGTCATGAGCCCGTTCGACGCCTGGCTGATGGCAAGATCCCTGCGCACCATGGATATGCGCGTCGCGCGCCACTCCGAGAACGCCTTGAAGGTCGCGGAATTCCTCGAGAAGCATCCGAAGATCGAAAAGGTCCACTATCCCGGCCTGGCCAGCTCCCCCTATCACGATCTGGCCATGAAGATGTTCTTCAAGGGCCGCTGCGGCGGCATGCTGTCCGCCGACATCGCGGGCGGCGAAAAGGGCGCCAGCGACTTCATCAAGAACCTGAAGCACATCAAGTTCGTCCCGTCCCTGGCCAGCTACACCACGTCGCTGTCCTATCCGGCCAAGACGAGCCACAGAGCCTACAACGAAGAAGAGCTGAAGGCGGCCGGCATCACCATGGGCACGCTGCGCTTCTCCATCGGTCTGGAGGAACCCGAAGATATCATCGCCGAATTCGACGAGGCGCTGAACAAGCTGTAGAAACAGCCGCGCAGATCGCATAAAAAGAACGGACACGGGGAGACCCGTGTCCGTTTTTGTTTTGCGATCGCAGCCGGCCTATTCTTCGAACGTCACAGAACGCGCGAAAGTGTGGAACCGGGAGACCATGTCCTTGTAATCCGCGGAAAAGCAGGTGAACTGCACCAGCCAGAACGCCTCCTCCGATTCGAACATCGTGGTGTAATAGGCGAACGTGTTGTTGGAGTCCGGATTGGTGAACTCATATTCGAACAGGGGGATGCCGTCCTTTCTGTGGACGTCACCGACTTCTCTGCCCGCGTTCGCGTTCGCTTCGTGCACCAGCTCCACATACTCGTCCATGTCGACGTCGGGCAGCATGCTCTTGTCTTCGCGCAGGATAAACACCGCGCTGTCCGAAGATTCGTATACGCCGGTATAGCCGTTGACGGATTCTTCTTCCGCATAGTCGTTCGTCAGCGTGATCCGCAGTTCCTCGCAGGCGAAGTCTTTGGCGTCCGCTGCGTCCGCCTGTTCTTCTGCTGCTGCGGGTTCCTGGCCCGCTCCGGCCGGCGCCGGATCCTGGGCAGGCCGTGGTTTCGAGATGCAGGCCGTCAGGGAGAAGACGAGCAGGAGGATGAGAGCAAGAGACGTAAACTTTTTCATGGAGACCTCCGTTATTCCGCGTTTTCTTCAGAGAAGATCTGGCTTCTGCGCTTCTTCAGCGCGGTGTAGAGAACGAGTCCCAGCACGCCGCAGGAAACGACTTCGCCGACGCCCACCGTCAGCATCATGAAGGGGATGGGCAGATCCACGCCGTAGGCGTATTTCAGCACCCAGGGCACGATGATCGTGTTCGCCCAGATGGGCGGCAGAGGCGCCAGGAACGGATGCGCATCGCGCAGCAGCCGCGTGCCGACCGCGCCGATCAGGGTCGCGAGGCTGCCGAAGATAATGTCGGGCAGCGCGGCTCCGGCGAGCGTGTTGCCCAGCAGGCATCCGACGAACAGTCCGGGTACGGCTGCCGGCGTGAACACGGGCAGGATCGTCAGCGCTTCCGCGACCCGCACCTGCACTTCCCCGAAAGAAATGGGGGCAAACACGAAGGTGAGCGCCACGTAGATCGCTGCGATCATCCCGGCATAAGCCAGATACAGTTCTTTTTTGTTTTGCATATTCAATTACTCCTTAGTTTTGTTTTACGTGAGGATGGTTTCGAACTCACGGGTTTTGCCGGTTTTCAGCCAGCGGCAACCACTATATCATAACTGAAGGAAAAAGACCACACTTTTCCAAAGGATTCTGCGTTGTTTTATTGAGAAAAACAGTCGTCGCGGCCGTTTCCCCCCTTGACAAACCTCCTTGTTTTATGTTTTAATGAAACATCGTTCATTACAATATTTTTGGTGAAACGAACAAATGCGACGACGGAGAATTGCCGTGACACGAGCGTTCCAGAGAGCCGGCGGGTGGTGCGAGCCGGTACCGAAGGTCACAGGCATCTGACTCCCGAGCAGGTCCTGCGAAAGCGAGCAAGTAGTTGGACCCGGCAGGCCCCGTTACAGGCCATGGGCTTGATGGAGTCCGAGAGATGCCTCTTTTATGGAGGAATCAGGGTGGTACCGCGGAATTTGTGATTTCGTCCCTGAAGCTGTATGTCCACGGCTTCGGGGATTTTTTTCAGCCCCGGCGCCAGCGCCGCAGACGCGGCAATCGCAATCAAAGGAGTCAAAAAACTATGAGGAACATTTTTCTCAGCGACGTAACCATGAAGCAGCCCGCGGAGGCCGGCGGCGTCGTCTTCAGCTTCCGCGAAAAGATCGAACTCGCGAAGCTGCTGGACAAGGTGGGAGTTCCGGTGATCGAGACCGCGCCCATCGCCAACCGGCGCACGGACAGCCTTCTGATCAAGTCCCTGGCCAGCGCCATTTTCAGCAGCGTGCTCGCTGCGCCCCTGTCCCTGACGGACGAGGACACGGTGGACGTCACCTGGAACGCGCTGAAGGGCGCCAGAAACCCCCGCCTGCAGGTGGTCGCCCCCGTCAGCACGGTGCAGATGGAATACATCAGCCGGCTGAAGCCCGCGGCAGTGCTCGAAAGAGTGCAGACGCTGGTCGCGGCGGCGAAGGCCGTCTGCGGCGAGGTGGAATTCGTGGCGGAGGACGCCGGACGCAGCGAACCGGAATTCCTGCAGAAGATCATCGGCGCAGCGGTGGATGCCGGCGCGTCCATCGTGACCATCTGCGACACGGCAGGCAACCTGCTGCCGGAGGAATTCTACGCTTCCGTCAAGGCCGCCCGGGAGAACCTTCCCGGACACGTCCGTCTGGGCGTACAGATCTCCAACGAACTGTTCCTGGCGGACGCCTGCGCCGTATCGGCAGTCCTTGCCGGCGCGGACGAGGTGAAGACCGCTTCCTGCGGGGAGTTCACCGCGTCGCTGGAAAAACTCGTGTATATCCTGAAGACCAGGGGAAGCGAACACGGCCTGAGCTGTTCCGTCCGCGACACGGAGCTCCGCCGCACCATCAACCAGATCCGCCGCATGGGCGACGCGAAGCGGGGCAAGTTCACCTACGACTCCGCTCCGGCGGAAGAATCCGACGCCGTGCTGACCATCCACGACGACATGGCCGCCGTCATGAAGGCGGTGGCGGGCATCGGCTACGACCTGGGAGAAGAGGACGCGGTCAACGTGTTCAACGCTTTCACCCGGATCGCCGCGAAAAAAGAATCCGTCGGCATCAAGGAGCTGGACGCCATCGTCGCGTCCACCGCGCTGCAGGTGCCGCAGACCTATAAAGTACAGAATTACGTCATCAATTCCGGCAACGTCATCACGGCGACGAGCCACATCCGCATGGAGAAGGACGGACAGATCCTGGACGGCCTCGCGGTGGGCGACGGACCCGTAGACGCCTCGTTCCTGGCCATCGAGCAGATCGTGGGACGCCACTTCGAGCTGGACGACCTGCAGGTGCGCGCCGTCACGGAAGGCAGAGAAGCCATGGGCGAGACGGTCGTCCGGCTGCGCAGCGCGGACGGCAGGGTCTTTTCCGGCAGAGGCATCTCCACCGACATCATCGGCTCGTCCATCCGGGCATACGTCAGCGCGGTCAACAAGATCATCTATGAGGAGGGTACGTTATGAAGCTGTCCTTTTCCACACGCGGCTGGAGAGATCTTTCCTGGCAGGAGATCCTCGACACGGCCGAGGAGATGGGTTTTCAGGGCGTAGAGTTTTATCACGTCTCCGCCGCTCCCGAACTCACCGACCGCAGCGGCCCCTTCCACGCCTATTCCGTCGCATCCGCCTACCGCACCCTGCGGGAGAAGCATCTGAGCATCCCCTGTTTCGACAGCGCCTGCGACATCTCGACGGCTGACGAAGCAAGACTCGAAGCGCTGCGGGAGGAAATGCGCCTCTGCAGCGATCTGCGCGCGCCTTTCTGCGCCGTCTGGGCTTCCGGCGACAGCACGGAAAAAGCCTCGGAAGTCCTGGCGGGACTGACCCCGCTGGCGGAAGATCTGGGGGTCACGCTGCTGATCAAGACCTGCGGCCTGTTCTCCTCCACCGAGCGCCTCCGCGCCCTGCTGGACGACTTCGCCTGCGACCAGCTGGCGGTGCTCTGGGACGTGCATCATCCCTACCGCGACTGCGGCGAGACGCCGGCCCAGACCATCACGAACCTGGGCGCGTACGTCAAACACGTACACCTGCGCGACAGCAGCGATTCCGACACGTACGAACTGATCGGCGAAGGCAATTTCCCGGTGGACGAAGTCATGGGCGCGCTGGAAAGCGTGGACTACAGCGGTTTCGTCTCCCTGGAGTGGAAGCCCCGCTGGCTGGAGGAACTGACGGACCGGGAGATCATCTTCCCCCATTTCGTCAACTACATGCACCGTTTCGAACGCTCCCGCGTGCGCGAGAAGGGCCTGTACTACAATCACGACGGCACGGGCCGCTACGTCTGGAAGAAGGACGAGCTGATCGACCTCACGTTCCCCCAGGTGCTGGACCGCATGGTCGAGGAATTCCCCGACCAGTACTGTTTTAAATACACGACGCTGAATTATACCCGCACCTACGAGCAGTTCCGCGAGGACGTGGACCGCTTCGCCAGAGCGCTCGTCTCCCTGGGCGTCAAGCCCGGGTATAAGGTGACGGTCTGGTGCACGAATATCCCCGCCTGGTACATCACGTTCTGGGCCTGCTGCCGGATCGGCGCTGTGCTGGTCACCATGAACACCGCCTACAAGATCCACGAGGCGGAATACCTGCTGCGGCAGTCGGACACCCACACCCTGGTCATGATCGACGGCGCGCTGGACAGCGACTACGCCGCCATCATCAACGAGCTGTGCCCGGAGATCGTCAAGAGCAAGTCCGGCTCCCCGCTGCACTGCAAGCGGCTGCCGTTCCTGCGCAACGTCATCACCTGCGGGTTTAAGCAGAGCGGCTGCCTGACGTTCGAAGAAGCCATGGCCCGGGCGGATATGGTCCCCGCGGAGGAGACCGCGCGCCTGGCGTCCCTGGTGCGCCCGGACGACGTGTGCAACATGCAGTACACGTCCGGCACGACGGGATTCCCGAAGGGGGTCATGCTGACCCATTACAACGTGGTGAACAACGGCAAGTGCATCGGCGACCGTATGGGCCTGAGCACGGCGGACCGCATGATGATCCAGGTGCCCATGTTCCACTGCTTCGGCATGGTGCTGAGCATGACGAGCTCCATGACCCACGGCGCCACCATGTGCCCGCTGCCCTATTTCTCCGCGAAATCCTCCCTGGCCTGCATCAACCAGGAGAAGATCACCTGCTTCAACGGCGTGCCAACGATGTTCATCGCCATGTTCAACCACCCCGATTACCGCAAGACGGACTTTTCGTACATGCGGACGGGCATCATGGCGGGGTCGGGCTGCCCGCCCGAACTCATGAAGCGGGCTGCCCAGCCGGACGAGATGAATATGACCGGCATCGTCAGCGTGTACGGGCAGACGGAGACCGCCCCCGGCAACACCATGTCCGCCTGGACGGATCCGCTGGACGTGCGGACGGAGACGGTGGGTTACGACTTCCCGCACGTGCTGTGCAAGGTCGTGGACCCCGAGACCGGCAAGGAAGTGCCTCCCGGCGTCAACGGCGAGTTCTGCGCCAAGGGATATAACCAGATGAAGGGCTACTACAAGATGCCCGAGGCTACGAGAGAGACCATCGACAAGGACGGCTGGCTCCACTCCGGCGATCTGGCCTGCAAGGACGAGAACGGGAACTACCGCATCACCGGCCGCCTGAAGGACATGATCATCCGCGGCGGCGAGAACCTGTACCCCAGGGAGATCGAGGAATTCCTCTACACCCATCCGGCGGTGCAGGACGTCCAGGTCATCGGCGTGCCCGACGAAAAATACGGCGAAGAAGCCATGGCCTGCATCATCCTGAGGGAGGGTGCGAGCGTATCCGAACCGGAGATCCGCCAGTACTGCATCGCGAAGCTCGCGAGACATAAGGTGCCCCGGTACATCCGCTTTGTGGAGTCCTTCCCCATGAACGCCGCAGGCAAGATACTGAAATACAAGATGCGCGAGGAAGCCGCCCGGGAACTCGGGCTCTCGCTGTGAACCGGAAGAAAAGGAAACGACTATGTCTGAAGAGAAGAAAACAACGCTTGTGACCATGGACGGCAACGAAGCTGCCGCCCGCATCGCCTACAACTTTACGGAGATCGCAGCGATCTATCCGATCACCCCGTCCTCGCCCATGGCGGAGCATACCGACGTGTGGTCCGCGGCAGGTCGGAAGAATCTGTTCGGGCAGCCTGTGCGGCTGCAGGAGATGCAGAGCGAAGCCGGCGCCATCGGCGCGGTGCACGGAGCGCTCCAGACGGGCGCCCTCGCCACGACCTTTACCTCCAGCCAGGGCCTGATGCTGATGATCCCTGTCCTGCACCGCATCGCGGGCGAAAGACTTCCCGCGGTCATGCACGTGGCGGCCCGTACCGTGGGCACCCACGCCATGAGCATCTTCGGCGACCACAGCGACGTGATGGACTGCCGCGCCTGCGGCTTCGCCATGTTCTCCACGGGGAACGTGCAGGAGGTCCTGGACCTGGCCGCCGTGCCTCATCTGGCCGCGCTGGAATGCCGCTTGCCGTTCATGCACTTCTTCGACGGCTTCCGCACGAGCCACGAGCTCGCCACGGTGGAGATGATCGACGAACAGGCGCTGGTGGATATGGTGGACCGGGAGGCGCTGGCCGCTTTCAAGGCCGCCGCCCTGAACCCGGAACACCCCGTGCTGCGCAACACCGTGCAGAATCCGGACGTTTACTTCCAGATCCGCGAAGCCAACAACGGCTTCTACGACGCGGTGCCCGGCGTGGTGGAGAAGTATCTCCAGAAGATCAACGCCCTTACCGGAAGGGACTATCATCTGTTCAACTATTACGGTGACCCGGAGGCGACGGACATCGTCATCGCCATGGGTTCCGTCAGCGGCGTGGCGCGCCTCGCGGTCAACTACCTCAACGCCCACGGACGCAAGGTCGGTTTCGTGCAGGTGCACCTGTACCGGCCGTTCTCCGCGGAAAAACTGATGGAGGCGATCCCGGCGAGCGTTCAGCGCATCGCGGTGCTGGACCGCTGCAAGGAAATGGGTTCGGTGGGCGAACCGCTGTTCCAGGACGTCTGCACGGCGGCGATCAAGACGGGCCGGAGTTTCCGCATCATCGGCGGCCGCTACGGCCTCTCCTCCAAGGACACGGACCCGGACCAGCTCCTGGCGGTGTTCGACAATCTGGCTTCCGAAAAGCCTGTGGAAGGCTTTACGATCGGCATCAACGACGACGTCACCCATCTGTCCCTGTCCGCGCCCCACGTCTCCGGCGTTTCCGGCGGAAAGAACTTCCGCTGCAAATTCTGGGGTCTCGGCGGCGACGGCACGGTGGGCGCCAACAAGAATACGGTGCACATCCTGGCCGAGGCGGCAGGTATGTACGCCCAGGCCTACTTCGAATATGACGCCAAGAAATCCTTCGGCATCACGAAATCCCACCTGCGCTTCTCGAAGGAACCCATCATGGGCAGCTATTTCGTCAAGCGGGCGGAATTCGTGGCCTGCCACAACCAGAGCTATATCCGCCAGTACGACATGGTGAGCGAGCTGAAATCCAACGGCATCTTCCTGCTGAACTGCCAGTGGAAGGGCAAGGAGCTGGAAGAGAACCTGCCCAGCGACGTCAAGCGCTACCTGGCCCGCAAGAACATCCGCTTCTACACGATCGACGCCACGGAGATCGCGATGCGTCTGGGTCTGGGCAGCCACACCAATACGGTGCTGCAGGCGGCGTTCTTCGCCATCACGAAGCTGATCCCGCCCGAGGAAGCCTTAAGCCGCATGAAGGAAGCGGCGCAGAAGACCTATTTCGCCAAGGGCGAGGAGGTCGTGGCAAAGAATATCGCAGCCATCGAGGCCGGGGCGCAGGAGATCGTGGAGGTCCCCATCCCGGCGGAGTGGGCGGATCTGCCCGACACGCCCAACGCGGCGGTGCAGGTGCTGAACGAAGCCGTGGGAGCAGCTGCGCCTGAGAAAGAACTTCCGGACGTGGTGCGCAGGCTGCTGAACCCGATCAACGCCCAGAAGGGCGACGATCTGCCGGTCAGCTCCTTCAAGAACTACGAGAACGGCAACATCGACATGGGTCTGACCGCCTACGAAAAGCGCGGCATCGCCGTGATGGTGCCCCGCTGGAACGCAGAAAAGTGCGTCCAGTGCAACCGCTGCTCGCTCGTCTGTCCCCACGCGGTCATCCGTCCGTTCCTTTTGAACGACGAAGAAAAGGCCAAGGCGCCGGCAGGCGTCGAGACCATCCCGGCGAACGGCGCGGCCAAGGGCCTGCATTTCGCCCTCGCCGTCTCGGACTTCGACTGCACCAGCTGCGGAAGCTGCGCGGAGAGCTGCCCGGCCAAGGCGCTGGACATGGTCCCCGCCGAGCTGACGGAGGACAAGAAGGAAAAGTGGAACTACGTCCTGTCCCTGTCCGACAAGGGCGAGATCTTCGACCGCTGGACGGTAAAAGGCAGCCAGTTCAAGCAGCCGCTGGTGGAATTCTCCGCGGCCTGCGCGGGCTGCGGCGAGACGCCCTACGCGAAGCTGATGACCCAGCTGTTCGGCGAACGGGTCTACTGGGCGAACGGCACGGGCTGCTCCCAGGCCTGGGGCGCGTCCATGCCCGGCATCCCCTATACCGTCGACCGCAGAGGCTTCGGACCCGCATGGACCAACTCCCTGTTCGAGAACAACGCGGAGCTGTGCCTCGGCATGCTCCTGTCCGTCAAGCAGCAGAGAAACGCGGTCAAGGCGCAGGTGGAAGCCCTGTCGGCGAACGCGTCGCCGGAACTGAAAAAGGCCTGCGAAGACTGGCTGGCGGCGTTCGATGATTTCGACGCCTCCCGCACGACGGCGGACGCGCTGTGCGCGCTGCTGGAAAAAGAGGATAGCCCGGAGGCGAAGGACATCCTGACCCACAAAGACCAACTGGCCAGAAAGACGTTCTGGATGTACGGCGGCGACGGATGGGCCTACGACATCGGCTTCGGCGGATTGGCGCACGTTATCGCCAGCGGCGAGAACGTGAACGTCTTCGTCATCGACACGGAAGTCTATTCTAACACCGGCGGCCAGAGCAGCAAAGCGACGCCAATCGGCGCGGTGGCCCAGTTCGCGTCCAGCGGCAAGAGAAGCCGCAAGATGGATCTGGGCGGCATCATGATGAGTTACGGCAACGTCTACGTGGCCCAGGTGGCCATGGGCGCGGACCCGAACCAGCTCATCAAGGCCATCAAGGAGGCCGAGGCCTTCGACGGACCCAGCGTCATCGTCGCCTACACGCCCTGCACGTCCCACGGCATCCGCCGCGGCATGAGCAAGGTGCAGGAGGAGATGAAGCGCGCCGTGGAGTCCGGCTACTGGCTGCTCTACCGCTACGATCCGCGCCTGAGCCAGCCCCTGCACGTGGACTCCAAGGAGCCGAAGATGGACTACGAGGACTTCCTCGACGGCGAGACCCGCTACAGTGCCCTGAAGCTCACGTTCCCGGAGAATGCGAAGGAACTGTTCGCCATCGGCAGCAAGGAAGCCGCCGACCGGTACGCCCAGTACAAGCAGCGGGAAGAAACGCAGCATACGGAGGGCTGATTTCGAAAGGCTGCATCCAAAGCATGAAAAAAGAGAGAGACCTGGACTGATAAGAAAAGACCCCTTACATTCGTTGAAATTGTAAGAGGTCTTTTCTGTTGTGGTCCGAGTGGCGGGATCTGCCGGACAGTATGCTAATCCTCCAATTTCCTGTAATTCAGAAGAATTTCATCCAAGTCGACGCCCGCAGCGGTGACGAACATGTTCGTTGCGGTCATTTGACCCGCGAATGCAATGATTTGAATGATCTCCACTTCGGAAAACCTTCTGCCGAGCTTTTCGTAAATGTCTTCGGGGATCGAGTGAAAATCTTTGGCAAAGGCTCTGCCGAAATCCCAGAGCAGCTGCTCTGTTTCGGACAAAACGAGGGCATCCGGATCCTCCCCCCAGTCAATGAGGATACGGCGGAAGAAAGTGCCGCAGACCAGGCAGTCGTTCGACGTGGAAATGCTGTAGCACAGCATCGTAAATTCCCGTTCGCTCAGAAATGCGCGAAGACCCTTCTGCAGATCATACCATCCCAAATACACTTTGAAGGAGGGCATATCGCGCAGCAGGGTGTACTTCATGTTCGTCATATAACCTCCCTGCACGTCTTCATGATAAGCGATGGCTTCTTTTTGCTCTTCGCTCAGCCCCAGTTCGTCTGCTCTTTGATATCTGCTCATGTTTTTCCTTTCCGGGCGATGCCCATTGATGAAATAAAAAAGGGACCTGCGGATCTGCCGCCTGTCCCGGTCCGTTTTTTTGATAGGAAGCCGCATCAGAACGACTCCCGGAAACGGTTCCGGG
>JAEEGJ010030415.1_pt1 | contig 10556 bp, 7 predicted proteins | sample 8958761 | NCBI WGS metagenome assembly JAEEGJ01 (sample SAMN16246546, study PRJNA631951) | gut metagenome | biome: gut microbiome; feature: rumen; material: RS-attached | host: Bos | place: Iran: Karaj | collected 2018-10
CTTCGTACTTACCCTCTTACTATGTTGTGTTTCGGTGTGGTAGCGGGAGTGGGTCACGATCCCACGACCTCCGGATTATGAATCCGACGCTCTAACCAGCTGAGCTACCCCGCCGAGGTTTTGTTGAGATAGAAGGACTCGAACCCTCACTGACAGAGCCAGAATCTGTAGTGCTACCATTACACCATATCTCAATTTTATGTCAAATCCCCCGAAAGGGACTGCAAAGGTAAAACTCTTTGCGGAATTTGCAAAATTATTTTTACAAACTTCTGCAAATCATTGCAATTGCCCAGACTTCGCAGCCTTCGCCGCGGCCTACGAAGCCGAGGTGTTCGGTGGTTGTGGCCTTGACGCTGACCCGGTCGGCGGAGACGCCGAGGATGCCGGCGAGTACGGAGCGCATCTGCTCCACAAACGGCGCGAGCTTCGGGGCCTGCAGGGCAATCGTGATATCGACATTGCCGACCTGCCAGCCGCGCTCGGAAACAAGCTCCATCACTTTTGCTAGCAGAATCTTCGAATCGATTCCCTTCCACTCGTCTGAAGTATCGGGGAAGAGGTGGCCGATATCGCCCAGGGCGAGTGCGCCGAGAAGGGCGTCGCAAAGGGCGTGGATGGCCACATCGCCGTCTGAATGGGCCACGAACCCGCGGTCAGACGGAATCTGGACGCCGCCGAGAAACATCGGCAGGCCCTCGCGAATCTGGTGTACGTCGTACCCTTGTCCTATCCTATATTCCATATATTATAATACATTATACGTTTGTCCAGTGAATCTTTATTCCGGCGCGCTCCATTCCCCGGCACCAGGTCATCTGCCGCTTGGCAAAACGGTGGATTTCGATAGCGAGCTTGCGGCGCATTTCCTCGTATGTCAGCTCGCCCTGGAGATAGAGCGTAAGATAGCGGTACTCGAGCCCGTAGGACAGCAGCCTCTGGGCAGGGACGCCCGAATCCAGCAGCCCGCGGACCTCTTCGACCATGCCCCCGGCCAGGCGCTCGTCCAGCCTGCGGTCTATCCGGGCCACCCGCTCTTCGCGCGAGACGAGGGTGCCGATGAAAAATGGTCGGCGCGGCAGCCCCTCGGGCGCGGTCCCGTTCGCCCCGCCGTCATTTTCGGCCGCATGGGCCCCCGCCCCCTTCGCTTCGCTCAGGGGCACTGACGCTGTAAAATCGTACGCGCAGGTAACGGCCGTAATGTAGAGGCCGGTCCCGCCGCAGAGGATGGGGACGCGGCCGCGAGAGCGGATGTCCTTGTAGGCGGCAAGGAAGTCCTGCTGGAACTGGTAGACATTGTATTTTTCGCCGGCCGGCAGGATGTCGATGAGGTGGTAGGGGACGTCTCCATACTCGGCCAGGTCTTTCCCGGTGCCGATGTCCATCCCGCGGTAGATCTGCCGCGAGTCGGCCGAAATGATTTCGCAATTGCCGATTTCGTGGGCAAGGCGGACCGCATATTTTGTCTTTCCGGAGGCGGTGGGGCCGAGGACGCAGATGAGATCGACCTCGCCGGCCGTATATGCGGCGGCCAGGGCGGGGATGTCGATCACCTCCGGCTGAGGGAGTTCTGCAATCTCGGGTCTCATTGTCTTTCGAGTTCGCGCCGGACGTCCTTTTCGCGGATAGAGGCGCGTTTGTCGTATTCTTTCTTACCCTTGGCCAGGGCAATGTGGAGCTTGGCGTAGCCGTTTTCGTTGATAAAAGCGCGTACGGCAACTATTGTAAGGCCCTTGGTCTTTACTTCCTGGGAGAGGTGGCGGAGTTCGCGCTTCGTAAGAAGGAGTTTACGGTCGCGGACAGGTTCATGGCCGCCCCACGAAGCCCAGAAATAAGTCGCGATGTTCATCCCGCGGACATAGAGCTCACCATTGGCGAAATAGCAATAAGCGTCCTGGAGCGACGCCTTTCCGGCGCGCAGGGACTTGATCTCAGTACCTACCAAAACAATCCCTGCATCGTACTGCTCGAGAAACTCGTAGTCGAACGACGCGCGCTTGTTGCTGATCTGTATTTTGCTTTTCGCCTTCGGCATAATTGTTATTTAAGCAGGCCTTTCAGGTACTCACACTTGGCGGGATTGCCGAGGGTTTTTGTAAGGTCGCAGGAGAGTTTGACGCAGTCGTGCCACTCACGCTTCTCCGTAATGCGGCCCTTTGTCAGCTTCACTACTATATTCATAGGAGAGCAGCCGGTAACATCGCAGGTAAGGAAAGTTCCTACACCGTAGGAGTCGAGAACGCGGCCGGCGCAGTAGTTATGGATCTCGAGAGCACGCTCGATGTTCAGGCCGTTCGAGAACACTACCTGCTTGGTCGCGGGATCGATACCGAGTTCCTTATACTTCGCTATAATCTTTTCGATCTGCTCCTCTTCGTTTCCGCTGTCTACGCGAAGGCCCTTGTACATCATAGCCATACGCTTCGAGAGGTTGCTGAAGAAGACCTTGTCTCCGAAGCAGTCGTAGAGGTAGATTCCGTTGTCGCCGTCGAACACGTCGCTGAATTTCTTCATCACGGCGTAGTTGCACTCGAAGACTCCGCTGACGTTCTCTTCGAAGGAGATGAGCTGGTGGGACATAGTTCCAAGCGGGCTGCAGTCGTATTTCATCGCGAGCCAGACGTTGCTCGTGCCGATAAAACGGCCGGGCCAGGACTGGCTGTCCCAGACTTCCTTCATCACCCGGACTACCATCTCCTGGTGGTCGAAACTCAGGCGCCTGCGGGTTCCCATATCGCCGAGCACCAGCCCGCCGCCGAAGATCTGCTCGGACTTAAGGCGTGCGCGGGACTCTTCGAGGGCGGCGTCGTAGCGCTCGAGGTCTCCGCGAAGGATGTGCATAAGCTCGCTGATACAGGAAAGCAGAGGCATCTCCCACATTATGGTGGAGAACCATTTTCCGTGGACGGTAATGGAAAGATGTCCTTCCTCGTCCTGGGAAATCGCGACCTCGGCGGGATTGAACCTGTAGCCCTTCAGGAAGGTGAAATACCACAGGGGAAGGTAGACGCAGCGCTCGGTCATATAGGCGATCTCTTCGTCTGTAATGACAACGTTCTTCATATAGTCGACCTGCTCCTGTAAAAGAGCGGCAAAACCTTTCGGGTAGACGGTTTTGTTGCGGTCTATGAAGGAGTACTCTACTTCCGCGCGCGGGTACGTCTTAAGGACGTAGTACTGGCAAGTGAAGGTGTAGAGGTCGTTGTCCGTGAAGTGAGTGATAAGCTGTTTCATAGGTTGAAAGCTTTCTTGATCGCATCCACCATATCGAGTTTCTCCCAGCCGAAGAACTGGATGCCGTCCTTCACGTAGGGTTTGCGGCCCATATGGCCATAGGCGGCCGTGGGCAGGTAGATCGGGTTCTTGAGGCCGAAGCGCCTGACGATTGCGGCCGGGCGGAGATCGAAGAGCTCACCGATTTTCGAGGCGATGTAGGCGTCGGTCGCCTCGCCGCGCTCGCTGGAGATTCCCTCGCAGTCCGAAGGGTGGACGTGGGCGCTGCCGTAAGAGTCCACGAAAATGCTCACCGGCTCGGCGACTCCGATCGCGTAGGCGATCTGGACGAGGATCTCGTCCGCCACTCCGGCAGCGACGAGGTTCTTGGCGATATGGCGGGCGGCGTAAGCTGCGCTGCGGTCCACCTTGCTCGGGTCCTTGCCGGAGAAAGCGCCGCCGCCGTGGGCCCCGCGTCCGCCGTAGGTGTCTACCACGATCTTTCGGCCGGTAAGGCCGGTGTCGCCCGCAGGTCCGCCGATCACGAACTTGCCGGTGGGGTTCACGAGCAGCTTGTAGTCGCCCTGGAACAGCGCGGCTTCGGCTTTGGGCAGGGAAGCGATGAGGCGGGGAAGGACTATATTGCGAACGTCGCTCTCAATCCGGGCGTGCATCTCCTCGTCCGAGGCGAATTCGTCGTGCTGAGTGCTTAAAACTATAGTATGTACGCGCAGGGGTTTGTGACGGCCCGAGAACTCGACCGTGAACTGGGATTTCGCATCCGGGCGGAGGTAGGGCATCGGGCTGTTCGGTTCCTTACGGATTTCCGCGAGGACCTGGAGGAGTTTGTGGGCCAGGGACGGGGCGATTGGCATATAGTCCTCGGTGTCGCGGCAGGCATAGCCGAACATCATTCCCTGGTCGCCGGCGCCCTGCTCCTCTGGCTGGGAGCGGACAACGCCGCGGCTTATGTCGGCGCTCTGTTCGTGGATGGTGGAGATTACTCCGCACGAATCTGCGTCGAAATTGTACTCTGATTTAGTGTAGCCTATCTTACGGATGACATCGCGAACTGTCTGCTGGATGTCTACATAGGCGTGGTCTGAACGCACTTCGCCGCCGACAAGAACGAGGCCGGTGGTACAAAAAGTCTCACAGGCGACCCTGGCTTCAGGGTCCTGTCTGAGGAACTCATCAAGGATTGCGTCCGAGATCTGGTCGGCCACTTTATCCGGGTGGCCTTCGGAGACTGACTCCGATGAAAACAGATAATTCATCTTTTTAGCATTTTTTGTACGAGGTTGCAAGCGGTCAAATCTTTCCTCGTATGTGTAACTTGTTGGACCGCAAAGGTATGAAAAAATGTTGATATTATGTTCAAAAGAAATCCTTTGGTCGACTCGTAGATTATTGCTATATTAGCGGGTCCAAAGTTGCAACTAATTCTATATTTAATGTATATGAAAAAAGCAATTAAGCTTCTTGTGGTGTCTCTGGCATCACTCTTTCTAGCAGTGCCTGTCTTCGCACAGGTCACAACCTCCTCAATGAGCGGTAAAATTACGGATGACCTTGGCCCCGTTGTCGGTGCCGCTGTCGTCGCCGTCCATCAACCTACAGGATCGGAATTCTACGCAATTACCGACCAAAACGGCCGTTATGTGATCAGCAGCATCACTGCCGGTGGCCCTTATAAGGTTACAGTATCCTGCCTGGGCTACCACGACTTCGTTTTTACCGGAATTGAAGTCGCCCTTTCAGATAACGCCGTCCTGAATGCCAAACTCGTAGAAGAGTCAATGCAGCTGGAGGGCGTTGTTGTTACTGCAGATGGCAGAACTTCCAACATGAGTACCGATCGCTCGGGCGCCCTTACTTCGCTCAGCAGCAAGCAGATCATGTCGGTCCCTACCGTCAGCAGGAGCATGAACGACCTTCTCAAGCAGACTCCTCAGGCTTTCGTCAGCGGAACCAAGACCTACATCGGCGGCGGTTCCTACCGTGATTCGTACGTAACGGTCGACGGTGCTGCGATGAACAACGCCTTCGGTATCGGTTCCAACCTCCCCGCAGGCGGCAGCCCGGTATCTCTCGATGCTCTCGATCAGGTAGCTATCGCTATCACCCCGTTCGACGTACGTCAGAGCGGCTTTACCGGCGGCGGTATCAACGCTACTACCAAGTCAGGTACTAACGAATTATACGCAACAGTATACGGATCTTTCCGTAACCAGGATATGCAGGGCTATAAGGTCGCAGACTTCAAGCCTCTCGATAAGACTGACAGCCGCTACCTTATGTACGGCGCATCCGTCGGCGGCCCCATCATCAAGGACAAGCTGTTCTTCTTCTTCAACGTTGAGGCAGACAACAGCATCACCCCCGGCCCTACCCGCAAGCTTTCCCAGCGCGAAGTCAACGGCGCTGGCCAGCTCGTGGATGTAGACGGAAAGGTCTATACCAATGGTAATGACGGTATCTGCTACCCTTCAGAGGTAGTTATGACAGCCATCCAGAAATATCTCCGCGATGAGTACAAGTACGATCCGGGTCTCACCGGTGGTTACAACACCGAGATCCCTTCGCTTAAGATTCTTGCCCGCGTAGACTGGAACATCAATAAGAACCACAAGTTCAACATCCGTTTCAACATGGTCAACAGCAAGTACGCTTCCGCGCCTTCTACTTCGACCACCGGTTTCGCGAACTCTGGCTTCTCTACCTCCAATGCTTCCTCGATGTATGCCTGCTACTTCCAGAACGCACGCTACTATCAGGAGCAGAACTTCCGCTCGATCGCGGGTGAACTCAACTCTCGCTTCCTCGACGGTAAACTCAACAACGTTCTCCGTGCTACCTACTCACATCAGTATGAGCCTCGTTCGGTAGACGGCGGTTACTTCCCGTTCGTAGACCTGGTGGTCAACGATGTCAACGGAGACGGCAAGAACCATATCTACACTACCTTCGGTTATGAGGCCTTCTCCTATGGAAACCTCCGCGACGTTACTACCCTCGTAGTTACAGACGAACTTTCCTACACCCTCGGAGCTATGACCCTGCTCGCAGGTGTACAGTACGAGGCAGACGAGACAAAGAACGGCTTCCAGAGAATGGGTGCAGGCGCATATGTGTTCGAGTTCGCAAACGAGCAGGCAATCTACGACGCCATTCAGGCCAAGACCCTGTTCGACAACCCTTCACAGTTTGCTATTACCCACGGTAACAACGCTACTTTCTCTCAGGAGTTCCCTCACTTCAACTTCGGTCAGCTTTCCTTCTATCTCCAGGACAACTGGAATATCAGCGATAACTTCAAGGTTACTGCCGGCGTACGTTTCGAGCTCCCGAACTATCCTTCACTTGACTTCAACCGCAACGAAAGGGTAGAGCAGGCAACATTCGCTCCTACCGCCTCCAATCCTTCCGGAAAGTATACGACAGTCGATATGCCTAAGACCCAGCTGAGCTTCTCTCCTCGTATCGGTTTCAACTGGGATGTTCTCGGAGACCGTAAGCTCGTCGTACGCGGCGGTACCGGTATCTTCGTCGGCCGTATCCCGTTCGTTTGGATCGTCGGTCAGTCCGGTGACGCCGGTGTTCTTCAGACCACGGTTACCCGTCAGGCTCCTGCAGTTATTCCTACCATCAGCAACGACCGTGGCAAGATTCTCGATCAGCTCTATCCCGGCGGATTCAGCGCCGTTGCAGCAGGTCAGAACCTCTCCTCCATCACCCTCCTCGATAAGAACCTCAAGAACCCTACCGTCTGGAAGAGCTCTCTCGCTATCGACGCAGTTCTCCCCGGAGATGTCAAGGCTTCCCTCGAAGGTGTGTATAAGAAGGATATGGAGGTCGTAACCCTTACCGACATCGGTCTGAAGGCTCCTACCCGCGTTATCAGCGTTCCCGGTATCGCAGCCCGTCCTTTCTATGAGAACGGCTTCTATGACGGACAGATCCAGCACGCATACCTTATCAACAATCCCGACACCAAGCTTGGCTCTTACTATTCTATAACCGCCAAGGCAGAAAAAGACTTCAGCTTCGGCCTCAACGCCAAGTTGTCTTACACCTACTCACACAGCAAGGTCATCAACGACGGCGTCGGCGACCAGCCCGGTTCTGCATGGAAGGCCTTCATCACCCAGTATGGAACCAACAACCCTGAGCTCGGTTACGCAAGCTACGTAATGCCTCACCGCGTTATCGGTACCCTTACATACTCTAAGGACTATGCTAAGTTCTTCGGTTCACAGGTGGCTATCTCCTACTACGGCGGCCCGACTATGCGCGGCAGCGTTGACTATGTCAACAACGTCTTCGGAGACGGAGCATACAACTACTCCCTGATCGATATCCCTACCCTTGCAAACCTTCAGGATGCAAGCGGCAACTGGGGCGCAGGAGACTGGACCTTCAAGGATTTCAAAGATGGCGAAACAGTCACCTATTCCGGCGCAGAGCAGGCTCAGGATCTCTGGAATTACATCCAGAAAGACAAGTACCTCAGGACCCACACCGGAAAGATCGCGGAGCGCAACTCGCTCATCGGTCCTTGGGTGAATAGGATCGACCTTAAGTTCAACCAGAACTTCTACTTCTACACAGGTTCTAACAACCATCGTCACACTATCCAGATCGGAGTCGACGTCCTCAATGTCGCCAACCTCCTCAGTCCTAATTGGGGAAATGCCTGGACAGTCAACGCGGGTGACGGTTACGGAAACGCAATTCCTATCAACCTCACCAACGCAAAGGACGTCTATACTACCGGTGCAAATCCTGTGTTCCAGTTCCAGAGGAAGAGCAAGACAGAGAAGCTGACAGACATCTTCTCCATCTACAACAGTACTTCTTCAACCTGGCAGATGATTATCAGTGCTAGATATATCTTCTAATTATTATTAACCCATAATCAAACACAATGAAAAGATTTCTTAAATTCTTTGTGGCAATCGTAGCCTCTGCTATGACTCTCTTCTCCTGCGGAGAGGATGAGATCGAGCAGATCCTGGCTCAGGTTGCATTCGACAAGGCCAGTTATGAAATTGGTGCCGAGGGCGGCGAACTGAAGGTCAAGGTCCTCGTGACCGTCGACTGGACAGCTGCAATCGCTGCTGCTACATCCCTCGACATCATCGATGGCATTACCCTCCCTGCAGACAAGGGTAAGGGTAGTTCCGAGCCTATCGAGATCGTTGTTAAATTCGCTGCCAACGAAGGCTTCGACAGGACAGTGAAGCTTTCAATTACCGGCGGAGGCGTCTCCGGCTCCTGCACTATTACCCAGAAGGGTTCTGCAGTGCGTGAGATGGAGAAGGTGACCGTTGCTCAGTTCCTTGAGAAGCCCGAAGATGCCAGCATCTACTACGAGCTCAAGGGTGTTATCAAGAGCATCACCAACACCGACTACAGCAACTTCGTTATGAAGGACATCGACGGCGAAGCCGAGATTCTTATCTACGGTCTTGCTTACGAGTCCGATGTTGCAAATCAGAAGGTTCAGCTTCTCGTGAATGAAGGTATTCAGGAAGGCGACATCATCACCATCGCTTCTACCCGCGGATCTTACAATGGAACTCCTGAGGGTATGAACTCCTACTACATCTCCCACGAAAAGAGCGCGACTCCGATGATCAAGCTCGACAAGGAGAGCTACGAGGCTTCCGCTGCCGGCGAAGAATTCGTCCTCAACGTTACCTCCAACATCGTTACCTGGACTCTCAGCGCTGATGTCGATTGGCTCCGCTTCGATCCTTCGACCGGAAATGCCTCTACCGCAGTTACCGTTACTGTAGCAGCTGGCGAAGGCGGTACCGGAACTATCACACTTTCCGCAGACGGACTCGATCCTGTCACCTGCGTGGTTACCCGTGCAGACCTCACCGTTCTCACTATCGCGGACTTCCTCGCGAAACCGGACGATGACAACAAGGCTTACCAGATCGGCGGTATCATCACCAACATCGTGATGGATAAGGATGACGCCACCAAGCCCAACAAGTACGGCAACTTCTACATTAAGGACCACACCGGAGAAGCTTACATCTACGGTCTCCTTCCTGAGAAGGGCGGCGCCTCCGGTCAGGATGTCATCACTTCCAAGGGCCTCAAGATCGGCGATTTCGTCAGCCTTGCAGCTCCTAAGAGCAGCTACAAAGAGACTCCTCAGGGAAAGAACGCATGGCTCCTCGCCGCATACCCTGCAAAGACTCTCACTGAGTTCCTCGCTCTCGAAGATGATGCTACCAAGTCTGTATTCTACACCGTCAGCGGTACTGTAACCGACATCGTGAAGGATAAGAACGATGAGACCAAGCCCAACAAGTATGGTAACATCTACGTTAAGGATGCAGAAGGTGTAGAGCTTTACATTTACGGCGTTCTCGACTGGGAAGGCAAGACTGCAAACTTCGAGTCTCTCGGCGTCAAGGTCGGCGATGTCATCACCGGTTATGCCTATAAGAGCTCTTATAAAGATGCTCCTCAGGCAGTCAACCTCCAGCCCGTCCTCATCGAGGAAGGCGAAGAACCGTTTGAGTGGGATTACACTGCAAGCGCAAGCTACCTCGCAGAGGACAACCTCTGGAAGCCTATCTTCGACGGTAACGGAGAGAAGTATTTCTACTATTTCTGCGACGGTGCTGACTGGAACGGTACCGACACTGAGACAACTACAGTTCCTTTCCTCGAGAAGAAGACCTCAACTTATGCCATCACCATCGAGAAGGCTACTACTCAGGCTTGGCAGAACCAGTTCTTCATCTTCCCGAACGAGGGTAGCTTCATTCCTTTCGTTGCTGAGAACAAGTACAAGGTATCCATCACCTTCGGTTCCAATGTGGAAACACGCGGATTCGTCAAACTCGTCACCTACGGTGCGAATGGCCCTAAACATGAGGGCGCACTCATCCACGAGATTGGCGACTTCCAGATGACTCCCGAGAAACCGACCGTAATCGACTTCCCTGTGATTACCGGTGTCGCTTGCGACAACATCAACTTCGTTATGGACTTCGGTGTGGCTGCCGCTGGTACCGTTGTCTACATCAAGGATATCACCATCCAGGCAATCACTCCCGGTTCCGGTATTCCTGATTACGATCCTATCACCGGCTTCGAGCTGTAATCACATCAAGACTAAAAACACAAAGGAATATGAAGAATATATTCAAACTTTCCGCACTTGCAGTTCTTGCAGTCGGCCTTCTGGCTTCCTGCGAGGAGAAGGAAATTGCGGCTCCTGAAGTTTCTCCTGCCTGATCCCGCACTTTCACTCTTTCATTTGCGCAGCCTGACACCAATGTATCACTTACCGATCCCTTAAATACCACTTGGGT
>JAEEGJ010030416.1_pt1 | contig 10555 bp, 7 predicted proteins | sample 8958761 | NCBI WGS metagenome assembly JAEEGJ01 (sample SAMN16246546, study PRJNA631951) | gut metagenome | biome: gut microbiome; feature: rumen; material: RS-attached | host: Bos | place: Iran: Karaj | collected 2018-10
GGCACTACGGGCCTTCTCGGAGAATACCATGATATCGTCGAAATAGTCGACGAAGATATGTTGACGCAGCAGACGGGATTCTAGCTCCTTGTCGTCCCAAGAGGTATTGGTTGTCAAAATGTTGGCCTTGAACCAGTTGAAGTCGAAAGCCATGGCAGAACTAGCTGCAGCAGCTGAGAGCCCTAAGGTGATGTGGCCACGACGGAAGATGGAGTTGTTGATTTCCTCAAAGATGGCACTCAGACGGGCAGATACCGTATCACGGTTTTGTGAGAGCATGTGACACTGGATGGCTTTAGTGCCTGCTGCTTCGTAGGCATTGTTGACTTGACTGAGGTACTCTGGCTCAACAATGTTGCCAGGGTTGAGCACAATGGCAATGTCATAGAGTTTAAACTGTGGCAGGTTGTTGATGGCCAGTTGCAATGACTTGGCACGTGAACTCTTCGTGAAGTTAGGTGTCAATAGGGTAATAGGCTGTTGGGCCAACCGGAAATTGCTCATCTCGTCGAGCTGGTCGGCAATGACCGTGACGTCGAATAAACGTTGGGGATAAGTCTGTCCGAGGATAGAGTTTACCGTTTGTTCGGCACTGGGGCCGTTTTTGTAAGCTGGAATGAAAATAATAAAACGGTTCTCAATGCGGCTCTTGGGAACTTCCTGATGCTGACTGAACATGGAGGCCATCGCAAAGATGCCCATATACACCACCGTCAGACAGACGAAGATGAAAAAGACCAGGTCGCTATAATATATGATATTCCAAAAATCCATATCTTCAGTGTTTTATAAAATGCCAAAGTCCTCGAAGAGTGGCTTTTGCCAAATCGAAACGTCGGTTAAACAAATCTTTCACAATTCCCTTTGTACCTGCTATCAAGATGAGATAGAAGAACGACAAGTAGCGCCAAGGGAGTGGACTATTACGTTGAACCAAGAGTAAGCGGTTACGCGTAATATAATAGGTACGCAAGGGACTGGCCTGGCCTGTGGTCTGACTCTCCTTATGATAGATGGTGCTGGCTGGCTCATACCAGATGGTATAGCCTGCACGGCGAATCATCATAGACCAGTCGAGCTCCTCATAATAGAGGAAAAAGCAGGTAGGCATCATGCCTGCCTTATCTATGGCTTCGCGCCTGACCATCATTGCGGCTCCATGGCCATAAGGTGTGGGATGAGCTATATCGTATTGCCCGAAATCAGCCTCATTGAAACCTATGGCATGGTTGCGCAGGGTGACACGTGAGAGTGGGGTGTAGCCAGCATACTGGATAGGCCGCTGTCCCCATGTGAAGCGTATCTTTGGGCAGACCATACCAATCTGTGGGTCGGACTCCATGCGTTCCACCAAGTGACGGAGGTCTGCTTGCAAGTCATGCCTAGTTTTTATGAGAGAAGACTCCTGATTGTCTAGCAGTGTGTCATTATTGATGAAGAAGAGGTACTTGCCGTGAGCCACCTCAATACCGAGGTTATTACCCCCAGCAAATCCAAGATTCTCATGACTACGGATGACCTTAACCTGTGGATAGCGTTGTTCGATGATGGTCGCTTCGTCTTGTTGAGAGGCATTATCTATCACGATTACCTCTATCGACGTGTCGTCTAAAGGTAATGTGTCCATCAACTCACAGGTGTCTTTCACCCCGTTGTAATTGATGGTGATTATAGATATTTGTATATCCAACCGTACCATGGCTTAACTCTCATTTTTTCAATTTCCTCAAGGCGAAGGCGGCGTTTCTCTTCTTGTGTCGTCAATATGTTGTTTTCATAGTTTATCCACTCTTCTTCTATGTAGGGAAGAATGTATACAATTGTAAGGCCTCCATAGAAAACAAGACAGTTAGGAAACTGCATAAGTACTTGGTTTCCATATCCTCCAAGTTGAATAGATACAAAAGCACAACAAAAACCTGCACCGATACCCCGCAAGGAAGAACTTTTCAACCTAACAAGAACTATCCAACATGCTCCCAATAGCATAATAATGGTGCATATAAGGAATGTCGTAATGCCAATTACTCCCGTGTGTATCCAAATAAAGACATATTCTGAGTCCGGAGGCACAGTAGCCATAAATGTATACTTATTATTGGCGGGTACGTTTTTGTATCCAATTCCCATTCCAATCCCCCAAGGAGCTTCTTTCATATATTTCTTCATGGCTTCTTGATTTATGGTTCGTTGATTGGCAGATGCATCGTTTTTGTCAAACGCAGAACGCATACGCCTAATTTGTTGATTACTATTGCCTATGGTTGTAAAGGCGAGCATAAATACTAATAATGAGAATATTATAGTGAAAGGAATAGCAATTCTAAAAGATTTGGAAAGGAATATATATGCCATGAACCCTGCCATTAAACAAGCAATGGCTGTTCGCGTTCCAGAGGGGAACATCGCCCAAGCACATATAATACCAACAATGAAAAAGAATAACTTGACTTTTCTTATTTTTGCTGTTATACCAAATATAATAAAGGCAACTGCAGTAGATGCAATTCCAATACCGAAATTTGCGGCATCACTGTAGATGGAAAAGTATCTAATTAGCGTTCCTCCTTGTAAAATATGTGTTTCTCTGCCTGGACCTTGTATGAAAGAATTCTCTGCGTCTGTAAATCCAATGTTTTTTTGCTTCCATACCCAAATTGAAGCAAATAAGGCTAGAGTTCCCCAAAAAAGAAGATATTTAACTAATATTTGGGGACTACTAATGTAGATGGAGAAAACTATAAATGCGTACAATAATTGGAATGCTATAGAGCGTGCTGTAGTGTACCACCCTCCCACTTCTATACCAATGCCACAAGTATCATTAAGAACTTCCAAAGTGCAGAATCCACACCAAATCATCAGTGCAAAAAGCATGATGTTGGTGGTACGTTCAAACTTAGCCTCTTTGATATCAACAATAGCTAAAGCTATAAGGACTATTTCCAGTAATTCGTTAGGTACTGATGTCGGAATGCCGATTGATGGGAAACTATGCCATTGGATAATATAGTTGATAGAGATAAGAGCCCATAAATAGACCATTCGGTAGTGGAAAGGTGTTAAGACGAGAAGAATAAGAATGGGCAGAATACAGATAATGGCAAAGGCGTTGAAACCTGCTGTGATAAGTTCATAGAGAGCAAGCAAAAACAGGAGAAAGAGTAGTGATACTCTTCCTCCGTGTTTCTTCGTATATGTGCTGAACGTGAGCTTATTCATTATAAGGCGTGTTCGTTTTCTGTAGCAGTCAATCCTAATTGTGACATACGGTAGACGAAGTTGTTGAACTTCGTATAAGGTGGTAACTGACCGACGAATTCCTCGACAGCATAACGACTTGCTTCTGTCAGGTACATGAAAAGGGAATTCTTATGCTCTTCGTCCAGCATAGCCTGAACCTCATTAAGCGCTTTTTGGTCAACATCCTTCCAGGTGCGGTTGGCACGTGTTACCATCATATTAATGGTACCCATATTCAATAGGGCAGGAGAGATAGAGTAGTCATCCAAGTTAGGATACTCGATGATGGCAATCTCCTCGGGGAGAATATCAGGGCAGAGATCTTTGATGCCCTTAGCCAGAATGAATTTGCTGTCTTCTGCTAGGAAATCTTCATCGTAGGTCAGGCGACGAACCTGCAAACCAATAGATATCCAATAATTTTCTAACTCCTGAGCAATATAGCTTTTACCGTTGCCAGAGTCGGTTGAGATGAGGTTAAGCACATTTTGCTGGCCTTCCTTGAATTTTGGTAAGAGAGACTTGCTTAACTGTTTCATAGCCATATCGGCAATAGTCTTGTTGTAGCGGCGATAGCGCAGATTGCTCTCTTGTGGGAAACAACCTATGACGGGTACCTTTGTTATACGCTCTGAACGCATACGGTCACGAAGAGTGCGGTCGAGCATCTCGATAATCAAGAAGTAGAGCGTGGTAAGCATGAAGGTGAGCATGAAGGCTCCCAACAATATCATCAGACGGTTGGTGGGTTGCGAATTCAATGGGAACATTGGGGGATTAAGCACACGTAGGGTAGCTGTGGTCATCTGTAGATTGCGTTGGCGCATACGGGCTGCATTAAGACAACGGAGCATCTCCATGTAGTTACCTTCAATGAAGCCTATATGACGTTCCTTACGATCGAGCGTAGCACCGATAGGCGCATAAAACAAGTACTGCCTGTCCAAATTCTCTTTCATGATATCAGTGGCAGTCATCTCTGCCTTAGTCTTTTCTAGAAGCAACAACTGTTCCAACCAACGTTCTAGCATGTCCTGAGCCTTGACCCCTGTCTCTGTGCTGAATGTGGCTGCCTCGATGTCTCGTGTCAACTGATTGACGCGCCCAGTAGCTCGTTGCAAATCACGCTGAGCCTTCGCCAATTCTTCTTGAGATTCGTTATTATTACCACCTCCTTCACTACTCATCAATTTTAGATTGGAGATACGGGACTGAATGCGCGAAATGTCGCGCACTTGATTGGTAAATTCCTTGTTTGATCGAATGACCTGTGCACGATTTCCCAATTGGCGCTCCAAATAGTCGAGCAGAGCTTTGGCCGTGGTGTAGTTCATCAGCTGGTCATTACGGAAATTCTGTTGCTGAGCTTCCAAGTTGGCTACTTGTTTGGTCTGCTCACCATAGTTGATAATGCGTTTTGAAACATTATAACGAATAAGATCGTCCTCTGCACTGGTTAAGATACGGTATAGACGAGCCACCTCACGTTCAAAGAACTTGATGACATTGTTGGTCTCGCCATAACGCAACTGCTGATATTGACGGGCAAAAACATCATTCAAGATGTCCAGTGTGTTAAAGGCAATACCGGCATCGTTGGCTGAATAACCGATGTCGATGATGTCACTTCCGTGAAGTTGAAGAACTTTTAGACGACTAGTGATATTGTCAATACCAAAATAGGGATGATAGTTGAGCAAACCAAAAAGGAAATTGTCTTGTGATGGTTTCTCGTAGGCTTTCAAATTGGCGTATGTAGCTGACTCATTGTTGTGATTGATGAGTCCTTTTACATCAGCAGGAACCGTGGCACTCAACTGACGGAAATGTTCAGCGGAGATATAGTTGTTGTCCTTGTTGGGATTACCATACATCATGCATCGGGCAAAGAGACGCAAAGCTACCTCATGAATGGTGTTGTCGGTGGTGATAATCAGCATCAGGTTGGTGATATTGGTCTGCGAGTTACCGCCAGCAGTACCAGTTCCACCTTCAATATTGTAACCAGTAATCATGCCTGTATAGATGGTCGTGTTGGTATCATAGATGCGCTCCATGTTGCGGGTAGAAAACCAAGCAACAATCAACGCAATCATCGGCAAGATGACTAAATACCAACGTATTTTATAGAGGAAACGGACAAAATATCTAAACAAATCCATATTGAGTACGTGTTATTGATTTCTTTTCTTCTCTTGGCGAGCAGCTTTGCGAAGTGTTTTTTTCTCAGTCTGCTCTAATTTTCGATAGCGTCTATCTTCTTCTGCGGCTGCTTTCTTGATGTTTTTGGCGACCTCACGATTTTGTTTGCGAATGTCTTTTTCCGATAATTGGTCGTCATCGAGAGTGACGTCTGTTGTGGTGTTGGTTAGAATAGGGGTATGGGAAAGCAGTTCCAATGTGATAATATCTGTTGTGATGACAGTTTGCATGTCCTGATACTGACTGACGATACCAGCCTCATTCATTTTTGTACTTGCAAAAGCTTCAATGGTCATATTGCCTTGGTGGAAATCCTCTTGGTTTAATGCACCGGCACCTTGATAGATGGCGGCTCCCTCACTCACCGTTTTCAGTGTTACTAGATTGTTAGTAATCTTGATATAAAGTGTAGCAATTTGTTTTTTAAGCTCGTCGAAGGCAATATCTTTCTCAATACGAGCCTTATCCACTTCCAACTTCTTACGTCTTACAGAAGCTGTCAAATCAAGAATATCCTCCAAGGGTACGCTGACATTGACACCCACATTCCAATAACTTTGCTCACTGCCTTGGAACTGGTAGATGGTGGTATAGCTTTGCGTACTGTTGTTATTACCCCACATGTCCGTTTTGCCATAACTGTAGCTAGCATGCCCTTGAACGTAGGAGAAGATATGGCGTTTCTGCTTGGCTACCTCGGCCTGAGCAATCTCCTGCGCTTTGTTCAACGACAGAATCTGGGGGTTCTGCTTAGCATTCTCATAGAGCACTGCCAATGGTGGCAGGTGGAACGTAGAGAAATTAATGGTGTTATTATCACTGGAATCAAAAAAACCAGCGCTAATACCACTATTATTATATTGCGCATGGCCAACAGAGACTGTGGCCGCCAATATTATCGTAAGAAATAATTGTTTCACACCGTTCATAGGCAATCTCAACACATTAAACGTTTCCAGTCTGCTTGAAGCGTGTAAAGGTCTTTAGGATAATCTTCATATCCAACCAGAAATTATAACTCTGTCCATAGGTAATATCCAACTGCTTGCGTTCTTCAGCAGACATTGTGCCTCCGCGACCACGCTCTTCGACCTGCCACAGACCTGTCAGTCCGGCAGGAGCCATGAAGCGGTCGATGCTGGAGTCTGCCGTCAACTTCTCTGCTTCATAGAGTGGCAACGGACGATTACCCACGATAGACATGTCGCCCTTGAGTATGTTGAACAACTGTGGCAACTCGTCGATGCTGTACTTGCGGATGAACTTGCCAACCTTGGTGACGCGGGGATCGTTTTCAATCTTGATGAAGACGTTGTCGTTTTCCTCTTCCTTCTTCTTGTTGAAGTCGCTCTCAGATACTACGAAGTCGTCGCCAACCAACATGATCTCCTCGTCGCTAATCATCATCTCTGAATCCATACCCATATTCATCATTGCCGTCTCTGCTTGGTCACCCGAAGAAACGGGGATAGTCGACTTCGGCTTCTCGGCATCCTGATCCTTGTACTGGTTATGGTCCTTGCTCAGTTCCATTAACTGGTGCTCGGCATCCTCATACATACTGCGGAACTTCAGGAAGTCAAAGATGGTATAGTTGGTGCCTACACGCTTTGATTTGAACAGTACGGGCCCCTTGCTCTCCATCTTGATGGCTATAGCCGTAATGATGAAAATGGGGGAAAGAATAATGATGGAAAGTGTGGCAACAACGATGTCAAAGAGTCTCTTCCAGATGGGAATCTGGAATTTCAGGATGCCACGCTTGGGAACCTCATCGGAGAAAAGGACATTCTCACGATCAGAGATAAACTGAATCTTCTTGTTCATTTCCGTGACGGATGCTTCTTGCTGGATAGTGTCATTGATACCGCATTTGATATAGATGTTACGCTCTTCGTCTGTCATGGTGTCTGTCATGAGAACAATATAAACGCTGCGACATTTCTTGCGCAGATAGGTGATGGCCGCAATGTCCTCATTGCGGACATTACGTTCAAAGAACACGAGGAAATGCTCGTTGGAAACGTGTGGTGTACAAATCTGGGCAGCTTCTTTATAGGCATTGGTCATCCTGACCAACTGTCCGGGAATGTATTTCAGACGTTCTTGTGTCTTCTGGTTATTACCTAAGTATACAACACCTATCATGTCAATGTACTATTTGACTAATCGACCTTGGTCGCTTTGGCCTTTAGGTCTAAGAATATACAATCTTTTGATTAATTGGGAAGAATCTTCTTGACACGAATCTTCAACTCCATGGGGTTGAAGGGTTTGACAATGTAGTCAACAGCACCAATCTCCAGCAGACGGATACGTTCGCTGGTAGAGTCTTCGCTCGATAGCATGATAACGGGAATGTGGCAGAATAACTCGTTCTGCTTGATCCACTCCAGGAAATCGTCACCACGCATACCCGGCATACGGATGTCGGAGATGATGAGGTCGGGCGTATTGCCTGCCTGAAGCCATTTTACACCTTGTAAACCATCGGGCAACCACTGAACGTCGTAGTCACTCATGAGATAGATGGAGAGCACCTTTGCGATGGTCTCTTTGTCGTCAAGTATCAGTATTTTCTTTTTCATAAATCAAACAAACCTTAGCTAATTGTCGTTTTTCTATTCTGCAAAGGTATGGAATTTTTTTTAATTGTAGTCAAATAATAATAAAAAAATATTGAAAATCTGTAAAAAAGTTGGTTTTTAAAGATTATTTGCAGAATTTTGTAGTGCGAAAACGCACATATACAGATTAGAAAACATCATTATATTATTATCAACAATGGCAAACAGGTATTTATTAGGTTTCGATGTCGGCAGTTCATCTGTCAAGGCATCGCTCGTGAATGCAGACAGTGGAAAATGTATAGCAACAGCGTTCTATCCTGAGAAGGAAGCACCCATCATGGCTGTCAAGGCCGGTTGGGCTGAGCAGGATCCTCAGATGTGGTGGGACAATGCCAAGCTGGCACTGAAGAAAATTATGGCTGATGCCGGTGCTACGGCAGACGATGTGAAGGCTATCGGTATCTCTTATCAGATGCATGGTCTGGTTTGTGTCGACAAGTACCTCAAGGCACTGCGCCCCTCCATTATCTGGTGTGACTCTCGTGCAGTACCCTATGGCGAGAAGGCGTTTAATGAGCTAGGTGCTGATCAGTGTCTGAGTCATCTGCTCAACTCTCCAGGTAACTTCACTGCCGCCAAGCTGGCATGGGTGAAGGAAAACGAGCCAGAGACCTACGAGAAGATTTATAAGATTATGCTTCCCGGCGACTATATCGCCATGCGTCTCTCTGGTGTAGCCAATACGACGGTCAGCGGTCTGTCAGAGGGTATGTTCTGGGATTTCAAGAACAACCAGGTAGCTGACTTCCTGATGAAGTATTATGGCTTCGATAGTTCTTTAATTGCTGATATTGTACCGACATTTGCCGTACAGAGTGAGGTGAGTGCTGAGGCTGCTGCCGAGCTGGGTCTGAAGGCAGGTACACCTATTACTTATCGTGGCGGTGACCAGCCAAACAATGCACTGTCTCTTAACGTGATGAATCCTGGTGAGATTGCTGCTACCGGTGGTACGTCAGGTGTTGTCTATGGTGTGCTGGGTGATGTCAACTACGATCCCAAGAGCCGTGTGAATACTTTTGCCCACGTGAACCATACATCTGAACAGACTCGTCTTGGTGTGCTGCTCTGTATCAATGGTACGGGTATCCTGAATGCTTGGACACACCGTAACATCACGCCGGAAGTGGGTTATGCACAGATGAATGATCTGGCTGCTACAGTGCCCATTGGCAGTGAGGGCGTAACGATTATCCCATTCGGTAATGGTGCTGAGCGTGTGCTGCAGAACAAGGAGATTGGCTGTTCTATCAATGGCCTGAACTTCAACAAACATAACCAGGCTCACCTGGTACGTGCTGCTCAAGAGGGTATCGTCTTCTCATTCTGCTATGGTATGGAGATTATGCATCAGATGGGTATGGACATCCATAAGATTCACGCTGGTAAGGCTAACATGTTCCTCAGCCCGCTGTTCCGCGATACACTGGCTGGTGTCAGTGGTGCTACCATTGAGCTCTACGATACTGATGGTAGCGTGGGTGCTGCTAAGGGCGCAGGTATTGGCGCAGGTATCTATAAGGATAACAACGAGGCCTTTGCTACCTTGGATAAGTTGCAGGTTATCGAGCCCGATGCAGCTCATCGTGATGAGTATCTGGCTGCTTACGCCCGTTGGAAGGCTACGCTGGAGTCAAAGATCTAATCTTGGGCGAAGATATAAGAAAAACGGCAGTGTTGATTTCGCATTGCCGTTTTTCTTTGTGTTTATCGGATGAAGAGTAGTTCGCGGTATTTGGGTAGTGTCCACAGACCGTCTTCTACTATCAACTCCAGTTTGTCAATCTGTTTGCGGATAGCCTCCATGTGGGGACAAACGGTGTCGTGGTAGGCGATAGCTCGCTGGTGGATATCCTCGATGCGGTTGGCCACGCGACGGGCCTCTGTCAGGTCTTCCACTAACTGCTCAATCTTCTCAGTGCGCTCAGCAATCTCTTCGATGAGTTTCATGTTACGGGTCGACAGACGTTCGGCTCGTTCTGATGAGAAGACGTCCTTCATGCCCTGTACGTTCTTGATGAGCTGGCTCTGATAGTGGGTAGCCACAGGGATGATATGGTTCATGGCGAGATCGCCCAATACACGGGCCTCAATCTGTACGGTCTTCACGTACATCTCCCATTTTACCTCGTTGCGAGCTTCCAACTCCTTCTTGTTCATTACCTTGGTGCTCTCAAACATCTTGATGCTGCTCTCGTCAAGGTAATGCTCGAAGATAACGGGACATGACTTCTCTACGTCGAGTCCACGCTTGGCAGCCTCCTTGACCCATTCCTCTGAGTAGCCGTTGCCGTCGAAGCGAACAGGCTTACAGGTCTTTACGTCGTCCTTCAGTACTTCGAGTATGGCTTGTATCTTGTCGGTTCCCTTCACAATCTTAGCGTCCACACGCTCCTTGAAAGAAGTCAATGCTTCTGCCATCGCAGCATTCAGCGCAATCATGGCGCTGGCGCAGTTGACGCTAGAACCAGGTGCACGGA
>JAEEGJ010030417.1_pt1 | contig 10555 bp, 8 predicted proteins | sample 8958761 | NCBI WGS metagenome assembly JAEEGJ01 (sample SAMN16246546, study PRJNA631951) | gut metagenome | biome: gut microbiome; feature: rumen; material: RS-attached | host: Bos | place: Iran: Karaj | collected 2018-10
TTGCCTAAGATTGTTCTCGTTTCCTATGGAACCCTGCCCTTCGGAAATTATACTATTCCAATCGGATAAACTTTACTGATTCCGTTTGATGTATGCCTAACTTTTTTTACGACAATGCCTGGAATGACAGTTAAAGATGACGGATCGCCTGCCGCTCACGTTAATCCATCTGCTTTCCGTACATTGACAATGGCTGACGGGGCAAATATTAACGTTGCCTCTGGAGGTGTAATCAGCGTTCCTTCAATGCTTTCTGCGGTTGGACAAAATAACGCTTCATGGAATGCTACCCCCACTGGGAAACATGGACGTATTACAATGAGTTCCGGAAGTTCGATTGACGTTCAATCCGGAGGTAAGCTATACGTTTACGGATATATTGCCGGTTCCGGAAATGTATATGCAAGATCTGGATCTGAAATATGGGAGTGTTTTCAGATTCGCAGCTGGCGCGGTGGAACAGCAATATCTAGCATGGCAGGCAATAGCCAGAAAGTGTTTCCGCTTAACCAGTATTATGTACAAAATATAGAGGCACCGCTTACTTTATATCATGGGGCGACCGAAAAGGTGTTTGCTGCAGTTAATGCGTCCAGTCAACAATTTGGTGCGAGTGCAACATTTGTCGGAACAAATGGAATGTTCGATATTGCCAACGGATCAATAACGAAAAAGTATACTGGTGCTTCAGACCGCTTGGAGTTATCGATAGATGGTGATTTTACCATATCAGCCATGAAATTAAGGATTACTGGGCTTCCTTTAGTTGGTACATTGGACTTAAATAGCGAAGAATATGTGTTGCCAATCCAAAGCAATATTACTATCAACGTCAATTCTGGAACGACCACGATTAGTCAAGATGTTGCTTTCTTGCCTGGATCTGAAATGACTATTGCGAACGGCGCCTCTGTTGAAATAGCAAGTGGTAAAAAAACGTATGTTTATGATAAGGATCAATGGGGAGCATATGCTTACGCTGGCGGACAATTTCTTCCGGTAGGCTATTCTACTGTTAACGGAACAACTAATAAAAGAACTACTGCAAGCCTAGTTGATGTTAAAATTGACGTCAACGGAACGCTGAGTGTCTCTGGCTCATTATACACAACTGAGAGTGGCGCGGCTATTGTTAGCAGTGAAGGAACCGGTAAAGTTGTACTTGTTTCAAGCCCCGGAACTGATTCTAATACATATCAAGCGACTGTGAGCGGCTCGTCGCCTACGTATGTTTCTATACCGATAACTGCTGCCAAGCTCCAGAATGCAGATGGCACATATTTTAAAACGGCTGGAAAGCCTGCCGGAAAAGAAGTACCATACAAAGATGGTTTTTGGGGAGGTACTCCTATTACAGTTACTTGGTATAGCGCTGACAATGAAACTCCTTTGAAAGTAGACATAGTCGTGGAAGGTGATGTTCCTGCATATACTGGCGATGTTCCTACTAAAGAACCGACAGAGCAGTACACCTATTCATTTGAAGGATGGTCAAATTCTCCAAATGGACAACTTCTTGAGGAATTTCCTCCAGTTTCGGAAGATGTTGAATACTATCCGGTTTTCGAGCCGCATTTAAGAAGCTACACGATCACCTGGAAGAACGAAGACGGTACTGTTCTCGAAACAGACGAGAACGTTCCTTACGGTACTGTTCCGACCTACGACAGCGAGACTCCTGAGAAGACCGCTACCGCTCAGTACACCTACACGTTTGCAGGCTGGACTCCTGAGATCGCAGAAGTTAGCGGCGAAGCCACATATACCGCAACGTTTACACCTGTTCTCAGATCTTACACGATCAAGTTCGTGAACGAAGACGGAACCGAACTGCAGAGCGGCGAAGTAGATTACGGTGAAACTCCTGTTTACGAAGGCGAGACTCCTACCAAGACCGCCGGTGTCCACACCACGTACAGATTTATTGGCTGGGATCCTGAGATTGCCCCTGTAACGGGCGAAACTACCTATACGGCTGTTTTCGAGGCGATCGTTGAAAAATGCAAGATCACTTGGAAGAACTATGACGGCAGCGTGATTTACATTGAGCAGGTCGAATACGGTGTTGTCCCTGAATTCCACGGAGCAAGCTTGCCGAAGAAAGCGGCAGACGGAAACTTCGCTTACGAATTCGCAGCATGGTATCCTGCCGTAAAAGCTGTTGACGGCAATGCAACGTATATCGCAGAATTTAACGGAATTGACCTTAACGAAGCGATCGAAACGACTGATCTGAGATTTGACGGCGCGTCGATCACGCTGTACAACGACTTGTCCATCAAATATAAGATCATTCCTACGAGGCTCGAACAGAACGGGTACACCGACGTATTTGTCATCTGCACGATGAACAACAACGCGAAACGCATAACAGGCGTTTCTGACCGAGACGGATATCTGTCCTACGAATACAGAGGAATCACTCCTCAGTATATGACCAATAAGGTTTACAGTGTTATATTCGCCATGAAGGACGGCGTCCTTTATCGCAGCAAAGTGACTAAATACAGTGTGAGTAATTATTGCCAGAATATCTTGAGCAATCCTGAGCATTCCAGCAACGTAAAATTACGCGACCTGCTGGTGGATCTGGTCAATTACGGCGCTGCGGCACAGGAATACGTCAAATACCGTACCAACGATCTTCCCAACAGTTTCTTGACGCCGGAACAGCAGGCTAATTGGGGAACTCACGGCGTTCCTGAGACGCAGAACATTATGGCGCTCGCAGGCGAGATAACTGAACCTGCGGCAAGATGGACCAGCGCGGCGCTTAAATTGACTTCCGCGTTTAATATCAGAGTCATATTCAGCGCACAGAACGTTAACGGGCTCCACGTAAAAGTGGAGAATGAGCAAGGCCGTGTCTGGACTATATCGGGCGCCTCGATCATCAACGAAGGCGGCGGTTCATACAGTGCTTACTTCTCCGGATTCAATTTTGCACAGATGAAGGAAAAATTAAAGTTTACGGTCTGTGACTCCGAAGGGAATCCTGTAAGTAAGACGCTCATCTTCAGCTGCGAGTCTTATATCAACACGCAGATCAACAGTTCTGATGAATCGCTCAGAAAACTTGTTATTGCTCTGATGAACTTCGGAAATTCCGCCAAGGCGTTTACTTCATGATCAGGCTTTGCAAGCGGACAAGATTATGATCGATTAATTATGATGCTGATCGCCCGTCACCTGTGTGACGGGCGATCAGTGGTTTGAATGCCCCCTGGAGCGCGTAGAATGGCTCCAGGGGGGCGTTTTGTTGTCTGGGAGGGGAAAATATACTCTGAAGGTGGTAAGGGGCGTGGAAGGGCAAGGAGAGGGGTCTGTGAGGGTAAGAGGGGTGAGTTTGGGAGCCTAGGAGACAGGAGGTGAGGAGATGGACTTGGGAAGGCTTGCACGACAGTTGTTGTGTGAAGCGGGTGAACAGAATTTTCGTGCTATGCAGATCCTAATAATGAATGATCAACAGGCGGTCCTACGGTTTATGCTCATTTTGATTCTGCCTGATTGCTTTTGTTCCTCGTTTTCGAGAGAAAAAGGCGAAATGAAATTTATCCCTGACGTTTTCGTTCCCAACCATTTTTCCACAACAGTTTTCCACAGTCATTAACAACGACTGTTTGCACGGCAGATGTATTGCCATTTCGAACCACGCTGTGATACAATAAGGCCGTTACAAAGGTAGGTTATTTCGGCTTTATAATTGCGCGCACGCATGTCGCGCGCTTGCGAGGTCAAAGTTATGTTTGGACGCAAATATTCGAAAAAACTTGACGGATTCTGGGAGGAAGGGTACCACTACTACGTTGAGATACGCGGAGGGAGATTGACCGTGCGCGGGTACGACCGGAAAGTGGCGCTGGAGACCGAGATCTCATACGACGCGAAGGCGCTGGACAGGGGAGAACGGACGGTGATAAAGCTGGAGGACAACGTGTTGTCCAGGACTGCGGCGGGGGAGCCGTTTACGGTGATCCGGGAGCTGGCTTACGAGAGCGGCGAGCTGAAACTGCTTTATTATTACACAATTATGGGGGAAACGCTGTATACGCTGAAGAAGGTGGACAACGGCCCCTTCGACCACATACTGATCCGGGACAACGAGTTTCTGAAGTCTCTTCAGGGCAGATGGTACGGCGTCAGGAGCAGCGGCCTCACGGGCAGCGAGCTGGTGATCCGGGGCAATAACATCGTCTTTTTCGGCGCGGGCGCGGAGCCTTTCCACGTGGTCAGCTACGCTTACGACAAGGACCGGGTGTACCTGGTGCCGGCGAACCTCACCGACGGCAATTTCAGTGGCTTCTCGGCCGTGGAAGTGCTGCCCGGGATGTTGACCGCCAGGATGATCGTGTTCGACGCCAGGGTGCCGTTGTCCGTGTTCATGAGGAAAGAGGACGTGGGGAAGATACCGGTGCCGGGGGACGCGGACAGCCCAATGGTGAATACGATGATCCGCAGACCGGTCGACGTTCAGACCGACGCTGCGCCCGGACTGATGGGGTTCGAGCCTCTGGGAAAGAAAAAGGATCCGGAAGAATAAGCCGGATATTGACCGCCGCCGAAAAATAACGCGGAAAACGTGATATTCGGGGCCGGAACCGTTACTGTAAGTGTGAACAGCATTGCCGCCCGGGCGGCAGCCGGAAGGAGAGCGCGAAATGAAATACTACGGCAAAGAAAAATGCAGGATCCTCAAGCAGATCCGCGCGGAGATAGCCAGGAACAACGACATAGAGTACGTTATAGAGGAGTGCCCTCATCAGGGGGATTGCAAAGGCACCTGCCCGAAGTGCGAGGAGGAAGTCAGGGAGCTGGAGAGCAAACTGGCGGCCAGACGCAGTCTCGGTAAAAAGGTGATCGTGGCCGGTGTGGCTGCGGGTATATCTCTCGGTGTGACCGGGGCGTGCACTCCGGACAAACCGCTCGTGGACGGCATGCTTGTTCCGGCGAAGTCCGAGGTCTCAGTGACCACGCCGATTCCGGGGGACGACAACGGCGGTGAGCCGGACGGCGAGAACGGCACCGAACCTGTGGAACTTATGGGAGATTACATCTACCTTCCTGATGCAGAAGAGCAGCCCACCGATGATCCGGACCCTTTGATGGGAGAACCCGCGCCTGACTTCGAAGACGAGGAGACCGTTGACGGCACCGAGTTGATGGGCAAGGTCATCGCACCCACAGACGGGGACTGATCTCATCTCGGGACCGGCGGACAATGGACGAATTGAAACTGCCTTTGTGCGGAATAGACAGACTGCGGATGGCAACCGACGGACACGGCGTTACGGCGCTGGTGGTATCCTGCGGTTGCCCTCTTGATTGCCGTTATTGCATAAATCCGTTTACCCACGGGGACGACGCAAAATTCAAAACGGTGACGCCTGAGGAACTGTACGAACGGGTAAAAAAGGATGACCTGTATTATTTGTCTACCGGCGGCGGGATCACCTTCGGCGGCGGGGAACCGCTGCTGCACTCGGATTTTATCGAGGCGTTCAGGAGGATCGCGCCGGAGGGGTGGCGTTTCTACACTGAAACGTCGCTGTACGTGCCGGAGGAAAACGTCCGGACAGCCGCGGGAGTTATCGACCGGTTTTACGTGGATATAAAAGACACGGACAGGGAGATCTATAAAAAGTATACCGGGATCGACGGGGCGGAGAAGGTGCTGGACAATCTCCGGCTGCTTAAGGAACTGGCCGGCAGCGACAGGATCACCGTGCGTGTTCCTCTGATACCCGGGTACAACGACAGTGACAACGTCCGGGCTTCCGTGGAGCTGCTGAAAAAGATGGGATTGACGGATCTCGACTGTTTTAGATACAGAGTAAGAAAGAAAGCGAAAAACGGGGCGGACAATGGCGCGGAACAGGCGGACTGACTGCGCCTGAGACCTGCCTGAGCCACATGGCGAAGCCGCGATCGGCGGCTTTTTTTGTTCCCAAATATAAAGCGCGATCCCGGGCCCGGCCCCGGCTTAAAAATGTTGCTTTTTGCTTTCTTCGGGTATATAATGACCGTTGGGGTATTTTGAACCCTACGGAGGTGTTTTTATGTACGCGATCGGCAACGATCATTCTGCAGTCGAAATGAAAAATATCATCAAAAAGCATCTGGAAAGCCGCGGCATCGAGGTCAAGGATTTCGGCACCAACAGCGGCGACTCCTGCAATTACGCGGTGTACGGCGAGCTGGTTGCCCGGGCGGTGGCTTCGGGAGAGTGCGAGCGCGGCATTGCCATCTGCGGGACCGGCGTAGGCATCTCCATTGCCTGCAATAAAGTGAACGGCGTGCGCGCCTGCGTATGTTCCGAGCCTTTCTCCGCGAAGCTTTCCAGGCAGCACAACAATTCCAACGTGCTCTGCTTCGGAGCCAGGGTCGTAGGCAGCGAACTGGCCAAGATGATCGTAGACGAGTGGATCGACGCCGAATTCCAGGGCGGAAGGCACCAGGACAGGATAGACTATATAGCCGGCATCGAGCGCAAGAATCTCGGCTGAACGGCACAGGACTCAGGGTATAATACCGTACTCTGCGGAGCGCGGAGAACGGTCTGACATAACCGAAATAAAAAACTGGAGGAATCATTTATGGACAAGCTCAGACTGCTTGAGTTACAGAAGCAAGCGACTATCATCCGTAAGTACATTATCGATGAAGTCTTTTCCGCAAATTCGGGCCATCCCGGCGGATCGCTCTCCTGTACGGACATCTTTACAACGCTCTATTTTGAAGAAATGCGCGTCGATCCCAAGAACCCCAAGTGGGCGGACCGGGATCGTTTCGTACTTTCTAAGGGCCACTGCGCACCGGCGCTCTACGCCACGCTGGCCTGCAAGGGCTTCTTCCCGGAAGCCGATCTCAACACCTTCAGAAGGATCGACAGTTACCTTGAAGGCCATCCCAGCATGAACTACGTGCCCGGCTGCGACATGTCCACCGGTTCTCTCGGACAGGGCATCTCCACTGCAGTTGGAATGGCACTGGCCGGCAAGATCGATAAAAAAGACTACCGCGTTTATTCTATCCTCGGCGACGGCGAGCTGGAGGAAGGCCTGGTATGGGAAGCGGCAATGTCCGCGGCTCATTACAAGCTTGACAACCTCTGCGCGTTCGTTGACTACAACGGACTTCAGATCGACGGCAAAATCACCGACGTTATGAATCCGGAGTCCATCTCCGACAAGTTCCGCGCATTCGGCTGGAACGTGATCGACACCGACGGCCACGATATCGAGGGCCTGAAGGCGGCGATGGAGCTGGCTAAACGCATGAAGGGCAAACCCACCATGGTCGTATGCCATTGCCACAAGGGCCACGGCGTTTCGTTCATGGAAGACAATTACGGCTGGCACGGCAAGGCGCCCAACCAGGAGCAGAGAGACCAGGCTATCGCCGAGCTCGACGCGAAGCTTGCCGAGATCGAAGCCGAGATCGCAAAGGTTAAGGAGGCGTGAACATAATGGGAAAAGTCGCTACAAGAGAAGCATACGGCAACGCTCTGGCTCAGTACGGTTCTGACGAGCGCATCGTCGTTCTGGACGCGGACCTGTCCAAATCCACTAAAACAGATACGTTTAAGAAAGTTTATCCCGAAAGACATTTCAATATGGGTATCGCCGAGGCGGACATGATGTGCGTCGCCGCCGGCCTTGCCACCTGCGGAAAGATCGTTTTCGCCAGCACCTTCGCCATCTTCGCTTCCGAACGTGCCTGCGAGCAGATCAGAAACTCCATCTGCTATCCGAAACTCAACGTTAAGATCTGCGCCACTCACGCCGGACTTACGGTAGGCGAGGACGGAGCTTCTCATCAGTGCCTGGAAGACCTGGCCGTCATGCGCGCTCTGCCTAACATGACCGTCATCAGCACCTGCGACGAGATCGAGACCAACCGCGCCATCAAAGCGGCCATCGATTACAACGGCCCCGTGTACATCAGGCTCGGAAGGCTCGGAGTCGAAGCCGTTCACGGAGAAGACTTCAAGTTCGAGATCGGCAAGGGCGTCCAGGTCAGAGACGGCAGCGACGTTACGCTGGTCGCCACCGGCCTTATGGTACAGGAATCCCTGAAGGCCGCAGATATCCTGGCGGAGAAGGGGATCAGCGCGAGAGTCGTTGACATCCACACCATCAAGCCCATCGACAAGGATCTCCTGGTGAAGTGCGCGAAGGAGACCGGCCTCATCGTCACCGTCGAAGAGCACAACATCGCCGGCGGCCTCGGAGGAGCAGTCTGCGAAGTGTTGTCCGAGAACTACCCCTGCAAGGTCAAGATGATCGGCGTCCAGGAGAAGTTCGGCAAGTCCGGAACTCCCGCCGCTCTGCTCGAGAAATACGGTCTCACCGCTCAGCAGATCGCCGACAAAGTCATTGCCGCAAAAGCCTGAGAAGCATTTAACATACAGATCATATTTCAGGAGGATGCAATATGAGTAACAGAAAGAAATTGTCCATGGACGGCAATACCGCCGCGGCGCACGTCAGCTACGCCTTTACCGAAGTTGCCGCCATCTATCCCATCACTCCTTCCAGCGTTATGGCCGAGCTCACGGACTCCTGGTCCGCCAACGGCCTCAAGAACGTGTTCGGAGACAAAGTTAAAGTCGTCGAGATGCAGTCCGAAGCAGGCGCCGCAGGCGCCGTTCACGGAAGCCTTGCCTCCGGCGCGCTTACCACTACCTATACCGCTTCTCAGGGCCTGCTCCTGATGATCCCCAACATGTACAAGATCGCCGGCGAACTGCTGCCCAACGTCATCCACGTTTCTGCGCGCTGCGTCGCTTCCCACGCTCTTAACATTTTCGGAGACCATTCGGACGTTTACGCCTGCCGCCAGACCGGCTACGCCATGCTGGCCGAGTCCAACCCTCAGGAAGTAATGGACCTGGGCGCCGTTGCCCATCTTTCCACCATTAAAGGCAGAGTGCCCTTCATCAACTTCTTCGACGGTTTCCGCACCTCCCACGAGATCTCCAAGATCGAGGTCTGGGACTATGACGTTCTGGACAAGATGATCGACAAGGACGCCGTGGCCGCTTTCCGCGCCAGAGCTCTTAATCCCGAGCATCCCGTGCTTCGCGGCAGCGCCGAGAACGGAGATATCTTCTTCCAGCACAGAGAAGCCTGCAACAAGTATTACGAGGCGCTTCCCGAGATCGTGGAAGAGTACATGAACAAGGTCAATGCCGAGATCGGTACGAACTACAAGCTCTTCAACTACTACGGAGCTCCCGATGCCGAGCGCGTCATCATCGCCATGGGCAGCATCTGCGACGTTGCCGAAGAAGTCATCGACTATATGAACGCCGCGGGCGAAAAAGTCGGTCTCGTTAAAGTCCGTCTGTACCGTCCTTTCCGCGCCGACAAACTTATCGAAGCCCTTCCGAAGACCGTTAAGAAGATCGCGGTGCTTGACCGCACCAAAGAGCCCGGATCTCTCGGCGAGCCTCTGTATCTGGACGTTGTCACGGCCCTGGCCACCAACGGCATCACCGGCATCAAAGTTGTCGGCGGCCGTTACGGACTCGGTTCCAAAGACACTCCTCCGGCTTCCGTTTTCGCAGTATACGAGAACCTGGCCAATGACGAGCCCAAGGCGAACTTCACCATCGGCATCGTTGACGACGTGACCGGTCTTTCTCTTCCCGAAAAAGCCGTTCCCGACACGTCTCCCGAAGGCACGATCTCCTGCAAGTTCTGGGGTCTCGGCGGCGACGGCACCGTTGGCGCCAACAAGAACTCCATCAAGATCATCGGCGACCATACAGACAAGTTCATCCAGGCCTACTTCCAGTACGACTCCAAGAAGACCGGCGGCGTGACCATTTCTCACCTCCGCTTCGGCGACAAGCCCATCAAGTCTTCTTACTACATCAACAAGGCCAATTTCGTTGCCTGCCATAACCAGGCCTACATCCACAAGTACGATATCGTCAGCGATATCAAGCCGGGCGGAACGTTCCTCCTCGACTGCCAGTGGGAAGGCGACGATCTGGACAAGCATCTTCCCGCCTCCGTTAAGAAGTACATCGCCGACAACGGCATCAACTTCTACACCATCAACGCTACTTCCATCGCCATCAACAAGATCGGCAACGCGAAGGTCAAGAACACGGTCCTCCAGTCTGCGTTCTTCGCCCTTGCCAAGATCCTGCCGAAGGACGAGGCGATCGAGTACATGAAGAAGATGGCTTACAAATCCTACATCAAGAAGGGCCAGGCGATGGTAGACCTCAACTACAACGCCATCGACGCAGGCGCAGACGCCTTCGTGAAGATCGACGTTCCCGAGAGCTGGAAGAACTGCGGCGAAGACGCTCCCGAAGCTGCCGCCGTCAGCACCAGGAAAGACCTCGAGAAGTTCGTCAACACCGTCGTCACGCCCGTCGGCAAGATGCAGGGCGACAGCCTTCCCGTATCCGCCTTCACCGATTACGTTGACGGTACGTTCCCGCAGGGCGCAGCAGCCTTCGAGAAGCGCGGCGTTGCCGTGTTCGTACCCGAGTGGAACGCCGAGAAGTGCATCCAGTGCAACCAGTGCGCGTTCGTCT
>JAEEGJ010030418.1_pt1 | contig 10554 bp, 9 predicted proteins | sample 8958761 | NCBI WGS metagenome assembly JAEEGJ01 (sample SAMN16246546, study PRJNA631951) | gut metagenome | biome: gut microbiome; feature: rumen; material: RS-attached | host: Bos | place: Iran: Karaj | collected 2018-10
GCTTCAAGAGCCAAACGCAAGAAAATCTTAAAACTTACAAGGGGTTACTTTGGCGCTCGCAAGAACGTCTGGACCGTTGCTAAGAACACCTGGGAGAAGGGTTTGACCTATGCTTACGCAGACCGTAAGAAGAAAAAACGCAACTTCCGCGCGCTGTGGATCCAGCGTATCAACGCTGCCGCTCGCATGGAGGACCTCTCCTACAGCAAGCTGATGGGCCTGATTCACAAGGCTGGTATCGAGATCAACCGCAAGGTGCTCGCCGACCTGGCTATGAACAATCCCGCCGCTTTCAAGGCTATCGTTGACGAGGCAAAGAAGCACGCCTAACCGACAACGACGGTTCTTTCCAAAGAATTAATTCCGCAAAATGCTACCAGGCTCCAAGAGGGAATCCCTCGAGGAGCCTGTTTTTTCGGCAAGCAAGATGGTTAGATTTCTTTTTGATATGGACGGTACAGTAACGGCTCGTGAGACACTGCCGATGATTGCCGAGCGATACGGCATCCTGGACCAGGTGGAGGACCTCACGCGGGGAGCCGTGCAGGGCGATGTACCCTTTGTCGAGAGTTTCGAGAAGCGGGTGGCCGTCTTGGGCCGCTTGCCGGTAGATGAGGTGAGCCGCCTGGTCGCCCAGGCGCCCCTCCACTCACATGTCGTTAACTTCATTGCTGGCCATCGTGAGCAATGCGCTATCGTCACGAGCAACCTTGACTGCTGGTGCGACGACTTGATTGCGAAGTTGAATTGCAGGACACATTGCTCCAGCGCCTGCGTTACGGACAACCGGGTGATTGCCATTTCCCATGTCTTGTGCAAGCAGGATGTTGTTGCTGCTTATCAAGCCGCTGGTGACAAGGTCGTTTTTCTGGGCGACGGTCACAATGACCGGGAGGCTATGTCTCGTGCCGATGTGGCCATCGCCGTGGGGCTGTTGCCGAGCACTCCCGCCGCGAGCCTTATTGGCGTGGCTCATCATGTGTTTCACGACGAAGCCGCCTTGTGTCGCCTGCTCGAGGCAATTGCCCATCAATAAAGCCAACCGGGGCTACCGCTTCACAAAACTGCGGTAGCCCCGGTTTTTCAGTTTCCAAGAGGTTTACTAATACTCGCTGTAGAGGTTGATGTAGTCCATGATGTTGTCGATGGCTTCCTGACGCATGTCGAGGTGCAGTGAGCCGTCGTGCAAGACATTGGCCACCACCTTGTAAATCATCGACCAGTCGCTGTCGAGATAGACCTGGGCATCGATGAGCGCCGAAATGAGCGCGACGCTGAAACTCTTGTTCTTGTTCTTGTTCACAGCCATGTGCCCCAGCTCGCTTGCTGCGGTGACATTGAAGTAGTCGCTCATTGCGCGGGCATAGGCATAGACGGCCAGCGTACCGGCATCAAGTTTCTTGACAAGTTTTTTCTCGGTCTTGACGTTGTGGCGGCCCATGAGGTACTCGCCGAGTTGTGCTCCCATCGAGGTGCCGTTAAAGTTCCAGCCCACCTTGTTGATCACGGCCAGCCGCACATCAACTGGCTGACTCTTGTCGGCCAGGAAGTTGAGCAGCGTGGTGGGCATGTCATACTGCATCATTTCGTTGGCCATCTGCACCATCTCATGGTCAGAGTAGGCCTCGGCAAAGTGCGTTGAAGTCAAGGGCGAATCGGCCCAGCTGGCGATGAACGTCAGCAGTAATGCAATCGAGGTCAGTAATCGTTTCATAATCGTTAATCTTATTAGAGATTGTAATTCTATCCGCAAAGATAATACAATTATTCAATTTCATGATATTTTACGAGTTTTTCTTGTAACTGAAAACAGCCCAGGTGGCCATGATGGAGCCGATGCACAACAGGGCGAGCAGCTGGTGCCAGATGGCGGAGAACCCGCCGCCGCGGATGAAGACCGTGCGCACCGCCTCGATGAAGTAGGACATCGGGTTGACGTAGGTCGTGGCAAAGGCCCACGAAGGCATCGAGCGGGTGGGGGTGAACAGGCCTGAGAGCAACAGCATCATCACCACGAAGAACCACATCACGAAGATGGCCTGCTGCATCGTGTCGCTGTAGTTGCTGATCATCAAGCCGAAGGAACTCCAGAACAGGGCCAGCAGCATCACGAGCAGGTAAATCAGCGCCAAGGGCCCCACGCAGGTGATGCCATAGACCGCCCAGGCCAGCAACAGGCACACGGTGATGACAAACAGGGCGATTATCCAGTAGGGGATGAGTTTGGCGAGGATAAATGCCCACTTGCTCACGGGCGTGACGTTGATCTGCTCGATGGTGCCCGCCTCCTTCTCTCCCACGATGTTGAGCGCGGGCAGAAAGCCCGTCATCAGCATCATGACGATGGCAAACAGGGCAGGAATCATGAAGAGCTTGAAATTCAGGTTCTTATTGTACAGGAACAAGGTGGACACGCGTGACTGCATGGCGGCGAGGTCGGGACTGACACTGGCAGTGACAATCTGCGTCAAGTAAGCCCCGCCCATGGCCCCCTTGGTGCCGTTGACGGCATTGGCGGCGATGAGCACCTGGGGCTGGTTGCCCAGCGTCATATCGCGGCTATAGTCCTGAGGAATGACCATCACGACATCGGCACGCGATTGCTCGATTTCCTGAAGAGCGGCGCGGTAGGTGGGCTGTTGGCCCTTGAAGATGAAGTAGTTGCTGGCCTCGATGCTGTGTACCAGCTGTTGTGACAATGTCGAGCGGTCGTTATCCACCACAGTGACCTTGATATTCTTCACCTCCATGTTCATCACCCACGGCATGACACACATGATCATGATGGGGAACACGACAATGAGCTTGGGCAGGAACGCGTTGCGGCGAATCTGCGTGAACTCTTTCTGTATGAGATATTTCAGTGTCATGGCTATGTGGGGATGCTATTCGAGTCGTTTGTTGAACTTGGCCAGGGCGAGTGTCATCAGCAGGGCAAGCATGCCCACGAGAATCAAGACCTCACGGGCCACTTCCTTGATGCCGACACCCATAATCATGAGTTTGCGCATCGCCTCAATATAGTATCGGGGCGGTATGATAGCCGATATCCACTGCAGGACCCGTGGCATCGACTCCACCGGGAACAGCATGCCGCTAAGCATGACGATGGGCACCAGCAGCACCATGGCTGAGAGCAGTAGCGCTACCAGTTGCGTCTTGGCGACATTGCTGATGAGCAGCCCCAGTGAGAGCGCCAGCAGGATATAGATGACCGAGATGATGATGATCCAGAACAGCGAGCCTACCAAGGGCACGCCCAGCACAAACCGCGCCATCAGCAGGATGATGACCAGGATGACGAAAGCGAGCACAAGGTAAGGTATCGCCTTGGCAATGATGATCATCAGCGGCTTGACGGGCGAGACCAGCAGCACCTCCATCGTGCCCTTCTCCTTCTCGCGCACAATCGAAATGGAGGTCATCATCGCGCACACCAGCATCAGCAGCATGCCCATGATGGCCGGCACGAAGTTGTAGGCCGACTTTAGCTGGGGATTATAGAGCATCTTGGTGTTGACGGCGCTGGCATCGGCATTCAGCATCACTGCGGTGGCATAGTTGGTCCACTGCTGTGCCATGTTGGGGTCCGCACCATCGACAATCAGCTGCACACCACTGCGCTTGGAGGCAAAGTCCGGTCCGAAAACGATGGCCATGTCGGCCTTCTGGCTGCGGATGACGCGCTCGGCGTCGCGGGGCGTAGCGACCACCTGGGTGATGGTGAAATACTCCGAAGCCGCCAGCCTGTCCACCGCCTGCTGTGTAAGGTGATCCATCGAACTGGTCACCACCACGGTGCGTACATTCTTAACATCGGTAGTGATGGCAAAGCCGAAGATGAGCATCAGCACCAGCGGCATGCCGAAGAGGATGAGCATCGTGCGCTTGTCGCGCAGGATGTGTTTCCCTTCCTTGATGACAAATGAGATAAACTGTTTCATGCCTCTGGGTGGTTTAGTCGCTGCTGCGGGTGGCTTGGCGTGCCAGATAGGTGAACACGTGGTCCATATCGGGCTGGTTATACTTGCGTTTCAACTCTTCGGGCGTGCCCATGGCCTTGATTTTGCCATCGACCATGATGGAGATGCGGTCGCAGTACTCGGCCTCGTCCATGTAGTGGGTGGTGACGAACACGGTGATGCCCCTGCCCGCTGCCTCATAGATGAGTTCCCAAAACTGGCGCCGCGTGGCGGGGTCCACACCGCCCGTGGGCTCGTCGAGAAAGACTACGCCCGGCTCATGGAAGATGCTGACCGAGAAGGCCAGCTTCTGTTTCCATCCCAGCGGCAGCGAGGCCACGAGCGTGTCCTTGTGGTCGGCAAACCTGAGGCGAGCGAGCAACTCGTCGGTCTTGCGTGCGATTTCCTTGTCATCCATGCCGTAGATGCCGGCAAAAAGGCGGATGTTCTCGGCTACCGTCAGGTCCTCGTAGAGCGAGAAACGCTGACTCATGTAGCCGATGTGCTTCTTGATCTGCTCATGCTCGGTGCGGATGTCATAGCCCACCACGCGGCCTGTGCCGCTCGTGGGCTGGTTGAGTCCCGTGAGCATGTGCATGGCCGTGGTCTTGCCCGCACCGTTGGCACCGAGGAAACCGAAAATCTCGCCGCGCTTGACCGTGAAGCTGATATCGTCAACGGCATGGAACGAGCCGAAGGCCTTGACCAGGTGTTCCACCTCAATGACGTTCTCGGGTTCATGATGCTGTGACAAAGATTCAGCATGGTCGTGTTGGATGTCTGGCGGGTTGAACACGTCGGCAAAGCGCGTCAGAATCTCGTTGGGAGTGCCAATGCCGCGAATCCTGCCCTGGTCGAGGAAGGCCACGCGTTCGCAGCGCCGCACCTCGTCGAGATAGGGTGTTGAGGCCACGATGGTGATATTGCGCTCCTTGAGGTTGCCGAGCATCTCCCAGAACTCCTTGCGTGACACGGGGTCAACGCCCGTCGTGGGCTCATCGAGGAAGAGCACGCTGGGACTGTGCACCAGGGCGCAAGATAGGGCCAGCTTCTGCTTCATGCCGCCTGACAACGCACCCGCCCGGCGGTCCTTGAAGCGCTCAATCTGGCTGTAGATGGCCTTGATGCTGTCGTAACCCTCCTCGACCGTCGTACCGAACAAGGTGGCAAAGAACTGCAGGTTCTCCTCGACCGTCAAGTCCTCATAGAGGGAGAACTTGCCGGGCATGTAGCCCACCCGGCGGCGGATGTCGGTCATCTGGCGCACGGCGTCAAAGCCGTCGACCGTGACCGTTCCTGCGTCGGGCAGCAGCAGGGTGCACAGGATGCGGTACATCGACGTCTTGCCGGCACCGTCGGGGCCAATGAGGCCGAAGACCTCACCCTTGCCCACGGTGAACGACACGTCGTCGAGCGCCTTGACAGCCCCATAGGACTTGGACACGTTGTTTACCTCTATTGCGATCATTGGCTTCTGTTTGATAGATGCTATAGTATCTATAGCTTTTATCAATCACTAAAACTTCACTTCCCCGTACATGCCGATTTTCACATAGCCGTCGTTCTTGATGGCAATCTTGACGGCATAGACCAGGTCGGCGCGTTCGTCATCGGTCAGGATGGTCTTGGGGGTGAACTCCGAACGGCTGGATATCCAGGTGATGGTGCCGGGATATTCCTTCTTCTGTCCGTCGCCGTAATCGGCAAATACTTTGCACGTCTGGCCCACCTTGATGTTCTGCAGTTGGGCCGAGGTGACGTAGGCGCGGATGAACATGTTGTCCACATCGGCCATCTTGAACAGCGGCTTACCCGTCGAGACAAACTCGCCCTGCTCGACATACTTCTCCAGCACGGTGCCTTTGTAGGGCGCCACGATGTCGGCATTGGCAATCTGGTCATCGAGTTGACGCTGCTGGGCGTCAATGCCTGCTACCTGGGCGTCGATACCTTCCATTTGGGCACTGATGCCTTTCCCCTGGTCGGCAAGGGCGGCATTGGCACTGCGTATCTGGTCGCGGGTGGCGTCCAGCTGGCGGTTCAGCACTTTGATTTGGTTGTCAATATCGTCGAGCTGCTTGCGTGGCACGGCACCGTCCTTGACGAGTTCGACATAGCGTTGGCGCTCACGCTGGGCGTTGGCAATCTGCTGCTGGATGGATGAGACTTGCTTGTTCAGATCCAGCTGCTGGCTGCTGGCTGCCGAGCGGTTGGACGACAGCTGCCGCTTGCTGGCTGCGAGTTGCCCGCGCTGTGTTTCGAGCTGCTGTTTCTTGAGCACCAGTTGGTAGGTGTCGATGCGCCCCACCTGGGTGCCGCCCTCGATGGTTTGCCCCTCGGTGACATCAAAGGACTTCAGTTCGCCGGTTGCTTTGGCCGAAATGGTGACCTCGGTAGCCTCGAACGTCCCCGTGGCGTCAAACGCCTTCTCTTTTTTGCCGCAAGCGGTCATTACCATCAATGCCACGCTTGCCATGATTGTTATCTTTTTCATCGTTATGCTGGTTAATTGTTCGTTGTATATTTCAGGTCATACATCTGCTTGAGCATTTCAATCTCGTGGATGGACTGCTGCACACGGGCGGCATTCTCGTTGTTGATGTCGCGCAGCAGGTCGTTCACGTCGATGATGCCGTGCGAGAGTTTGGACTCGGCAGCCTTGCGCACCTGCTGGCGCAGGGTGATGATTTCCTCGTCCTGGGCCATGAGGCTGCGGTAGCGGTCGATGGCCTCGGTCTGCTGCATCTGCTCCAGACGGTTGTTGAACAGGAACACTTCGCGCTGGTTCTGGGCCATCTCGCGTTGCAGCTGCACCTTGGCCTTGTCGTTGTGGTGGGTGTACAAGGCACCGATGTTCCACGTCAGGCGTGCGCCCACCATGCCGTTCCACGACCAGTTGCGGCCCATCATGTCCTTGAACATGTTATAGCCCGGGTAGCCGTAATAGCCTTGCGCAAACACGCCTAAGCGCGGCAGCAGGGCGGCCTTGAGGGCACGGTCCTGTGCATCGGCGAGGCGCAGCTGGCTGTCGATGAGTCGTAGTTCGGGACGGTTATTGCCGGAGACGTCATCGGCCGCTGCAGGCTTGGCCACATGGTTGACCTCAATCCCGCAGAAGGTGCCCAACATCGCTGCCAGCACACGGCGCTGCGACTCGAGGGTGGTCCTCTGCTGGACGACATTCAGGCGTTCGGCTGAGACGTTGCTCAGGTCGCACTGTGCGGCAGTGCCGTGCTTGACCATCGAGGTGAGTTTCTTCTCGCTGGCAGCGAGTTGCTCCTGCAGGTCGTTGTTGAGGCTGATCTGGTCATCGAGCAGCAACAGGCCGAAGTACATCTCGTTGACGCGCTGTCGCACTCGGTACAGGTCCACGTCGAGTTGTGCCTGCTGCACGGCGCCCTGTTCACGGGCCACCCGCTTCTGGGCGCTGATGGCACCGCCGTCAAACACCGTCTGCTGCAGGTCGAGCCCCACGCGGTACTGGTCCTTGGCCAAGCCCTTCATGTCGATGCCCATCTGCTGCATGAGCCCCTCCATCTCGTTGGGCCAAGCGGGAACGGCACTCTGATAGGTGGCCTGGGCGGTTGCAGTGAGTTGCGGGAGCCACCCTTTCTGGATATTGGCGACGGTGAGGTCGGTCGTGCCGGCAATCAGGTCGTGCTGGGCGATAAGCGGATAGTTGCGCTCGGCGGCCCGCTGGCACTCCTCGAGGGTTTGTGCCGTGGCACTTAGCGTCATGCAGACGCTGATGATGAATAATAGCCGTTTCATGTCGTTGTGAATTGGTTCGATAGGGCAAAGTTACAGCGATATCATGTAGAAGCATTTATCCAAAGCAGGGAAATAATGTCCTATTTGTACAAAAATCATAATTAATTGTGTTTTTTAGCCGTTTTTGGTTATCTTTGCGTTCAAAATTGTGAGATTATGGCTGAAATGAGACAATTAAATCTGGACCAGCTCAAACAACTCATCGAGGGTAAAGATGAGGACCTGGCCAATAACTACATCTCGCACAACGTGGCTGTAGCGCGCAACGTGCGCCTCAACCTCATCAAGGAGCAAATCGTCGGCCAACCGACGCTCATGCCCGAGATGCGTATCCTCATCATCAAGAACGGTTGGGCGGCACCCATCATCAACATGGTGGAGCGACGTCTTCAAACTGGTGACCTGGTATTCCTGGGCGCCAACGGCATCCTGCAGTACAGGGATGCATCGAGCGATGTGCAGGGCATTGGCCTGTCAATCAGCGACGAGCTGTTCTCATTAGCCATTGGCAACCGCATCCCGCAGGCCTTTGATGGCCACCTGCGCCATTTCCAAATGCACCTGCAGCCCTCGGAGCAGGAATACCTGGACCAGCTGCACCTGATGCTCTACAGGCACCTTAGACAGCCTGAGGGCAGCTCGCAGGTGACGTTGCACCTGCTGAGCGCCTTCCTGTGGTATGTGGACCACCTGTGGAGCCGACATGAGCAGACTTACCGTGAGAGCCAGACGCGCGAACAGCGGCTGTTTTCCGACTTCATCCAGCTAGTGAGCGAGTTTGCCCCCATGCACCACACGATAGACTTCTATGCCTCGCGCCTGTGCCTCACGCCGCGCTACATGAGCACCATCATCCGCCAGGTGAGCGGCAAGAGCGCCAAACAGTGGATTGACGATGCACTGGTCACCCGCATCAAGATCGAACTCAAGCACACCGACAAACCCGTCGCCCGCATCTGCGACGACATGAATTTCCCCAATCCCTCGTTCTTGACCAAATTCTTCAAGCGCATGACGGGCCAGACACCGAGCCAATACCGCTGATAGTTTAGCAAGGAAATAGCTGCCTGCCCAGGCCCTGCGAATGATGACACAGCTTCCTTTGAGCGTCAACTTCTTGTTCCCAAAAACAATCATGGCTGGGCGTGTAGTGTTGCCCAGCCATGATAATAATGATATGATGTGTGTGTCTTACTCCTTGACGAGGAGAGTGCCGGTCTTGCCCTGCAGGGCCTCGCGTGCCTTGTCGAGCGAGGTGATCAGTGCAGTGCCACCGGTGGTGTTCTCCACAAAGCTGATGCAGCTTTCCACCTTGGGCAGCATGCTGCCGGGGGCGAAGTGACCCTCCTTGATGTACTCGCGGGCCTCGGCGATGGTCATGCGGTCGAGGTCTTTCTGGTCAGGCTTGTTGAAGTTGATGGACACCTTCTCGACGGCGGTGAGGATGACCAGCATATCGGCGTTCAGGTCGAGGGCCAACTTGGCGCTGGCGCGGTCCTTGTCGATAACAGCAGCCACACCCTCATAGTCGCCAGGGCCGTTCTCCACAACGGGGATGCCACCACCACCCACGGTGATGACCACGCTGTGCAGGCCGACGAGCTGCTCGACGATGGGCAACTCAACGATCTTGACGGGAATGGGCGAGGGCACAACGCGGCGGTAGCCACGGCCGGCGTCCTCGACAAAGGTGTAACCTGTCTCGGCAACGATGCGGTCGGCGTCCTCCTTGCTGTAGAACATGCCCACGGGCTTGGTCGGCTTCTGGAAAGCGTCGTCGTTCTTGTCAACAACCACCTGCGTCACCACAGCGGCACAGGGCTTGCTCAGGCCACGGCGGGCCAGCTCGCGCTCAACGGCCTGCTGCAGGTGATAACCGATGTAACCCTGCGTCATGGCGCCGCACTCGGGGAACGGCATGGCGGGGGTGCCGCCACCGTTGTTGGCCGAGTATTCAAAGGCCAGGTTCACCATGCCCACCTGGGGACCGTTGCCGTGACCGATGACGACATCGTAGCCCTCCTCAACGAGGTCAACGATGGTCGATGCCGTACCCTTTACCAGGTCCAGCTGCTCTTGGGGAGTCTTACCCAGGGCGTTGCCGCCCAGGGCGATTACAAGACGTTTGCTCATAATAGTATGTTGTCTTTTTTTCTTTTGATGAAATGATGTTTCTAGAAAGATTAATGATTAAAGTCTATGAGTTGTCACCCATTAACCTTTAACCATTAATCTTTTAGCCTCCAGTTCACATGGTGAACAGGATTAAATTACTTCAGCGTGGCGTACATCACGGCCTTGATGGTGTGCATGCGGTTCTCGGCCTCATCAAACACCTTGGATTGCGGGCTGCGGAACACCTTGTCGGTAACCTCCATCTCGGGCAGACCGAACTTCTTGTAGATGTCGGCACCGATGGTGGTCTCCAGGTCGTGGAACGAGGGCAGGCAGTGCAGGAAGATGGCACCGGGGTTGGCGTTCTTCATCACGGCGTCGTTCACTTGATAGGGGCTGAGCAGCTTGATGCGCTGTTCCCAGATCTCGTCGGGCTCACCCATCGATACCCAGATGTCGGTGTAGATGACGTCGGCATTCTTGGTGCCCTTCTTCACGTCCTCGGTCAGGGTGATGGTGCAACCGTTCTCCTTGGCAATCTTCTTGCAGGTGTCAACGAGCTTCTTCTCAGGCATGTTGTCCTTGGGACCGCAGGCTACGAAGTTGATACCCAACTTAGCCGAAACGACCATCAGCGAGTTAGCCACGTTGTTGCGGGCGTCACCCATGAAGACCATCGTCAGGCCCTTGTAGTGACCGAAGTGCT
>JAEEGJ010030429.1_pt1 | contig 10551 bp, 11 predicted proteins | sample 8958761 | NCBI WGS metagenome assembly JAEEGJ01 (sample SAMN16246546, study PRJNA631951) | gut metagenome | biome: gut microbiome; feature: rumen; material: RS-attached | host: Bos | place: Iran: Karaj | collected 2018-10
GATTGTGCTAGAAAAGCCGATGATAAAGAAGGCTGGGACGCACGCTAAGATAAGAGCACCACAAACTGTACCAACAATAGCGGCCACTCTTAAGAGAGATCTAGATGCTTTGAGCATTAATTATTCGCCCTTTTTGGTGGCTGGAGCGCCAAGGAAGTATAAACAACCAAAGCAAACGATTGCTGGAACTAATAAGTTCTTAACAAGTAAGTCAGCGGTATATGCCCAACCTGCTGGGCTATCATTAGCGGCGTATAAAATAAATAATAAGAGGCCTGCTAAGAAGACAAATAAGATAACACCGAGCATGGCGAAGAATGTGAATAAACGTAAGGCTGGTTTTTTAATAACAAACTCTAAAACGATAAGAGCTAAAACACCAACTAAACATAAAGCAGAGATGAAAGCAAAGACGCCACCTGTAACTGCTAAACCATCGTTTAATTCAGTATATGTTTCGGCATAGCCGAACATTGTTAATGTTGTGGAAATGAGCCAATATCCAGCGAGAATGAAGAAGGCAATCTTAGCCATATCTTCTTTCTTGAGTAAGATAAGGACTGGGACAGAGAACAATAAGGCGGAACCAACGATTAAGATTAATAAGTTGGAAACAACGCTCATGAATGTTCCGTTGATAGAACCAGCAGTTTGGACAGCAAACCATGTTGCGTAGACAAATGAACCAATAACAAGAATCCATTTGGCTGGTTTAAGTAAGATGTTGAAGAATTTTTCCATGATAATTTCTCCTTTTTAATGTAATTATCTTAGTTTTTTAACAAAACAATGTAAACAATTATGTTGTTTAGGCTGCTTCAATGTGGTCATACACCGCAAGAGTTGCAATGTTGAATGAGCCACTCTTCACAGACACTGTGACAGTGTGTTGACCAGCAGCGAGGTTATATTTACCTAAAATGTTGAACATATAACCAATACGGCTATCTTGTTGGGTATTACCAAAGCCTGCTGTATGAAGGTTCTTGGTGTTAGTGATTGTTTGAGTGACACCATCAATCTTTAATGTTAAGCAGTTGGAGAGTAAGGTTGATGTACTTGCATCAGAACCACCTAAGTAGATAACGACATCTTTTTCACCAGCGCTTAATGTAGCGGTGACACTAACTTCTTTACCACTAGAGCATTCATAATAGGTGGCTGGGTTTTTATAATCGGAACTTGTTTTCTTTGTGCCTGTTGAAGATAAGCTATTACCTTCACCCACAGCACCCTTAACGGATAAGTTCGCTTTAGTGCCTTCAGTCATAATGTTGATAATAGTATTTAATGTTTCAACTTTACAACCGATGCTTAATAAAGCGTTGTATGTTTGTTCTTGGAAGTTATTTCCTGGCATCGCTAAGATTTCATCGATGTATTTCTTAATATCATCACCATTATTATCTGGAGTTTTACCAGGATATCTTTGGTTATCGATTGGTGAGAAGTTAGAAAAACCATAGTCTTGAATAACTTCGTTAAATGGTACACCGAGAAGACCATTAATCATTACACCAGTAATACCAGTTCTATCGGTACCGATACGGCAGTGATAGAACACTGGGTAATTGCTTTCATCAGCGAGAACATCCATCACTTGTCTAATTCTGACGGAGTTTCTAGCTAAGTTACTATATGGTGTAGCGCCATATGCCATATAGGCATTAACGAGTTTACCACCACTTAAATTGACATTATTGGTGTCACTATTAGCAACGTTAATTTCTGTTTTAACTTTTAATTGTTTGGTAAGAACGGTTTGGCAAGCACTATCGATGCTGCTTCTATTGTCGAACTTGTTACCAGCGGTTCTATAGATCATACCTTGTCTGACCTTACCACCGGCATAAGTTGTTCTACCACCCATATCTCTACAGTTTGGCATATTACCGACATCGAGGTTTCTTGGCGCTTGTGTATCAACTTTGAAGATCTTGATTGGAGAAGCTTCTTTTGTGCCATCTGTGAAGTTAGCGATAACTTTGAAATAGTTATCACCTAAATATGGGTTCACAAATGAAATGCTTTGGGCAGTTGTGCCTTCCACTGTATAAGCATCGCCTAAATCAGAACGTTGACCATATAAGAATTGGAATTTAGAAACTGTTTTACCACTTGGAGCGGTATAAGACCAACTGACACTGACGGATTTTGGTGCCCAGCTGCTCTTTTGTAAACTTGAGGCACCTGTTGCACTGAAACTATTTAAGTCGCTACCAGTGATGCTATAGTATGGCTTTGAGAAGTTAAGATAATTCTTTTGGTTAGTGGTATGAATCTCTTGTGGAGTATTCAAAGCGGTTTCATTGAATGTGAAACTACCTTCGGTTTCACCTCCGCCTGTAGCAGGAATATCTTCGTTCTTTGTTTGACTACAAACGGGACATGTGAATGTTTTAACACCAGTAGAATAAGCACCTGGCTCTTTAGTTACGCGACCAGCATCCCAAGAGTGAGCGGCTTTATCTTTGATTTCGCTACAACCACTACATTTGTGCCAGTGATAGTCTGGATCTTTTGTCCATGTTGTTTCCCATGAGTGGGTATGTTCAACTGGGCCTTCTTCGCTACTGCTACTTTTTTGTTCGCTACTCTTATTACCTTCACTTTTACTATCAGGATTAGAAGTTGGAATAGCTTCACTTGTACCTTCTTCTTTTTTACTGCTTTTTTGAGTAAAAGGAGAAACGGCACAGCCTGTTAGTAATACTGCGGCAAAGAGGAGAGAAATTAACTTTGTTTTTTTCATTTTAATTACCTCTTAAAACTAAAAACTCGAACACTATTTTCAATGTTTGGACAATAAGAATAAATAATATTGGCTTAAAGTCCGATTATAGAAGAAAATATTTCATTATCACTATACAAGAATTCAGTATTAATACTGACCGATTATTTTATGTTTAAATAAAGATTATGTTATTGTTTTAGCCTCAATAATCAAAGATTATTTAGCAAAATAAAAGTGACCACCTTCGTGAACTGAACCCCATTTAGTTCACAGCGTTAAAAAAAGACCTCCTGTCGTAAAATAAGTGCAGGAGGTTTTTTATATGGCTAAAAAAGGACAAAAGTTTAAGAAGTATTCTTCTGAATTAAAAGAAAAAATACTTAACAAGTATTGGTCTGGAGAATCTGCGCATTGTTTGTCTGTCCAATACAACATTCCTAAAGGAACCATTGAAATGTGGAATTATAATCTTCGACACGGAAAGACTGGAAATCCACGCGGAAGGCAGAAATCAAAGAACCTAACATTAGAAGACTATAAAGAGAGGTATGAAATCTTAAAAAAATACCAGGCCTTCTTACAAGCACGACGAGAGAAAAAGTAACATTTATAACCATCCATATAAATGATTACAAATTATCCAACCTATGTGCGGCTTTATCGATATCTCGTAGAACTTACTACAAATATCGTGATTCAGAAGATCCTGATTATTATGAATATCTACTTATTAAAGAAATCTTCGATGAAAGCAAAGGTACATATGGATATCGTAGGGTGAAAGAAGGTCTACTGATTAAATATGGTGTTAAGTTTAATCACAAAAAAGTAGCGAGGATTATGAAAAAATATAATCTCAAACCCGAATATATTAGAAGAATAAGACCGAATATGAGTTACAAGAGGGTTGAAGAAAACATTCAACCAAATCTAGTTAAAAGAAAGTTCAGAACCAAAGGTTTCAATCAAATATGGTGTACAGATATAACTTATCTAATATTTGGAAATAAACGAGCTTATCTATCAACAATTATTGATTTATATGATCGTCATGTCGTTGCGTATCAAATATCAAAATTTAATGACATTCCATTAGTTATCAACACATTGAATAAAGCATTAGAAATAGAAAAGGATGTATACGGACTCATCGTTCACAGCGACCAGGGTTTCCAATACACATCCAATGAGTACAAAGTCATTTGTGCTTCTAAAGGTATTACTATTTCAATGAGCCGAAAGGGAACACCTATTGATGATTCTCCGATGGAGAGTTGGCACGGGATCCTTAAAAAGGAGACTTTGTACAATAATAATATCACATCTTTAGAACATTACATTCAACTGGTAGAAGAATGGATTACTTTCTATAACTCAACGAGATTAAAAAACAGGAACCTTAGTTGATTCCTGTCTTTAACCGGTTTTTATGAAGTGTGTTCGCTTTGGGGTTCACTTCACAAATGGTGGCTTTTTGTTTTTCGATATTCTTGACTGCAAACCGTCTCTATCCTTACAATAGATTTGGTAATCTATTATGGGCATTGTAACTAAAATTGTTGGAAAAGTTGTTGAGAAGAAAGTCATGTCTAAATTAGACAGCGAAGCCGCTGAAAAAGATTTAGAGAATGAAAGAAAAAAGGCTGATATTGCAGATCTCAATAACAAAAGAGAAGAATCTAGAAGAAGAGCTGCTCACGCCAGAAAAATGGAAGAGCAAGAAGTCGCAAATAAAAAAGAATTATTAATTGATAAGGAAAAAGCTAAAGTTTCAATTGAGTACTTAATTGAATGTATTGGTGAACTCGAAAAAGAAAAATATACCTATAAATATAAGAATTCAAATTACAAAAACGGTAAATTAAACCCTATTGATCAACAAAAAGTTACCCTTATTGCAAATTATAAGATTCCTGATGATCGTGATGAGTTTTTGCTTGCGCTTGTATCCATAGATAATGTTTATAACGAAAAAGATGAACCCATTATTGCGGAAGCGTGGAAATCTAAGTATCAAGCTTTAAAGGCCAGACGTAAGCTCTATTTTAAGGGCGATCCAGAAATAAAATTGGCTTGCTCTAGACTAGACAGAAAAATGGCCAATAAAAGACTTATTAAAATTGTTGCTCTTGCAGTTTCTGGAACCGTTGTGCTAGCTTTGATAATTACTGGTCTCGCAATTCTAATTAATAATGAGGAGAAGATTCCTGACCCGCTTCCTGGTCAAACTATCTTAGTTGAAGAATCTTATTCCTACTTTGTAGACAAAGATTACGTCACCGTTGAGACGTATTTTACTAGCAAAGGCTTTGAAGATGTTACTCTTAATCCTCTTCATGATTTAGTCACTGGTTGGATAAGTAAAGATGGTGCTGTTACTAGTGTCTCCATTAATGGGAAAGATGACTTCCCTAAAAATAGATGGTATGCCCCAACCGATAAGGTAATAATTTCCTATCATAGTTTTTGATCTGGATTACATATATAAACTAGAAATTACAACTTTCAATCTTAACGTTGTCTTTTATCAATACTCTTTTTTGCGTAAAAATGGCCTAGCATCAAATCTTTTGATATCATTTATCTAAGTTGAATAACTTATAGGAGGTATCCATATGCCTAATGAAGCAATTAGTAAGTTACAACCATTTTTTGAAAAGAAAGAAAGATTAAATCATTTGCTAGCGGTTGTTAGTTTTGATGTCGAAACATGTGCACCAGAAGAAGCGATTGAAGCAGAAAACGATTTACTTAGTTTCTATGAAGCAGAATTAGCGGGTATCAGCCAAGATCCAGAATTCATCTCTTTGGTAAAACAGGCTAAAGAATTAGGCGGTCTTAATGACGCAGAAGCATTATTAATCGAAGACTTATTATTCGATATCCGCTTTATGGAAAAAGTGCCATTAGAAAAGTATATCGAATGGTCTAAAGATACCTCTAAATGTATTGAGATGTGGAAGAAAGCCAAGAATGCTTCTGATTGGAGTATTGTGCTCCCATATTTTAAACGAGTAGTGGAGATCAATAGAGAACAAGTTGAATACTTAAAAGAACCATTCCATAAAACTCCATATGATGCATATCTCTCGTTATTTGAAAAAGGCCAAACCGAAGAGGACGTGGATCGAATATTTGAACCATTAAAGAAGTTCTTAATCGATAATTTAGAACATGTTTTAAAGAAACAAGCGGAGTTTCCAATTCCTCCAATTCAGCCTCACAACAATGATGAACAAGCTCATTTATCAATCGGTTTATTAGAGGCCATTAATTATGATTTAAAATGTGGTGTTCTTAGAGAAACAGAGCATCCATTCACAAACAACATTGCTAAAAAGGATGTGCGTGTGACTACTCACTATCACGAAGATGATTGGAGAAGTTCAATGTACTCTGTTATCCATGAAGGCAGTCACGCCTTACAGTTCCAAAACTGGCCAGAATATCAATTTGAGAATCATGTTAACGGAAGAGCGAGTTCTGCGTTATGTGAAACCCACTCCAGAATGTATGAAAACATCATTGGTAGAAGTAGAGAATTCGCGCCTACTCTTCTTAACTTATGTAAGAAACATTTAGGCAAAGAGTTCCTAGATATGGATGCAGAAACTTTCTATCAAACAGTTAATCAAGTCACTCGTTCTTTAATTAGATGTGATTCTGATGAATACACATATTGCTTACATATCATCCTTAGATACGAATTAGAAAGAGATTTAATTAATGGTAAGTTAGAAGTTGAAGATTTACCAGTGGCTTGGAATAAGAAATATGAAGAATATTTAGGTGTCATGCCTCCTAACGATGCAATGGGTGTTCTTCAAGATACCCATTGGTATGGTGGAGCCTTTGGCTATTTCCCAAGCTATGCTTTAGGTAATTTATATGGCGCTCAAATCGTTAACTACATGAAGAAGGATTTACCTTTTGATGAACTAGTTAGCAAAGGTGATTTAAAACCAATCCTTTCTTGGTTAGCGGCTAATGACTTTGCCTATGACTATTTAGATCCAAAGGATTGGATTATAAAAGTCACTGGTGAAGAAATGAACCCAAAATACTTTATTGATTACTTAAAAAATAAATTCTTTTAATGACTATAATGGTTATAGATAGATATAGGAGAATTTGTTATGGGCTTTATTAAAAACTGTGGTTATAGAATTTATCAAAAAGTTCTTAAACTAGCGATGTGCTTTATGGACTGGAAAGAACCAGTCTTACTTGAAGGAGAAGGTGCTGTTTTAAAGCTACCTGCCTTTATAAAAAATAAAAATATAAATAAGGTATTAATAGTAACTGATAGAGGATTAATGAATCTTCATATCTTAGATCCTTTATTTGAAGAGCTTAAAAAAGAACAAATTGAATATGTCGTTTATGACGGCGTTCAACCAAACCCCACAATTCCTAGTATCGAAGAATGTAAACAAATGTATTTAGATAATAACTGCCAAGGTATTATCGCCTTTGGTGGTGGTTCCCCAATGGACTGCGCAAAAGCCGCTGCCGCACGAGTGGTTAAACCAAAGCAATCTGTAAGAAAGATGAGAGGCTATTTAAAAGTTCATAAAAGGCTTCCTCCATTCTTCGCTGTACCTACAACCGCTGGTACAGGTAGTGAAACTACACTCGCAGCAGTAGTCACTGATCCAGAAACACATGAAAAGAATGCAATTTGTGATAGTTCGCTTAGACCAAAGTATGCAGTTTTAGATCCAGCATTAACAGTTGGTTTACCCCCACATATCACATCTACTACTGGTATGGATGCTTTAACTCATGCTGTTGAAGCCTATATCGGTAAAAGTAATGTTAAATCCACAATTAAGTATAGTGAAGATGCAGTTAAACTAATACACGCCAACCTTGAAATTGCTTATAACGATGGTAAAAACATGGAAGCAAGAAAAAACATGTTATTAGCCTCTTTCTATGCTGGCAATGCTTTCACAAGAGCGTTTGTTGGCTATGTTCACGCTATTGCTCATAACTTAGGCGGTATGTATAACACACCTCATGGTTTAGCAAACGCAGTCATTCTTCCTTATGTTTTAGAATGGTATGGCCCTTGCATCTATAAACGCTTAGCAAAACTCGCTGATCTCATTGGTATCACTAATGAAAACATGTCTATTGAAGAAAAAGGCAAAGCCTACATCGCTGAAATTAGAAGAATGAATAAAGCGATGAATATCCCAGAAAAGTTCAACTTTATTAAAGAAGAAGATATACCAACACTTGTTAAACGCGCTTTAAAAGAAGGTAATCCTGGTTATCCAGTACCAAGAATTATGAAACCAAGTGATTGTGAACAAGTCATTAGACAAATCATGGAATAATTTATGGCTAGTTCTATCGATTATTTAGAATACGTATTAGATCTTTTAAGAGATGTTAAAGTCATCACCTATAAGAAGATGATGGGTGAATATGTTCTTTATAAGAACGGCATCTTTTTTGGTGGCATCTATGACGATAGATTCTTAATTAAGAAAACAGAATCACTAAAAGATTTAGGTTTAAAAGAAGTTATTCCTTATCCAACAAGCAAGGGTCTCTATTTAGTGGACACTGAAGACACCGACGAGATTGCTAGACTTGTAAATTTAGTTATTAAAGACCTTAGCAAATAATTATACGTACATAATGTGTACACTAGACAAATAACCGTCGGAGTGATACAAATTATTTATATAACTAGTGCATATTTTTAATTGTCACATCGTGTTTTTGTTATCTAAGGAGGTAGCCTATATGGATGATAAAAAGAAAAAATTCATAGCGCCAGAGGCTGAAGTTCAAAACTTCACTGATGACGATATTATTACTATTAGTGCAGGAGATACCGCACAATGGGGCGATGGCGCAGAATGGTGGATGGAATAGTATGAAAAACAAAAGTTTATTAATGATTATTCCTGCTTTAATGGTTTTATCCGCTTGTGCTGGAGCAGGACCTAAACAAGAAGTGGTCAATTTAGAACCAGAAATTCTAGAAGACACATTAGCACACGAAGAATTATTTGGTGAAGGTGGACAAGCTTTAAAGCTTAACCCTTACAAAGATCCAGATCCTTCCGATCCATCTTTAAAGAAACCAGTCGTTGGTGTGCAATTCAAAGCCGAAGATGACGGCAGATACGCTATTAGATATGTTGCTGCCATTGCAGCATTAGATGTTGATGCACACTGGACAAGAAGTATCTGCAACAAGAATGGTGAACAACAACAAACACTAGACAACAAGTTCGTTGTTAAAGAAGTCACAACCGCTTACACAGCAGTCAGTGCTGATAGTGATAGTGGTGATCCATTTGCCACACCAGCAGCTGTTGGTGAAGGTTTTAACTACTTTGTAGTTTACACATTAAGAAATGTTCCTGTTAGTCAAATTGATTCCTACTTATTTGCTTATCTAACATTAGAAAAAGGTGGAAACTCTGTTAATTCAGATGCCCTTATCTGCAAAATCGATGGTGGCAACATGTTCTCTTACGACATTGCTACTGAGGGTTATTTCTTACAAGGTAAAGTTAACGGTGTTGCAGAATCTATTGTTCCAATCGATGATGTAGCTACCACTGGCAATTATGCTCAAGAAGAAGGCTTAACACTTGCCGCAAATGACAGCTTTGGTTTATTCAAAGTTGCGTCCGATCACTTCCAATGTTTCGGTTATGATCAACTTAGAAGAGGCGCTCCATTCATGTCACAAGTGCTTGTGAATAATTACATGAAAGTAAGCGCAGCGGGTAGTTACAACTTATACCTTACAAACTCTAACGAAATCCATATCGTTGTTCCAGATTCTGCCAAAGTATCTGCGAAATTATATTTCAAACCAGGTACTAGCTGGACAGCATCGTCTCCAAGATATGCGTTGTATGTATTCAACGATAGCACATCTACAAATGCTTGGATTGATCTTGTTGAAGTTGGTACTACAGGCATTTATTCCTGCGACGCGTTCAGTGCCGTGACATGGCCAAATTGTATCTTCTGCCGTATGGATCCAGGAGTCGCAACAAATAGTTGGGATCAAAAGTGGACTCAAACCAAAAACTTAAGTACAGATGATGCTGGTAACATCTTCTACGTTAACAACGATGCTTCAACCTTAGGAAACGTTAACGCTGATGGCAACTGGAATCTCTATCTTGCTTAATCTATTACAAAACAATCTTTAAAGGGCTTTGATTATCAAGGCCCTTTTATTTATGTGTTCTATATACGCACACACTTGCTAAATAAATAATTAAATGCATAGAATAATATATAAGTAGTGCTGAGCACATCTCATATTTTTACTGTCGCATATTGTTTTTGTTATCTAAGAGATTAATAAAGGAGGTAACTAGTGAAAAAACAATTAAGTTTGTTAATAAGTTCATGCGTTATATTTTCATTAATCTCCTGTAATAAACAACAAGAACAAGAAAACAGTAATAAAAGTAGTCTACCAATACTAATAACCAGTCCTCTTGATTCAAGTGAGAATGATTCTAGTAGTGGTGAGATTAATTCTTCAACATCATCAGTAGTGGATACCTATTATCATGTAACATTTGTTAACTATGATGAAAGTGTCCTCTATGAGGCAGATGTTTTAAAAGGAAGTGCTGCAACTTATAGTGGTGAAGACCCCACTAAAGAAGAGGATGATGAATTCACATACGAATTCGATGGTTGGGATAAAGAACTAACCAACATCCAATCTGACACCACCTTTGTAGCGCAGTATAAAGCTGTCGCTAAAGAAGGATGGGGTCCAATAATTTGGTTTTAATATCTAACAACGATTCAAGGAGGAA
>JAEEGJ010030430.1_pt1 | contig 10551 bp, 13 predicted proteins | sample 8958761 | NCBI WGS metagenome assembly JAEEGJ01 (sample SAMN16246546, study PRJNA631951) | gut metagenome | biome: gut microbiome; feature: rumen; material: RS-attached | host: Bos | place: Iran: Karaj | collected 2018-10
TCTTTTTTTTTGTGTCTGACGGGGGCGTTACGGGGGTGTCCCCCGTTAGAAGGGGTAGTGGACAAGCAACAAAGCAAAGCGACTTGCTTGGGAACGAGGGGGAGACTTCCCCCTCTCAATAAAAAGGAGGATTGTATGGATTTGCACGATTACAGTGATGTCGCCGAAAATTACGACAGGTATCTTGAAGTTATGTACAGCGACTTTGATGCTCACGAAGGCTTTCAAAACTTTTATCTTGAGCTGGCAAAAAAATATGGAAAGGATGGAGTGATTGATGTTGCCTGCGGAACCGGAGCCGTACTGCTTTATCTTGCCCAGCATGGAGTGACAGCTGATGGCACTGATTTGTCTAAGGAGATGTGCCGCGTCTGTTCAGAAAAGGCGGATGCCCAAAATCTCAGGCTTCGTATTTTCCAAGGCAACATGACTAGCTTTGATGCCGGCAGAAAGTATTCACTTATAATCATTGCCCGAAGCGGCTTTATGCATTTACCTGATCAAAAATCTCAACGTGCAGCTCTGGAAAACTTCAACCGCCATCTTGTACCTGGAGGCATTCTCACCCTCAACACCTTTGACCCATGGCCGCCGGTTCAGGCCCAGCAGATTTCTACAAAACCCGATGATTACTCTTTCCGCCTGGAATATGTGAACAGCGACGGACATCGTGAAAAAATCTACAATGCAATTTCCTATAATCCCTGGACGCAGATTATGAGCGGCAACTGGAAGTTTGAAACTTATGATGAAGCCGGCAAAATAATCGGCGAGCGGGTACGACCTCTTACAATGCGTCAGACCTATCGCTGGGAAATGTTTCTGCTTGCAGAGCTTTGTGGCTTTGAAGTTGTAGATATTTACCGCGGCTACAAGGGCGACAAGGAAGACTTAAGTGACCCCAACTCAGCCGCAAAATACAGAAGCAATCTTATATGGATTTTGAGAAAGCGAGGTTAAAAATGATTAGACAAATAAAGAAAGATGAACTCCCCCTCTGCCTTGATTTTATTCACTTGTGTTTTTCTACAGTTGCAGATAAGTTTGGTTTTACAAAAGAAAACGCTCCGGGTCATAATGCTTTTATGCCTTTGGAAAAGCTAGAAAATTTCTGGAACTGGGGCTTTTTGATGTACGGACTTTTTGAGGAAAATCAAAATGGCAACATGGAACTGCTTGGATATTTTTCTCTCAGCAAGGAGCCGGATAAAAAAGACACTTATGTTCTTCATAATCTTTGTGTAAAACCTCAGCTGCGAAAACAAGGTTATGGCAAAAAGCTTTTGGATTTTGCCAAAGACAAAGTGCGCGAGCTTGGCGGAAAAATACTTTTTCTTGATTTTATTGATGAATACAAAGAATTAAAAGAATGGTATTTTAAAAATGGATTTGAACCTAGAGGTACAGTAAAATATGAGCATCTGCCCTTTACCGTTGGATTTGCAGAATGTTTTGTAGGCGAATAAAATGGACGAAATAATCAGACAAATCAAAAATCAAACAGAAATTAATTTTATTAACATGCGGGAGCAGATTGAGGTTGCAGATCTGGAAGGGATTTTTGACGGCGTTAATGGCTCCAGATACATTTTTCACAACCTTCATTCCATGGACAGATTTTTTATAAATCCGGTTACCTATGTTTATGAAGGCGAAAAACTTTTTGGCATCCCGGAAAATCTCAGTGTAATTTCAACTGAGCGCGAAGGCTATGTAGCGGATACTTCAATTGTTATCCCGCGGGAAAAGCTGCTGGCCTATTTTGATTTTATAAAAAATAAAATTGAAAAATATTTTGAGGAACTTACAACTCAGGAGCTTTTGCAAAAACCCGAAGCCTGCGAGTATACGCGGCTCGAATTGATTCTTGGCCAGTTCCGCCATCAAATGTGGCACGTGGGACTTTCCAGCGCAATCACTTTTGAAGGAAAGAAAATCTGGAATGAGTTTACGGGCCTTAATGGGCTTCGCAAAATGATAAAAATGAAAAATGAATAAATATGAAAGTATATGAAAAGAGCTGAAATAGTTTTACCTGATTACAAAAACTGCATCGCAAATCTGCCAAACTCAATTTTGAAAAAGTTTAATGCAGAGCCGCGCGGAGACAGTCTGCCTCTTTTAGACCGCTATCTTACCCGGGACTACAAGAACATCATTGTCTTTTTGCTGGACGGAATGGGCAAAGTTATTCTGGAACGTCATCTTGCAGAAAAAGAAGCTTTTCGTTCTCATCTTGCGGGAATCTATACTTCTACATTTTTATCTACGACTGTTGCAGCAACAACATCTGTTATGTCTGGCTTACAACCTTGCGAACACAGCTGGCTTGGCTGGGATTGTTACTATCCTCAGGTTGATAAAAACGTAACTGTATTTTTAAACGTTGAACAGGGAACTCAAAATCCAGCAGCAGATTACAACCTTGCCTGGACAACAACTCCTTATGAAAATGTGATAAACCGAATTAAAAGTCATGGCGGACAAGCTTATCTGGAAGCGCCTTTTATAAACCGGGAAATTGATTCTTTTGAAAAACTTTGCGATTGTGTTCGTGCAGATTGTGCAAAGCCGGGACAGAAGTACATCTACGCCTACTGGAATCAGCCGGATGGAAACTTGCACCATTACGGCTGCGGTTCAAAAGAAGTTAAGGAAAATCTTTTAGCTCTGGAAGCTCAGGTTGCAAGTCTTGCAGAGGAGCTCGAGACAGAGACAAAAAACTCAAATCGAGTTACCAAACCATCTTCAGAACCCACTGATTCTCTCATAATCGTTACAGCAGATCACGGTCACATAGATAACAAGCAGGTCTGGCTTCGCGATTATCCCCAGCTGTACGAATGTCTTGAACGCGAACCTTCACTTGAGCCTCGTGTTTTAAATCTTTTTGTAAAACCCGAAAAGGAAGATTTTTTTGTGCAGGAGTTCAATAAAACTTTTGGAGATGACTTTGATTTGGTTCCAGTAGAAGAAGTAATCAAGCGCAAACTTTTTGGAACCGGTCAGCTTCATCCAAACTTCCGCTCAATGCTTGGAAACTATCTGGCAATTGCTAAAGGAAATCTTTCTATTATGACAGTGGACGAAACCTTTATTGGAATGCACGGAAGTCTTACAGAAGATGAAATGCTTATTCCACTGATTATATTTTCCTGATTTTATTTGACAGATTTACTTCCTTAAAAAAGCTTTGTCCTGCTCTGGTATTTTGTCGTCAGAAACGAAACGTTCAATTGTCATGTGCAGGTCATACTTTTCACGCAGCCCTGCAATTGTTTTCATCATTGGGGTGGCGTGGTGCAAATCAATTGCTTCCTGATTTTCCCAGGAGTCGATTAAGAGGATGGTTTCGCTGGAATTTGAATTATTCTCGTCAGTCTGTTTGTTATCACTAACAGCACTTTCATCAAAGGGGAGATAATATTCGTAGCGCAGATTCCCCTTCTCTGCTCTGATTTTTTCAACGGTTCCGCTGGAAATCATTTCGCGGGCAAAGGCTTGAGCCGCACCTTTTTTTCCTGTGTAACGAAGATTTACTGTAATTGCCATTTTAGTCCTCCTGATTTATCGAGCTTTTTTTAATCTTCTTGCTACCAGATGTGAAATTGTCGCAAATAAGATGATGATTGAAATATAGTCCAGAGCAAAAAGTATATAACCTCGTTCCAGATCAAAGAAGAAAAACTGTTGCTGTAAAATAAGATATCTCCAGACTCCGCGGGTGCTGAAGGCGTAAATGCCGTAAATGCAGGCGAGGGCAAGAAGAATGCGCGGAATGATTTTTGCCGTAACATTCTGAAAGAGCCGTCCAACATGCAGCCCAATATGCAGGGACATAAAAAGATAATACCAGTGACTGGCAAGCAGATGCGCAATCCGGGCAAAACCAAGTCCTCCCTGAATATTCAAAAAAGTGAAGATGTGATTAGAAAGTATGATTCCGCTTATCATAAGGAAAAGTGTGCAAATCAAAATACAGCAGTTGATGACAGTTTGCATTAGGCGGTAGGGATTGTATTTTCCGCGGAAGATTGCACTGTACCAGCGGCGGTTCAAAATAATGTGGACCGCCCACAGAAGAAAAAGCCCCACGCCTAAGATTTCGTGTACAATATCGGCTGGGAACAAATAGTTTCCGCCCATGAGGATGATGGAGAGGATGGTCATAGTAATGTCAATAGTCATTCTTAAGCGCTGGGTTTTTGTCATTATTTTACTCCTGTTTTTTTCTACTTCAACAAACCTTCAATATATTTTTTAACGTCTGCGCCAGAGCCGAGGGTAAAATCTTTTCCACCCTTAAAGTCTACGCCCTTTGCAAACTTTGACAAATCTGTTCCACTGCGGCCAAGACCGCTGCCACCGCTGGTACAAAGAGTAATCATTTTCTTGCCTGACCAGTTCTGGCTTTCAATAAATGTGTAAACAATTTTTGGTGCATAAGCCCACCAGATGGGATAGCAAACAATAACGGTGTCATAGCCGGAGATGTCAAAAGTGGTGGTTGAGTTTGTCGAAACCACAGCCTTAATTGAAGGACGACTTTTCGGATCATTGCATTCAATCGAAGAAAGTGATTTTTTGTCGTGCCAGTTTAAGTCGGCAGCTGTATACTTGTGCACTGGCTGTATTTCAAAAATATCAGCCCCCATTGCCTTAGCGGCATCCTTTGCCATGCGCTCTGTTGTTCCTGTCGCACTGAAGTAAACAAACGCTGTTTTTGCTGAAAGTCCTGCCATCATTAAGCCTCCAATTAAAAGTGTAAGAATTAATTTTTTCATTTTGAATCTCCTTATTATTTCAATATTTCAAAAACTGCTATCACATCGCCTTTTCCAAGAATCTTCTTAAGTTCGGCTTGTGTCACTCCATCCACCTTACCAAGGCGGGTAAAGTTCCAGCTGTTTGTGTCATAATAAATTGTAATCTGGTTTCCCTGATATAAAATGATGTCGCCGGCTGTAGTTGTGATTTGTGTATCGTTACGAGGAAGCCTGGTCCCAATCGAACCAACCTTTTCAAAGTTGCCGTAATCGTGCATATCAACTGTAAGCGGTTCCTTTTTCAAAAGCTCGTAAAATGCGCGGGCAGAAGAATTGTCTGCCAGTGTTGCTGTTAGTTCTGACTTACCACTGTCACTTGTAATTTGGATTGAGATTTTCATATCAGAAGGTTCTCCTTTGTCTGAAGTTTTTGTCCCCTTGCTACCATTAGCATTGTGGCCATTAGCATTGTTACCATTAGCACAGGCTGTTGAAATACAGAGAAGTAAAGCCATTAAAACCAGATTGAATCTTTTCATTGCCCTTCCCCCTTTATTTTAAGTTAGCTTCAAAAAAATCCTGCAGCTTATCCCAGGGAATAAAGTTACCTTTTCCGCCATCGTAAAGGTCGCAGTGGGTTGCTCCCGGAATAATCATAAGCTTCTTGTTAGCCTTATATTTGCTGCCCTTTACCATATCATTGTAAGCAGTCTCGCCCATGTAGCGGCTGTGGGCCTTTTCGCCATGAACAATAAGAACTGCCGAGCGGATTTCGTTTGCGTAGGTAAAAAGCCTTGTGTTCATAAGACTTGTTGCCGCCGTATTTGCCCAACCCATATTAGAGTTGAGAGAACGTGGATGATAGCCGCGCTTTGTTTTATAATAGTCCCAGTACTGGCCAAAGAAAGTGTCTCCTTCAGGCCGCTGATCAGGAAGTCCACCAACTGTCGGATATTTGCCTGTTTCCTGAGCCTTTGCAAAATACTCTGTGCGGGCCTTGTTCACTGCAACCCTAGCCTGGTAGCGGGCTTCCTCATTATCACTTTCGTCAAAATAGCCTTTGTTTGTAACGCGGGTCATATCGTACATTGTCATTACTGCGGTTGCCTTGATTCTTGTATCAATTCCGGCCGCATTAAGTGCCCAGCCGCCCCAGCCACAGATTCCGATAATGCCGATTTTTTCAGGGTCAACATCAGGAAGGTTTGAAAGAAAATCCACCGCTGCCTGAAAATCTTCGGTGTTAATATCGGGGCTGTTCATATAACGTGGCTGACCTCCGGATTCGCCGGTAAAGCTCGGGTCAAAGGCAATTGTAAGATACCCGCGCTTTGCCATTTCGTGAGCATAGAGGCCGCTTGCCTGTTCCTTCACCGCTCCGAATGGTCCCGATACAGCAAGTGCCGGGAGCTTTCCATAGGCCTTGTCATTCTGAACTTGTTTCTGAATCTCTTTAGGTATATACATATCCGCCGCCAGCGTAATTCCAAAGTGATTTGTAAAAGTCACCTTTTTGTGACTAACCTTGTCGGACAGTTCAAAAGTTTTGTCCCATTTATTTTCTAGTGCCAGTTTTTCCATATTTCCTCCTGTGTCTACGGTTTAAAAATATACGGATTTTGACCATATTACAAATACTTTGTTTTCATAGTATTTTATGCTTTTTAGGCATAGTCAATCATCACCATCCATGCTATACTTTTCTCATGGAACTTCGCGTATTAAAATACTTTATCACAATCGCAAACGAACAGAATATTTCCCGGGCTGCGCAAATCATCCACATCACTCAGCCAACCCTTTCGCGCCAGATTATTGAGCTGGAAGAAGAACTTGGCGTTAAGCTTTTTGAAAGAAACAGGCAGAACCGCAAATTCATTCTGACCGACGAAGGTGTGCGCTTTTACAATTATGCCGTACAGATTACAGAGCTTTCCCAAAAAACAGTGGAAGAGTTCAAAAGTAATTCATCCCAGATTTCCGGCAAAGTCTATATCGGGGCAGGAGAAACAGAATCACTTACAAGCATAGCCCAAGCTTTCAAAAAAATTCGCGAAACTCACCCAAAAATCGAAATTGGACTTTTTTCCGGCGATGCCAGCATCATCTGCGAACGGCTGGACCGGGGTCTTTGCGACTTTGCAGTTTTTATAGGCTTCAAAAATGTAGAAAAATACAATCATCTGACTCTTCCACAAAAAGATCGCTGGGGCCTGCTCACACGAAAAGACAATCCCCTTGCAAAATATAAATCAATAAAAAAAGAAAATCTTCTGGAGCATTACGAGCCCCTTTTTGTTTCGGCCCAGTCTTCAAGGCACCGCGAGCTTTTGCACTGGTTCGGCGGCTCCATGGAAAAATACAACATAACAGGCACTTACAATCTTATCTACAACGCAGCCATTTTTGCAAAAGAAGACATAGCCTCCTGCCTTACACTGGAAGGCCTTAATGACATATCTTCAGAAAGTTCTCTTTGCTTTGTTCCTCTTGAACCAGCAATTTACAGCGAAGTTTATCTGGCCTGGAAAAAAGACCGGGAACTTTCAAAAGCGGCAAAGCTTTTTCTGGAAACATTAGAATCAGACTTTTCAAATTCATAAATTAATTCTATTGATTGACTAATTAATCGCTTAATGTTAGTATCTACTAACTTATATTGTTAGTGATTGCTAACTTTATTCACAGGAGTTTTTTATGGACGATTCAAAAAAGCTTAAAGGTAAAGACCTTATTAACATCGGTATTTTTGCCGCAATTTATTTTGTAGTAATTATGGCTCTTGCAATGCTGGGCTTTATCCCAATCTTCATGCCATCATATTCAATTCTTATGCCTTTACTTGGCGGCATTCCTTTTATGCTCTTTCTTACAAAAGTAAAGAAGTTCGGTATGGTCTGGATTATGACAATCATTATGGGCCTTCTCATGTGGCTTACAGGAATGTCGTATTACGCTTTTGCAATCGGTATTTTTTCAGGCCTCATTGCAGAATTAATTTTGAAGAAGGGCGAATACAAGAGTGCAAAATGTGCTGTTCTTTGCCACGCAGTTTTCTGCTTCTGGATTGTAAGTAACTATATTCCGCTTTTCTTCTTTGCTGATAAGTATTGGTCAACACGTCAGAATTTTGGACAGGAATACATTGATGCTCTTACAAAAATGTTCCCTAAGTGGATGTTCCCGGTTCATATTGTTTTGTGTTTTGGCTTTGGAATCCTTGGTGGCCTTCTTGGTCGTAAGATTCTTAAGAAACATTTCGCCAAGGCTGGTATTGCGTGATAAAAAATGTCTGATGATAATTTTCAGCTTTCATTGTTTGATGATGAAATAGAAAAGAAATCTCAGAGTCTGGATTATATTACTATCGACTTTGAAACTGCAAATCAGTATGGAAACAGTGCAATTTCTGTTGGACTTGTTCGTTATATTGATGGCAAGGAAGTTGATAGTATATATGAGTTAATCTGTCCGCCAACTAATTTTTTCGTTGAAGAATGGATTAATAAAATACATCATATTCATTATGAAGATGTAAAGGACAAAGCAAAGTTCCCAGAAATTTGGGATACAAAAATTGTCCCTTTTATTGAAAAAACTCCAGGCATTCCTTTAGTTGCTCATAATGCAAAATTTGATATGGGCGTTATCTGGGATGCCTGCAGTTTTTACCACCATAAGATTCCTCATTATGAATATTTTTGTTCACTTCAAATTTCCAAAAAAGTATGGCCGGAATTTGAAAAGCATGCCCTTACATTTCTAGGAGAAAAGTTCGGCATAAAGTATCTTGCACATGAAGCGCTGGAAGATGCAAAAACCTGTGGTCTTGTTGTAAAACTTGCAGCAGAAAAAATGAAATCTAAAAATATTGATGACCTTCTTAAAAAGTGTGGCTTAAAAATGGAGAAATTATAAAAAATGGAATTGATGAAATCTTCATCACATAAATCACTTCTTGATCCCAGAACAAAATTATTACTTCTTACCTTTGTTTCAGTTTTTGTGCTAGGAAATGCAGGCGGACCTTCTGCAGCAGAATTCCGTGTTGCTCTGAATTATCTGCCTTTACTGCTGCTGCTTTTCAGCGGAAAATGGAAAACAGTTTTATTTTCTGTAATTTTTTATTCAGCTGCCTATGCATTTTCCATGCTGGTAATGCCCCACTGTAAAGGTCTTTTGAACTTTTTGATTCTTGCAATGTGCGGAATCGTTCTCCGCTTTATGCCGGGAATCATGACTGGTATGTATGTAGTTTCAACAACCACCGTCAGCGAATTCATAGCCGCCATGGAACGTATGCACGTGAGCCAGAAAATCACAATTCCTCTGGCCGTTATGTTCCGCTTTTTCCCTACAGTCGTAGAAGAGGCCGGCAGCATAAACAAGGCAATGTCCATGCGCGACATCAAGTTCGGCGGCAAAAAAGCCTTGCAAATGATTGAATACCGTCTGATTCCGATGATGACCTGCTCTGTAAAAATTGGTCAGGAGCTGAGCGCGGCCTCGCTTACCCGCGGCCTTGGCGGTCCTGGCAATCGTACAAACATCTGCAGGCTCGGTTTTGGCTGGTGCGATATCCTGACTTTTATCTGCCTGGCCGGCGGACTTTTATTTGTGATTCTTCGAGCCTGTAAGGTGATTTAAATGATTGAATTAAAAAATGTGACTTTTGAATATGGAAGTTCCGAAGGGGCAGCCGGTGGAATTGGAGAGACCGTTTCAAATGGCAGTCTGAAAAATATAAATCTAAAAATAAATGAAGGTGAATTTGTTCTGCTAACTGGCGGCTCCGGCTGTGGAAAGACTACGATTCTTCGGCTCATAAACGGCCTTATCCCAAACTTTTTTGAAGGTAAACTTGAGGGCTCAGTTACCGTTGACGGCTTTGATGTCAGTCATGCAGAACTTTATGACACAGCAAAAAGCGTCAGCACAGTTTTCCAGAATCCTCGTTCTCAGTTTTTTAATGTAGATACCACAAGCGAACTTGCTTTTGCCTGCGAAAATCAGGGAATGGAAGAAGGCGAGATTTTACGACGTATTGATAATACTGTTTCAGAGCTGCATCTGCAACCTTTGATGAACCGCAGTCTTTTTGATTTAAGCGGCGGTCAGAAGCAGAAAATCGCCTGCGCCTCTGTTGCAGTTACGGGAAATAAAATAATTCTTCTTGATGAACCTAGTGCAAATCTTGATTTACGCACGATAGACGAATTAGCCGGACTTCTAAAAAAATGGAAAAACGAAGGTAAAACAATCATTGTTGCAGAACACCGTATTTCCTACTTATGGAATCTTGCCGACCGAACGGTAGTTTTGAAAGAAGGTCAGATTGTACGAGAACTGTCACGTGCTCAGATGGATAAAATCAGTGAAGAAGAACTGCACGAGCTGGGGCTGAGAACAAACCGGTGGTTGAGTAGTCCGAAGGACGTATCGAAACCACCATTGTCTTCTAACCAGGATAACAGGTGGTTTCGACAGGCTCAACCACCGCTGGAAATTAAAAACTTCCGCTACAAATACAAGAACGGCTACCTGGCCCTCAACATTCCGCAAATGCAGATTCCAATCGGCAAAATCACAGCAATCACCGGTAACAACGGCGACGGAAAAACTACCCTGCTCAACTGCCTCTGTGGCCTCGGCCGCCGTTCAAAAGGCACACTTCTTTATCAGGGGAAAACCTACAATCGCCGCCAGCGCCAGAAACTCATCTTCCTTGTCATGCAGGATGTAAATCATCAGCTCTTTACAGAAAGTGTTTTGGACGAAGTTCTCA